>Ga0272442_10004855_pt1 | contig 18189 bp, 20 predicted proteins | sample SSMForm2O_FD_200262 | JGI IMG/M metagenome (GOLD analysis project Ga0272442, IMG submission 200262) | Marine sediment archaeal communities from Little Sippewissett salt marsh, Falmouth, MA, United States - SSM-Form-2O | ecosystem: Environmental > Aquatic > Marine > Wetlands > Sediment ... | reverse complement strand
CCAATCACCACGCGGTCCGGCTCCATGAAGTCCTTCACTGCAGCGCCTTCTTTCAAGAACTCGGGGTTCATGCACGCGCCAAACCCCCCTCCCAGTTTTTTGCCGCTTTCTCTCTCGATGATGGAAGCGGCTTTTTCGGTTGTCCCAGGTGGCACAGTGCTCTTGACTACCACCACGTGGTAAGCGTTTTTTTCCTTGAGTGCTTTGCCAATGCTATTTGCAGCTGACTCGATGTACTTCAAGTCAGTTGACCCGTCATCAGAAGAAGGAGTGCCAACGCAAATGAATGTCACGTCAGAATTCTTCACAGCGTCCTGGAAGTCAAGCGTGGCCTTAAGCCTGCCCGCGGAAAGGTTGCGCTGGAGCATTCCCTCTAATCCCTCTTCGTAAATAGGTGTTTTGCCCGCGTTAATCGCGTCCACTTTCTCTTTTATCACGTCAATGCAAGTAACGTTATTCCCCAGTTCTGCGAAGCACGTTGCGCTCACAAGCCCAACGTAACCGCTTCCTACAACGCTAATGTTCAATTGTTTTCACCCGTATTCTTTTGCTACCAACCTGTTATTAGTGTTTTCGCGATTGCAAAGCAAGCGAGCGCCCCGAAAATGATTGGCGGGAGAGCTGGCATGAAAGTCCTCTTCCTTGTAACGTACTCTAGGACAAACACCAGGCCCAAGAGCGCGCCGAAGGTTATCGCGAGCGAGTCCATCACGTTGTACGAGAACTTGTAAGCTGAGACAGCGAGCATGAGCGGAATCGCCATGTCCCCGGTACCGAGCTCGAGCGTGCTCTTCTCTTCCTTCTTTTTTTCTTCCGAGTAAACGCTTTCTGTAGCGCTAACCGAGAAAGCGAGTTTTCTTTTTCCTAGCTCTTTGGCCATGTACACCATGTGCCCGGTCAAGTAAACGGCAACAAAATCGTAGACTGCGAGGCCTATCACGAAAAGGCTTGCTGGCAGCATGTCCAGCGAGAACCCGAACACCGCGCCAACCCCCATGCTCGCGAGCACTGCGGCAGCGTTCTTCATCTTCCTAGTAAAGAACTTGACCGCGGTTACTGTTGCTGAAGCGAGTCCAGCAAAGAGTATTGCTAGCGGGACCTCAAAATAAAGCAGTATCACATAGAAAACAATGCTTGATGCAACGAACAACGTCATTGCCTCAATCAAGCGGAATAGCATGTCTCCCTTATAGAATTTTAGTATGAGGACTATCGCGACCGCGCCAACTAAGATGTAGCCAAGGAATATGGCGGAGTTCAAAATGCTCCCTGAATCGCCTGCTGGCGAGACGTTCAGCTCCGCTATCTCAGGAGTGGTGAGTGAGGCGTTCACCATTGTCACGCCTACCCACAGCCCGGCGAGTTGTGTTAACAGGAATAGTGCTAGGATTACTTGAATGCTTTTCATTGCAGGAATAGTTTTTCCGCGAGGGGTTTTTAACTTATTCCACTTTTCTCCTCACGAGCTTTACGTAGCCATGGCGCGGCTCGTACAAGTCACTTGTCTTCCTGAGCAGGTCGCCGAGTATCTCGCGGCACTCCCTATCACTAATGTCGTACTTGTCTGCTTCCTCTAGTACGCTGTCCACTTTCACCATGTCGTACTTCTTCTCCAAGTCCCTCACGATGTCTAGAACTGTCTTGAGCTTGTCCATCTTTGACTTGGGCGCGCCAGTAGTGATAATGTCAATGTCAATCCTGCCGAGGCTCTTGTCCATCATAGTGGACTTCAAAACAAAGTCCATTAGGTTGATAGCGCGAGCGGCGTCCACTAATTCCACTCTGTTGCTAAGCCGGGTTTTGGCGCTTGCTTCACTCAGCCTAATCAAGCCCTCTATCTGCCGCGGGGTTATCGGCGTGGAACCGGCTTGTGCGCCTACTTTTCTTAGTTCTACATAATACTCTTTTATCTTGTCGTTTGCTTCTGCGGTTAAGACTGGCGAGACATACCTTTTCGCGTACGCGACGTACTTGCGCAGCAAGTCCATGTCCACAGCGGGCTTTACTTCCTCAACGCCAGTGTCATTGTCTTCTTTAGCTGATTTTATTCCCGCTACCCAGTGCTGGTTCAAAATGTGGTCGGCTAGCTTCTTGTCCTTCTCCTCGTCCATTACATCGCGGATTGGGAAGATTAAGTCAAACCTTGAGAGGATGGTTGGGGGAATGTCGAATTGCTGCGCGGGGTACATGTTCGGGTCAAACCTCCCGTACTTTGGGTTCGCTGCAGCCAGTATTGAAGTGTTAGCCCGGAACTTTGCCACGATGCCGGCTTTCGCGACGCTCACTGAACCGGATTCCATGACCTCGTGCATCGCGGCCCTGTCTTCCTCGCTAATCTTGTCGAACTCGTCAACGCTCGCGAGGCCACCGCTCGCGAGAACTAGCGCGCCTGCCTTGAGGGTCCACCCGCCCTCGCTTAATTCATCGCGCTCGGCAGCAGCTGTTAAGCCCGCGCCTGAAACTGATTTTCCTGAAACATAAACTGATTTCGGGGCTAGCCTGTTAGCGTACTGCAGGAATCTGGTTTTGGCCGCGCCAGGGTCTCCTATTAGCAGAACGTGTATCTCGTCCCTGATTTTCCCGCGGTCAACTGTTTCCTTGTCAGGTGTCCCGCCCAGCAGCTGTAGAGCAAGTGCTTGCTTTACTTCATCGTGCCCGTAAATAGATGGCGCGACGGATTGCACTAGCTTGTCATATACCTTGGGGTCTTTTGATAGCTCGAGGATTTTTTGCCTGTCTTGTTTTGAGATGTCCACTTCCTCGAACTCTTTCTCGACTTTTGCAACGTGGATTACTTCGATGTACTTGCCGTAAACGTTTCCTTGAGAAGACTTGCCTTTGCCTGCTTGCGGGGGCCTAATCCTCAGGATTCCTGTGAGCATGACTCGCTGGCCCGGGAAGAAAGAGTTAACCAGGTCATCTTCTACCCACACCTCTATCCTGCTGGCTGTGGCGCCTCCTCTTGTTCTTTCAAGCGGCTCTTGTGTCTCTGCCTTCTGCAAGTCAGTGAACTTGCTTTCTTCTTCCACTTGCGTGAGCGCGCGCCTTTTGCACGAGTCACAAACGGTTGGGAGCTCAGTGTCTTTTTCCAAAACAATCTTGTACGTGGAGTCGCATAGCTTGCAGCGCAGGAAAGCGATTTTTACTTTGGGCCTTCTCTCCCCTCGCTTTGTCACCATGCAGTCCACTGCAATTAGCTTGCCGATTTGCTCTGCTCCCACGTCTTGGACCAGGGTTTCCGCGGTTGGCGGGAGGTTCCAGAACCTGGCGTGCGGCTCGAAAGACTGGCCCTGCATTAGCACGGTTGGCATGTTCTTTAGGGCTTCCTCTGCTGCCTTGAGGTGCTTGTCGGGGTCGCGTAATAAGTCATCCGCGAGCTGGTAGTCGAACTTGTCCAAATCCGAGTAATTGACTTCAAGGCTTCTTTTTTCAGGGTAGGATTCTGAGAGCTCGTTAATCTGCTCAGTGTAGGTAGTAGAGAAGAAGGTCTCGTATTTTTCTACAAGGGGCGCTAAGTCTAAGGCCATACCAATCCATCCCACGCTTTCACAAAACAAAATAGTGTGCTGTTCCTATTATTCCCCGCGGGCCAGTTAAATATCTTTCTAATGCTTGAGTATCTTAGACACTCTCCGCGTAATTGTTTTTACGGCGCTTATTTAAACCCTTTTTCCCATAACTAACTGCTCGAGTTGCTTTTGGTAAAGGTGAATTATTATGGCTAGAGTCCTGGTTACTGCTGCACTGCCTTACGCGAACGGCCCATTGCACTTAGGCCACATCAGGAGCACTTACCTGCCCGCGGACATTTACGCGCGCTTCCAGCGCCTAATAGGCAATGACGCGATTTACGTTTGCGCTACGGACGAGCACGGCACGCCCATAGTCGCCTCAGCTGAAAAAGCGGGGAAGACGCCTGAGCAGTTCGTTGACTTTTACCACTCCAAGGACAAGGAAGAGTTTGAAAAGCTCGGCTTTTCCTTCGACATTTTCTACCACACGCACAGCCCCGAGAACACCCAAATGACCCAGTACTTTTACAATCGCTTGAACGAAGGAGGCTACATGTACACTAAGGACGTGGAGCAAGCGTATTGCGAGCACTGCAAGCGCTTCCTACCCGACCGCTTTGTTATAGGTACTTGCCCGTACTGCGGTGCAGAGGGAATTTACTCTGACTACTGCGAAATGTGCGGCAAGGCACTTCAAGGCGGGGAATTAAAGTTCCCGCAGTGCATCACTTGCAAGAGCACTCCCACCGCGAAGACCTCAAAGCACTACTTCCTGAAGCTCGGCGAGTTCTCGGACCGATTAGCCAAGTGGCTTTCCAGCAACAAGAACCTCCAAAAAGAAGTCGTGAACTATGTTTCTAACTGGGTTAAGGAGGGATTGAACGACTGGGACCTCTCACGCGACATGAAGTGGGGCGTTCCCATTCCCGGTGAAGAGGACAAGGTGTTTTACGTTTGGTTCGACGCGCCCATTGGCTATGTCTCTTCTACTGTTAAGTGGGCGAAGGACAATGGGAAGAAGTGGGAGGATTACTGGCACGACCCAGAAACCAGGATAGTCCACTTTATTGGCAAGGACATTATCTACCACCACTTCTTGTTCTGGCCCGCGATGCTAATGGGCGTTGGCAACGGGTTCCGCGCCCCAGACTTCATTCCCACGCGAGGCTACCTGAACCTGGAGGGAGGCAAGTTCTCTAAGAGCAAGGGATGGTTTGTTTCCTTGGGTGACTTCCTAGAAGCTTTTGAGCCGGATTACTTGCGTTATTATCAGACTGAGGTCACGGGCTATGATGTTCAGGACGCGGACTTCGTGTGGAAGGAGTTCCAAAGCAAGGTCAACAACGAGCTCGTCGCGAACTTCGGTAATTTCGTTCACCGCGCAGTCATTCTCACCAAGAAAAAATGCAGCGGCAAAGTACCTGACTCGGGCGGGTTGGACGAGCGTGACCAAGAGCTCTTGAAAAAAATTGACGAGACCCGAGATATTGTTAGCGAGTTGGTTGAAAAGATTGAGTTGAGGCGCGCGCAGCAAGCAATTTTTGCTCTCAGCTCTGACTTCAACAAGTACTTGAGCGACAAGGAGCCTTGGAAGGAGAAGAACCAGGACAGGATTGATTCTTGCTTGTACGTTTGCTTGCGCGGAGTAACCGCCCTAGCGATAATGGCTGAGCCGTTCCTCCCGTTCACCTCCAGAAAACTTTTCTCGATGCTCGAGTTGCCTGAGAGCGAGCTCAAGTGGGCTAATGTTTCAGAAGAATTACTGAAGCCAGGCACCGAGTTGCCTGACGCCAAGCCACTTTTTGAGAAGGTTAGTGACGAAGAGATTGCGGAGCAAGAGGAGAAGCTCAAGAAAAAGATTGACATACACATTTCCGTAACCCCAGAAGCAAAGGAGTACGGGATTAACTTCAAGGCAGCCCTAATACGCGGTGTGCGGGTTTCTAATAAGAGCGCTAAGCTCGAGAGCATGAAAAAACTCGCGATTCCCGCGGTTGAGCGCTTGGACTTGGCTGATAACGAGATTCTTAATGGGTTCAAAGAGCTTTACAAGAAGTCAGGTGCAGAGGGCAATGTCCCTTCTGCGGAGAAGCTCGTTGGCCTGGTGAAGGAGAACGGCATGTTCCCGAACATTAACACTATAGTGGACACTTACAACCTCGTGGCTGTTGAGAAGTTCTTGTCGATTGGAGCGCATGATGCTACGAAGATTAAGGGCGATGTTAAAATCAAGGTCTCGGATGGCACAGAGCGCTATGTTCCTTTGGGAAAGGCGGAGCCCGCGAAGCTGAAGCCCGGCGAGTACGTTTTCGTTGATGGCGAGAAAGTGATTTGCAGGATGGACGTGAAGCAGTGTAATGAGTCAAAAATCACTAAGGACACTCGCGATGTTTTCCTCTATGTTCAGGGCAACAAGCTCACGAGCGACAAGTACTTGGAGGAAGCGCTCGAAAAGATTTGCAAGCTAATTGTTGAAATTGCGGGCGGAGAGGTTGAAAAAGTGGGTGAGGGCTAAGCGCCCAAGTCCACTATCTTGTCAACAAAAAGCGTTGCGTCCTTAACAAGCTCGCTTCCGCTTTCAGTGTCTAAGACCGTGAAAGCAACCCTAGTGTCTGTTCCCCTCAGCTCTGTTATGATGTAGTGCAGGAACCTTACTGCGGTTGTCTCATCAAGGTAAACCAGAAGGGTGCTGAGCGAGTCGAAAACGAGTATCTGCGGGCTTTCTTTTTTTACTATTTCCATTATTTCAAGCGAGAGCTGCGTCAAGTCGCTTACAGAGCTCAGGTAGTGGACCCTGTCGTCTTTTTCCTTTGGCTTTGACAAGCCCGCTTGTATGAAAGTGAAGTGGCTTATTGGAATCTTTTTTTTCTTGAAGATTTGCTCAAGCGTTTCAGCGGGCCTGTTGAGTGTAACGTAAAGAATCTTGTTTTTCCTTGCTGAGGCTTGCTTGGCCAGCTCGTTTATCGTGTCAGCATAAGCCGTGCTTGGGACTACTAGTATGCTTATCTGTGCTTCTTTGAGTTCTTTTACAATATCAAAAGGTCTGGCAGCTGGCATTCTGCAACGATTATTTAATCACGTTCTTAAATAAGTATGCCAGCCTCTCACGCCGTGCTCCTGCCATTTTCTGTTTGCCTTAACGTGAGACACTGTTTTAAAAACACTATTATGCAAAATAATCCCCGCACAAGGGTCCGTAACTCAGTTTGGCTAGAGTGCCTGGCTTTTAAACCCCATTTAACTCCTTTACTGGAGCAAGGGGCAAAGAAACCAGGAAGCCGAGGGTTCGAACCCTTTTTCCTGTCAGCGCTGTGAAAAATGCGTTCACGGAAAAAGGCGAATCTCCCTCCGGACCCGCTTTTGTTTTCGGTGTTTTAGTTGATAAAAGAAAAATTTCCTGGAGTGTTTTTGGTTGACTCAAAGCTCGCCACGCGCAGCCTGGCTCCCGGGAAAAAAGTTTACGGCGAAAAAACTGCTTCCGTTGATGGCGAAGAATACCGTTTTTGGGATCCTTACAGGAGCAAGCTCTCAGCAGCCATCTTGAACGGCCTAAAGCAAATGCCCATCAAGCCCGGTTCTTCAGTTCTTTACTTGGGCGCTGCGAGCGGCACCACGCCCAGCCATGTTTCAGACATAGTGGGAAAAAACGGTTTTGTTTTGGCGGTGGAGTTTGCTCCTAGGAGCATGCGTGACTTGCTCAAGGTTGCGGAGGACTGGGAGAATATTTTTCCGGTTATGGCTGATGCTAGGAGGCCGCAGGATTACAAGAAGTTCGTTGAGGGCAAGGTGGACGTGGTTTACGAGGACGTCGCGGACCCTTCGCAGGCGGAGATAATGGTAAAAAACTCGGAGGAGTTCCTGAAAAAAGGCGGTCACGCGATGATTGCTATCAAGTCACAGAGCATTGACGTGTCAAAAAAGCCCGAGGAGGTTTACGAGCAGGTTTTAAGGGCGTTTGGGGCAAAGTTTGAAATACTGCAAAAAATGAGTATTATGCCGTACGACAAGGACCACTTGTTCGTGCTCATGCGTTTTAGGTGATTATTTTGAAGGGGGAAGAGGTCACGGTCACAGAACACGATGTTTCGGTCGTAGGGGTAGCTGACCCTGCTACTGCTTCTGACGATGAGATTAAGAAAGCGGTTAAGACGAACACCAAGCACGTTATTCACAAGAACTCTAATTACGCGGAAGCATTCAAAAGAGACGTTGGGGACATCAGGAAAAAACTCAAGGGCGCTATTGCTAAAACGTTCCAAGTAGGGTTGAACACTCCAGTGAATGCTATCGCGCAGGACGTGATGAAGCTAACGGGGATTGTTGACGAGCGCTGGGTGCAGTACACTAATGTTGAGGTACAGAACAACTTGTACAAAGAGTTTTTTGTTAGGGTGCCTAAGAGCGAGAGAATGGTTTTTGTTCCCCACTGCCTCCGCGATGTAAAGAATTGTGTTGCGGAAGTGGATGAGGAGGGCTATCACTGCAAGAAGTGCGGGAAGTGCGCTATCGCAAAGATTTGGGCTGAGGCTGAGAAGAACAACCAAAGGATTTTCATGACCGGCGGTGGCTCGCAGGTTATATCGCTTATTGGGAAGTACAAGCCAAAGGCAATTGTTGGCGTTGCTTGCTTTAACGAGATTCAGATGGCGTTAGAGAAGCTTAAAGGAACAGACATACCCGTTCAGGCGGTAATGCTTAGGAAGGCTGGCTGCGTGAACACTATTGTTGACGTTGATGACGTGTTCGAGAAAATGAACATGGAAGAAAAAGAGTAAGGGAGGCGCTTATTCAGCGCACTCCGCTATTTCTGGGTGCAGGAAGCAGAACCCGTGCTCCAAGTAAGTTGGGTGCATCCTGTACTGGCAGTCTACTAAAACAACCGGAGTCTCGATTATGCCGTAGGTTTCAGCGAGCTTTGAGTCCATTGAGATGTCGTACTGGGCTGCTGCAACGCAGGACTCGAACAATTCCGTGTCCAGCCCCTCTGGCAAGCAAGAGTCAGTCTCTTCTTTTGTTAGTGGTGCTTCGACTCCTTTGGTCCTGTACTTGAGGATGGCGCATTGCTGGAATTCTTTTAGCATTCCCTGGTCTTGCGTGCAAATATAGTATTTTGACATCCTGTCCACGTCATCACGGCCGAAACTGTTTTTCATCACGTAAGAAGTGGTTTGCAGGACGTGGTACTCGAAGTCCACGTAGTCACCGTACTCGTCCGTGAAATTAGCTACTTTCTCGTCTGCGAGAATGCAGTTTGGGCAGTACGGGTCCGAGAAGAGCATTACTCGTGTTAAGTTGTTTTCGGAGCAGCTTATCTTTCCCTCTAGCTTCACCGTGCCGTTTGTTACAACGCTGTTCTGTGATATCACGGGCGGGACAGGTGCTTCGAGGTACGCGTTGTTAAGCGTGAGCGTTTCATCGTCTATCTCGAGCACGGCTATTTGTTTTGCCATTCCCTTGATGAGCGTGACTTCTGCCACCCAGTACCCGCTGCAGTTGTCAAACACTGGCTCGGGCACGGAAGAGTACATGAGGTCAGAGTAACTAGCCATCACGCGGCCAACGTACTCTTTCACGTCATCGCTGTTTTGGGTTGGCGTGAACCCCAAGCCCGGGCAAGAATAATTCGTGGTGTTGTTGGCTGTTTGGTTGCATTCCGGGCATTCCGTGGCAGCGGGCTGCATTGTCACCGCGTAAGCAATCGCGAGAACTGCTATCACCGCGAAAAACCCTGCAGCGTAAAGCCCCAGCGATGCTGTTGAACAGCATGCGGGCGAATCCGCTTTCTTACTAACTTTCTTTTTCTTAGCCATTACCATGACCTCCTATTCGTCATATTCTCCTGAGATTATTTTTTGTTTGCATAACTCATCATCCCCCTCATAGAGGTTTACGCAAACGTAGTGAACATCAAGCACTTCACCGTACTCTAGCTCTAGCTCTTCGAGCATGGGGCGCTGCTTCCTGCAAGCGCCGCATTGCGGGCTGTGTAACGCGTACACGAGTATTCTCCCGTCATCGCTTATGCAGTAGTCCTGCCCGGTTTCTGACACCCTGACTGAAACAGGGGTTCCCAGCGTGTTAGCGCATAGAACTGGGTCAGTTGTTGCATCGCAAACCGCGTTAATAATGTCCTGTTTTTCGGTTCCCTCTGCCAAGTCACCGCTTGCCTCTGCGTTAGCGTAAGTTCCAGTCCTTGACTTAACGCAGTTGAACACTAGCTTTGGGGTGGAGCTAACCGAAAACAATTCTACCAACGGGCTCTCAGAATACTCTTGGCCGGCTGTTGTGGCTTGCTGTGGGCCCTGGCTTGGTGGGGGGCTGGCCCCGGGGAATATTTGCGGGAGCTGCGGGGGGTTGACAATCAGTTCCATGCCGTAAGTGACCATTAACAGTGTTATCGCTAATAGTGCTGCTGCCCCAACCAACGCGAGTATTCTCTTGTTCTTTTCCGGGTCTTCTTTCCTTGCCATTCCAAATAACCCTCTTGTTTTTTTTCACGGCGTGAGTTTAAAACACTTAAGCCAAGCTGGCTTTCTCAAGCACCTTGTGAATGCCCGAGCCATACTGCGCGGCCTTCTTCTCCCTAATCGCGGTTTCCTCTTCCACTCCTAGGAGAACCGCGGCTTTCCTTAGGGCTATCTTCCGTTTCCCCCCGTTTATCTTGTTCTCACCGGGAATCGCCATTGCCGCGTCCACGACTTCTTTTTCAAGGAACGGGAGCACGAGCTTCACCCTGGAAAGCGATGCAACGTAATTATTCCTCTTCAAGTCCTTTTCCCAAAGCCCATCAAGCTCCTTCTGCAACAACGGGTTCAAGTCCCCTCCGTTTTCCACGTGCTTCAAGTGAGAGTAATAGCCACCGAACAATTCCTCAGCGCCACTGCCGCACAAGATTGACTCAAAACCATCCTTGCGCGCTGCCTCGCAGCACAATCGCACGACCAGGCCGAGTTCTCCATCCATTTTAGTAGCGCGCATTCCCACTGCTTTCAACGCGCTCATGACCTCCGCGGACTATGGTTTCTTCGTCCAGTTCTATTGGCTTGTGCTCTGCCTTGAATGACCTCGCAGAAGAAATAGAGCTCTCCAAGTCAAGCGAGCCAGGGGTTCCAATAGTATACAATACTAGGGTATCACAATTCTTTTCCGCTACCGCTGCCAAGACCGCGCTGTCCACTCCACCTGAGAACATTACTGCCACCCTGTCCTCTCCTCCAACAGAGCGTTTCACAGCGCTTTCCAGCACTTTCGCTAATCCCGCTTCATGACTCATTCGAAAAACCTGGGTTTTGATGAGAATGTACGGGCCCGAAGGGATGCTCGGCAACCGCCGGCGAGCTTTTGCCGCAGGCAAATTGCGTTCGAACCCTCGACCTTCACCTAACTCCCCCTCTCCTGTTTGGAAAGGTGTTAGGAGGGTGTCGCTCTATCCAAGCTGAGCTTCCCGGGTTTTCTTACGGGCCCGCGCAGTAGAGTTTCCTCCACGTTTTGTATTTTCTTACTTTTGCTTTATTATGTGGGGTTATCTCTTTAAACCATCTGTTTGTGCTCTTTAATCCTTTTAAGCGCACTCCTCTTAGGTGCATTATTGGTCTGAATCCATTTTTTTCTAATGCGGTCATAATCCAGTTTTTGAGTTCTTTGTTCTTTGAAGCAATTTCTATAATTGGATACGGGTTTCGATACGCTATACTCTTATCAAAGTATATGCTTCCATCAGTATCAAATAATCCTCGGATAACCGGAATTTGTAATCTCCAGATGTTCGGGAATTTTTTTGTATTGAATCTTTCTTTTTTACCTATTGGAAAGTCAAATTCCCTATTAAAGTAATCGAATAAGACCGAGTTTTGCATTATTAAGTAAAATGTGTTTACTTCTTTTCTTTCTACTAAATAGGGTTTTATTCCAAATGTCTTTGCAAATATTCTAGAAAGATGTTTCCCATATTGAAGTTCTTTCTTCAAATTACCACAAACGGCCACCTGTTTTCTTCTCCCATATCTCCCGATCCACCCGTCCCCGATTAATGCGCCTAGGGCCTCTAACGCGTTTATGTTAGTTGTAGTCGGCATTCTGTCTTGAATTTTTCTTAGTCTGCTTTCGGCATTTTTCTTTCCGCCCTTTTTTTGTCTCCTAAGAATCTCGGCAGAGCCATATTTTTCTAATATTAGTTTTATTGTTTCTTTTCCACCTAGTTGCTGTCCCCAGTTTGGATCTAGTTTTTTCTCTATGTATCTTGCAAAATCGAGTAAAACCGGTTTGCTGTTAATGATCTTGTTGAAAGCACATTCTGGAATGCAGTTACGTTCATCAAGCCAATTTCGAAAAGTGCGTCTTGGTACCCCTAAGCATTTTGCCGCTTCCTTTTGCGTAAGTTTTCCTATTTCCATGTATGCGTGCAATAGCTCCTTTTGTTTTCCTTTTTTGAAATAAAGTCGTTTATCCGAGTTCAAAACCCTAACCTTTGCTATGTTATGCTGAGCTACGGGCCCGTGGTTTTAGTAGTTTAGGCAAATCAGGTTTAAAACCCTTACCGAGAAAATGCATTTTATGGAGTATGAGAAGGTTTCTTGGGAGATGATTGAGGACTATTGCAAAGAGCTTGCTTCCAAGATCAAGGCGTCTGGCTTCAAGCCGGACTGGATTGTTGGGATTGCTCGCGGAGGCTGGGTTCCAGCGCGGCTTTTGAGTGATTACTTGGAGAACCCGAACATTGCGAGCATGCGCGTCGAGTTTTACGCGGCCCCGGGAGAAACTTTGAAAGAGCCGATTATCAGCCAAGAGATTTCGGTTGACGTTAGGGGCCAGAGTGTCCTGGTTGTTGATGATGTATCGGATTCAGGGGGAAGCCTTTTGAAAGTGGTCGAGCACTTGAAGGCTAAGGGAGCGAGCGATGTGCGTGTTGCGACCCTGCACATAAAGCCGGGTACCAAGTTTAAGCCGGATTATTTTGTCTCAGAGACAGGTAACTGGCTGCTTTATGCTTGGGAGAAGCACGAGTGCAGGGGCTGCCGGGATTGAGCTGCTTCCCGGCGCATGGTTTTTAAATGAGTGCGTGAAATTTGTTAAGGTTAGCACTAGTAATTGTGTTATGAGGTGTTTGCGTAATGGCGGATAAGATGATGGTTTTTGCCCAAGCCGGTGCCCTCGTAGGCGTCGCAGGCGGTATTGTTAGTTTGGTGTTGAGCATAATAGGCGTAATCCCAGTGCTCCAGTTCTTGCTTTGCTTCCTTGCCCCACTTATTTTCGTGGTTGGAATAGGCCTTGGCTTGTTCTCTGGAATCTATGCGGTGATGCAGGGCAAGCAGTTTGTTGCAACTTTGATGGACTCGCTTACTGCAGGGGCTGTTGCAGGTGTTGCTTACGCGATTGTCTCGATAATCTTCGGTTTAATCAACTGGTTTGTTACCGCTATATTACAAATAGCTTTGACCGCGGGCTTCGGCGGTGACATTGTTGGCACTGTGATAGGGCAACTCGTAGGCGGCATCGTAGGCGTGCTCGTTAGCCTGTTAATTACTCCCATTGTCTCAATCGTGCTCGCCGTTTTAGGTGCGGCCGCGTACGCGGTTTTGGTGCTAAAGGTAAAGTAAAGGCTTTTGCCTTTCCCCCCTTTTATTTTACAGGCGGCGTGAGCTCATATGAAGTGTTATTATCACCCAAAAGAAGAGGCGGTCGGCATGTGCAAGGTCTGCAACAAGGCCTTGTGCAGGAAGTGCGCGGTAGAGATAGATGGCTTCTTGTTTTGCGAGACTCACGCTAAGATGAAGAAAGCGGTCGAGCACGCTGAAAAAGAGGCGCTGGGCGAGCTCGAGGAAGAAGAGTACGAAGAGTACGAGGAGGAAGAGGCCCCTAAGGCGAAGCCAGTTAAGAAAAAGCCCGTGCGGAGGAGGCCTGCTCCAAAGCCAGCTCTTCCCAAGCAAAAGCTGAAGATTAGGGCTGGTTCCACTATGACTCCTGCGTTCGTTGGCGCTATCCTAGGCGGTGCTATCACTGGCTTCCCGTTCATTAACTTGTTGTTCCCGGTTTGGATTACGCTGGGAGGAGCTTGTGCAGCTTACTTCCTGTTGCTGAAGGCCTCTTCTGAACAGCATGTCAGGGGGTATATCTCCACTAAGACGGGTGCAGTGGTAGGGGCTATAAGCGGCTTCTTCGCAGCAGTCATCGCGATACTCTTGAATGTTTTCTCTGCAGTAATGTTCTCTGATGTGATACGCCAGACAGTGGGCTCGTTTATTGCTAGCCCCGAGCTAAGCTACTGGGTCCTGGAGATAGTGATGACCGAGCAGAACCTCTACATTGTCTCGTTCTTGTGGCGGCTCATAGTCATGATGGTAGTGTTCCCAATACTCGGTGGCTTGGGTGGCGCGCTGGCTGCAAAGCTAACCAAGTAAGCTCCTGAAAAAACAGTTTTTCTTATTCTCGCGGGATTCCGAAGGTTGTTTTTCCCTTTGAATCCATCTCGTGCAATTGCGCGAGTTCTACGATAAGGCATTCTGCTTCTTGCGCGAATTTCACGGCGTTTTTTAGGTTGCCTATGGAGTTTGTTTCCTTGTAGGTCTCCCACTGGTGACCTGCAGCGTTAAGCTTGACTCTCACGGTCTTGTTGGTGTTAACTGCCTTGATTTTTGTGAGTGCCAGGGTTATCTCGCACATGAACACGAAATCCCCGTTTTCGTCTAGGAAGTCTGTGGCCTCCTGGACTGCCCTGTTGAACTCGAATTCCATTGTTCTCTTGAATTCCGAGCTGGTTTCGTCTGCCTTCTCATCGATCTTGCCGAGCTCGAAGAAGACGCTTGCGCTCGCGTTAGTCTCCTCGCTTGCTTTAATGATAAAGCTAGAGCGAGCTGTAGCATTAGAACTCTTATTTGATCCTTTGTCGCCATTCATTTTAAGCTTCCCCAGGACCTGCTGCCCGTCATAAGGCGCTGCTTCCCGTACGCTATATTTCGGCATTTCCTACTATTTAAACATATACCCCAAAAAAGGGTGAAAATGGTGAAAAAATTATTTTTTTAGGGCGGAGAGTGCTTCTGACACTTTCTCAGGCGTTATTGCGAGCTCCACCTCGTTGTTATTCGCCTTGGCCATCAGGTAAACTGCGCCGATGTTCACCCTAGAGTTAGCGAGCTTCCTCGCCACTTTCCCGAGCTCACCCGGCCTGTCCCTAACCTTAATAGTAATAACATCGCCGATTCGGACTTCGTAGCCCGCTTTCTCGAGCGCGTTTTTGGCGGTTACCTCGTCCTCGGTGATTACTTTAATGATTCCCTTGTTCCCTTCCCCGTGCGCGGAAATGGCTTTTAGGTTGACTCCTACGCCGCCTAGCGTCTCACAAATGTCTGCTAATACTCCTACCTTGTTCTCTGTTGTAACCGTTATTTCCCTCATCTCTAAAACACCCCTTCTCTTAAAAACCGGAAGTGTTCTTATTTGTCGGACTTGGTTTAAATAGTTTTACCAAGAGGCGTTTTTTACTGTGCGTCCTGCAAGTCCCACTTGGACGCTTTCTTCTTTTTTTTCCCGGCTTTTACGGAATACGCTTTGTTATGGCCGTCCTGGATTTTTGTAATGCCCAAATTAAAAGGCGGAACAGTCCACTCCTTATGGTAATTTGCCCCGCTTCTCGCTACCGCGGGGATAATCGTCATCGTGTCCTCAAAAGCCTTGAAGAAATAGTACCTTGACTCCCACTCTGAAGCCTGCTTCTTATCCCCGATGGCGTTGTATACGCTGGCTCTCATTCGCCTAGTCTCGCCGATGATTGAGATTGCGTCGACTACATCTAGCATGGTCAAAGCGGTGCTAGCGCAATCTTCTGCTTCGTCCCTGTTCTTCTGCAGGGTGTAATGCCTTGCTGCCTCGGTCAGGTTATGCGCGTAGCTGAGCATCCCGCCAATTGACTCGGGGTAAGCGTCAACGAACCTCGCCCATGCCTCTGACCTTCTGGCGTACTTTCGTGCTTGGTCCGCGTCCTCCATTCTCACGCGCGTTATTGTCTCGTCAGTAGCCTGCTCCTCTTCTGCCTTTTTCAGCAAGTCATCCCGTGCAATCTCGTAGTCAATAATCAGCCTGTTGCGGGCTTTCATCCTTCCAACGTACTTGTCCCTGTTTTTGCTGAATGCCTCGCCAAGGTGCTTAACCCGGGCCTTAAGCTCCTTGATTTCCTCGTTTATCTTTTTAAGGTCCTCTGCTTCCCTGCGTGAAAACCAGCTAATCGCCTCTGAAGCCTCTTCAGGCCGCCTTGGGAGCCGTATTTCCATGACTTTTTCTGTTGCCTCAATCAACTCCTTGACTGTGACCTCTTCCTTGTTCGTGCTGGCGAAGACCTCGTCTGCGATTTGTATTATGCCGTCATTCCCGCTTAGCACGGTCTTAAGCCCGAGCAAACTGAACACTTGCTCGTTAACCTCATCATGCAAGTCAGGAGGCACCACGGACCTAACACTACTGAATTCGGAGAGCAGCTCGTTCGCGGTCTGGCTCACGGCTATCTCCATTTCACTAGCAATCATTATCAGCTCGTTAACCTGCTCAGAATTCTTTGACACGTCGACGCCCGCGATTTTATCCAGGCTCTTGTTGAGGGCCGCGTGGTTCAACCCGCGTTCACAAGCAGTGTTCTCCAATGCCCGCTCAATTTCTTTTTCTTGCTCTGGGAGGGCTAGTTTTAGTTTAATCGCGTAATAGAACTGGAACTCCCTCCTGAAGTCTGTCAAGCGCCATACGAGCTCCTCTTGCCTTTCATGAAACTTTGTCTTCTTAAGGGAGGGCATTAGCTCGCGGTACTTTTCCTCCAAGCGGTTAAAGCGCTCCTCTAGGGCTAACAGGTCCTTGCTAGGGCCGTTTTTTATTTTCTTTACCTCAACTTTGCTACCCATTCTCAAATCACTGTTTAATTTAGCGCAAAAAGACTATATAATATTTTACCCTCTTATTATATGCTTAATCCAAAATAGTTATTTAAGCACTTTTCCTGTTTCGAGGTACCATAAGTAGAGGTCTAGCTCTGCAAGGCTTAAGCCAACCTTGCCAGCTAGCCTTGAGAGCACTCTCTCAGCCTCCAAGTACTTTTTTGGCGTGAGCGTCTTAGGCCGCTCTATCAACCCGCTTTTTTCCATTAAGTCAATAATGTGAAAGTCAATTATTGCCACGTTCTCCCTGCCAATGTTCCTTAGGAAGTGGCTTGCTTCCTTATATCCTAAGCCCATGATGTTTTTCACTATCCACTCGCGCAACCGCTTGTCGTCCTTATAGCCTTTAACAGTGTGCTTTATGGTTTTAGAGTGCTCGCGAGCCCTGACAATGTACTTTGAGCGGATGTTCGGGTGCCTGTAGCCCAGTTCCTTCAGCTTTTTCGCGAGCTCTTCTTGAGAAAGCGTGCGGAACCCGGCTCCAACCATTTTCTGAATCTCAATAGCCCTCTCAGCGTTAAAGTTAGCGGTTAGGATGCAGAAGCAGAGCTCGCTGAATATTTTGTTAGCGCTGGAAGCGCCAACGCGCTTGAACTCCCTCATCCTCGCGTCAGCTAATCGTTTTACTCTTGTTTTCTTTAGCTCCTCAATCTGCCAGACTAGTTTTTTCAAGCGCTATGCCTCTGTCTTCCAGAGCCCGTGCACGTTGCAGTACTCGCGCACCAACAGCTTTTCTGCTTTCACGCAGAACTCTGCCTCAGGCGCTTCACCGGGCTTTAGGAACTTGCGGTAGCTCTGGCCATCAGCGATTACCTGTATCCACTCAATGTAGTGCTTGTCCTCCATTGGGTGCGGCACTGAGCCAACCTTAACCTTTATTCCGGTCTCGGTTTTCTCTACTACTGGAACGTGCTTTTCAAGCCCTTGGTCTTCTGTCTTCTCAGATTGCAAGACCATTGGCTGCCCGCAGCAAACCAGTTCCCCTACGCCAGTGTGCAGGACTTCGACAATGTTCCCGCACACGTTGCACTTGTAAACCTGCTTTAACTCAGTCACAATACCACCTTACTCCGAAGCGCACTCGTAGTGCCCATTTTCCGCGTGAATCAGCGCGTCATAGAACTTCTTCACTTTCTCGTTCGCAGCGTTCTCCATGAACGTCTTGTACTGGCCCATAGCGCCCTTCTCAAGCTCTTTAGTCCTCTCAAGATCGGCTTGGATGCTCCCTTTCGGGTCTTCTCCAGTGAACTCGGGCAACCCAATCCCAAGGAACTTTGCAGCTACTTCCGCGTGCTCTTTTTCCACGCGCGCGAACTGCTTGAACAAGCGCTCGTACTTAGAGTACTTCGCATTCGCTTTCGCGACTTTCTTGTAATATGCTGTAGCGTTCACCTCGAGGTCAAGAGTGGCCTTCATGTCTGTCTTCTCTTGCTCGCTCAAGTCAACGCCCCAAAGAGTGTCATAGTCCTCTGCCATTATGAGGTACCTCTGCGGTGCACCGCAGAAAGGGCAGTCATCAGGCGCGCTGCCGCCAATGTAGGGCTCGCCGCATATTCTGCAAACGTATAGTTTCGCCATTCAAAATCACCTTAGTAGAACTCGCAGTCGAGCTCGAAATAATTGTACGGGTGGCTGCATGATGGGCAGGCCTTGGGCGGCTCTTTTCCAACGTGCAAGTAACCGCACTTCCTGCAGACCCAAATCATTTGCTCACTGTCCTTCTTGAAAACAGTGTCGTTTTCGACGACCGCGAGAATCTT
>Ga0272442_10004854_pt1 | contig 18190 bp, 16 predicted proteins | sample SSMForm2O_FD_200262 | JGI IMG/M metagenome (GOLD analysis project Ga0272442, IMG submission 200262) | Marine sediment archaeal communities from Little Sippewissett salt marsh, Falmouth, MA, United States - SSM-Form-2O | ecosystem: Environmental > Aquatic > Marine > Wetlands > Sediment ... | reverse complement strand
TGGCCGGTGAGGACGACATAATAGAGGCGATAAGGCGGTATTACGGTGTAGGGGCCGATACGCTCGAGAAGATGATGGCGGGTACCGAGGCGGCCGAGCGAAAGCTTGAGCCCGGCGCATCCAAGACCGAAGACATCGAGGACATGGCGCAGGACGCGTCTATAATAAAATTCGTAAACCAGATTTTTCTCCAGGCGTATAAGGACAGGGCCACGGATATACATATAGAGCCCTATGAAGACGAGATGAAGTTGAGATACAGGATAGACGGTGTCTTATACGATGTCGCCATTCCTGCGAGCATAAAGCATTTTCAGGCGGCGATCATATCCAGGATAAAGATAATGGCCAGTTTGAATATCGCGGAAAAGCGCCTGCCGCAGGACGGAAGGATAAGGATAAAGGTGGCCGGGGACGAGCTGGACCTGAGGGTATCTATTTTACCTACGCCGCACGGGGAAAGCGTGGATGTGCGGTTGTTGAGCACGAATGTACGGCTTGGCCTCGAGCGCCTCGGCCTTTTGAAAAATGACCTCCGGCTTATGGAGGAGATGATAAAAAGGCCGCACGGCATAATCTTTGTGACGGGTCCTACCGGCAGCGGCAAGACGACCACGCTTTACGCCTGCCTGAGCCGCATCAACTCAAACGAGAAAAAGATCATTACCATAGAGGATCCGATAGAGTATCAGATGAACGGCATAACGCAAATCCAGGTGCAGCCGCGCATCGGACTCACTTTCGCGCAGGGGCTTAGAAGCATGTTAAGGCATGACCCCGATATCATGATGGTCGGAGAGGTTAGGGACTTCGAGACGGCCGAGATAACAATAAGGGTCGCCCTGACCGGGCACCTCGTATTTTCCACAATCCATACCAATGACGCCGCCGGAGGGGTTACGCGTCTTCTTGATATGGGTGTCGAGCCGTACCTTGTATCCTCGAGTGTGGAGTGCTTTGTGGCCCAGCGTCTGGTGAGGGTTATATGCCCCTCGTGCAAAGAGGAGGTGACGCCTTCCAAAGAGGTCTTAAAAGAGTTGGGAGTAAGCGGCGTAAGAGATATAAACAAAATAAAATTTTATGAGGGCAGGGGGTGCGATGAGTGCAAGCATACCGGCTATAAAGGCAGGACGGCTATATACGAGATATTGACGGTTGACGGCGACATCCGCGCCCTTATAATGTCCAGAAAATCGGCGGACAGGATCAAGGAAGCGGCCCTGCGCGGCGGCATGCGCACTTTAAGGCAGGACGGATGGGAAAAGATAAAGACGGGAATCACGACCCCGTCGGAGGTAATACGGGTTACCGAAGCAGAGAAAATAGATTAGGGATGAGTTATGGCGAGGTTTATATACAGCGCGAAAAAGGGCCCCGAAAAGGAAGTCGGCGGTTATATAGAGGCCGAGAGCAAAAAGGCGGCCCTGCATAAACTGACGGAAATGGGATATTTCCCGATTTCCATACACGCGGAAGGCGAGGCGGGTCCCGCCGCCCGAAAGGCATCTTTCCGCCTGTGGCGGGGAGTAGGCATAAATGACCTCAGCGTTTTTACGAGACAGCTTTCCGACTTGCTTGAGGCCGGCCTGCCTATTTTGAGCGCGCTTTCGGTCATTCAAAAACAGACGATGAACCGATATTTTCAGGGAGTCATCGGCGAGATAAGGGATTCAGTTCAGGACGGCAAACCCCTTTCCGTATCGTTAAAAAAACATCCGCGCGTGTTTTCCGGCCTTTACGCGAGCATGGTAAAATCGGGGGAGGAGGGGGGTAATTTAGAAGGCATTCTTTTGCGCCTGGCGGAATTTCAGGAATCGCAGGAAGAGCTTAATGCGACGGTGCGACGAGCGATGGCCTATCCGGCCCTGATGGCCGCTGTCGGGACGGCGACTATATTTTTATTGATGATCTTCGTGATCCCGCGGATAGTCGCGATGTTTCAGGAGCTCAATCAGGCCCTGCCGCTTCCGACAGTTGTATTGTTGAATATAAGCTATTTTATAAGGGATTTCTGGTGGGCTCTGGCCGGCCTTTACCTGCTCGCGCATTTTGCCGTTTTGAGGATAGCGGCGGCGCGCGAGGGCAAATTGATAATAGACCGCATCAAGCTGGGCTTTCCCGTGATGGGCCAGCTTATATTAAAGGCCGAGATAGCGCGTTTTGCGAGGACATTATCAACGCTTCTTGCCAGCGGCGTTCCGATACTGGAGGCCATGTCGGCCGTTATAGATATCATGGAAAACGAGGCCCTTAAAAGAGACGCGCGATTGTCCCAGAAAGAGGTGCGCGAGGGCTCGGGCCTCGCAAAGGGCCTGGAAAAAAGCTCCTATTTTCCCGCCTTCGCCGGCAATATGATAGCCGTCGGCGAGGAAAGCGGCCGCCTGGAAAACGCCCTGTTAAAGATCGCCCTTTCCTACGAAAGGGAGGCGGAGAGGAGCGTAAAGATATTGACGTCACTTTTGGAGCCGGTTATGATTTTGACGATGGGCCTTGTGATAGGTTTTATAGTTATCGCGATGCTTCTGCCTATATTCGATATAAGTTTCGTGGCGCAATAAGAAGGGGCTTTTCAGGGCATCACCCAAAGTCCGGAGAGGAGAATTCGATGCTAAACAAAAAAGGATTCACCCTGATAGAGTTAATGCTTGTCGTTATAATACTGAGCATCCTCGTGGCCATGGTAGCGCCCCGCCTCGTGGGAAGGGGCGAGCAGGCGAGGCGGCAGGCGGCCGAGGCGGACATAAAGTCCAATATAGCCCTCGCTTTAGACCTTTACGAGTTGGACAACGGCAGATATCCGGAAAGTCTCGAGGATATGTTAAACGATCCGGGGGAAAGCAAGGCCCAAAACTGGAACGGACCTTATTTAAAAGGCAGGGCGCTTGATCCGTGGGGAAGGGAATATAAGTATAAGACCCCCGGGGACCACAACCCCGACTACGACCTATATTCATACGGCGGCGACGGCGCTGAGGGCGGAGACGATGACATCGCAAATTGGCAGCAAGAGACGAAGTAGGCGGGCCGGTTTTACTTTTATCGAACTTGTCATAGTCGGTGCCATAATATTATTTCTGGCGGGTATCTCGACGCCTCTTTTTAAAAGGACATTCAGGGACCTTGAGCTTAAGGACGCCGCCTACAGGATAAGCAAGGTGATACGCTACGGCCAGGACAGGGCCGTGATAGAAGAAAAGACATACAAGGCGTTATTCTATTTTGATAAAGGGGAATACCGGCTGGTCGCCGAAGACGGGGAGATCGGCTCCAGGTTCGGCGGGCCCTTTTATCTGCCGGACGGCGTTACGTTTAAGGGTGGCAGAGACACGATAATGTTTTTTCCCAACGGCCGCTGCGATAAAGTATCGATTTACTTAAAAGGCGGAGGGGACAAATCCTTTGAAATAACCACAAACACCAGGGGCGGCTATGTGGGCGTATCGGAGATCAAGGGCAAGTAGGACGGAGGGGCGTGTCCGGACGCGCGGTTTCATGCTTCTTGAGGTGCTTTTGAGCGCATCTATTGTGGCGGTGGGTGTCGTTTTCGTCATAGGGTCGTTCATAACTTCCGTAAAGATATTTAAGGCATCGAGGTCTTACCTAAGGGCCCTCTATCTGGCAGAGAATAAGATGTGGGAATATGAAGAGACCGGCGAGATAGAGGAAGGAGGCGATGAGGGCTTCTTTGAGGATTACAAGGGCGCGAAATGGACGGTGGAGGCCCGCGAAATAGACGAAATACCTCTTAATGAGACGGCGCTGGAAGTCGTCCTGGAGGAGGGCGGAAAAAAGAGGAAATTCAGTGTGGTCACGTATTTCGGAGTCGGGGAATAGATATATGCCGCGGGCGCGGGCCGCGAGGGCCCCAGAACGCAAAGGCCGCAGGGCCTTTACATTTATCGAGCTTTTGATAGCGGTAAGTATTTTCGCTACGCTTGCCATAGCGCTCTATTCGTCTTTTTTCGCCGGGATATCGATCTGGAAGAGATCCGCGGCGGGCGGCGGCGTTTATCAGGATGTGAGATTCGCCCTTGATGACTTAACGCGCGATTTAAAAAGCGCCGCGGCAGGCGGCGCGGACGAGGATTCCCTTTTCGCGTTTTCGGGGGAATCCGAGCGCGTTGTTTTCTTTACATCCGCCGCGGCGTTTTCCGGGCAGGGCGCGCAAAGAAGGGAATTGACGAGAGTCGCATACGGCCTCGACAGGGAATCCGGCCGCCTGTTCAGGACCCGAGCCGTTTTGGCCGGAGGATTCGATCTCGACTCCGCCGAAAAAGATACCCTGGTTGAGGGGGTGGAGGATTTTTCCTTGAGCTACCCTTACGACTCCGGCGACGAAGACGACCCTTACATCTGGAGGGAAGAATGGCAGAACAGCGATATGAGGCCCCCCAGGGGAGTAAAGGTATCTCTGGCCATTGCGTCCGGAAACGAGAAGGGCGGGCGGTTAAAATTCGATAAGATAATATTTATACCTACCGGCGTTTTAGGCAAAGATGAGATATGACTAAAGGCGCGAAAGGGACGATATTAATCACTACCCTGTGGATTCTGGCCCTGCTTACGCTGTTGGCGCTTGGTATAGGCATCAGGATGGGCATAGACGTAAAATTGACCGGATTTTATATCAACAGCTTAAAGGCGCGCTATCTAGCCGAAGCGGGTATTAGAAAAACAATAGCTCTTTTAGATGAGGATGACAGCCCGAACGCCGACTCACTCAATGAGATATGGAGCTGCGGCTTTGATTTTGATGAGGAGGAATACGCTCTTAAGGATATAGGTCTGGGCGAGGGTGGATTTACTGTCTTTCACACGGCCGGGTACGACGATGAGGGGAATCCCGTTTACTTGTACGGCGCGAGTGACGAAGGAGGCAGGTTGAACATAAACGAGATAAAAAGCGAACTGCTCGCGAGGCTTCCGGGATTTTCTTTTGAGACGGCATTCGCCGTTTTGGACTGGCGCGATGAGGATGAGCTGGAAAGGCCGGGGGGAGGCGCGGAGGACGCCTATTATGAGTCGCTTGAGGCGCCGTATGAATGCAGAGACGGCAGATTCGGCGTCCCGGAAGAGCTGATGCTGGTAAAGGGCGTTACGCAGGAGACATACGACGGCGTCAAGGACCTTATAACCGTATACGGGCAGGACAAGGCGGTTAATATAAATACCGCCTCCGAGGGCGTGCTGGCCGTTATAGCGGGAGAGGAATTCGAATCTCTTCCGGCCAAGATAGCGCGTTACAGAAACGGTTCCGACGGCCTTCCGGGCACCGAAGACGATAAGGTCTTCGTGAGCGTTGATACGATAGCCGCGGAATTATCGGCAGCCCTTATACTTGATGGCATAGAACAGAAACGCGTGAAGGAGCTCGCGGACTCCGGTTTCTTTAAGGTGCGTTCGGATACCTTCAGGGTAGTTTCGCGCGGGGAACTAAAGGACGGCCGGATAAAAAAGACGATAGAGGCAGTCATCAGAAGGGGCGATAAGGGAGCCGAGCTGCTTTATTATTACGAGGATTGAGCATGACGTTTAATAGGGAAAAAATAACGGCCGCCTTTGACATAAGCGACCATCTAATAAGACTTGTTGTGGTCTCCGGCGGTAGGGACGGAATAGCCCTGCGCGTCATAGATTCCGTTCAGCTGAGCGCGGAGGACGAAAAGACCATAGGGAGGCAGCTTCGCTCCCTTATCCTTAAGCACAAACTGACGGGGGCCCTTGTCCTGGCGAGTTTTCCGCGGCATCTTGTCACGGTAAGGGGCGTGCGCCTTCCGACGGCGAAGGAAGAAGAGATAAGAAGCATGGCGGAACTCCAGGCGATAAAATACCTGCCTTATTCCCAGCGCGAAATAGTGGCGGCGCACAAGACAATAGATGTCGCCGCGGACGGATATACCAGGACCCTGATCATCGTCGCGCAGAGAAAATCGGTGGATAAGTATATTGACATATTCAAATACGCCGGAGTCGCGGTAGATAGGATGGCATTTAGCGCGGAGGGCGCGCTGAACTGGTATTCGACCGGCGATATAGACGACAGACAGCCCGTCGGGGCGATAGATTTCGACAGAGGGCGCGTGTCCGTATTAGTGATAAAGGGAAAGAAGCTCCTTTTTAGCCGTTCGATATCTTTTGATAATTCCGATCCCTCATCCGGCAAGTCGGCCCTTATCAGGGAAATAACGCTGTCTTTCGATTCATACCTGAAGGATTACTCGGAGGCGATATCGCGCGTGATATTATCCGGCGTGGAAGGTTACGCGGATAATTTTTCGAATATTTTATCCGAGCGGCTTTCCGTTCCCGTGGAATACGCGGGGCAATCCTCGAATATAGCCGTGAAGGACGTCGCGGCAAGCGCCGAGATGGAATTCAAAAAGGCCTCTTATACCCATCTCTTGGGAATGGCCTCGCGGCCCGAACAGCTTACGGTGGACCTTTTTCCGCGTGACGTCATCGAAAAAAGAAAAGAAAAGGCCTTTCGAGGCGAGCTGATAGCGGCCGCCGCATTGCTCTTATGCGTAGTCACGGCGGCGTTCGGTATCGTCGAGAAAAAGATAACAAAGAAAAGGTCGCGCCTAAAGAAGATAGAGGAACGGCTTAAAAAGATAGACCCCGAGGCGCGAAGGCTGTCTGGGATCAGGGATAAATGCGAATTAATATCGGACCAGCTCGCGTTCAGGGGCTCGGCGATAGATATAATCCGCGAGATATACGCTATACTGCCCCCAGAGGTGTCTTTGACCATTCTTGAGTTCGAATATAAAAACAGGGTATTGCTTAGGGGCACCACGGAGGAGCTGAGCACCGCTTTAAAACTGCTGCCGCTTTTGGAGAGATCCGCCTACTTCGAGAACGTTAAGATAAATTACGCCGCAAAAAGGGCGTTTAAACGTAGGGAATTCGCCGATTTTGAGATCGTCTGCGACCTGCGCTATTAGACAAGGCATAGCCATGCTTGAGAATATCACAAAAAGGGAAAGGATAATGGGCGCGGTCACGATAGGGGTCGCCCTCACGGCGCTTTTATATAATTTCGCGGTGGAGCCGCTTTTAAGGCAATGGAAGGCCCTGGACGGTCGGATAAAAGAGAAAGAGATCGCCTTTACCAAATATATGCGTATAGTGCGCGACAAGGATATTATAGAGAAACTGTATTCCGATTACGCGCCTTACGTTGAGGACAAAAAATCAAGCGCGGAAGAGGAAAACGCGGCGGCGCTGGACCGCATAGAGAAATTGGCGCGCGGCGCGAATGTCCGCATAACAAATATCAAACCGCTTAAAATAAAAAATTTCGGGGACTACGACAAATATTCCTTCAGGGTCGCGACGGAATCCGGGATCGAAGAGCTTTCAAAAATGATTTATGACCTCCAGTCGTCCCCGCGGCTGTTGAAGGTAGATAGGATGGTGTTGAGGGCGAAGGATAGGGAGCCCGATGTCATCAGGGCGATGCTGCAAATAAGCAAGATATCGGTATTTTAAAGTTCACTCCTGTATACGCTTAATACCTCATTTCGTAGACGTCTGGAAAGAAACCCGCCTGCGGCAAAACTATCAAATATTAAAAAAATAGCTTAACATCTTGACAGGAAAGAGGATATGATGTATACTCTCCTAGTAGAGAGTTGTACTGTATAACTAACTCCCCAGGAAGAGAGTTAATGAGAAATATATACCTGATGAAGGATTTAGCGAGGTTGTCAGGGCACTCCGTGCATACTTTAAAATACTACCTGAAACTCGGGATCATAAGAGAGATCGGAAGATCGCCCGATACCAACTTTAGGTTTTTCGACGACTCTACAGTGGACGCGCTGGGCAAAATCCGCGACTTGCGCCTGAAAAAAGTTCCGCTGAAAGAGATAAAAAATCTTTTGATATGGGAGGGCGGCAGGTGAGTTATTTCGAGGTCCTGAATCTCCAGAAAGAACCCTTCTCGACTTCCCCGGATCCGTTTTTCTTTTATCGCTCATCCGCGCATGAGACAGCCATCAAGCGGCTTGAGATAACGACCCGACTCAGAAGGGGCTTAAGCCTTATCCTCGGGGACGTGGGCACGGGAAAGACCACCCTGGGCAGGACCCTGCTTCAAAGCTTCAACGAGGAAGAGGATTTTATCCTTCATATGATACTGGACCCCACCTTTAAGTCGGAGTTTCAATTTTTATCGAGCCTGGCGAAAATGTTCGGCGTCAGCAGAGGGCTTAAATCCACGCTGGATTACAAAGACGCCATCGAAAAATATCTTTTCCAGAAAGGCGTCGATGAAGGCAAGACGATAATCCTATTAATAGATGAAGGCCAGAAGCTTACCCCTACATTCCTCGAGATATTGAGGACCCTGCTTAATTACGAGACCAACGAATACAAGCTCCTTCAGCTTGTGATATTGGCCCAGATAGAGCTTTTGCCGAGGATCAAAAGGATCAGGAATTTTTTCGACAGGATAACGCTTAAATACATCATAAACCCGCTTGATGAATACGAGACCGGCGATATGATCGAGTACCGCCTTAAGAAGGCCGGTTATAACGGAGGCGAAAGACTTTTCTCAAGCGGCGCCGTCAGACTGGTGCATGAGCACACGATGGGATATCCTAGAAAGATAGCGATGCTATGCCATAATGCGCTTGAGGAGCTGGTGATGAGGGACAAGAAGTTTGTGGACGAGACCCTCATGCTTAACGTTATAAGAAACGAGGTAGTATGAGTGTGCGCAAGGATTTTTCCCCGGAAGAAAAACTGCTGCGGCTTATAAAGGGATCAAAAAAGAAGGAGCCGCAGAAGGCGCGGTCCGCGGCCGCTTCCCCGGAAGCCCCGTCACCGTCCCCGAAGGGCGCGCGCACGGAAGCGGTTTATCACGCCCCCGGGAAGACGGCGTTTAATATGCGGCGCCTTAATTATATCTTTACGGCGGCGCTCGCGGGGCTTCTTTTATATTTCGCGTACGATATCTTTTTCCCCTCCTATGAAGCCGATAAGATAGATATCTCCAGGGCCAACGAGGCGCCGGCTAAGTATGTTAAACCTAAAGAAGGCGGTATCGCGGACGCCAAGCCCTATTCCGAATATTCTTCCGCCATCCGCGGCAGAAATATATTCTTGCCGCAGCAGACCGAGGCGGCGCCAGTGGTTACCGGCCCGTCGCTCGATGAGGTCAGCGCGAACCTGTCTCTTATAGGCATAGTCGCGGGCCCGAGGCCTCAGGCGATAATCGAGAACAAGCGCACCGGCAAGTCATACTTTTTGTACAAGGGCTCTTTAGTAGACAAGGCGAAGGTATTGGAGATATTGGAAGGCAGCGTTATCATGGAATATCAAGGCGAAAAGTTTGAACTGGTACTTTAAGGGAGGCTCGGAATGAGGATTAAATATTACATTTTGCCGCTCCTTTTGTGCGTTTTTATTCTTGCCGGCGTTTCGTTTGAGGCGGATTACGCGGGAGGGCGGGTATTCGCCCAGGACGAGGAGGAGGCGCCCGAACTTTCGCCGCAGGACATAATGGCGGAAGAGGGGCCCGAGATTCCGACGGATGCTATGATAGAGGAGCTTTTAGCGGACGAGGAGATACCGGAGGAGATCAAAAGAGAGATAGAGAGGGCGCTTAGACCGGAGGAGCTTGAGTTTCCGGAAGAGGAAAATGAATTTTACGAAGAGGATATACCGTTTTTTGACGAAGAGGATTATGGCGACGAGGAAGAAGATGACGAAGATTATGAGGATTACGGCGAGGACGAAGAGGCCCCCGAAGAGGTATCCATTGAGCCCCCGGCGCCGGCAAGTCGCGCGGTTACGGCCCCCGCGGGCGCGGTGAATAGGATATCCCTCGACCTTAAAGGGGTCGATATCATAGACGTTATAAAGATGCTTTCGGCAAGGAGCAATCTGAATATAGTCGCAGGCAAAAACGTGAGAGGCAAGGTTACGCTTTTTCTCAAGGACGTGGATACATGGGATGCGTTCGAGATTATTTTGGCGGCAAACAACCTCGCTTACGATAAAAGAGGCGACATCATAAACGTTATGACGGAGAGGGACTACGAGCAGATATACGGAGACAGCTTTTACACCAAAAAGGAATTGCGTGTCTATCGGCTGGAATACGCCAAGGCCGAGGAGGTGACCAAGGCCCTTAGTCAGGTGAAGTCGAAGATAGGCAAGGTGGTGGTCGACGCCGGCTCCAACACCGTAATGGTGGTGGATTCTCCGCAGACCTTATCGAATATGGAGATATTGATAGCGGAACTTGATATACCGGTGGAGACAAGGATCTTCAGCCTGGACTACGCTAAGGCCGAGGACCTCAAGACAAAACTGTCCGAGATGCTGACCAAGGGCGTTGGCTCCATCCAGGTGGACGAGAGGACAAACAAGATGGTGATTACAGAGCTTTCCAAGAGGATGCCCGAGATCGCCTCTATCATAATGGAGATGGACGAGAGGCACAAAGAAGTGCTGATAGAGACCAAAATCGTCCAGGTGGAACTTACGGATGAGTACAAGTACGGTGTGGATTGGCGGGCGCTTTTCAATAGATATTCCGACGAGGGCGCGAGGTCCTATTTGAATAACCTGGGAGATGTTTTCGGCGGCAGCACCACGGGAGGCGCCCTCACGATTACCAGCCTGGCGTCCGGTTATTTTGAGGCCGCCATGGAGGCCCTGCAGAGCGTGGGGAAGACCAACGTCATTTCGTGTCCGAGGATAACCGTTCTCAATAATGAGGAGGCGAAGGTCCTGGTGGGCACAAACCAGCCGTATGTCACAACGACTACCACGGTTCCCGAAGGAGGGCAATCCATCACGGCCGAGGATATAACATATGTGGACATCGGCATTTCGCTTACCGTTACGCCTACGGTGAATAATAACGGATATGTTACCATGAAGATCAAGCCGGAGGTCAGTTCCGCGGGGACTCCGCTTGAGACCGCTAGCGGAAACGACATACCCGTGGTATCGACCTCCGAGACAGAGACCACGGTTATGGTAAAGGACGGTACCACTATAGTCATAGCGGGATTGATCGAGGACAGGGATATATTGGACGAAGATAAGATTCCGATTTTAGGCGATATACCGCTCATCGGCGAGCTGCTTTTTAAAAGTAAAACCGTAGGGTCTTCCTCGGTGCCCGAAAAGAAGGAGCTCGTGGTGTTTTTGACGCCCTATGTAGTGGAAGGAAGCGAGATTTTTCCGGAGTCGGAAAATGTGTGGTATGGTGATTCGATGACCCAGAGAGGGCTTTTGGAGCAGCAGATATCGCTGGCCGTGCGGGATCTGGAGATGAAGCGCAGCCATATAGGGGAGATCCCCGAGCGCGAGAAAAAGGTAACGGATACCGCGACCAGGATTTCCGGCGATATAAAGTGGATAAAGGAGGCGCAGGCGAAGGAGGAGGTGCCTCACCCGGAGGAAGAGGCGGCAGCCGGGGCGGCGGAGGCAGGGGCGGAGGAGGCCCCCGAGGAAAAAGAGGCCATGCTGGCGCCGATGAATCTTTTAGCCCCAACGGTAAGCGGATATTACGTTTATTATGAGAATTTAAGGAATAAGATATACTGGACCGCCAGGGATACATATCCCGAGAACTTTAAAGGCGGGAGACAGGACGTCAAAGTCATTTTTAAATTGGCCAGCAACGGCAGCCTTAAGGGCGAACCGGAGGTGCTTAACCCAGTCGATAGGAAACTGGCAAATGCCGCCAAGGAGGCGGTAAAGGCGTCCGCTCCTTTCGCGCCTTTTCCGAAAAAGATGGAAGAGGAAGAGGCGGTATTTAAAATAACCATAAGCTACGAATAACCCCTGCTGACCGTTTCCGCCTCGTAGGTGGAGCGGCCTTGTGACCATCTCCACCTACGAGGTGGAAACGGTTTCGAGGCGCCTCTCGCCTGTGGGCGAGGCAAACGCGGTTGATGCCTTTTCCTCGCGTAATCGCCGGGCCACTTGACTTTTCCCGCCGCTTGGTATAAAATAGTTTTTTCAATAATGCCGGGCGCGTTGGATTGCGCCCGGATAAGGCGTTTTTATTACGGAGGTGATAATGGATTATTTGTTTACCGAAGAACAGGTTATGATAAGAGACCTCGCGTGCCAGATAGCCGAAGAGAAGATAAGGCCGGTGGCGGCGAAGTACGACGAGGGCAAGGAATTTCCCTGGCCTATAGTGAAGGTACTCGCCGAAAGCGATTTGTTCGGCATATATATACCGGAGGAATACGGAGGTACCGGAGGTGGAGTGACGGAGCTGGCCATTGCCACAGAAGAGCTTTCCAAGGCGTGCGGAGGCATAGCCCTGGCCTTCGCGGCCACGGCCCTCGGGACATATCCCATTCTTCTTTACGGCAGCGACGAGCAGAAAAAGAAATATATACCCGAGATCGCCAAAGGTAAGAAACTGGCGGCCTTTGCCATTACCGAGGCCGAGGCGGGTTCCGACGCCGGCAGCACACGGACGACCGCCAAGAAAGACGGCGATCATTACATAATAAACGGCACAAAGCAGTGGATTACAAACGGCGGCGACGCCGAGATATACACGGTGATTGCCATGACGGACAAATCCAAAGGCGCGCGCGGGGCGAGCGCCTTTATAGTGGAGAAGGGGACCCCGGGATTTGAGTTTGGCAAAAAAGAGGATAAGATGGGCATACGCGGCTCCTCTACCAGAGAGCTTGTTTTTACCGATTGCAGAGTCCCTAAAGAAAATCTGCTCTCCAGAGAGGGCATGGGCTTCATAGTCGCCATGAAGACATTTGATAATTCCCGGCCCGGTGTGGCGGCTCAGGCGGTCGGCATAGCGCAGGGCGCGTTTGACCTCGCGCTTAAATACGCGCATCAGAGACATCAATTCGGCCAGCCGATTTCCAGCTTCCAGGGCATACAGTTTATGCTCGCGGATATGGCCACCCAGATAGAGGCGGCCAGGGCCCTGGTGATATCATCCGCCAGGATGATAGATTCGGGGGTGAAGGATGTCGCGAAGGTTTCGGCGATGGCAAAGATGTACGCCAGCGACGTGGCGATGAAGGTGACGGTGGACTGCGTCCAGATCTACGGCGGATACGGCTATATGAGGGATTATCCCGTAGAAAAATATATGCGTGACGCCAAAATAACCCAGATATACGAAGGCACAAACCAGATCCAGCGCAGCATCATCGCGTCAAGCTTGATAAAAGGTCTGATAAAAAAGAAGTAAAGACAGGGCCGGGTGCCTTTAGCGATATTTTTTCGCAGACGCGCCTGGCCCTGACAACAAGGCGGGATATGAATATAATTGTATGCGTAAAGCAGGTCCCGGAGACCACGGACGTAAAGATAGACCCTAAGACAAATACGCTTATAAGAGAGGGCGCGGCGTCTATCGTAAATCCTTTCGACGCTTATGCCGTCGAGGAGGCCGTGCGTTTGAGGGAAAAATTCGGCGGAAAGGTGACGGTCCTGTCTATGGGGCCGCCCCAGGCCGAGAAGGCCCTGCGCGAGGCGATTTCAGTCGGCGCCGACGAGGGCGTCCTGCTTACCGACAGGGCGTTCGCCGGAAGCGATACCTGGGCCACGAGCTATACGCTCGCCAAGGGCATAGAAAAGCTGGGACACTTTGATATGATAATATGCGGCAAGCAGGCCTCGGACGGCGATACGGCGCAGGTGGGTCCGGGAATAGCTACACATCTAAATGTGCCGCAGGCCACATATGTGAAAAAGATAGAAGAGATAAAAGGGGACAAGGCCCGAATCGAGAGGATGACAGAGGCGGGATATGAGATAATCGAGATCCCTCTGCCCTGTCTGTTGACTGTCGTTAAAGAGATAAACGAGCCGCGCCTTCCCTCGCTGAAGGGCAAGATGAAGGCCAAGAAGGCCGATATAAAGATAGCCGCATCCGGAGATTTAAATTTGGACCTGTCTATGACGGGTTTGAACGGTTCTCCCACTAAGGTCGTAAAGATATTTACGCCGCCGCCGAAAAAGGGCGGGCGTATTTTAAAAGGGGACGCGCAGGATACCGCCTGTGAGCTCGCGGAACTCCTCAGGTGCGAATTATAGCAGGTTTTTCAGGGTTCAGGGTACAGGCGGGGAAAGAGGAGACGTTTTCCAACTCAATCGGGAAAGTGTCTGGGGCCCAAAGCGGAAAGTGCACCCTGGGTTGGTTAGCCGGTTAGCGGGTGATATGCCAATAAAAAATAACTTGACACTTTGAACGACGTTCAAAGTGTCAAGTTATTGAGTTAGCGGGTTTTTTGCGCACGACGCATCACGCAATACGCACGACGTAGTAGTTAGCGAGTTAGCCGGTGAGCGGGTTACAACCCTTGCAATTGCTTTGCGCTGACAGCTGATGGCTGCAAGCTGACAGATGTAATCAAATCTATGACTTCACGCGAGAGGATAAAAAAGACGATGGATTTTCAAACGTCCGACAGAGTCGGCGTTTCGGATGATTTTACCGAAGGCGCGCTCCTGAGATGGAAGAGGGAAGGCGGGCTCCCGGAGGGGAGATCACCGCAGGAGTTTTTTGATTTCGATATACGGCTTTTCGGGTTCGACCAGGGTTTTAGCGCGGAATCGGAGGATGCCGCGGGCATCGATCGCATAAATGCGCCTTCCACCGGGGAGGCCCTGACGCTTACCTACGAAAAGGCGAAAAGGCAGGACAGGTTTTTGGCGCTGTCCTTTATGGAGCCATTCGAACATATATCGGGCGTTGTGGGAAGAGAACAACTCTTAATGATGATGGCCGAGGACGCGGACAGGGCGGCCGGGCTTTTCGCGAATTCGCTGGATTTTACGCTTAATATGTGTCAGTTGATACTGGATAAGGGCTATACCTTTGACGGGGCGTGGCTCTGGGGAGACCTGGCCCATAAAAAGGGCCTTATGTTTTCGACGGATTATTACAGGTCTTTTTTATTCGACCTTCATAAGGAACTATGCGATTTTTTTACGGGAAAAGGTATGCCCGTGATATTCCACTCAGACGGCAATGTGAAGGAGCTTATACCGCATCTTATAAAAGCCGGCGTTCGCGCGATAGAGCCGCTTGAAAGCGATGTCGGCATGGATTTGCCGTTTATAAAGAGAGAATACGGAGCTTACGTGGTCCTTTTCGGGGGGATAGACGAGATGTCTTTTACGGATAAAGACAGGACGCGCGGCGAGATAGCGTCAAAATTCGATTATCTTATGAACGGGGGCGGTTATATATATCACGCGGACAGCCCCATACAGGAAAATGTCAGATTCGAGGATTATAAATACGCGATTGAAACGGTCAGGAAATACGGATCCTACTGAATGCGCGCGGGCGGGGGTCGATCGATATGTCTATAAAGATTTTGCTTGATAAATGCACGGGCTGCGGATTGTGCATCAAGGCCTGTCCTTTTAATGCGATAACGATAGAGGACAAAAAGGCCCGCATAGACCTTGATAAGTGCAACCTGTGCGGCGCGTGCGTGGATGTCTGCCGCCTGAAGGCGATAGAGCTTGTTAAAGCGGCGCCCGCGCGGGGAGGATTTTCCGGCAAGTCACAGGATGTCTGGGTTTTTTGCGAGCAGAAAAAAGGAGAGATACAGAGTATTTCATGGGAGCTTTTAGGCAAAGGCAGGGAGCTGGCCGATAAGTTAAAAACAAAATTGTGCGCCGTCCTGTTGGGGCATAATGTCAAAACAAAGACGCCCGAGATATTCTCAAGAGGCGCGGATAAGGTCTATCTGGTAGATTCCCCGGCGCTGGCAAATTATCAGAACGAGCCCTACACGGTCGCGTTGGTCAGGTTGATAGAAAAATACAGGCCGGAGATATTTTTATGCGGCGCCACGACGACGGGAAGAAGTCTTGTCTCGAGGGTGGCCGTCAAGATAGACACCGGGCTTACCGCCGATTGCACGGGCCTGGATATAGACCCAAAGGACAGGCTGCTGCTTCAGACAAGACCCGCCTTCGGAGGCAATATTATGGCTACTATCATTACGCCGAACCACCGGCCTCAAATGGCTACGGTCCGGCATAAGGTTATGAAGGAGGCGGAGGCCGGGCAGGACAGGAGCGGGGAGGTCGTGGAGGAAGTCATAGATGAATCCCTGCTTGCCTCGCGAAGCAAACTTCTTGACATAGTCGAGGAGATAGAGGCGACGGTCAATCTCGCCGAGGCGGATATAATCGTCTCGGGCGGGCGCGGCGTGGGAGGTCCTGAGAATTTCAAGATGCTCGAGGAGTTGGCGCTTGCCCTCGGAGGCGCGGTCGGGGCGTCACGCGCGGCCGTGGACGCGGATTGGATGCCTTATTCCCATCAGGTAGGGCAGACCGGAAAGACCGTATGCCCCAAGCTTTATATAGCCTGCGGAATCAGCGGCCAGATACAGCACCTGATAGGTATGCAGTCGTCCAAAACGATTGTGGCCATAAACAAGGATCCGGAAGCCCCGATATTTAAGATAGCGACCTACGGTATAGTGGATGACCTTTTTAAGGTTGTCCCTCTTCTCACCAAGCGGTTTAAAGAATCCTCAAAAAAATAAAATCAATTCCCGGATCGCGAATGTGTCTCCAGCCAAACCGCCCCCAAAGTACTGAACCCTGACAAAACCGGCTAGTTGGACACTTTAGACGACGTTCAAAGTGTCCAACTATTTTGAGCGTCAGGGCGTTATAGCCAAAAGACCAATTCGCGCCTTGACAATCTCCGTGGGATAGTATATATTTGTTACATAAAAACTAATACGGGGTAATTATAACAATGTATTTCAAAAAGCTGGAATTAAGCGGTTTTAAATCTTTTGCCGGGAAGACCACTTTATATTTTGAGCCCGGCGTAACTACCATAGTCGGGCCAAACGGCTGCGGTAAATCAAATATCATAGATTCCATAAAGTGGGTGCTCGGAGAGCAGTCCATTAAGTCCATGCGCGGTTCCAAGATGGAGGATGTGATATTCAACGGAACCGACAGGGCCGAGCCCGTAAATATGGCGGAAGTCTCGCTTACCTTATCCAATAAGGATAAACTCCTGCCTATCGACGCCTCCGAAGTGGTTATATCCAGAAGATTGTTTCGTTCGGGCGAAAGCGAATATCTTATAAACAAGGCGCCTGTGCGGCTTAAAGACGTCAACGAACTGCTTATGGGCACCGGCATCGGCGCGGAGGCGTACTCCATTATAGAGCAGGGCAAGATAGACCTTATCATAAGCAGCCGCCCCGAGGACAGGCGGTTCATTTTCGAGGAGGCGAGCGGAATAACAAAGTATAAATCCAAAAAGAGAGAGGCGATAAGAAAACTTGAGGCGACCGACGAAAACCTGCTGCGCGTAAACGATATTGTCACTGAGGTCAAGCGCCAGATAAATTCGATAACGAGACAGGCGAAAAAGGCGGAGCGCTACAAAGAACGCTTCGATAGATTAAAAGATCTGGAGCTTAAGCTGGCCTCTTATGAATATGACGCCTTTATAAAGGAGCGCGGCCTCATAGAGGAGGAATCGGCTAAAATCAAGTCAGAGGTGCGGGAGGTATCAGGCGAGATAGAGTGCCTGCAGGAGCGTCTTGCTAAAGAGAGGTCTTCTCTGGCGGACGCGGAGACAAGATTCTCGTCCCTCCAGGGTGTTAAATTTTCGAGTGAATCGTCTATCGAGCAAGCCCGAAATAAGATCGAGGTCAATAAAGAAAGGGTCGAAGAGCTTACCGCCAGGATCAAGGGACTGAAGGATGAGATAGAGTCCTCGCAAAGGCGCAGGGATGAGTGCGGCGAGTTTGTCCAGGAACTGGAGGCCAAACTCACGGCCGTTTCCGCGAGCGAGGAGGCCAAAAGAGATTTTTTGAATGAAAAGGAAAAGCGGCTTGAGGTGCTCGAATCCGAGATACGGCAGACCAACGGCAAGATAGAGGAAAGCAGGCATTTGATAGTAGACCATATGGCCGAGAGATCAAGATCGAAAAACGAGATTGTCCGCCTTACCAGTGACATTCAGAACCGTTCTTTGCGGCTCAGGCGGCTCGCCATAGAGACGGAGAAGGTTTCGGGCGAGGCCGCGCGTTCCAAAGAATCATTCGAGGCCCTGCAGAAGGAATTCGAGGAGGCCGAATCAGAGATGCGCGCTATACGTTCGGAGCGCGACCTGCTTTCGGGAAACAGACAAGAGGTCTTTGCCCAGCTGGATTCCGCGGAAAAAAGACTCCAGGAG
>Ga0272442_10004853_pt1 | contig 18192 bp, 12 predicted proteins | sample SSMForm2O_FD_200262 | JGI IMG/M metagenome (GOLD analysis project Ga0272442, IMG submission 200262) | Marine sediment archaeal communities from Little Sippewissett salt marsh, Falmouth, MA, United States - SSM-Form-2O | ecosystem: Environmental > Aquatic > Marine > Wetlands > Sediment ... | reverse complement strand
CCGCCGTTGTCGAAGTCGCGGAAGACCTCGGCCAACAGCAGCAGGTCCGGCCGGATGGATTTCAGCTCGTAGCGCAGGTTCCGCCACACCCGGTGATCCGGGCCGGTGACGTGATCCAGGCGGAAGCCGTCGACGCCGTCTTCAAAATCCCCGTCGCCGTCCGGGTCCATCCAGTAGCGCGCCACCGAAAAAGTCCACTCCCGGGCAGCCGGATTCGAGAGGTTGACGTCGGGGATGTCCGCCCAGCCCGACTCGACGGTCAACCGGTTGCCGCCCAGCTCGCGGCCGAAGCCGTAACGTTCGAGCAGGGGATCGCCGGGTTGGTGATTGATGAACCAGATGAACTGATCGTGGAAGCGCGAGACGGGATCCAGCGCCGCCTGGAAGCGCGGGTGGTGCCGGGAGACGTGGTTGATCACCAGGTCCAGGATCACCCGCATGCCCCGCTGGTGAGCCGCCCGGATGAGTTCCACCAGGTCGGAGTTGTTGCCGTAGTCCCGCTCCGCCCGCCGGTAGTTCATGGTGTGATAGCCGTGCAGGTGATCGGCCGACTCGAAGACCGGCATCAGCCACAGGGTGTTGACCCCCAGGTCATCGAGGTAATCGAGTTTCTCCAAAAGCCCCCGGAAGTCGCCCGTCCCGTCCCCGTCGGAGTCGGCGAAGGCCCGCACGTAGATCTCGTAAATCTGAGCGTCGTACAGCCAGTCCGGCGGGGCGGAGAAGTCATAGCCGGTAAGCGTCGCCCCCGACTTCCTGATCAGCGCGGTGGCCGGCCGGCTTTCGGCGCCGTCTTTCTCGGCCACAACATGATAGAAGTAAGTGCCGTCTTCCGGCAGGTCTCCGGCCGATACCGACAGAACCGCGACCGCCGGCAGCGTGCCGGGCCCGTACCAGCGGAAGGTGCTGCCCGGCGTGCTTGACGACGCGTCGACGGTCACCCCCCCGGCCGACCCGGTCACCTGGATGCGCGCCTCCGGCCTGACACCGGCGCCGGGTTGCAGCGCCACCACCTCCGCGGTGTCCGGAGCCGAGGTGCCGTCCTGATCCTGAACGGTCAAATCGAAACGGTAGGTGCCCGCCGACGCCGGCGAGAATCCCATCAGGGCGTCGGTGCGCGGCGGCTCGGACAGGGGATCCCAGTCGTAGCCGCCGTGGGGAGTGACGTGCTGGGGCTCTAAAGTGACCGCCGGCCCGGCGACCTGGCTCCACAAATAGCCGGTGATGCCGATGCCGTCGGGGTCCCGGCTGGCGGTGGCGTCCAGGACCACCCAATCCCCGATGTCGACGAATTGGGTCGGCCCCGCAGCGGCCACCGGCGGCCCGGCGGACGCGTTAACCAGGAACATCCCGGAGATCTCCGCCGAGCGGTGCCCTTCCAAATCGGCTGCCGACATCCACCAGTGGTGCTCGCCCTCTTCCAGATCCGTCAGCACCGCGGTGATGCCGCCGGCGTCGTAAGCCGCCTGGCGCCGCGCCCCGTCGACCACCAGGCAGATATCCGCCGGATCGGCATTCCCCGACCAGGCGGCTGATATTGTAACCTCGTCCGTCGTAAATACCGCGCCATAGGCCGGCGTCGCGCCGGTCAGGTCGGGCGTGCAGGGATTGTCATGGTAGCGCACGCTGTTCGAGAAGAACGGCTCGACCTCGTCTATGGGATCGTTGACCCAGTCGGTGTCGTTGATCACGTACTTGTACTCGTAGCGCCCCTCGCGCAGCACCACCCGGGCCTCGAAGTTGCCCGCCCCGTCGCCGGCCATGGGTACGGCCCCGTCCCGCCACCCGGTGAAATCGCCGGCCAGAAGAACCGTGTCGCCCGGATCGGAGCTGTAGGCAAACACCGCCTCGGCCGGTGGGCAGCCCGTGCTCCGCGGGCAATCTCCGTCAGCCTGTCCCTCGTAGGTGAAACCGTCCGGCAAGGTCGCGAACTGCCCGTCGGGGTTGGTCACCCGCACCTCCACCGGCCCCGGCGACCCCGGCGGCGTGGTCGTCTGGATCGACGTCGACGAGAGCACCTGCGCCTGATCGGTCACCACCGCTCCGAAGCGCACCGAGGCGCCGGCCTGGAAATTGGCGCCCCCCAAAACCACCGGAGTCCCGCCCGCGGCCGGGCCCGAGACGGGCTCCACCGACTCCAGAACCGGCGCCGGCAACCGGTCGCCTCCATCGGTGCCGTCAGCATCCGCATCCATCCCTGCGTCCACAGGCCCACCATTGTCCGCACATCCCGACAGCAGCATCAGAATGATCAGCAAACGCTTCATCTTTTCCGCAATCTCCACAAAAACAACCCCAGCAACCACAACCCGCCCGGTCCGCCGGCATTACACCCACAACCCGGCGGCTCTGATTTGACCTCGTCGCCGCCGGCATCCGTTCCGGCATCATATCCTGCATCATCGCCACCCGGACCAGATCCGTCCTCCTGTCCTCCATCCGGCTCTTCACGAACACAAAACGCCGGGGCCTGGGGATCTTCACGGGCCCATAGGGCCAGCAGGTAGGCGCCGGCGCCGAAGCCGGCCATGGGGATCGCCCCGGCGGCGGTGTCGGTACCGGCTTCGAACAGTTCGGGGAACATGCCCAGGTTTAAATCGGCCAGGGCGGTTATGCGGTCGAGCAGCTCTTGCCCGCGAATCGAGCGGCCCAGCAGGAAGGCCAGCGCGCTCATGCGCAGGTCGATCATCACCCATTCCTGGGCGTCGTACCAGTCGGAGTCGTCGTTGCGCTTGAGCCCACCGGTAGACAGTCGCAGCTGTGCATCCAGCTGGTCGAATGTGGCCGCCGCCACCGAATCGTTGGTTGAAATCACGTCGAAGAGGAATGCCTCCACTACAGCCGCGTCCAGGTAGCCGCTTCCCAGATTCAGCTCCTCCAGGTTGCCGACCAAAACGCCGTCGGGATCCACCAGGTTGCCCTTTATCCCCTCCTGCAGAAGAAGGGCGGCGTCGAGGTAGCCGGCGGCACGCTCTGAGTCTCCCATCCGTCCGGCCATCTCCGATGCCGCACACAGCCCCGCCGCCCCCACCGCCGACGAGTAGGTGAAATGCTTCTGCTTCCCGTTCCAGTGGTGCTCCCAGATGGACGAGTCCGGCTTGAGCAGGTTCGACTGCTCCTCCTTTAAAAACACCAGCACGTCGGCCGCGCCCGAAGACGCCACCGGCCAGGCTTCGTCCAGAAAATCCTGATCGGCAACCGCCGCGAGCGAAAGCAAAAACAACCCGAAATCATCGAACTCCACGTTGGGACCGTCCTGGTTCTCGTCGCTCCATTCCAGTCCCGAGCCGTAGTAGCGGCAGACCGAGATACCGTAGTCACTCCCGACCTGATCGCTGTAAGTACCGGCCTGTCCGTTGAGAAAGAAGCGCACGGCTTCCCGGGCTTCTTCCACATGTCCGCTTTGCGCCAGGGCCATGATGGCGTAGGCGGCGTCCCGCACCCAGGCGATGTTCCACTGCCCCGGAGGCAGCGAGGCCAGAATCTGCCCGGTGGGGTTTCCGCCGTCGCGGGGGGGCTCGCGGACCTGGCCCATCTTCAACCAGGCCAGCGCCATGCGCGCCAGACGGCGTTCATCGGCGGTCACCCCCGCCGGAAGCACGTCGGAGGCGTGCCAGTCGTCCCAGAAGGCCACCTCGGACAGCATCAGCTGGCGCGGATCGGCGCCTTGCAGATAGGCGTCCAGATCCTGCGGGTCGCCAAGCGCCACCGCCGCCCCCACCCAGAAGCTCTCCCCGGCCTGCAAAATCTCATCGCCGGGCACGTTGAACTGGAACCCGGCCACCACGTCGTCTGTTGGCCCGTCCGAGTCAACGTCGGTCATCTCGCCGCCGGCCTCCACCAACTGGTAGGGATTCTCCGGCGTGGCCCCGTGGCGGTAAAGCGGCACCAGCGCGCGGTAAACCGCCGTCGGGGCGCCGGCCCGGCCGGTCTCTATAAAGCAATCGTGGGCCGGATCCCAGCCGATCGACTCGCCGCCGGCCCCGTCGACCCCGTCGCCCAGATGAAAGTTGAAAAGCATGAAGGCGGCGGAATCCGTCAGAGCGGTTGAGCCGGTGTTGGTGACCATTGCGGCGACGATCAAGACAGGCATATCCAGCGAGAACGGCGAAAACCAGTAGGTTTCGATGGTCAGGTCCTGGTGGGAATGCACCGTCTTCAGTATCCCGGTGCCCTCCAGATACTCCACCGAGTCTTCGGCCACCCCGGCCAGCCAGCGGTTCTGTCCTCCGGCGCGCAGACCGAAAAACACGTCGTAGCACCAGTCGACAGTCTCCACCCCCGGATTCCAGGAGGCGTAGAGGTGCTCGGTGAAGGTGGTCAGCTTGTGGGACTCGAGGGAGTAAGCCGCGGCGCCGAAGCCGTTGGATACCGGCAGATCGGTGACGGTCGGCTGCGCGTGGACCGGCATCCCCAGTAAAAACAAGAGTATTCCCGCGACAAACCGCATGGCGCATTTCTACCATATCGGTCCGGGGTTTGACTACATCCTCCCGGTTTAGGTACAAGAAGCCCTGACACAGAGACGGGGAGGAATGCATGGTTTTCGGCAAGAAGAGAAAAAAGGCGGTCCGCGGCCTGGAGGGCGTGGTGGCGGCGGAGACCTCCTTGAGCTTCGTCGACGGGCAAAACGGCAAGTTATACTACCGCGGCTACGACATAGACGAGTTGGCCTGCAAGGTCAGCTACGAGGAAGTGGTCCACCTGCTCTGGTTCGGTGAGCTGCCCGATGAAGAGCAGCTCGAGGACTTTCGTTCGGAGCTGGTCGCCGAGATGCGTCTGCCGCACCAGGTGGACGAGCTGATCCGCCTGGCGCCGCCCAACGCCAATCCCATGGTGGTGCTGCGCACCGCCCTCTCCGCCCTGGGAATGTACGACCCCGACGGCGGCAAGAACAGCGAGGCGGCCAACCTGCGCAAGGCCAAGCGCGTCCTGGCTCAGGTGGCCACCATCGTCGCCTCGCTGCACCAAACGCGCTCCGGCGGTACGATCATATCGGCCGACAAGAGCATGAACTTCGCGGCCAACTTCTTGTACATGTTCACCGGCCAGGCGCCCAAAAAGCTCGAGCGCTCGGTGTTCGACACAGTGCTGGTCCTGCACGCCGACCACGGCCTGGCCGCCTCGACCTTCGCCGCCCGGGCCACGGTCAGCACCCTGGCGGGCGTCCACTCGGCCATCACTGCGGCCCTGGCCAGCCTGAAGGGGCCGCTGCACGGCGGGGCCAACACCAAGGTGATGGAGATGATCGAGGACATCGGCAAGCAGGACCGGGTAAAAGCCTACATCGACGGTATGCTGGCCAGCGGCGAGCGGATCATGGGCTTCGGCCACCGCATGTACAAGACCGAAGATCCCCGCAGCGCCCACCTGCGGAAATACTCCGAGAGGCTCTGCCGGCGCGCCGGCCTGGAGCACCTCTTCGAGATCTCCCACCGGATCGAAAAGCTGGTGCTCAAACGCAAGGGCATCAACCCCAACGTGGACTTCTACTCGGCAACCGTGCAGGAGGCGCTGGGGATCCCCAAGGAATACTTCACCTGCATCTTCTCGATCGCCCGCACCGCCGGCTGGATCGCCCACGTCATGGAGCAGTTCCGCGACAACCGGCTGATCCGCCCGACCTCCAATTACGTCGGCGGATTCGACAAGAAGTTCGTCCCGCTGGAGAGGCGCCAGTGAGCGTCCGGCCCCAGACCCTGGCCGAAAAGATCCTCTCGGCCAAATGCGGGCACCCGGCCCGGGCCGGCGAGACCGTGGTGGCCGATGTCGACCTGGCCTTCGCCCAGGACGGCACCGGGCCCCTGGCCATCCGGCAGATCGAGGCGCTGGGCCTGCAGGGAGTGGCCCGGCCGGAAGCCACGATTTTCTTCTTCGACCACGCCTCCCCCAGCCCGCGCCGGGAGTTGTCCGACGATCACCGGTTCATGCGGGCCTTCTGCATGAAAACCGGTGCAGACTTCTCGGAAGTCGGCCGGGGGATCTGCCACCAACTGGTGGCCGAGCGCTACGCCCGGCCGGGCATGCTGATCGTGGGCGGCGACTCGCACACCTGCACCGCCGGCGCCCTGGGCGCCTTCGCCACCGGGGTGGGCTCCACCGACGTCGCCGTGGCCATGGCCCTGGGCCGCACCTGGTTCCGGGTGCCGGAGAGCTTCAAGGTCGAGCTGACCGGGCGCTTCGAAAAAGGCGTCTGCGCCAAGGACCTGATCCTGCATTTGATCGGCGACATCGGCGCCGCCGGGGCCACCTACAAGGCCCTGGAGTTCTCCGGTGATCTTAAAAATCTGGACATGGAATCCCGCCTGACTATCTCCAACATGGCCGTCGAGGCCGGCGCCAAGGCCGGGCTCTTCCCTGCGGACGAAATCACCCTAACCTACCTCAAAGACCGCGGCGGAAAGAAACTGAGCCCTGACCCGGGAGCCGACTACGAAAAGATCCTGAAATACGATCTCAAAAAGATCCAGCCGATGGTCTCGAAACCCCACACCGTCGACAACACCGCTTTGGCCCGGGACCTTTCCGGCATCAAGATCGACCAGGTCTTCATCGGAACCTGCACCAACGGGCGCATCGGCGACCTCCAGATCGCCGCGGACATCCTCGCCGGAAAGAAGGCAGCCGCCGGCGTCCGCCTGCTGGTGGGCCCGGCGTCCCGCGAAACCTTGCTCGAAGCCGACCGCCGCGGATTGCTGAAAATCTTCGTCGAGGCCGGCGGCATAATCCTGCCCCCCGGCTGCGGTCCCTGCGTGGGGGTGCACCAGGGGGTGCTGGGCTCCGGCGAGGTGGTGCTGGCCACCCAGAACCGCAACTTCAAGGGCCGCATGGGCAACCCGGAGGGGTTCATCTACCTGGCCTCCCCGGCTACCGCAGCCGCCTCGGCGCTTGCCGGAAAGATAACCGATCCCCGGGAGGTCCTTTAATGAGCAAGCTTTCGGGAAAGGCCTGGGTGTTTTCCGACGACATATCCACCGACCACATCGCCCCGGGCCGCTACTTCCACCTGCGCTCCAACCTGCCCGAGCTGGCCAAACACGTCCTGGAAGACGCCCGGGAGGACTTCGCCAAGAACGTGCAACCGGGCGACTTCATCGTCGCCGGTGAGAATTTCGGCCTGGGCTCATCGCGCGAGCACGCCCCCACCATCATCAAGCTGGCCGGCGTCTCGGCGGTGCTGGCCAAAAGCTTCGCCCGGATATTCTTCAGAAACGCGGTCAACATCGGCCTGCCGGTGATCATGCTGGACACCTCCGGCATCAATGAGGGCCATCAACTCGAACTGGATATGCGCAGTGGAGTCTTGAAGAACCGGAGCAGCGGAAAGGAGATTTCCTTCCAGCCGCTGTCGAACGAAATGATGAAGATCCTGGGCGACGGCGGCCTGGTGGAGCACATCAAGAAACACAAGGAGATCAAACTGTAGCCATGGCCAAACCAATACAAATCGATCAGGACCGGCTCAAGGTACCCGATAACCCGATCATTCCCTACATCGAAGGCGACGGCATCGGCGTCGACATCACCCCCGCCATGTTGAAGGTAGTGGACTCGGCGGTGCAGCAGGCCTATGCGGGAAAACGCAAGATCGAGTGGCTGGAAGTTCTGGCCGGAGAGAAAGCCCATAAGGCTACCGGCGAGTACCTCCCCCAGGACACCCTGGTGTCCCTGCGCGAGCACCTGGTGGGCATCAAGGGCCCCCTGACCACCCCGGTGGGCGGCGGGATCCGCTCGCTCAACGTGACCATCCGCCAGGTCCTGGACCTGTACTCCTGCGTGCGCCCGGTGCGCTGGTACGGCTCGGCCTCCCCGCTCAAGCATCCCCAGAAACTGGACATTATAGTCTTTCGCGAAAACACCGAGGACGTCTACGCCGGGGTGGAATACGAATCCGGAAGCTCGGAAGCCCGAAAGATTATCTCGCTGCTTTCGGATCTGGGCGTGGGCGCCGGCAGGGTCACTTCGGACGCGGCCATAGGCATAAAACCCATCAGCCCCACCCGAACCAAGCGCCACGTGCGCAAGGCATTGCGCTGGGCCCTGGACAAGAACCGCAAGACGGTGACCTTCATGCACAAGGGCAACATCATGAAGTTCACCGAGGGCGCCTTCATGCGCTGGGGCTACCAGGTGGCCGAGGAACCCGAGTTCAAGGGGAAGCTCGAAGTCAACGACCGCATCGCCGACAACATGTTCCAGCAACTGCTCACCCGCACCAGCGAATATGACGTGATCGTAGCCCCCAACCTCAACGGCGACTATATTTCCGACGCCGCCGCCGCGGGAGTGGGCGGGCTGGGCATGGCCCCCGGCGCCAACATCGGCGATCACCTGGCGGTCTTCGAGGCCACCCACGGCACCGCTCCCAAGTACGCCGGCCAGGACAAGGTCAACCCGTCATCCCTGATCCTGTCGGCGGCCATGATGCTCGAATATCTCAACTGGCCCGAGGCCGCCGAGATGATCCACCGCTCCCTGGAAACCACCCTCTCCCGCCGCCGGGGCACCTACGACCTGGTGCGCGGCTGGCGCAACGAGGGCGAGGATCGTCTGACCGAGCTGAAATGCTCGCAATTCGCCGAAGCGTTGGTGGAGAACCTCTAGAGCGGCTTTCAGCTACCTTCCGTGCTTCTTCTTTTTCTTCTTGGAAGGCTTGGGCGGCTTGATCGGCTTGCCGGGCCGTGGGGGTCGTTTTTCGTCTTTTACCTTGGGGGGCCTGGTGTGGATGCCGTGAGACGGCGGCCGGGGCTTATCCTTGCGCCCCGGAGGCTCCATGCGCCTCGGCGGCGGGGTCGTCCGGCGAGGGGGAGGCTCCATGCGCCTCGGCGGCGGGGTTACGTGGGGCCGGTCGTGGCGCCCGTGGTGCCGGGGCTCCGTACGCGGCGGGGGCGTATGGGGCTTCGGCACGATGGTGGGCTTGCGCTTCGGCCGGATCGTCGGCCGGTACCTGCGGTTCTCCGCCCGGCCGTGCCTGGCCCGGGGCGCCTTGGGGGCGATGACCCGACTGCGGCGGGACTTCGGCTGGCGGTACTTGTGATACTTCCGGCCCCGGTCCCGGTACCAGCGGTCGTAGTTGTTGCGATGAGACCGGTAGTGGGAAACGTAGTCACGGTAGCGCCGGTGGTGCCGGGGAATGTATACGGTCCGGCCGCCCTTGTAGTAGAACGGAACGCCGGAGGCGTCGTAGTACACCAGGTACCCGTCGAAGTACATCGGACGGTAGTAGTCGGTGTACACCGGGCGGAAGTACCAGCGGTAGTTGCGGCCGGTGGAACGGTACCAGCGGCTGTACTCGTTCCGGTGTTTGCGGAAGTGCCGCATCAGTCTGGGGTAGCGCCGGTCGGTGCGCGAAATCCTGTGGGCGCGGCCGTCCACATAGTACACCGGTTGGCCGCCCTCGAAGAAGACTATGTAGCCGTTGTAGTAACGCGGCTTGTAGTAGTCCAGAACCGGAGTGCGGCGGAAATGCAGGTTGGAATAGCCCACGTCCTCGAACCACTGGTAGTAGGCGTCCTCGTTGTCCAGGAAGTGGTTCACCAGCGCCTCGTAGTCCGGGTAGTCGCCGGGGACCGTGTAGGCGTTGTTGTTCTCATAGTAGATGGGCGCCCCGGTCTCGTCGTAGAACACCAGGTAGTCGCCGTAGAACTGCGGAGTGTAGTAGCTGGCATAGATGCTCTGGGCCATGACCGGTCCGGCCCAGGCAACCAGCAACAGGGCAACTGTTGCCGCCAGCAGATACTTGGTTCGCGTCTTCATATACCGCCTCCATTGGTTAGTGGATACAGAGACATATCCCTTAGACTGAGGTTTGATTCTCAAACTTCATCCCCAACGCCGGGATGCTCTATTTGAGATTATTCCCCGCGTAATCGGAGGTTTGCAACAGAAATCGATATCGTGTTATCTTCGGTTTCCATGAGGGTTCTGGGCATATACGGCAGTCCCCGTAGGGGCGGAAACAGCGACCTCCTGCTTGAAAAAGCCCTGGAAGGGGCCAGATCCGCCGGTGCCGAGGTCACTTCGCTCCGCGCCGCCGGCCTGGACATGGGCGGCTGCCGGGAGTGCGGCGGCTGCGACGATACCGGCAAGTGCATAGTCGACGACGACATGCAGAAGGTCTACCCGCAGTTAGACAACGCCGAAGCAATAATCCTGTCCACCCCGATCTTCTTCTACGCCCCCCCCGCCCAGCTCAAGGCCGTGATCGACCGCGCCCAGGCCCCCTGGAACCGCCGCCGCCTGGCCAAGAAGACGAAGTACGAAAGCGGCACCGGCTACCTGATCGCCGTCGGCGCCACCAAGGGCAAGAACCTCTTCCAGGGCGCCGAGCTGATCGCCAGGTACTTCTTCGACGCGTTGGACATGGCCTACGGCGGCTCGATCCTCTTCCCGCGTATCGACGAAAAGGGCGCGATCAAAACCCACCCCGACGCCCTCGACCAGGCCTACCAAATGGGCCGGCGCGCCGCGGGTGCATAACCTTGACCACCGGCCTATAAACCCGTATTTTTGCTGCATGACTGAGACTTCTTCCGGTCCGGATTTGACCGTCGTTTTGCCGGCACACAATGAGGAGGCTGCGCTGAACGGGGTGCTTTCGAGGCTGAAGAAGGTGCTGGCCGACCGGAGGTACGAGATCCTGCTGGTGGACGACGGGTCGGAGGATCGTACCGCGGAGATCGGTGAGAAGCATGGGGTGCGGGTGGTGCGGCATGCGCGGAGGACAGGGAACGGGGCGGCGGTGAAGAGGGGGATCCGGGAGGCGCGGGGCAAGATCATCGTTATGATGGATGCGGACGGGCAGCATAATCCGGAGGACATTCCGCGGCTTCTTGATGAGATGCAGAAATTCGACATGGTGGTGGGGGCGCGGACCAAAGGGACCGGGCAGAAGGCGCACCGCTGGGCGGCCAACCGGCTGTTCTCGGCACTGGCTTCCTACCTGGCGTCGGAGCGTATTCCCGATCTGACCTCGGGGTTCAGGGCCCTGCGGGCTGATGTGGCCAAGCGCTATGTCGACTTGCTGCCCAATACTTTCTCCTACCCTTCCACCTTGACAGTCACATTGGCCCGGGCCGGGTATCTCATCGAGCACGTGCCGATCGTGGCCTCGAAGCCTGCCGGCAAGAGCAAAATCCGGCCGGCCTCGGACGGGCTGCGGTTTTTGTTCATCCTGCTCAAGGTGGGCGTGGGTCTGGCGCCTTTCCGGGTGTTCTTCCCCTTGAGCCTGCTCTTGTTCCTTGCCGGGCTGGGCTGGTACGTCTACACCTTCATTGCCATGCACCGCTTCACCAACATGTCGGCATTGCTGCTGTGCACGTCGATCATCATCTTCATGTTGGGACTGGTGGCCGAGCAGATCGCTCAGCTGAGGCGGGAGCGCCGTGACGAGTAGTTGGTCACAGCACCGCCGTGGCCTGCTGATCGACGGCTTGCTGGTGGTGTTCATACTAGTCACCGGCGCAATCCTCCTCCAACCAGGCGTCTTCTCCGTCGATGAGAGCCATTATCTGCTGGCCACCGACGCCTTCGCCCGCCGGGGCTCCTTCCAGATCGAAAACGGTTATGAGCGTTACCACGCCCCGGAGCTGCTGTTTTTCTATACGGTGATCCCCGACCGGGTGGACGACCTGGGCACGGTGTCCACCGTTCCGCCCTACCACGCGATTCTGGCGGCGCCCTACCTGAGGCTGCTGGGCCTGCCGGGCATGATCTGGCTCAACTTGATCTGCTTTGCGGCCACCTGCGTGGCGGTCCGCCGCCTGGCCAGCCGGCTCAAGCCGGACGGGCCGTTTCCCATAGTCGCCGCGGCGGTATTCGCCGCCGGCTCCTTCGGTTTCGAGTATGCTCTGGGCATCTGGCCCCACGCCCTCTCCCAGACCCTGATCGCCTGGGCCCTGGAAGCCTTTCTCTGCGCCCGGGAGTCGCAGGGCAGGCGCGCCTGGCTCCTGGCCGGGCTGTCTGGCCTGCTAGCCTCCACAGCCACCGGCGTGCGCCTGCAGAACATCGTCATGCTGCCGATCCTGCTGGTCATGGCCCGCTGGACGCTGAGATGTTCCTGGACACAAATGGCCGCCCACCTCGGCGGCTGGGTGCCGCCGCTGATCGGTTATGCCCTGATCAACCTCAACCGGCTGGACACCGCCAATCCCTTCACCTACGGCGCCAGCGCCTCGCTGACCAATTCGCTTCCCGGAAAGCTGGCGACTTGGACGCTCGCAAACCTCTGGGTCCTGGCCGTAATCGCCGCCGCCGCCGCAGCGTTGTGGTGGCTCTGGCGCCGGTGGCGCTATCGGGGCCTTCTTCCGGGGCTGCTGATGGCAACCATCGCCGCGGTGGCGTTGGCCCCGCCGCTGCGGACCGCCGCGGCGCACTGGCTGTCCATGCTTGGATTCCAGTTGCTGGACTCCGCGTTACTTCCCGACGCCGGCATGGCCATGGGATCAACTTCGAACCAGCTCGGCCAGATCCTCTACGGGGGAGTGCTCAAGAAGGGACTGCTGGAGGTGGCGCCTTTTCTGGTGCTGTCCCTGCTGGTACTGTTCGGCCGCAAGATCGAGCCCCGGACTTCCGGAGTGCTGCGCTTTCTCGCAGGCGCCGGCCTGCTGGGCCTGGCCCTGCTGCCGCTGGTGGTGAGCTCCGGAGGTTTGTGCTTCAATCCCCGCTACCTGCTTGAGCTACTGCCCGCACTGGTAGTGGCCTCTCTGTACTTCACCCTGCACCTGGCCACCTCCCGGGTTGTACTGCTGGGCGGGCTCCTCATGGGTGTTCTCCTGGCCCTACCGGCCATCGCGCATCCCGGCAGCGTTGACGATCCCGACGGCGGACTATGGCCGATGCTGGTGCCGCTGCTCTTGGCCCTGGGTCTGCTGGCCTCGTCGGCCATCTCCGTCTTCTTCAAAGATCGTCTCCGCGGCGTTATGCGGCAGGTCGCCTTCGGCCTGCTGGGCGCCGCTCTGGCTTACGGGGTCCTGATCCAGCTGGGCGTCGACCTGAACCGAACCCTTACCATCCGCTACTACGCCAAACGCATGCTGGAGGAGGGACGGGAAGTCGTTCCCAACCGCTCGGTGTTACTGGCCTGGGAGGCGCGCAAGGATGTCTTCGCCCCCCTGAAGCTGGACCGGGACGTCCTGATAGCGCGAATCGGACCGTCCGACCGGCAGGTCGCGGAGTTCGTCCGGCGGGCCGCGACGGACCGCCGCGTTTTCTTCCTGAAGGATGGCATCCCCTCAGACCGGTGGACCGAATGGTCCTCGCCTTATCGACTTCGGGAACAGGAGCGTCACGGGTTGGTTTTTGTCGAACTGCAACCGGGAGATGATCCCCCATGACCAGAAAGGATCTCCTGCTGGCCACGCTGACGGTCGCTGCCGGCGTGGTGATCATGGGCCTGGCCCTGTTGATTGCAGCCTATGGACTCAACCTGTGTTCCTTCCCGGCCATATGGTGGCGGGACCATCCGTTCGACTTCGCCAACATCCTGCACACCACCCAGACTTTTTCCTTTGCATCGCGAATATGGGCTTACGACCCCTACCACCTCTTCGGCTGGACCCCCAACGTTTTCTACAACCCGCTGGCGACGACCGCGGCCGGCCTGTTCATGTCAGTGTTCGGATCAACCGAGGGAGCATACCGAGCCTGGCTGCTGGTTCTACTGCTGGGAACTTCACTGGCCTTTCTACCCCTGCTGCCCCGGGATTCAAAAAAGGGCCCCTGGGTCGTTGGCGGCCTGAGCGTAGCTCTTCTGTCTCTGATGATCTACCCGGAGGATGTGGGAATCCTGGATGCTAATCCCGTTCAGGTTCTGTACACCGGGCAGTGGGCCCAGCGGCTGGGTTTGGCCCTGGGTCTACTTGCGGTCGCTTACATCTCCCGGGCGATTGAATCGCTGGAGGCAGGAATTCGCCCTGCGATCAGAAAGACCCTCGCCGCCGCTGCATTGCTGGGAGCTTCGACCTTTTGTCACTACATGAGCGGCTACGCTGCGGCCGCCTGCGGAGGGTTGCTCAGTATCCAGTACCTGCTGACCCGCCGGTTTAACCGCGGCGACTGGTCTTTTTCATCCCTGCTGGTGCTGCCCGCGGTTCTATTGGGGACAGGCCTCCTGTTTCTGGACTTCTTCTATGTCTTCTTTTCACTATCGGGTTCCTATCATCACCTCCCCCTGCTCGGCTGGCGGGTCCCCGACGGCGCATTGGTGACGGTGAGAGAGGTATTGATCCCGGCGTTGCCTATCCTGCTGATCCCCCTAGGCCGCATGCTGATTGCCTCCAACCGCTCTCCCGCGGAGATGGCCCGGTCGGTACTTCCGCTGCTCTTGCTGACCGGTGTCGTCGCGGCCACGCCGACCAGCCTGCTTCTTTGGTTCTTGGTGATATTGCTGTCCACACTGGCCGCCTCCCGGCTCGAAAAGAAGTTTTGTGCGCGCCACTGGCTTCCGGCCCTGGGATTCTTCTTGTTGCTGCTCGCCTGCGGACCGGACAGCCTGCGCGTCTTCGGGCTGAATCTCTCGTTTCTGGTTCCCTTCACATCATCAATCGGCTGGGCCAAGCTGGCCGCCTTCTCGCGATGGCTGTTGCTGGCCTGGCTGGGCGTGCTGGCCACCGAGGGCCTCGGGCCGGGTGCAGAGCGTCGGCGGAAGGCCGGGCGCATCCTGGCTGGATCACTGGTGCTCTGCGGCTTGTTGATCCCGTTGCTCTTATCCGTGGGCGCTGGGAAGGCGCAAAGCGGGGCCCAGTCATTCTTCGCCTGGATGAGCAATACCGATCGGGACGCCACCCAGTCGCTGTTGCAGCGCATGCAGGGTGTGGCGGCGCGGACTCCTCCGGACGGGTACCTGCTGGTGGAGGACACCCTGCATCACCCGGAGGGATCCGGTTTGCCACGCTCCGTTCCCAACGGGCATCTCCCCTACCTGATCGGCCAGCAGAGCGGCCGGCCGGTTCTGGGAGGCGCGGTCACTACGCGCCTGATCACCCACCCGCTGGCCCACACCAGCCGCGGCCAGTTGCTGTGTCGCAACCTCACGGCGCTTATCGAAGACCCCGCCCCGGTGCTGGACCAGCTGCGGGCGTTGGGAGTGTCCGACGTAGTGGCCCACAGCCGGGAACTGTTGGAAGTGCTCCGACGCTACCCCGCCGCCCTGGAAGTGGACACTAAAGCAGGCCTGACTCATTTCGCCCTGGAACACTACCGGCCGATCCTGACCGACAGCGACGGGCTCCACATGGGTGATGCTCTGCTCGGTTGGAACGCAGATGGTCCGGAGATAAGCTTATCGGCCGGCTCCTCTTCCGTACTGCTTCGCCAGGTTTTCTACCCCTTTCTCCGCTGCACCGCCCAAAGTCCCCAGGGAACAAAAGATTGCTCCATTTACCCATGGACGGAAGAACAGTTGCCTTTTTCGGACTGTCTGCTGGATGACCCCAGAAGCTTCAGTGTAAAGGTGCCCTGGATTCGCATCGAGTTAGATTCCAATCTAACCGGTCCAGTGACCGTGCGAATCAAGAACCGGCCTTCACCGCTCCCAGCCTTGTTAATGCTGGTTTTTTGGGCAGTGGCGCTACTGCTGAGATTCGGCTTTCTGCGTTCATCCAGAAGTTGACAGACCAGAGAAAACCGGCAAACTGTACACAGCACACCCAATGAAACCCGAACAAACACCCACCGATCCGGCCAATCCAGCTCTTCCTCTTTCTATGCGCGCCAACTTCACTTGGATTCTGAGCGGGAACGTTACGTATTCGGCGTGCCAGTGGATCACTCTCGTGCTTCTTGCCAAAATCGGAAACGTCACCATGCTCGGCCAATTTGCTCTGGGTTTGGCAATCAATGTTCCGATCTTCACTCTCGCCAACCTCGCGCTACGAAGCGTGCTGGTTACCGACACCCAAGGCCGCCGCCCATTCAGAGACTATCTCGGGCTAAGGTTGTTCACCTCCTTGCTTGTCCTACTCGGAGTTGTCTCCTTTCTCTTCTGCAGTCAATTCTCGGCTACCAGTATGGTGATATTTGCCGTGTCCCTGGTAAAAGCAGTCGAGTCGATCAGCGACACCTTCCACGGCTTGTTTCAGCAGAAGGAGCGGATGGATCGGGTGGGTAAATCGCTCATGCTAAAAAGCCTCCTATCGCCGCTGGCCATGGGAATCCTCCTTGTGACCATGCGAGATGTCTTCTGGGGAACCGTGGCAATGGCGTGTGGTTGGGCCCTGGTACTCTTTGCTTATGACATACCGAGAGCGATGAAACTGCTGTCACAAACGCGGGATGCAGGCCATACGGATTCAACGCTCGCGGATACCCTGAAGCCCCGATGGAACAGAAAATCTATGCGACAACTGACCATCATCGCGCTCCCGCTAGGGATCACGGTCATGCTGACCACACTCTTCAGCAATGTTCCCCGCTACTTCCTTAGCGAACACGACCTGGGTATTTTCGCAGGTCTCGCCTCGCTCACCGTTCTGGGGACCACCGTCGTCACCGCACTCGGGCGCGCAAGTATCGTTAGGTTTGCACACCTCTTTACCGAACGTAACACCCGGGCTTTCAGAGCCCTGCTGCTTCGGCTGCTGGGCTTTGCCACGCTCCTCGTCACCGCAGGTATTCTATTGGTTCTGCTTGTCGGGCGTCCGATTGTCGAACTGCTTTTCACTGCCGAGTTTGCCGAACACACCCCTCTTCTGATTCTACTGGTTGCCAGCGCAATGTTTGAATACTTCGCGACTCTGCTAGGCACCGCCGTGACCGCCACGCGTGAGTTCAAGCGCCTTGCCGTGTATTATAGCTTCGTGGCCGTAGTGGCCGTAGTGCTGGCTTTTCTGCTCATCCCCCGGCTGGGACTCCCCGGGGCCGCGTGGACCTTGATCGGCACCTACTCGATCATATGCCTGGTGCTGCTGCTCATCCTTCGGACTGCCTGGCGGCGGGCACGAGGTGCACACCATCCGTGATCGCTCCTCAGGCTGGTTTCCTGCCAATATAGATCAGGTTCGGAAGCGACATCCTCAGCACCCGATAGGCACAGGCGCGAGCCTTGCTGAGCAGGGTTTCATCGGTCAGGTAGGCCGGCTGGCAGATCATTTCTTCGAAGCCGGCTTGGCTCATAAAGGCAGTCATGTCGCCAGCATTCCACGACCTCACGTGTTGCACGCGATGAAAGACGCATCCGCAATCGGGACAAATGACTTCACCGGCCTGGAGGTCTTCCTCGTTGGGAACGGTAGCGATCAGCACACCCCCCGGCTTAAGGAGCCGCCGAACCTCATCGGATACCACCTCGAGATCCGCATCCAGAACGTGCTCGAGGATCTCGTTCAGAAACACCGAATCAAATTCATCATCCGGTAAAGGGACCGGAAAGCCCTCCAAAAGCAACAACTTGTTGAGCCTGGCATGTCCACCGATTCTCCTGCGAGCCTCCTCAATCGTTTCCCGCGACAACTCTAACCCCGTGCAGGTCAATCCCTTGCCGATCAATTTCTCCAGCAAGTATCCCGGTCCACAACCGAAATCCAGAACACGGTCCCCCAGAGATACCCGATGGTGTTGCAGGAATCGGAGCAAGGAACTGCCTTTGAGCATGCTGAAAGAAAGTTCCAGGCCGGACGAACGCGACGAGAAAAAATCCCAAAAACGATTAACTTTCTCCGCTGTCCATGAAATCCGATGGGGATCAAACTTCATATTCACTGGCATGAGCTTGACCTCACTCTCAGGAACAAATTTTCCCACTGCCGCAAAACGCTGGCAGTGTCAAAAAGGCGGCGAACGTGTTCTCTAGCTTGGCGACCCATCTCCAGGCGACGATCCGGATCGCTGAGCAATTCGGTGATCCCATCCGCGATTTCCCCGCTATTTCCGACGTCCGTGAGTATTGCGGTTTTCCCGGGCACAACAATCTCATCCGGGCCGTAGTCACAGCGTGTACTGACTGCCGGCAGTCCCAATGCCTGGGCCTCGATCAACGCATTGGGCAACCCCTCGTAATCGCTGGTCATGACAAACAAGGCCGCTTGCTTCATGAGAGCATGAGGATTTGGCCGAAACCCGAGCAACCGAACGCAATCCCGGAGACCATGAACCCGGATCAATGCTTCGACTCTGTTTTTCATCGGGCCTTCGCCCAGTATCCATAAATTCGCCTTGGTTCTCCTACGTACCAGAGCGAAAGCTTCCAACAGGACATCC
>Ga0272442_10004851_pt1 | contig 18193 bp, 18 predicted proteins | sample SSMForm2O_FD_200262 | JGI IMG/M metagenome (GOLD analysis project Ga0272442, IMG submission 200262) | Marine sediment archaeal communities from Little Sippewissett salt marsh, Falmouth, MA, United States - SSM-Form-2O | ecosystem: Environmental > Aquatic > Marine > Wetlands > Sediment ... | reverse complement strand
ACATATTTATCAAATTCTGCCTTAAGATCATCTAAAGAAGAGTTGTCATAATGTCCACTCTTTTCTTTACCAGTTACAAACTTATAATCTTCATCAGGTAATTTACGTATAGCTTTAACAAGAGGATAGTTGCTCTTCAACCCCTTATCTTTATTACCACAGTCGATTTCAAAAATCCCAATATAACCTTGTTCAATATATTTATCAAATTCTGCCTTAAGATCATCTACTGTATAATCACTATAAAAATTACTTGCTTTATGTTTTTGCTTTTCTTTACCAGTTACAAACTTATAATCTTCATCAGGTAATTTACGTATAGCTTTAACGAGAGTAGCGTTGCTCTTCAACCCCTTGTCTTCATTACCACGGTCGATTTCACCAATCCCAATATAACCTTGTTCAACATATTTATCAAATTCTGCCTTAAGATCATCTAAAGAAGAGTTGTCATAATGTCCACTCTTTTCTTTACCAGTTACAAACTTATAATCTTCATCAGGTAATTTACGTATAGCTTTAACAAGAGGATCGTTGCTCTTCAACCCCTTGTCTTTATTACCATGGCCGATTTCACCAATCCCAATATAACCTTGTTCAACATATTTATCAAATTCTGCCTTAAGATCATCTACTGTATAATCACTATAAAAATTACTTGCTCTCCTCTTATGCTCTATTTTACTCATTATACCACCTAAAACCCATATATATAGTTACTATTAAGTAGTATATAAGCTTTATCCCATTATAATGCTGTCGTATCCTAAAACACTTAAATAATCTCCTATACCATTATATGAATAGTGGTGTTTTTATGGGAATCAAAGGACTGAAAAAGAAGCTAAAGACATTAATGGGAGAAAAACCTAGTGTCGCATTTTTTGTAGACGGACCTAATATGATTCGAAGAGAGTTTTCCATAGATCTTAGAGATATTAGAAGAAGAGTAGAAAAATATGGAAGAATTGTTATAGGAAAAGTCTTCTTGAATCAGTATGCTTCTGATAAATTAATCGAAGCAGTAGCAAATGAAGGTTTTGAATCTGTTATTGCACTAGGTGATCCTGAGCAGAAAACTGATGTTGACGTGACAGTAGCTGTTCACGCAATGGAAGCTGTTTATAATCCTGATATTCAGGTGATTGCTTTAGCTTCAAGAGATGCAGATTTTTTAGCCTTGGTTCAGAAAGCCAAGGAGAAAGGAAAGATTGTAGTTTTAGTAGCAACTAAACCAGGACTAGCAACTTCATTGAAGCATGCTTCAGACCATGTTGAGTTGCTATAACTTTTCCTTTTTTTAAGTGATTTTATGACAACAAAACTGATATTAGTTCGGCATGCAAAATCAATCTTCAATGAAGAAGGGGTTTACCCATTGTCCGGGCCGTGTAAAGGTCTTTCTGATTTAGGATTAAAGCAGGCAAAATTAATTGCTGATAGATTGAAAGATATGAAAATAGATGTTATTTTTTCGTCCCCAAGAAAACGAGTTTTGCAGACAGCCGAAGAAATAAACAAATATCACAATATTTCAATAATAGAATCAGAAAAAATACTGGATATGGATTATGGTGTAATGGCTGGTAAAACATCTTCCCTCAATAAAATGCCTCCAGAACAGAGAGATATTTTTGAAAAAAGAAACTCTGATGAAAATTTTAGGATACCGGATGGAGAAAGCTATAATGATATGAAGAAGCGGATAAAAGAATTCATACAACAAATAATGAATAAATATAAAGATAAAACAATTTTAATTGTGTGTCACAAATCAACTATACGTGTAATAACTTCTGTAATTATGAATAAACCACATGAAGAAGTATATAGAAATATGAAGGGTGCAGATAATACATCATATTCAGAAATTGATGTTGATAATAATGGAAACCCAGATATTATTACTTATGCTTGTGATAATCATCTAAAAAATCTATAATTTGTATCTAAGAATTGCTCCTAAACCACCAAGCTGATATAGTTTATCCCCCTCACCTGTTTCGCGGGAAATAATAATAACTTCTGTGCTGTATTGTGAAGCTAAATCTTCTAAAGCATCAATAATATCCATTTCACCTATAATACCCATAGTTCCGCCGCATTTAGGACAGGTATGTTCATCATCTTTCTTTCCAAATTTCTTGTAAGCATGACCGCATCTGCATTCAACTTCCAGTTCTTCCACTTCTAAATCATCAGAAACAAGAATAATTTCAACAGCTCCGTTCTGAACAGCATTAACAACACTTGTCAGACCATATGTAACTAAACCAGAATCTTTCTGAAGTTCTGTAAAAAATCTCTCAAGCAATTTCTTTTCTTTCATTACAGATGCTTCTGCTAGTATATCCTGAGCACGTTCAACAAGTTCATGCAAGCCAGCTTCATTTGCATAGCTCACACTTTTGACACCAAGAACTTTATTTTTAATATCGGTTTTCAAAAAATCTCCATGATACCACGATTCTTTAGCAGGTCCTGGACCCCCGACAATAATTCCAAGAACATCTTTTGGGATCTTTTCATCAACTTCTCTTGCAACTTTTTTATAAAAATCATGAATTAATCCGTCTCTAACTCTTTCAAATCTTTGTGCAGACTGTCCACCTTTTGAAGTCTTGCTAGGAACAACAGATTCAAAATATCTTATTACCTTAAGGGCCTTTCCTTTTAACAACCCAATAGCAGCTTCTCCATTGTCCATCACAACTAAACCATAAACTTCCTTTTCTTCCATCATATCTTTTAAAGCATCTAATTTGAAAGTCTGATCACACCAGTAAAGTTTTATTTTAACAGGTTCTGGGGGTTCAATTGCCCAAATCTTAATATCTGCAACTCCTTCTTTTTCAGAAACGTTCCCGCAAAAAATAGCAAGTCCATTTTCAGGAGTTTTTTTATATAATTTTAATTGCTGTTGTATTTTTGTCAACGCTCCTATGACATTTTTTCTTACAGTTTTTGATTTAACATTTTGTGTAAGAGATACTTCATTTGATATTAGTGCAGCTATATCAGATATTTTATATCCCTGTGGTATATAAACACTTACAAGTTCAGTGTGTCTGCCTTTAAGTTTTTCAAGTTCTTTTACAGTTTTTTTGAATTTTAAATCAACCATAGAGTTCACACTAGAAGAATTAAGTCATAAATTTCTATTAATGTCTTTATCCATGGTTCTATTCTTTATCTTAGAAATATATAAGGGTTTTGTTCAATCAGATTTCTTTTCTCTTTTTCCTAATATTTCGCCTGCAGTTCCAATAAGACCATTTTCTACATCACCTTGTGAAGCGCCCATATTAACTAATGGTAAAAACGGCAAAGATTTAAGGGTATAAGGCATTTCGTCAATATTGCATATTTCTTCAGATTCAACAATTTTATATGTTATTCCAGTATCTGGATCTTGATAAATCATTTCCTTTTCAGAGTTTAAAGAATTTTTAAACATATAACCACTGTTTCTAAATATCAAAGGATTTGTTCCTGTAAGATTCTCTTCTTCTTTTGCAAAGTTTTGCATATGATAACTGTATTTAGCCATGTCTTCCATACTATATACACAAGTTTTATCATTCTCATTAAATTCGTATACATGATCTTCCATTTCTTTATTAGATTCGTATATATGATCCTTCTTTTTCTTATCATTTTTATTAACACTCATAACAACACCCTATAATATTATTACTATTTGGTAGTATATAAATGTTATTAGTTCCAACAATTGTCGTATAAATTGATAATTAAAAGTTTATAGGATGTAAAGTTCTTTTTAAGAAAGCTAATTCCTTTTTATCAAGAACATTTTCATCAATTTCAAGAAGAAAAGTTGAATTAGAATTCATTATTTTATCATTTATATGATTGATCATGTTTAAAAATGATTTATAGCTGTTCTGTGAAATCATATATTCACCGGCATTGTCACCCATTATAATAAGTTTCTTATTTTCTGCATATTTAACAATATTTTCAGAAATCTTAACTACAGATGTTGGGGGTATATGTGAATAATTCTCAACATTTTCTCCAGTTATCCAAATTCTTTCTGCATCTATATTTTTATGTTTTCTAGCATCACCAGAAATATAAACAAGACCTTCATAATTTTCATTATTTTTATGAATTTCCATAAAATTATCTAAAAAATTAATGTCAGGAATAGCTATGTAACTATGTCCATTTTCTATTTTATATTCAGCTCTAATATCAGATTCCATATTTACTATTTGTTAGTAATAGTATTTAAAGCTTATTGGAGAATATCGATTGTAACATAGTCTGTCAGTTCAATTGCTGAAGCTTTCCCTTCTTCAGCTAATTCAACTTTCATTATTCCTTCAATCTCATCAATAATCATTCCTAATTCATCTCTATATTCCTTGTCAACCTTAATTACAACTTTCTTCAGAGGAGCATTTAATGGAAGACCCTTTTTCTGTTTCCATTGTCTAATACCAGAAACAATTGTTTTCAGTAAATCCCCAGCTCTTTCAGATTGTTCATCAAATATTTTGCTGTTATATTTTGGCCATTCTGAAATATGAATAGATGAATGTTTTTCTGTTCCTCTGAAAAGTTCCTGATATATTTTTTCAGTTACATGAGGCATGAACGGAGCAAATAGTTTTGTTATATTCATCAGACAAAAATAATATGTCCATAATGCAGATTCCTTATCTTTGTTATCATAGAGTCTGTATTTGATAAACTCAAGATAGTTATCGCAGAAATCTTTCCAGAAAAATATTTCTGTATACATTTTCGTATGAGAGTATTCATAAGCGTCAAATTTTTCAGTGGATTTTTTAATAAGTTTCATTAATTTTGAAAGTATCCACTTGTCAACAGCTCTTAATTTCCTAGGCTTCTTGCCGTTAAAATCTTTTAGATTCATTTCCAAAAATCTTGCAGAGTTCCATAATTTTGTTATTGTCTTCTGTCCTGTTGCAACATCTTTTTCATTGTAAGGAAGGTCATCACCCAATTTAGCAGAAGCTGCCCAGAATCTTAATGCATCTGCACTGTAATTTTCAACAACATCCAAAGGAAATACAACATTTCCTTTGCTTTTGCTCATTTTCTTTCCCTTAGAATCCAGACCATGACCGGAAATCATAATATTTTTCCAGGGGATGTTTTTTTCATGTAAATGTGATTTTACTATTGTGTTGAATGCCCAGAATGTGATTATATCATGTGCTTGCGGTCGCAAATTCATTGGAAATATTTTGTCCATTAAATTATCTTTTTCTTTCCATTTTGCATTTATCAAAGGAGTCATTGAAGAAGTCATCCACGTGTCAAATACATCTTCTTCAGGCTTTATTTTATTGGAGCCACATTTACATTTAACTTTAGGTTTATCTTGTAAAGGATCAATTGGCAAGTTTTTTTCATCAGCAAAAATAGGCTCGTCGCATTCTTCACAATACCAGACAGGAATTGGAACACCGTAATATCTTTGACGGGAAATCGACCAGTCCCACTGCAGTCCGTTAATCCAGTTGTCAAATCTGACCTTCATAAATTCAGGATGCCATTCTACTTTCTTTCCATTGTCTAAGAATTTTTTCTTCAGATCTAGATATTTTATAAACCATTGTTTTGTTACTAAAAATTCAATTGGCATTCCACATCTTTCATGAACATTAACAATATGAGTTATTGTTTTCTGATCTGTTAAGACTCCTTCTTTTTTCAGGTCTTCTATTATTTCTTTTCTAGCTTGCTTGACAAATTTACCTTGATATTTTCCAGCAAGTTCAGTCATCTTTCCGTTTTTGTCAATAGATATTTTCAAAGGAAGCTTGTGAGCTTTAAACCATTCAATATCATTTAAATCGCCGAAGGTGCAGCACATTACTATTCCTGTTCCTTTTTCAGGGTCTACTCTATAGTCTTCTATTATTGGAACTTCTTGTCCGAATAAAGGAACAATTGCCTTTTTACCGACAAGTTTTTTATTTTCATTGTCATCGGGGCTTACAAAAATAGCAACGCATGATGACAATAGCTCTGGACGTGTTGTAGCAATTTTAATTTCACCTTTGCCTTTTAATTTAAAAATAAGTTCATTAAAAACAGAACTTGTTTCTTTGTCTTCTAATTCAGCTTGTGCAATTGCTGTTGCGCATTTAGTGCACCAGATAGCTGGAGATTCTTCACGGTAAGCTCTTTTATTTTTTACAAGTTCTAAAAATGATAACTGTGTAATTTTTCTCACTCTCTCTTCTATTGTATCATAGAGAAGAGACCAGTCACATGATATTCCTAAAGTTTCCCAGACTTTCTTATAATTTTTTCTATATTTTTTTTCTACTTCCTGTACTTTTTCAATAAATTCTTTCCTAGTCATGTCTTCTGATCTTATTCCTAATTCTTTTTCTGTTAAAATTTCTGTTGCAAGTCCATTATTGTCAAAACCAAACGGATAAAACAAGTGAAATCCTTTCATTCTTTTATACCTTGCAATAAATTCCATCTGTGAATATGAAAATACATGACCCACATGCAGTGTTCCAGAAACAGTTGGTGGCGGTGTATCTATTGAAAATATTTCCAGCTGTGTCTTTGGATTAAATTTGAATATATTTAAATCTCTCCAAAGCTTTTGCATCATCGGCTCAATTATTTTAGGTTCATATTTCTTTTCCATACTATCACTAATTGAAAAGCAGAATTTAAATAAATTTCATAAGCCCCTCTTTTTCAGGATTTTCAGTATCAATTTCTATTATTTTCATATTAAGAGGAAGTGCAACATTATATATTGGAACATCATCTAATTCTCCGAATTTTGTTCCCGAATGTGCATGTCCATGTATTACAAAAGTAGGCTTAAATTTCTTTATAGTCTCTTCATATGCTTTATAACTCAGTCCAGGATAAGAATAATTAGGCTCACCTTTTACTGTAAGTCTTGTTGGAGAATAATGCATCATTAGAATTGTAATATCTGGCTTGAACATTTTTGCCTGTTCCAATAATTTTGTAACTTTGTCATAGCTTTTCTTGTAGATTTCTTTGATATTTGGTATGTTTCTAAGTTGCCAAGAGGTTGGTTTGTCTAACCCACCTCTTGTTCCAATAATTACAATTTTCTTTCCATCTATTTCAAGGTTCAGCATTTCATCTTTAAGAAAAACAATTTTTCCTTTGCACATATCACGTATCTTTTCATAATCCTGGTCAAATTCTGTATTACCAAATACACCAACTATAGGACATTTGACACCTTTCTTGTCTAAAATATCAATAACTTTCTTATAATTTTCAGGATGGAATGCTTCACAAACATCTCCAGCTAGCAAAAATAGATCTGGATTATCTATTTTCTGAATTTCACTCCAGAATAATTCAGAGTAAGTTGGATAATGTATATCAGACGTTGTCGCTATCTTCATTTGGAAAACCTATTTTAACTTCAGCTTCATATCCTATTTCTTTTAATTCTTTTTTAACGTCTTCAACCATTTGGCTGACCATTCCACAGAAAGCACACCCTATACCCGGAGGCACAAGAGTCATTGAAACTTTCTTGTCTTCTACTTTAATATTTTTAAGCATGCCCATTTCATATATTGAATCGTCTGTATGAGGATCTTTCACTTTTGATAATGCTTCTTTTATTTTTTCTGGAATTTCACTCATTAAATCACCTTTTATAATTTATATTTTATCTTTATAACTATTAATCATCAAATAAAAACTAGTCTGTCTGTCACACCGTTTTCAGGCTTTTTCTTTCTTTCAATACACGTCATATTCATTTCTTTTTCATAATGAGAAATTATACTGTTTAGTTTAGGTTCATAACTATCAAAAATATATTTGTGAAGACTGGAACGTTGAATATCTACTTCTAATTCTCCAAATTCATTATATTGCTGGGAAACTATTTTTGGATCCCATGGAGTTTTAATCATATTATTAAATTGGGAAGAAAACTTTTAATCTTTTTCTGAAATTAGAATTCAAACGTAGCAATTGTGTTTTGTGATCTGTGTAATAAATAGTTAGGAGGTGATCCAGCCGCACCTTCCGGTACGGCTACCTTTTCATAAAGCATCAGCAGAAAATATATCAGCATCACCGATATAATCATCGTCTTTCGACTCATTCTGCCTATTCTATGCATCACAAAATTATCAAATTCTACTGAATGCTTTGTTATGACTTAGCCTCACTCACGGGCCCCCGGCTCGAACTGAGCAATTCCATTGCTGGTTATTGGCCAGGCCTCACCGAGAACCCACTCGCATGGCTTGACAGGCAGTGTGTGCAAAGAGCAGGGACGTATTCAGCGAACGATTATGACGTTCGCTTACTAGGGATTCCGTCTTCATGAGGACAAGTTGCAGTCCTCAATCCGGACTAAGATCAGGTTTAGGTGATTAGCTTCACTTTTCAGTGTTGCATCACATTGTCCTGACCATTGTAGGCCGCGTGTAGCCGAGGGTATTCGGGCCATACGGACCTATCGTCGCCTACTCCTTCCTCCACTTTAGCAGTGGCGGTCCCACCAGAGTGCTCACATTTCCGAAGAAACGTGATAGCAACAGGTGGCGTAGGTCTCGCTCGTTAACCGACTTAACGGCACGTCTCAAGATACGAGCTGACGATGGCCATGCAACTCCTCTCAGCTTGTCTGGTAACCCCGTTAGAGTGACCTTCATTCTGCTGTCAACCCTCGTGAGGTTTTCGGCGTCGAATCCAATTAAACCGCAGCCTCCACCCCTTGTGTGCTCCCCCGCCAATTTCCTTAAGTTTCATCCTTGCGGACGTACTTCCCAGGTGGCCCGTTTAACACCTACGCTCCGGCACCACAATCCCCCGTGAGGACAGTGACACCAAACGGGCATAGTTTACAGCCAGGACTACTGGGGTATCTAATCCCATTTAAACCCAATCATCTCTGAGATCATCGGATTAGATTGGTTTGCTCCCCTGGCTTTCGTCCCTCACCGTCGGACTCGTTCCAGTGTGGCGCCTTCGCCACAGGTAGTCCTCCGTGGATTAAAGGATTTAACCCCTACACACGGAATACTCCACACCTTTCCCGATCCCAAGTTCAGTAGTATTCTCAGCACGCCTGACAGTCAGCTGCCAGATTTCACCAAGAACTTACAAAACCGGCTACGGACGCTTTAGACCCAATAATCGTGATCACTATTTGGGGCTCAGGTATTACCGCGGCGGCTGGCACCTGTATTGCCCACCCCTTATTCGCCTAGCGATTTAGACTAAACAAAAGATTATACTTATGCATAATCACTCAGGGTTCCCTTCTCACGCGTTAACGAATTGGAAAGTTTTCGCACCTGCTGCGTCCCGTAGGACCTGCCTTCATGTCTCAGAAGGCATCTCGGGGCATCCACTCTCATGGCCCCTACACGTTATAGGTTTGTCAGTTAATTACACTGACAACAGCCTGATATGGCGCAGTCTCATTCTTAGGCGCCGGAGCTTTCAGTTGCAATGCATTCCAGCCTTCGCAACCTATGGAGTATTAGCCTCACTTTCGCAAGATTATCCTCCACCTAAGAGTAGATTAACCACGTGTTACTGAGCAGTACGGCGAGCCCAAATAGCTCTCGCCTCGCATGGTTAAGCCGAACCCTGATAACAGTGATCTCCGGCGGAATCAACCGGAATTTGCGAGTTTGCACATGTTATCATGTAAACATGATTCCCTGCATCTAACTAATTTACTATACAGAAAATCACACACAATTGCTACATCATCCAAAATTGGTAATTCTGAACTCAAATTTTTCTGTAGAAGGTAAAGACTTATCATCTTTAGAGCAAATGCTCTATCTAAGTCGACGCCAAACCTACAGATAGCAAATCTTGAGATTTGCTATTATATATAGACCTCTCTAACCTTTTTAAATCTAACGCTTTGATAGTTTTACAGAAATAAACTGTAAGATAATTTCAAATTATTTTTTATTTGGTTTTTTATTATTGTTTTTAACTTTTTTGTTATTTTCTTCAGTATTATCTTCCGGCGGTTTATAAAATATTCGTGTAGCTATTGATGTATAGACAACAGTTGCAAATATTACTATAAATGCAACATTAAGATAGATATCACCATGGGCAATTCCATATGTAATAGGAAGACCAGCTAAAACAGCAGCAGCTAATCCTCTAGGAGTCATTGTTTTTACTATATTTCTTTCACTGGGTCCAAGGCCCATTTCATAGATTGCTATTTGAGCTACAAAGACCCTCATTATTATTAGTAAAATTGCAATAATAATTCCATAAATTGCATAAGTGTAATTAATAGTTGCAATAAGACCTATGAATACAAAGAAGAAACTTCTTATGAAAAATGATATTTCTTTCTGGAAGTTTTTCAGAGAAGGTTCAACTCCAAGAACTTTTTTAAACTGCAGTATTTCAGAAAATATCTTACCATTGCCTAAAACAACACCAAATAACAAAGCAGCTATTGCACCTGAACCAGATATTATTTCAACAAAAACATATGTTAAAAATATTACAGCTAATGTTATCATATAATCAAAAGGCCTTCCTTTTAATTTGTCTAAAATGAATAACCAGATAAACCCGAATATTATACCCACAACAGCGCCTATTGAATACGCACTGACTAAATTATGAGCAGCTTCTGATATTGATATTGATGAAACTATAATCTGTATTAAAGTTATTGATATTACAATGCAGAGTGGATCAGTTAATATTGATTCAAGCTCAAGCATAGTCTTCATATCGCCTCTCAATCCTTTGAGCATTGATACAATTGAAAGAACTATTGGAGAACTGGTGCCACCTATTATTGCTCCTAAGAGCAATCCCTCAAAAAAACCAAAACCAAATAATATATTTGAAAGAAAGGCAGCGCCTATCATTGAAGTTAGAACCCCAAATACAGCAAGAACAGTGCTTCTCGGGAACTCTCTTAACATCTGATAGAAGTTCATATTAAGGCCAGCTTCAAACAATATTATTATTAAAGCAACTGCAGATAAAAGAGGAACCATTCCTAAAAACAGATTTCTATCAGTTATTCCAAAAACAGGACCAACCAATAGACCGAATAATAATAACCAGATAACATCTGGTATTCTTGTTTTTTCAAAAATAATCATTCCAATATATCCTAAGAGAATCGTAAATCCCATCAACGTCAATAAGTTTAATGCGTCTGCAACCATAACAAATAATGAATTTTACGATTTAAAAAACTATTTTAAATAACAAAAAACAAGATATTTATTGAGGGAAATAATGATTGCAGATATATTTATTGAATTGAGCTTGTTAATAATATTTTCAACAGCAATGGCAGGATTAATGAAGATAATGAAGCAGCCTATTTTAGTAGGATATATAATAGCTGGTGTTTTTGCAGGCCCTCTTTTCTTAAACTTAATACAGGCATCTGATGTTGCAAATGTATTTTCACAGATAGGGATAGCATTTCTTTTGTTTATAGTAGGTCTTCATCTTGATCCTGATATTTTGAAAAAATTAGGTAAAGTTTCTTTTATAACAGGAATAGGCCAGATATTTTTCACATTTATATTAGGTTTCATAATATGCTACTTTGGATTTGCCTTTTCTCTTTTAGTATCTCTTTACATAGGAATAGCATTCACATTTAGCTCAACAATTATAGTGATGAAGCTCTTGTCAGATAAGGGAGATTTGGATTCTCTTTACGGAAGAATAGCAATTGCAATATTGCTTATACAGGATATTGTTGCAATTATAGTTTTGATGCTGATATCAGCATCAAATTATCAAGGCGCTTTCTTTGAACTAGTAGCCAGAACATTTACAATGGGTCTTGGATTGATATTTGCCCTTTTAATATTTTCAAAGTATTTATTGCCTAGGATACTTGATATGATAGCTAGATCTGCTGAATTTCTGACAATGTTTGCTATAAGCTGGTGTTTTTTGCTAGCTGTTTTATTTAATTATTTTAATTTTTCAATGGAGATAGGAGCTCTTTTAGCTGGTATAACTTTGGCTGCTTCTCCATATCATCATGAGATAAGTTCTCGTGTTCGGGTTTTAAGAGATTTCTTCATAATTCTGTTCTTTATACTTCTGGGATCTCAGATGCAGTTTACAAATATCTCAGAATTTGCATTACCTATAACCATATTTTCAATTTTCATTCTAATAGGAAACCCCTTGATAATAATTTCAATTATGGGATTATTGGGTTTTACAAAAAGAACAAGCTTCTTGTCTGGAGCATCACTAGCCCAGATAAGCGAATTTTCATTTTTAATGATAGCATTGGCAGTTTCTGTGGGTCATCTTGAGCCCGCAATACTTTCATTTGTAACTACTGTTGGTTTGATAACAATGGTAGTATCTACATATTTTATACAGTTTTCAAAGAAAATATTTCCACATATATCAAATTTTTTGTCTATATTTGAAAGAAAAGGAGTCAAAAAATATGAAGAGCATTATTCTGGCAACTATAATGCTGTTTTGTTTGGTTGCGATAGAATCGGCTTCGGAATATATAGGACAATGAAAAAAATGAAGCTTAAGACAATGATTATTGATTTTAACCCGGAAATTATTAAAGAATTAAATAGAAAATGCGTGTCATGTAAGTATGGTGATATAGGAGATCCTGATGTGCTTGAAAATATAGACTTCAAAAATCTTAAAATGATAGTTTCTACTGTTCCAGATTTTGAATCTAATTTATCTTTAGTTAAGAAAATAAGAAGGCATAATAAAAAGACAGTTATAATATCAGTTGCTCATAAAATAGTAGAAGCAATGAATCTGTATAAGACAGGAGCAGATTATGTTATATTGCCACATTTCATAGGATCTGAATATACATCACATTTGATAAAGAGTCTGAGAATAAGAAAGAAATCCTATGATAAGAGAAAGAAAGATCATATTAAAGAATTAAAATTAAGAAAAGCAAGGGGACATGAGCATCCTACTTTGAATTATATGAAATAGTATTTTCATATGTCTTTTCCGGAGTATTCAAATTCTTATTTGCTCTGTATAACATCCAAGCATCAAAACCTATTAACCCAGCTCCAATAATTGCTGGTGCATATTCTATTGCCATAATGTTAGTTTAAAGAAAAAGTATTTAAATGGGGCCGCGACTGGGAATTGAACCCAGGCCAAGGGCTCCACAGGCCCCTACGCTAACCACTACGCCATCGCGGCCATTTCAAGAAATGGTGCAGGAGGCAGGATTCGAACCTGCGAAGAGACTAACTCAATAGGTCCTAAGCCTATCGCCGTAGACCAGGCTTGGCAACTCCTGCTCATCAGCATTTTAACTTCTTTAATTTAAATAGGTTATCATTAAAAATCTGTATATTTTTAACTCAGATAATCGGGTAAAAAGACCGATAAGTTTAAATACTAGTTATTACTATAAAATTAATCTTGGAGTGAAAAAAATGAACAAAGAACAAGAACAAAAAGTATGCGACGGCAACATGTATAGAACCGAATCAGAAGAAATTACTGGGGCTTTTGAATGCTTTGAAAAAGAAGCTAACTGTCCAAACAGTAAGAATTATAGAATGACTATAATCAGAAAAATAGATTCCTTTGTGTTTGAGACTAATTATTGCTTTTATCCAAAAACAATTGAAGAGACAGAAAAAGTGAAATGTAATATACGAGAAATTGATAAAAAAGCTGAATATTTTACATGTCCCAATCCTGACTTTGAATGTGATTATCTTGGATCTAAAGTAGTTCGTGAATCTGTAAAAAATCCAAGAAAGACATATGATTTTTATCAATGTGAATTATAAGGAGGTGAAAAAAATGAGTATATTTGGTTTTATTATGAGAAAACACCGACAGAAAAAAGAAAATTCAGATCTTGGTAATGTAAGCGGTCCTGAAGTTGAAAGAACATACAAGAGTTTAACTGGAGATGGATTGTATCATGTAACAGCATTCAAGTCAGGTGTTGAAAAAAGAGAATATATTGGAAATCCAGAAATAGTTTATTCAGAAAAGAAGGTTTACTAAATCTTCTTTATCTGATTCTTTAATTTATTTATTTCTCCTTCTAAATCTTTTACATATTCACCTACTTTTTGAGCTTCTTCTTTTTCAGCGCTTATATTAGGTTCCATGGATTGTGGCCTTTTCATATCTCTGTTAAGCTCTTCAAGCATTTGAGAAAATTTATCCATATTTTTATCAAGAAGTGTATCAGCTTCGCCTTTTACTTTATCAAGATGTTTCTTCATGTCAATAATACTTTCAATATTAGCTACAACCAGCCTCATCTTTTTAATTGAAATAAGAACTTCCCTGTATTTGTCAATTTTAACAAACAGTGGCGCACTTGGGCCCGTCTTAGGTTCTGGTATTGTAACTTCTTCATGAAGAGGCTTGATTTCAGGTGGCCTGCTTAATTCAGGCATGGGCATTGGTAAATTTTTAGCACTTTTTATTGGACTTTCAGGTGGTTCCTTTGTCAGAGGCAGATCTTTTGGCGGAGTCTGTCCTGGTAGTTCTTCAGAATAAGGAAGACCTTCAAAGTCTCCAGGATCAAATAAACCCCCTTCTGCATCAATAGCGCTTTTTATCTGTTTAATATCATCTTTTTTCTTTTTTCCTAACCCAAAAAACATCTTAGCACCTTATAGAAATATTATTATAAGGATATTTAATAGTTTGTATCAGTAAATTAATGGTGCGCCGTGCGAGATTTGAACTCGCGTCACAAGCTTGGCAAGCTTGGATCCTAACCACTAGACTAACGGCGCTTAAACTCATTATAGAACCATTAGCTTATAAAATTAATCTAAGTGACAAAATTATCTTTTGTTCCAGAAATGTGATGAACGATGCGTTTCATCTCTGGCCAAATTTCTGTTTTTATACTTAGGATCATTAGTAACATCATTCCCTAAAGGAGTTATTCTGTTAAGGATTTCTATGGAAGGCGCTTCAAATTCAACTACAAACAGATCTCTTCCCATATAAACATCAAACTCTCCTCTTAATCCCTGGAAATTAGCACAGCATCTGAATTTATCAATTCTTTTCTCAGAAAGTTCAACCAAATACTGTTTAAAAATATCATAAGAAATTTCTCTTTCAATTTCATTTCTAGTCATACTACCATCACTTTTTAAAGTAAAATAATATCTTGATTTCATATCTTTACCATAGACCTCCCTCAGTCTGGCTTCTTTGATATGAAAATCTGGCCTGATACCATAATTAGATATTATATTTTTAGCAGAATTTACAGAAATATAACCCTGAGTTACAACATCACCATTTCCTATAACCCACGAATTGGCCTTTTTTAAAACAGAATATTTATCATTTTTATCTAATTGAAATATATTTGAAAAAGCTTCTGTAAAATAATTAATTCCATCTTCTCTTATCAAAAATTTTATTTCAATTTCTTTACCCATGGTCTTAATTATATTGACAAAAAGTACTTATATGGCGCCGACGACAGGATTCGAACCTGTGCTTCCCAAAGGAAAGTAGTTTTCGAGACTACCGCTCTACCAGGCTAAGCCACGTCGGCATTCTATATCAATATATTCAAAACTATTAAATATATCTATAGTATATTAACTACTACTAAGTAAATAGTTAATACATACATTTATATACTACTTAAAGGTAACTATTATTATAGTAAACATAGGGGTGACGACTATATGACTATGGAAGATAACCTAGTCAGAAGCTTAGGGAGCATGCAAAGACTCAGAGCTCTTGGAAACCTAGAATCTATTGAATACACAGGAAAACAGAAATATGAGCCAAGAGTTGTTGAACTAAGCGACTATAGAAAACGTTGGTAATGGGCATTATTGTTTTGGGTTTAAGCCCATTCCATTTTTTATTTCTAATAAATTTATAAGAATTAATGGTGCCCTCAACGGGATTTGAACCCGTGCCACAGCCTTGAGAGGGCTGGATCCTTGACCGGACTAGACGATGAGGGCTTATACAAATCTTTCTTTCTGATAGAATTTAAATCTTATTATACTTCAAAAAGCTGCCTATATTATATAGCCTAAAACAGGATACTCATGTATACTAAGAAAAATGTTAGTAAAATTATACCTTCAAATCTTGTAACATCTCTATCCCAGATAAATATGAAGAACAATGATGCTAGTAACATTACTGGTAAATCAACTGATAGTGAAAGAGCATTTATCGGTAAATCATGTATCAAGGATGTTATTCCTAATACACCCAATACATTAAACGCATTAGAACCAGCTACATTGCCAATAACCATAGCACCTTTCTTTTTCAAAGCAGCTGAAATACTAACAGCTAACTCAGGTAAAGATGTACCAATAGCTACTATAGATAATCCAATAACCCTTTCAGATATAGAAAATAATGTTGCAATGTCAATAGCTGCATCAATTGTTAGTTTAGCACCTATTGGAATCATTATGAATCCAATTAAAACATATCCAAAATCTTTATAATTAATTTTACTTTTTCTAGTTTTTTTCTTATCACCATTAACATTATTATATTCAAAAATAATATCAAAAACATATGCTCCGTAAATTATTATCAATAAAATTCCAAGATAGTTTGTAATTGTTCCTGTAGATAAAATTGGAAAACAAATAAAAGCAGAACCTATCAAAATTACTAAATCTCTTTTAGATACATTCCAACTAAACTTGATTGTGCCTAAGATAGCTACTGCACCTAATACTAATGTAATATTAGCTATATTCGAACCAATAACATTAGATACAACTATATCATAACTTCCAATATATGTAGAATATATTCCAGATGCTAATTCTGGTAAAGACGTACCAACTGCCACTAATGTAATTCCTATAATAAAATCAGATATGCCTAAACTCTTAGCTACACCAGATGCTCCATCTACTAACCAATCCGACCCTTTAGATAAGAAAAGTATACCTAAAGCCAGCATAGCCAATATCATAAGCATAAATTAAATAGAAAAGATTGAAATAAAAACTTATCTTCCATCTAGATATTCCCTGAGTTTATTTTCACAAATTTTACAGGTTTTGCTTTCTTCTGGGCAGATCTGATAAACAAAGCCCTGAGGTTCTGCAAATGTTCCAAGAGCTGGATTTTTTTCTTTGATAAATTCAGACATATCATCAGCTATATCTCTTATTTCCCACTGGGCTGTTTTACATCTCCTCTTCCCAATACTATGAATAGCATTCCAGCCATTAACATGAATCCAGTCATATACCATGAGACCATGTGGTACAAATCCTATTGCTTCTGATCTAGGTACACCCTCGTTGATAAGATTATCATACGCCTGTATAAGCGTGTCCGCAGCAATCATATATTCTTGAGTAAGTTCCTTGTTTTCTATTTTTGGAGGAATTTTTAAATATCTTCTTTCAGCTGCATCATATATTGATTCTATTGAATGGTTCCATGTTCTTTGCCTTGTAGCCTGATGAAAACATGCTAAAGACATTGGAGTCATAAAATCAAAGTGAATATGCTTTAGATTTGATAACTCTGCTTCATTTCTTCCCCAAACAGCTTCTTCCATTGTTTCTAAATCAAGATCATATGAATTATTATAACCAAGAAGAACTGTTTTGCTGGTGTCATTCTTATTTATTAGCTTATTTAGGCTTTCATTTTCATAAGAATATAATTGAGAAGATGGTATCCAACCCAATGTTTCATAATTTTTTCTTCTATCTTCAAATATTTGCGGAGCTTTTTCACCGCCCAAAGATATCATTTCTTCTACAATATCTCTAATAACCATCGGAACCTCTCCTTGAGTATTCATACCATGTAAATGCTGGAGTTCTCTAACATTGCCTGTTGTCTGTATGTTAGTTTTAGCATTCAAAGGTATTACATATCTAGCATCCTCAGCTGGAATTCCATGATTGACAAGTTCATTATAAGTTTCAAATGCCAAATCAACACCACGCTTTGCCTTTTTCTTTACATCAGAAAATTCAGATTTATCAAGTATTTTTGGAATATAACACCCTCTTTCAGCAGTAACTCTTCTCATAGATTGCTGCAAATGTTCTAGATATTCTGGCAGACATAATTGTAAAGTAGCTGATCTTGGTAGGTTTTCAATAGAATATGTAAAATGTGCCTGATCTAGAATAGATCCATGACCTCTTCCAATACTTCTTTTAAA
>Ga0272442_10004850_pt1 | contig 18195 bp, 13 predicted proteins | sample SSMForm2O_FD_200262 | JGI IMG/M metagenome (GOLD analysis project Ga0272442, IMG submission 200262) | Marine sediment archaeal communities from Little Sippewissett salt marsh, Falmouth, MA, United States - SSM-Form-2O | ecosystem: Environmental > Aquatic > Marine > Wetlands > Sediment ... | reverse complement strand
TGTGAATGCCGAGCTCCTCGGATGCAGCCTTGCGGCTCCAGTCGTTGCGTTTCAACGCCTCCCAGATAAGCTGTTTTTCCATCTGTTTCAGGCTGGAGGCCGAATCACCTGGACTGATCTGGGCTGCTGCCCGGGGCCGAAGATTATCCGGGAGGTGGTGCGGCTCGATCACACCCCCCGGGCAAAGGACAAAAGAGTGCTCGATGATATTTTCCAGCTCGCGTACATTTCCCGGGTAATCGTGGTTGACAAGGATTGCTATGGTCTGTTTGGAAACTCCACTGATATCCTTGTCGCGGAGACGATTGAAACGGTTGATAAAATGCTCCACCAGCAGAGGAATATCTTCCTTTCTGCGCTTGAGCGGTGGCAGCTGGATTCTCACCACGTTGACCCGGTAAAAAAGGTCCTGGCGGAAAGCGCCCTTATCGACAAGGCCTTTCAATGATTTGTTGGTAGCCGCCACAACCCGCACATCGGCTTTTTCGCTGCCTGTGGAACCCAGAGGCTCGAATGTTTTTTCCTGGAGCACACGAAGGAGTCGAACCTGGAGCGCAACAGAGATATCGCCGATCTCGTCCAGGAAAATCGTGCCTCCTTCAGCCAGGGAGAAACGCCCCGGCTTGTCCTTTCTGGCACCGGTAAAAGCGCCTGCCTTGTAGCCGAAAAGCTCCGATTCGAGAAGGCTGTCCGGAAGCGCCCCCAGGTTTACAGCCACGAACGGCTTGCTCTTTCTGTTGCTCAGGCTGTGCAGCGCCCTGGCGAAAAGCTCCTTGCCCGTGCCGCTTTCCCCCTCGATCAACACAGTGCTGTCGCTTTTCGATATCTCGGGCAGGATGTCGAACAGGCGCTGCATCTCGTGGCTCTTGCTGATAATATCAATGAACGTATAGCGTCCGGAGAGCTCCTTGCGAAGCTCCTCCACCAGGCTCAGGTCGCGGAAAGTCTCCACCCCGCCGATCACGCGCCCCTTCTCCCTGAGCAGGGCGGTGGAGATGCTTGTCGGAACCCGGTTGCCCATGGCATCGATAATATAAATGGTTTTATTCACCACCGGCTTGCCGGTCTGCATGGTCCGGCGAAGAGCACAGTCGGATTCGCAGATACTGGCCCGGAAAATATCACAGCAGGGCTTGCCGATCGCCTCTTCGCGCGGGATTTTGGTGATCTTTTCCGCAGCAGCATTAAAAGAGGTTATCCGCCAGTTCCTATCAACCGTGAACACACCGTCAGTGATTGAATCAAAAATAGTGGCGACCTGCTCTGCTGAGAGCCGGTTCGATTTATCTACAGATTTTTTTTGCCCTGGCCCCAATTTTCGGTCTCCCGTAATATTTAAATTTCCTGAAATTTGTCCGTTTTTCCACCCATCCAGCTAAAATATAAGTTTATTTTCCCGAAAACAAAAAACTTTGATTTCTGTTTGGCGGATAAAGCAGGGGGGAAACCTGATTTTTTCCTTCAGCAAGGCCACAAAAATATAACCGGCTGATTGTTTTTGCTGTAGCTATCAGGCTGTTATTATATCAATTATACTACTTTCTTAAAGCTTGATGTGAGGCCTTGCCCCTGTTTTTTTCAAATAATTACTGCTCCGGTATCAATTTCAGAGAGGGCCTTGTTTGAATCGAGCGCCAGGCCGGTTATTTTTCCCTCGGTTCAGCAACCGGGAAATTTCAGCCGTTTATCCCGTGTCAGGTCCCAGAACCACTGCGCGAAGCGATTTGGCTTTCACAATCGCGTGAACGGTCTTGCCGGGCTGGAGGCCAAGCTCCCTTACAGCTTCCGCTGTCACCGCAGCCCTGATCTCGCTGCCCACGTCCAGGGTGACGATATAAGCATCTTTCAGGCGCTCTATTTTCCCGATTTTCCCGGTCCAGACATTTCTCGAGCTCAATTTAGGAACCTCGCCCACGGAGAGGATTATGTCATCGGCCCTGACCGTGACATAGCACTGTTTTCCTGAGTCTTCCCTATCCGGGGAAACATGCATTTCAATACCCTCTCCCCTGACCACGGAGTAATCTGCCTCCGGGTCGGTGGCGACCAGCTCGCCAGGGATGACAGTCTCAATCGGGCCGACACTGGCAATTTTCCCGGCCTCGGCAATAATGTCGTACGGATGGCCCAGTGCAGCGACCCGGGCGTGCTTGCGGCTTTGTGAATCGGTCTCTACATCGATCAGGGCCACGGAATCCGCTATTGCCAAAATATCAGAATAACTATGGCTGACATAGACCATCGGTATGGAAAGCTCGCTTTTGATTCGCAGAAGGTAAGCCAGGATGCGGTCGCGCAGTCTGACATCGAGTCCTGTCAGGGGTTCATCGAGAAGCAGCAGACAGGGAGATGTAAGAAGGGCACGGCCCACGGCGACCCGGCGCGCCTCTCCGCCTGAAAGCTCCCCTGTACCACGCTCCAGGAGCAACCCGAGATCGAGGAGGCGGCAGATTTCCTGCGGATGAAGCTTTCTGAGCCCGGGCTCGGTCCTGTTATAACCGAAAAGGATATTTTCCCTCACATTGAGGTGGGGAAAAAGAAGGTCATCCTGGAAAACGACACCGACACGGCGTTTTTCTATCGGCAGATTTATACCCCGCCCGGAGTCGAAAAAGGTCGCACCACCCTTGATACCGATCAGTCCCACGGCTGGCCTGATAATACCGGCCAGAGCCATCAGCAGCGTGGTCTTACCGCTGCCGGAGGGGCCGATCAGGCCCGTTACCTGGTCAGTGCTCGAAAGCCGGGCATCAAGAGTATAGCTGCCCTGCCGTATCTGGAAATCCAGCTCGACCATCACCTTCCTCAGTGCCGGGATCTATAGCGTGAAGCGCCGTACCTGTTAATCAGCATTTCGCTTGCTGCCAGGGCCGCCGCACTCAGTAGAAGCGAGATCACAACCAGCCTGATCACCTCCGCCTCGTGTCCGGGTGTCTGGTAGTGGTGAAATATCTCCAGGGGAATCGTCCTGTTCCCCAGGGTGCCGGAGCTGACCATGGCAGTGGCGCCGAACTCGCCCAGCGCCCGGGCGAAACAGAGCACCGAGCCGGCAACTATACCCGGCCAGGCCAGCGGTAAAGTAACTGTAAAAAAGGTTCTCAGCGGCGAGCAACCCAGAGTCCGGGCTGCTGACTCGAACCTGGGATTGATATTTTCAAGCGCGCCCCGCATAGTGCGTACAAGCAGGGGGAATCCCATTACAGCGGCTGCCAGGGCCATACCGGCCCAGGAAAAAACAACCCTTATGCCCATATCGGCCAGCAGGCCGCCGATCAGGCTGTGCCGGCTGAACAGCCTGATCAGAAAGAAGCCGGTGACCACGGGGGGAATAACCAGGGGAAGGAATACCACGGTCTCCACAACCGGTTTGCCGGGAAAGTTTCGCCTGCTGAGAAGCCAGGCCAGAGACACTCCGGGAACCAGACACAGTAAAACGGCAAGAAAGCCCATCAGAAGAGAGAGATAAATCGCGGAGATTTCGGATTCAAGCATGGAACCAGAATACCTTTTTCACAATTATCAGGGAAGTAAAAATCCTCTTTTAAGCAGGATCGAATGAAAAGCCTCTGAAGAGAAGAATTCCAGAAACATGCGGGCGTCTTCAACTTTTTTCGTGCCGGAGACAACTGAGGCGTGATAGGTTATCGGTGTATGCGTTTCCTGGGCAAAGTTGAACGCCACTTTTACTTTGTCTGTCAGCAGCGCGTCAGTCTTATAGACAATGCCCAGGGAGACTTCCCCCTGTTCCACGAAAGCCAGGGCAACCCGGACTGTCATGGCGAAAACCAGTTTCCCCTGCCTGTTCAATGCTTCCCAGAGTCCATGATGGACCAATGCTTCCCTGGCATATGCGCCTGCGGGCACGTGCTCCGGGTCTCCGATACTGATTCTCTGCGCGCGCAACAGTTGCTGCGCCGCTGTGATACCGGTGGGCTCGATGACAGGCTCCACGCAGACAAGCTGGTTGCGAGCGATGATCTTTCTGTCCACGGAAGAGATGATTCGTCTTTCGTCCAGATAATCGATCCACTTCTTATTTGCCGAGATAAATAAGTCGGTGGGAGCCCCGGCTTCGATCTTGCGAGCCAGCGAGCCTGATGATGCGAATTCCAGACCTAGGTCGATCCCGCTTTCCCGGGTAAAAACCGAGGCGGCTTCCTTGAAGACATCGCTCATGCTGGCGGCCACATAAACAGTGATTCCCCTTTCCCCGTCCCTCCCGCCGGCACCACAGCAGGTGACCAGCAGCATGCAGGCCGCGAGTCCAGCAGGCAGCAGCCCAACCAGGCAATGCAGAAAGTGCTTAAAAGGCCCGTTTTCAGTAGAGTCAGCCAGTCCGCGCTCCTTGCTCTCTCCTGCCTGGCCGACAGGTTTATTACTACCCGATAAGAACCGCCGCTCTGCCGGAGGAAATCATATGCATTCCAAATTAGCGCTCAGATTGAAAAATTAACTCAAACCTGAAACCTTGGCAATAACATATTGACTGCCGGAGCTAGGCGCAATCCCTGCAAGGCCTTGCTCCAGGGCTGGTAATAAAAAGCAGGGGGGCAGCCGCATTCAGCCGACCCCCTGCCTGATTCGTTTATTTTTAACTGATTCAAACCGGAAAACTGAAGAATTCAAAACCGCAGGCCCGGGACCGCCGGAGGCGACAGCTCAAGCGCTGAAAATGCCGAAAAGGTTGCGCAGGATTGCATCCAGTTTTTCGTGAAGCACGCTGTAGGAAAAATAGCGCTGGGCCAGGTCGTAGTTATGTTCAACAATCTCCTGCCGCAAATCTTTATCAAAAAGGATCTTACGGGTATAATCAACCGCCTCCCGAGTGATAAAGTCATCGATCTCGATCGTCCTGAAACCCTTGGTCTTGATATCGAACGTATAGACCGAGTAGTTGTTTACAAGAAGCGGCTTCTTGTAATAAAGCGCTTCGAGGAAAGCGTTGCCGAAACCCTCGTAGGAAGAGCAAAAAGTCACCAGGTCCGCATACTGGTACAGGTCTGAAAGGCTGTAGACTTTTCTGCCGTCCGGGGTCTTTCCTCTCTGATGGTTTACAATATCGGAAGCCAGTACAAGCTCCACTTTAAGGGTCTCGGCATACGACCTTACCCGTGTACAGTAACTGTCTCCCTCGTCCCCTGAGGCATGGCTGATCACCAGTTTTGCTTCCTTGCCGAGAAGGTGGGTCAGCTCTATTGCATGCTCGATCCCTTTTCTCTTGACAATCCGGGTGGGCTGCAGGATAAAAATTTCTCCATCTTTAAAGCCGAGCACTTCCCGGATATCCGCAGCATAATCATCAGCAGGCCCGGGCGGGTTCTCGTAATCCATCACATTTGGCACCAGGACCGAGGATATCCCGGTTCTCAGGGCAAGCTGGTTGGCTCCGGAGCTGTTGATCACCACGTGCTTGATAGGATCGAGATGGGGCGGGAAAGACATATTGAGATATTCCCAGGCCGAGTTAACCAGAAAGCGCTTTCGTTCCCAGAAAAAATCATGGTGATGGGCGATGGTCTTTATACCGGTTTCGGAGATGATCTCCGTAAGCGCCAGGCCTAAAGGTATGTTCATCGGGATGGAAAGGGAGTTTTCCGCAATCAGCAGCTGCAGGTCGAACTTATCGATAAAGCCATAAATCGCGTCCTTAAGGTGACGTTTGATAGTATGAATTTTCTGCGTGATAGCGCGCGGGCGAAGAGATGTCCCGAAACATGCTTTGTTAATTTCATCTATTTCAGCGTGCCTGAAATCTGCCAGGGGTTCGAGAACCGAGCGGGACTTTTCAACATCGAGCTGACCTGCCAGATAGTAGCATTTCAAGCCCATGTCCTCTAAAACGTGGGCCCATTTCTGCGTTTCCAGGGAAACTCCGTCTGTTCCGTAGAACCGGGTTGAAATAAAGCCGACATTCTCAAGCTGTTCCCGCCGATAGAGTTTAGGCCTCATCTTTTCCTCTTTTTAGTAAACACGATCTGTATCTTTGTATGAAATCAACCGTAAAATGTGCGTTGTCGAACGATTTTCAGAAATAATATATAAAAAGCGCTGTACTGTAAACAGCTTTGATAGAAGTTGTCCATTCTTGATTATGTTACTCAGATATTATATAGTTAGAACCTGACAACCAATTATATTCCTGATTCTTCACTCATTATATATCAACCGCATTCCATACTCTAAGTTATTCGATTTGCAATAACCATGCCGATAATTATTACCATGTAGTCTAATTACGGTTTCAAACTGCAATGAAAAAACAGGATTCGGACATTCTTTTTCAAGCCGCAAAAGATTACTGCGCGGAATGGGTATCCGAAAACGAGCCGGTTGCCGAGATTTCCGATCAAGTCGAGGCGGAGCTTGCAGACCTGTCCGATGTAAAGGTCGTGCTTTGGGATATCTACGGGACACTCTTTGCGACCCGGGCAGGCGATCTGGAGAGGTCGCTGGAAACCCCGGAAGCGATGCTGGCGGCATTTTCCAGAACCGCTGACAAATTCGGCTTCGGGCAAGGAGTTCCGGATGGAGAAGATGTATCCCGATGGCTTCGCGAGCGCTATCTCGGCCGGATCGGAATCATCCACCAGGAGAAAAAGGCAGAAGGGGTTCCCTATCCTGAAGTTCGGATAGAGGAAATCTGGGGTTGGATCATCGCCGCACTGCAGAAAAACGGTTTCCGCCCGGGCAAAAAGGAGAGAAGCCTGTTGCCGTTTCGCGCAGCCCTGTATTTCGAGATCGCTTTTCAAAAGGCAGCTTTCTATCGGGGCGCCTGGCAGACATTGCTGAAGCTGAAAAAAGCCGGGCTGAGCCAGGGGATCGTCTCCAACGCGCAATTCTATACTCCGCTGCTTCTTGAGTATTTCCTGAGTGAGTTTTCCGGAGGGCTGATAAACAGCGCCAGTGATATTTTCGACAAGGAACTGGTTGTTTTCTCCTATCAACTCGGACGTTCCAAGCCGGACCCGTGCCTTTTCGCTCCCGTGCTGAACAGACTCGACAGCCGGGGCATTAAAAGAAACGAAATAGCGTACGTGGGCAACGACGTGCTTAATGACATTCTCCCGGCCTCCTCGCTGGGAATCAAGACGGTGCTTTTCGCAGCGGACCGGGATTCATTAAAGATAAGCCGGGACGATAATGGCGCTGAAAAAGCGCCTGCCGACGCTGTAATCACCGATTATGCCCAGTTGCCTTTCATGCTCTCCGGAGCAGCTCGCACCGCCGAGCGGGATTTGCATATCGGGGTCTGGCACCATCATCTGCGCCCCGGCGGGGTGAGTTCAGTGATCCGCGACAGCATCGAGGCCCTGAGCAGTTACGGGGGCTACAGGCGAATCCAGGCGACACTGCTGGCCGACACTACAGAAATGCCCAGCCGCCCGGACTGGGTGGAGCAGTTCGCCTCCACGGAAAATCTCGCGGTCGAACTCCGTCCCGTGCCGGAACTGGCCTACAACGACACCCCGGCCACAAGCGGAAAAGAATTCCTCTCCCGTGCCTGGAAAAAATTCCAGATATTGCTCGCTCATCTGGACCTGAGTCTATGCAGCAGGCAGAACCCATATATTCTTTATGCGCATAATTCTTCGCTGGGGAAAAACCCTTACGCTTCCGCGGCCCTGAGACTTCTCTCGGATTGGGCGCTCGAAGGCAACCATCCACTGGTAATAATCAGCCAGACCCACGATTTCGCCGAACTGCACCGTCCGAAACAGGTCCGCAACTGGCAGCAAGCCTGCCCGGTTCAGGACGAAGAGGAAAGAGTGGGCTGGGAGTTCCCTGTGGGAGCGAATATCGTACACGCGGCTCTGACCAGCCAGGACCGGACACGGCTGATCGGTACCGGGATTCCTGGCAATTCTGTCCATGTACTGCCGAACTCCGTCCGCCCGGTGGGGCCTTACACCGGCAAAGTTTCCAGCCGCCTGGCAGAAAAGCTCGGCACCGACAGGCCTTACCTTCTGGCAGCTCAGAAAGTAATGCGCAGAAAGAACACGCTCGAGGCTTTGCTGCTGCTGACAGCCCTTCGTGCGACAGGATCAGACATCTCTCTGGTGGTTACCCTGCCTGCAGCATCGAAGGAGGACAAGGAATATGAAAAACTCGTGCTCGGTGTTGTGGAAAAGTCCGGGCTGCCTGCGCTGATCGGAATCGAACGGAATTTCGGGGCGCAGGCCCCTGATTTCGACGAGGTGGTTTCAGCCTCGGCTTCATTTGTCACTACCTCTGTGATGGAAGGTTTCGGTCAAAGTTTTCTCGAAGGCTGGATGGCCGGCCGGCCTGTGCTGGGAAGGCGCCTGGAGGGCCCCTGCCGGGATTTTGAAGCCGCAGGCGTAAACCTGGACCATCTTTACAAGCGTCTGCTGGTCGATACCGACTGGCTGCCCGGGGGGCTGAGCAGGGTGAGAGAGGCTTACAGGATTAAGCTTGCGAAACTGCGCGCAGAGCTCGACTTCCCACCCCTGGATAACGGTACTTTCGAGGACGAGTTCACACGCCACAAGATATTCGAATCCAATCGCGGCGGAACCCTGGTGGATTTCGGCGACCTCTCCCCTGCCATGCAGTCGGAGATTATCAGCGCGGCCTGTTCTCCAAAAAACAAGATCCTGCCCCGGGTGGCCGAGCTCAATCCCTGGCTCGGGGAGTGGAAAGATTTTCTCACAGGCCAAAAACAGCATCTGTTGGAAAAAAACCGTAGCGCTGTGGCAAGCTCTTTCGGGCCGGAGACCAAAGCCAGGAGGCTTCACTCGATCATCCTCTCCGCGGCGGCCCGCATCCAGGAGAAATCCCTCGATAATGACTCAGTTGACGAACCGCGCTCTGTCAGAAACCTGCTTGCCGAAACTGTTTCATTAAAAAGCACCAGGCTTTTATATTTGTAATCCGGATATTTATTTGCAGAGATTCTAGCATTATGAATCAACCTGAGAGAGAACGATGAGTGACTTCTACCAGCACGACGTTATCGCCACTCTTCACCGCCTTGGCAATCCCTCGCTGAAAAAGCTCGAAGAACATCTGGTCGGCTGCTCAAGGCGCAGGCCCGTCGCTTTGATAATACCCGTGACTTTCGAGGACTCCAGGCATACTACTTTCAAAGAGATTCTGAAAGAATTGAGCCGTGTGCCATATCTCAAACGAAAACTGTTCACAGTGGGCCGCACGGAAAAAACCGAGCAGTATGTGTCGATTTACCGCAAAGTGAAAGCGTTCTGCCCCGGTTCGACAGTGATGTGGGCCTCCGGGCCGCGCATATCCAAGCTGGTCGCACGGATGGAGGCGGTGGACCTGCCTCTTGGCGGTGACGGCAAGGGCCGGAATGTCTGGCTGGCCTACGGCAATATAATCTCAAGGGACGACTGCCGGGTTATTGCCGTGCATGACGCCGATATAGTCAACTACAGTCGTGAAATGCTCGCGCGGCTCATTTTTCCCGTGGCTTCCCCGATCCAGGGCTACGAATTCAGCAAAGGCTACTACAGCCGGGTCTCAGACCGCATGTACGGCAGGGTGACACGGCTTTTCGTCACTCCGCTGATCAGGTCGTTCCACTACCTGCTGGGAGAAAGCAAATTTCTGACCTACATGGACGCTTTCCGCTATCCCCTTTCCGGGGAGATCGCTATCAGCACAACCTTGGCCAGGATCAACCAGGTGCCCGGCGACTGGGGCCTGGAGGTCGGCACTCTGGCTGAGGTTTACCGCAACTGCGCGCACAGGCGGATCAGCCAGGTGGATATCTGCGAGAACTACGAACACAAGCACCAGGAACTGGGAGAAGATGATAAGGGCACCGGCCTTTCACTGATGGCCGAAGACATTGCCAAGGTGTTTTTCCGCACCCTGGCCAGCGAGGGCGCGGTTTTCACCCCCAGTCACCTTCGGTCGCTTGTGGGAATATACCGCCGGTACACTTACTACATGACCAAGAACAATGAGGCCGACGCAGCCCTGAACGGCCTGATCTACGACCGTCACGCCGAACTTCTCGCAGTGGAGACTTTCGCCCGCTCACTGGTCAGGGCCGGTGAGGCGTTTTTCAAGGACCCGCTGGGCAAGCCTCAAATTCCCAGCTGGAACCTGGCGGTTGCAGCCAGCGAGTCTTTCCTCAGGCGCATTGTCAAAATACCCGAGAAAGACATGAAAGATGCGGAGAATTACAGCGGATAGTATTCCGGAAGAGAAACACCAGGATTGAAAAGCAGTAGCCATTCTGCGGCCTGTTTCTCAAAAACAGGACGCAGTGTTTGCAACTCCCGCTCAGGCAGCATCCCTTCCGCAGACTTTCGTGTGTTTTCAGGCAGAAGTTGTATCGAAAAATATCACTCACTCAGCCAGGCGGTCCGGTAAGGATCGAGGACCAGGCCGTTTTCGGCGATCATCTTTCCTGTAAATATATCTTGTACCCCCACCGGGATACCCAGCGCCTTCAGGGAAACTTCCACAGAGCGTGAACTGACATTGGTGAGCGAGAAAAGAGTCTGGCCGAATCCCTCCCGCGCAAGAGCAAAGACCTGCGGGAGGCCGGAGCGAAGCAGGCGAAAGCCGGCATTCGGGTGAAGCGCTTTCTGCTCTCTGCGTATGCAGATCAGCCTTTTGTAGGAATTGAACACCTCTGAGCGGAACGAGCGGGGGGCCTGCAGTTCGGTTAGCACATTGTCCAGGTTCAGCTTTTCCCGGTTTATCGACCTTGCCCTGCCGGTCAGTTTCACACCTTCGGTCCAGTTGGCACTGCCCAGCAGGCTGTGCACGTATACAGCAGGCACCCCCGGCAGAACGTGCTGGATAGCCTGGGAGGCGATTAACCTCCGGGCGTGCATGGAATCATAACCCGCCGAGCCCTCCGGCTTCATGGCGTCCACATAGGTAACGTTCAGCTCATACGGGCTTTCGCTGCCGTCCGGATTGCGCTTGTATGAAACCTCCCCGCCCCTGGAGGCGGCCAGTTCGGCCAGTTTCCCGATCTCAGCCCGGGAAAGGATTCCCTCCAGCGGCCTGACCCCTATTCCGTCGTGGGATGCGGTAAAGTTGAAAAATGTCGTGTCCGGGTTTTCGAGGGAGAGATGATTCTCCGCCCAGTCTGTCAGAAGGGAAGCGTCCCCGTTGATAAAAGTGTAAAGCAGCAGCGGCGGCAGGGTGAAGTTATACACCATCTGCGCCTCGTTGCCCCCGTGTCCGAAATAGCTGACATTTTCCTTGTGGGGCACGTTCGTCTCAGTGATAATGATCACTTCCGGGGCCACCTGGTCCAGTACGGCTCTGAACAGCCGCACCATTTCGTGGGTCTGCGGAAGGTGGATACAGCTCGTGCCGATTTCTTTCCAGAGGTAGGCTATGGCATCCATGCGGATGATTTTCGCGCCCTTGCCAACGTAAAAAAGAAGGACTTCCACCATCCTGGCCATGACATCCGGGTTCGCGAAGTTGAGGTCCACCTGGTCAGTGCTGAACGTGGTCCACAGATGAACGCTCCGGCCCGTTGCCTTTTTGAATTCAGTGAGAAGGGGTAGCGCCCGCGGCCTGGTTACCAGTGAGAGGTCTGTTGCCGGGTCGACCTCGATAGCCAGCCCTGCGAACCCGGGTCTGCCTGCCAGATAATCTTCGAACCACCCGCTGCGGGCCGAGATATGGTTCAGCACCAGGTCGAACATCAACTCGAAACGCCCGCCCAGCCTTTCCACGTCCTGCCAGTCGCCCAGCTCCGGGTTGACCTCCAGGTAATCGATCACGGAGAAACCGTCATCCGAGGAGAAAGGGAAAAAGGGCAGGATATGGATTGCAGAAAACAGCTCCTGCAACTGCTCCGCGGCAAAGCGATACAGGCTCTGCAGGGGCGGCTCGCCCTGCGAGCAGAGCGAATCGCCGTAGGTGATAAGCACCTCGTCCCTTTCGCTGAAATAGCCCTTCGCCGTTCCGGCCTTGCGTGCTGGTTGCTCTGCGGAGAACTTTTCGATCACAGGCTGAACTTTTTCCAGGGCAGCCTGCGCAGCTGATTCCCCGTAGATTTTTCGCAGAGATTCGATTATCCGGCTGTATTCGAGCATTTCAATCTCCTGTCGTCTGAACGCTGAACCAAAGTCTGTCAAGCCAGGAACAAAGCCTTTTCAAGTGTACCCGGCAGTAGGTTATTTTTCAACAGTTTTATCAGCCGCATCCAGTTATATAAAGCACAGGATGAATCCGAATCTTGAACTCCCGACTGTTTTGTGGTAAGGTTTCAGAAAGACGGCTTACCGGCATCCGGACCAAAAGTCAAGCCTGCCGGTTTAATCAATTGCTTATCCGCAGGCAGATGAACAATTTTTCGGAGTCGAACTTAAACTCATTTCTGACAGGATTGACAGAACATGCCAGATACCAACGAGTTTGTCATCCCCTGGGACGAGAGCCTCAATACCGGTATCCACTGGATCGACGAGCAGCATCAGCAGATGCTCAAGCACATCGAGGAGATGTTAAACGCTCTCGTGGATCGCAGGTGCGGCGAAAAGGTAAAGCCCCTGATAACTTTCCTGAGCGACTATGTTCGCAACCATTTCAACACAGAGCAAAGCTACATGCTGCGTTACAACTACCCCAGATACCTGATTCATCTTTTGCAGCACAAGGATTTTTTAAAGAAACTGAAAATAAAGGAAGAGCGCTACGCGCGCCACGGCGCCAGCCGGGAGCTGGCCCTGGAAATCGAAAAAGACCTGTGGGAATGGTACAAGACCCATATTTGCAAGTTCGACAAGGATTTCAGCATGTTCCTGAGAAAGAATGAAACCTCGGAACAGCCCCCTGAAACCAGCAGCTCTCAGTAATGTTTTCAGCATGTTTTAGCCTGGAAATGCCTGCCCGAAAAAAACGCCGCATCGATATGTATTTGAAGAGGATGCATTATGAAAATAAAATTCCATAAATACCACGGTGCAGGCAACGACTATATCGTAATCGACCCGTCCGAGAGCGATATCACTCTCACTGAAACGCTTATCCGCGCGATCTGCCACCGAAACTTCGGAGTCGGCGCAGACGGAATACTTTACGGCCCCCTGCAAGGGCGCGCCTCTGAGTTGGCTGTCAGAATTTTCAACCCGGACGGCAGCCGGGCTGAGAAAAGCGGCAACGGCATGAGGATTTTCGCCCGCTACCTCCGGGACTCGGGCAAAGCGGGTAAGGAAGCTTTCCGGGTCAGCACCGAGGGCGGAGTGGTGCGCTCTCAGGTGCAGGATAACGGCAAAACAGTGGTGGTGGAGATGGGCCGGGTCAGCTTCCAATCGAAAGATATTCCGGTCGCCGGGAGAGCGAGGGAGGTGATCGATGAGGAAATAACCGCGGGCGACCGGGTTTTCAGCTTCTGTGCCGCAACTATAGGAAACCCCCATTGCGTGATTCTCTGCAATGAGGTGTCAAAGGAATCGGCTGTGGAGTACGGCCCGGTGATCGAGATTCATCCGAACTTTCCGAACCGGACAAACGTGCAGTTCATGCAAGTGCTCGACAGAAAGAACATCCGGATCGAGATCTGGGAGCGCGGCGCAGGATACACGCTGTCTTCCGGGAGCAGCAGTTGCGCAGCAGCCGCGGCAGCCTTCAGAATGGATCTCTGTGACAGCGAAATAACGACCCACATGCCGGGTGGAAAGCTCGGGATTGTTATCGATGATAATTATGCAGTAACCATGAGCGGGCCGGTGAAAAAAATCTGCGAGGGTGTTATATCAGATGAGCTTTTTTCCCGGAAACCGGCCGGGTGAGTATTGTTTCCGGGAACTCGATCCCCGTAAGCTGCAAAAACAGATTGTGCCATGGAATCAATAATCGCTTTCACTTCAAAGTTCGAAAGTTTCATGTGGGGGCCGTGGCTGGTGGTGCTCCTGTTGGGCACCGGCATTCTGCTGACTGTCCGGACCCGGTTCATCCAGCTGCGCAGGTTCGGCGCATCCTGGCGGCTGCTCCTGATGGGTGCGCTGGGCAAGGAGTACAGCAGGGGGCATAAAGGTGACATTTCCCCTTTCCAGGCCCTCAGCTCCGTGATTGCCAACACTGTCGGCATGGGCAATATCGCCGGAGTGGCGACTGCAATTTATCTCGGCGGCCCGGGCGCTGTATTCTGGATGTGGATGACCGCCCTGTGCGGCATGGCGACCATGTACAGCGAGACCCTTCTGTCCATAAAGTTCCGCACCACAGCCGGGGACGGAACAATGGCCGGTGGGCCGATGTACTACATGTCCCGGGGCATAAAAAATATCCGGCTGGGAGCCGTGCTGGCTTTCATGTTCGCCCTGGCAGGCGCGGCAGCCGCCCTGCTGGGTGATGTGATGATCCAGTCGAACTCGATCGCCCTCGTGTTCAAGCACAGTTTCGGCGTGCCCGAGGTTCTCAGCGGGCTGGTGATCGCTTCTCTCACCGGCCTGGTCACTATCGGCGGGATAAAAAGGATCGGTACCGTGGCGGAGAAACTCGTGCCTTTGATGATCTTGCTTTTCGTGGGCGGCTCCGTGCTGATCCTGCTGATCAAAATCAGGGAGATCCCCGCAACTCTTTACCTGATCATCCAAAGCGCTTTCAACCCAACAGCAGCAGCCGGCGGGTTCGCCGGCGCTGGAGTTATCCGGACTATCCAGTACGGGGTAAGCCGCGGCCTGTATTCCAACGAGGCCGGATGGGGCTGCAGCCCGATCTTTCACGGGGCAGCCAAGGAGGAGGACGCGCAGCGGCAGGGAATCCTTTCCATGAACGGAGTATTTATCGACACCATGATAGTCTGCACTATGACCGCGCTGGTGATCCTGGTGACCGGCGTGTGGACAGGCGGAGAAACCTCCACAGCCCTCACAGCAGCCGCTTTCGGCAGCGTGCTCCCCGGCGGCGAGATGCTCGTTGCCGTGTGCTCGCTTCTTTTCGGGCTCAGCACGGTGTTCGTGGGCTGCTATTACCGCGAGCAAATCCTTCAGTTCCTTTTCGGTATCAGGCCGGCCAGGGCATACCGCTACCTTTACGTGGTCCTGGTCTATCTCGGCACTGTATTCAGGGTGGAGTTCGTCTGGAGCCTGAGCCTGATCCTGATCGCTTTCATGACCCTGCCGAACCTGGTGGGCCTGATCGCTCTAAGCGGGGTGGTGTCCTCGGAAACTGAAAAGCGGGCAGATTAACTTATAGTACAAAAGAAAAAACGGCTGTCCCTTGCTCTTTCAGGGAAAGCCGCTTTTTTATAATGGCGCCCTCTGCGGGATTCGAACTTGCTCTGCTCCCCCAAAAGATCCCCTAAATAATTGAATAAGGGAATGAACTAAAAGGCTATGCTTACTCGACCATAACCAATGCTTGATTTTTCTACAAATCAGTTGTACCGTTATAAAAGACATGGCAGAGGAAAAGTCATTATCAGTACGATCAAGATGCTTTAACGAAACACTCAATGCCCAAAATGGAGGTTCGATTTCGATGAAAGAATCTTTCACAACATACGGCATTTTGATCATAGCAATATACGGCGTAGTTCAGATTTGGCTTATTGCCATCTGGAAACATTTCATATGGAAAGGAAGCCTGATAATTTATAAATCGGGTCGATTGGAGGTAGGATACAGCAACTTCGGCCCGACACTCACCATTAATGGCACACTACGCGCGGAAAGAAAGACGGTTTTCGTAAGGGAGATATCTGCTGTCGTTACACGTGAGCGTGACGGATCAGTCCACCAATTTGAATGGACGGCCCTTAAATCAACTCAACTCAGGATTGGGGCGGAGGACCCTATCACCCTTGAGTTGCCCGCGGCTTTCAATGTATCGCCCGCACACCCACATAGATTCAACATTTTCTTTTCGGACCGGCAGACAAAATCTGAGTTCGAAAGTGCTCTTGTAACTGTTGAACAGGCATGGCAAAACTATCTCAACGATCATAGTGAAGAGATTAACGCAGCAATGGGCACGCCAGGGGTTACAATGAAAACAGCGAAGGAAGGCCTGTATTCAAGTGACTTCTCGCGGACCTCACAAGAGCATAGAGATGCATTTGATATCCTTGCCCGGAGTAACTACTGGACAGCAGGTACATATCGCATTCGATTCGAGGTCAGGACGAGCGGTCCCGATAAGGAGTTCTCCAATGAGTGGGAGTTTTCCCTTTCAGATCAAGAGTTTGATAGCCTCCGTTTGAACTCTGTGGTCACGCTTCTAAATATTTGTATTGGGGACGCGCGGTACTACTTCGCTTATCCGGATTTTACGTAGATGCTGCCTATTTAATCGTCCCCATTTGGGGAAAAATGGACACATAAAGCAATTTTCAAATTTTCTTGCTCGAATTGGCCTACCTCACCCCCGCACGTAATACCAAGTGTTAGGCTTTAAATGGAGTTCAGAAGTGCTGAGAGGTCCGAATTACAAAGGAAGATCGCCGGAGAAGATCATTTCCGAAAAAATCTATTTCGACTCGGTTGGTTATGTTTATCGTGCCTTGTCCTGGCTCGATGTTGCGCAGAGAGATAACTACAACCCATGCGCACTTCAGTATGCGGCTCACGATACACGACAAGCGATTGAACAGTTGCTTTTCGAGGAAATTGTTCTCAGCGTCGGAACGGAGTTGGATCGAAAAGAATATGAGAAGTGCAAAGGCAACAGTACAAAACTACATAAGGTAATTAAGCGACTCAATCCAGATTATGAAAAACTGGCCGAATTTACTCAAGCCATCGTGTCTGTCGAACCACATGAACCAAAGCTTGTCAGGTGGGACCATAATCTTCTTATGAAGCATTGGGGGAAAGTTTCGAAGTACCTTCATTGGTCTGGAGAACCAGCGGAGACTGTTGAATCGGAAGATTGGATCACTGAAGGAATTGCTGCTGTGAATGCGGCTGCTATATATATCTGGGATAAGAATAGGTCGGGTTACACTGGAATAATGATGCCTAAGGGTATGCAACCGGAGATTAAGGATTGCTGGGAGCGATTCAGGGCAGGAAAAGACGACATTGATGCTGTGAAACGGATTGCGCACATCGCTCTACCTATCCTTAAAAAAAGATACTAAGCATAACCTTTCAATCCAGCTGATATGTTACCAGGCTGATAAAGCACGTTAACGCTGACTATGAATCCAAATCACGAAAAATTCCTTGCAAAGTACGCTTCTTCGAGGGAAACCTGGAAAGCCTTTTCCGAAAGGATAAGGAGCCTATTGGCGGACCTCCTCGAAACTGATGGAATCGATTTTCATACAATCGAGGCACGAGCAAAGACGTTGGAAAGCTTACAGAATAAGCTTTCTAAATCCGGGAAATCCTTCGACGATACTGATAAGCAGATACCTGATCTCGCGGGCGTTCGTGTAGTCCTATATGACAAGAGAGGAGTTTCAGAGACAGCTGCGCTTATTGATAAAGAGTTTGACGTAGATTCGGAGGCCAGTTCAGACAAACTTTCAGAGCTTGCACCCGACCAATTCGGCTACCTCTCTATTCACAAAGTTGCACGTTTAAAGTCGAATCGAAAGACTATGAGTGAGTGGTCGCGGTTTGCTGAATTGCACGTGGAGATCCAGATACGCACGGTTCTACAGCACGCTTGGGCATCGATTTCCCACAAGCTTCAGTACAAAAGGGAATCAGAAATCCCATCGGTTTTGCGGAGACGGCTAATGCGTCTTGGGGGTCTTTTTGAGCTTGCGGATGACGAGTTCCTATCTCTCAGATCTCAGGACAGGGAAGTCCGCGAGTCCATCGAGAAGAAGGTCGCGGCCAAAGAGAAAGAAGTTCTCCTGGATTTGGTCTCCGTAGAGTCATGGGCCGTTGATAATAAGCTGATGCAGCAAATCGAAAAGGCAGCAAAGCAAAGCGGGATAGTTGTGTCGGGAGAAGATAAGGCTCCTAGATGCAAAGAACAGCTACTTCAAGTTTCTCAGACGCTCGGGTATAAAACCCTGAAAGATCTCGAGAGTGGACTGAAGCCGCTTATACCAGCAGCAGCCACGTTCTATAAAGAGCTCTATAAGATAACGCCTGTGTACGCCGCCACCAGCCACTTCGCTGCGATAGTTTTGATAGCGGCCAATCAGGATAAGTTTTCCGAACCAAAAGATTACCCTTTCCCGGACCCTAAAGCTGCTATCGAATACATAGATTCCATCCGCAAAACAAGTAGATTAATATTCAAAGGGGATTGACAAGACATTAGGGTCGGATGTCA
>Ga0272442_10004846_pt1 | contig 18205 bp, 15 predicted proteins | sample SSMForm2O_FD_200262 | JGI IMG/M metagenome (GOLD analysis project Ga0272442, IMG submission 200262) | Marine sediment archaeal communities from Little Sippewissett salt marsh, Falmouth, MA, United States - SSM-Form-2O | ecosystem: Environmental > Aquatic > Marine > Wetlands > Sediment ... | reverse complement strand
TTTCCTCGTACCTGATGGTCCCGGATACCTCGGAAACCGTGCGCGAGGCCGTCTCCACGCCCACACCCTCGTCCACGCTCATGAATGCGAGGAACACCACGCCCGCGCTTTCGTCGAAGGCGAAGGTACCGGTGAGGCTGTCGGGCGCCGGTACGAGCGGAGGGGGCGTATCGTCCTCTTCTCCGTTTTCCTCCGTACCGTCGTTTCCGTTATCGCTCTCAACGGTCTCGCATCCCACGGCGGCAAACAGCAACCCGACGGCCAGCAGTAAAAAAAACGACAGGTCCCGGATATTTTTCATAACAGCTCTCCTTGTATAGAGCCCGTCCAACTATTCATTGACGGCCGGGCGGGCCGGAGGGTTATAGAAGTACCCCGTAACCGCCGCAGGAAATATACGGACGATTACTGAACGATTCGGAAATAAAGCATATTAAGTTTAATAAAAAAGAATTTTTATACCTATTATTGATTCTGTCAAGATAAAAATGAGCTCTTTGCAGCAGGCGCGGAAAGGAACGTGCCGAAGAAAACAATCCTGTCTGAACAGCCGAAGGAGGCGGTCTGTTAACGAGGGTAAAATACCGGGTCAAAGCGACAGTGGATAGGTGCCGTACTTCCGTCTCTCATTAAGGCTGTTTTGTAAAAAGACGGTATGTTCAAATCGATGAAAAATCGTAGAGAGCTACGCGCATGCTATTTTTTTGTTACCCGTAAATTATAGATGATGATTGCTATTATAAGTATAAATCCCTTTGCCACGCTTGCCCAGTAGGACGAGATCCCCATCAGGTTGAATCCGTTATTGACAATGCCGAGCAGGGTTGCACCCATCAGTGTATTGATGAGCTTTCCCCTCCCGCCTGTTATAGCGGTACCTCCGAGGACCACAGCAGTAATGCAGTCGAATTCTATTCCGCTGCAGAACATCGGCGTGGCGAGGTTCATCCTGGACACGAGTATAACGGAACCGATTGCACCGGTCAGTCCGGCAATCATGTACACCAGTATCTTCACTTTCTTGACAGCTATTCCCGCCACCCTGCTCGCGGATTCATTGTTGCCTATCGCGTATATATAACGACCGAATCTGGACCCGCCCATGTATAGCATGAATATGGCATACACGACAACCATGATGATGACTGGAAAGGGGACGCTGCCGATGTATCCTCTTCCGAAAAAGAGAAACTTGTCGCAATCGAGGCCCGAAATGTTGTATCCCCGGGTTATGAGCAGTATGACACCTCTGCCCGCTATCATGGTCGCAAGCGTTACAATAAAGGGCGGTATGGTAAAGTTCGCGATAAGTATACCGTTGACGACTCCGACCGCCAGACCGGTAATCAGGGCGATAACGAGCATCCAGAAGAGGTTTCCGCCGCTCTTTACCCAGATCGTTGAAAAAACGGCCACCAGTCCCATGATGCTTCCTACGGACAGGTCAATACCACCGGAAATAATGACGAAGGTGGACCCGATGGAAACAATCGAAAGAAAGGAGATCTGACGCAGTATATTGATCAGATTCTTACCGTCGATGAACCCCTTTGTGATTATCGAAAGTCCGATAAATACGATGACGAGCGGGATGACTATTCCATAGTTTTCAAATATGAACCGGAACTTTACGTTCATACCGGCATCAGCACGTCCGTGCTCTCCCCCGCTCGCTTTACCTGTCGTTTCCCTCATATTTTCCCTTCGTACTCGATAGTATCAGACTCGCTTGCTGTATATCAAAGTTGAAAAAAGAATAACACATCCCTGAAGTATGTATTGCCAGTAGGTTACAACGTTCATCATGTTCAGGCCGTTTACCAAAAGACCGAGAATGACCACGCCGAGAAAGGTTCCGGAAACGGTCCCTTCTCCACCCGCCAGGTTCGCTCCTCCGAGCACGACCGCCGCGATGCACTCGAGCTCCAGTCCGGTTGCCGCGGTCGGCTGCCCCACATTGAGCCGGGTGTTCAAGACGAATCCGCCTAAAAAACTCATGATGCTTGCAAAAACGTATACCCATATCTTGATGAGGTCGACCTTGATGCCCGTGAGTCTGCAAATATTTTCATCTCCTCCAATCGCGTACACGTACCTGCCGAATTTCGTTTTATTGAGTATGATCCAGCTTATGATATAAAGAAAAAACATTATGAGTACCAGAACCGGCATGCCGACCATTTTCCCCCTCCCCACGACCTTTAACAACCGGCTCGGCGCGTTGTTGATGCTGAATCCTTTGGTGTAGAGCATGAGCGCGCCGCGAACGATCGTCATGGTCGCCAGGGTTGTAATAATCGGCGGTACTCTCCCTTTCGTGATGGTGACCCCCTGGAAAAAACCGAAAATGAATGCCACGAACACGATGAACCCAAGGAGGAGAAGCGGAGATGCATTATAATTAACAAAAGCAGCGGTAACGATAGTCGACAGCGCTGCAAGTGCCCCCACCGACACATCAATGCCGCCTGAAATGATAACAAGGAGCGTGCCGAGTGAAATGATACCGGTAACCGAGATACGTTTCAGTATATTGACAGCATTATAGAATGTCAGGAAGTTATCAGAGAAGACCGAAAAGACCAGTATGAGGAAAAACAAGAACAAGAGAAGCGTATTCTTTTGCACAAATTTAATAATCGTCTTCACCCTGTTGTCTCCCAACTCATGAAATCGCACGTTCTCCCATCATGCAGTGCATGATATCCTCCTGGGTTACCTCGGAGGTGCGGAACCTTCCGGTGATGGTTCCTTCATGCATCGCGATAATCCGGTCCGTCTCGCCGAGAATCTCCGGCAATTCAGATGAAACCATGATAACCGCCATACCGCGTTCCACCATATGATTGATAATCTTATAGATTTCAACCTTTGCATTGACATCGATACCCCGGGTCGGCTCATCGAGGAGCATAACCGTCGGATCGATATTCAATGATTTCGCAAGAACGACTTTCTGCTGATTTCCGCCGCTGAGGTATTTAACCAGCTGCGAAACGCCCCTGGTTTTGATATCCAGGTTCTCAATCGATTTTCGAGCTATGGCTTTTTCTTCCCGTTTCTTGATGAAATTGAATGAAACGAGCGTATCCAGAATGGAGAGGCTGCAGTTCGCGAGAATATCCATTTCCACGATACACCCCAGTTCCCTTCTGTCCTCCGGCACATAACCGATGCCGGCTTCTAACGCATCCTTGATGCTCTTTATGTGCGCATTTTTCCCATTTATCAGGAGCTCTCCGCTGTCCGGCGGATCGAGATTCACTACGGCGTTCAGGGTCTCCGTTCTGCCGGAGCCCACCAATCCCGCAATCCCCAGTATCTCCCCGCAATACACCTTGAAATTGATATCGTAAAAGGCCTTTTCACGATTGAAGCCCCTCACCTCAAGCGCCGGAACCTTCTCTTCCGCCTCCGGTTTGTCCGATTCCGACGACGTCCTGAAATAGAAACCCTCGATGGACCGCCCCACCATCATCGTCACGATCTTGTCCCTGTCGTACGCCTCCTCATTCAGGTCAATGGTTCCCACGACACTGCCGTCTCTGAGCACCGTAATCCTGTCGGATATCTCGGAGACTTCCCGAAGGCGATGGGATATAAAAACAAAGCTTATACCCATTTCTGTTTTAAGATTTTTAATGATAGTGAAAAAGGCCTCGATCTCGTTATCGCTGAGCGTGGAGGTGGGCTCGTCCATGATGATGATCTTTGCGTTCGTGGACAGCGCTTTTGCAATTTCCACCATCTGCCGGTCCGATATCTTCAGATCTCTGACTTTGCTGTACACGTCTATATGTATTCCAAGCTTCTGAATCAGGTCCTTCGCACTCTTGACGATTACGCGGTCGTGCAGGAAGAAAGTTCTCGTCTCTTCCCTTCCGAGGAAGATGTTTTCATATACCGTGAGATTCGGAACCAGGTTCAATTCCTGAAAGATCATGGAGATACCGTGCTTCTGCGCGGCCAGCGGTGTACTGATCCTGACATCGTGACCCTCGATACGTATGTCTCCCTCATCCTTCGTATACACACCGGCCAGTATTTTCATGAGCGTCGACTTGCCCGCACCGTTCTCACCCACAACCGTGTGTACCTCGCCCTTTCGGAGATCAAAATCAACATCATCGAGCACCCTGACGCCGAAAAAGCTCTTGGTTACACCACTGGCTTCCAGGACTGTCATCTGTACACGCTCCTCCTCAGCGGGTTTCCTTCTTATTGAAGGTAAAATAAAAACGCCTATGCCGCAACCTTTCGGCTGCAGCATAGGACCGTGTTTTAATTGACAGGTTGTTCCATGGAGTTCAAGATGCCTACTTGACCCGGTAAGGATCAAGTGCCCGGCTCTCCTCTTCAGCCTTCGAAAGAAAATCCTTGATGTTGTCCTTGGTAAGCAATTTCGTCGGCACCTCTATGAAATCGCTGTCCGCAGTTTCGCCGTTGATGGCTTTCCAGCACATCTGGACGCCGATCCTGCCTATATCGGCGGGTGACTGAATAATGGTACCGATGGTGGGATTTCCCGGATCCGCGACGGCTTTCAGTATATCCTCGTCCCGGTCTATTCCCATGATGTTGACATCATACCTGCCCGCCGAAGTTACCGCGGAGATTGTTCCCAGAACATGCGTCGCGTTCATCGGCATAATGAAATCAATCTCGCCTTCAGGATACTTCTGCAATACGTTCTCGACACACTCTATCGCCTTGGGAACCTGACAGACAAAATCATGCTCGTCAAGTATCTCAATGTTCGGATAGCCTTCCACCACTTTTTTCAGACCGATTTTTCTGAGACGCATGGAACTGATCATGTCGTTTCCGACGATTACGAGCTTCCCGCGCGGCTCGCCGTATTTCTTTTCCAAATGGCGGACCATTTCCTGCGCCGCGATCTCACCGATCTTCACGTTATCGGAAGCCACAAAGCAGAAAAGTTCTCCCTCGTCCGGTTTAATATCCACCGCTACCACGGGAATTCCGGCCTCGTTCGCGGATATGATGGCAGGTGAAACGGCACCGGACTCCACGGGATGCACCATGATACAGTCAACATTCTGAGCAATGGAATCCTCGATATTGTTAATCTGCTTCATCGTGTCGAACTGCGAGTTGTAATCCTTCAATTCAATACCGTATTTCTCCGCCTCCTGCCGAGCACCCGCGAGCAGGTCCATGAGGAACGTTACACTGTAGTCCATGATGGAAAATCCGACAACGGGATTCTCAGCCTCCTTCTCCGATCCTGCGAAAACGGAGAACGGTACGCTGACAAGTGCTACAAACAGCAAAACCAGTAGAGCTTTTTTACACATGACTTCCTCCCTCATTATGAGTTAGATGGTTAATCCCAGTCCTTCAGCACGTTCGAAAGATCCCAGATCATTTTCAAAGAGGTCCTTTTCGACCAGTAAGGAGGGCTGAAATTCTTTGCCGATTGGAAAATACATCGTACGTCATACATCCGAATTACAACTGCGAGGATAATTATATGAAAACCTTTTCACTATATTTTATTGCCCCTTTTCAAATAGTCAATAAAAAAAGCATATTTCTTGTTTTTATTTCGCATTTCCTCTTGCAATTACGGTGAGATTAGCATATTTTCTTAATTAACCGGAAGAAACGCACTCCACTATAAAAAAATAGAAAATTTGATGTAAACCTTTTCACTAATGAATCCCAAAATCAACATAACTGAAATCGCAAAACAGGCGGGGGTATCCATAGCAACTGTTTCACGGGCCATAAACGATCCCGCTCTCGTAAAAACCGAAACGAGAGAACGGATCCTCGACATCATCAAGAGCACCAATTATAAAATTAACTACGTCGCAAAAAATCTTCGAACCAATAAATCCTATTCAATCGGGCTTATCTATACGAGTGTGCTCATGGTGTTCTATCACGTCATTTCAAAGGGCGTGGAGGATATTGCTATAAAGAACAGCTACAACGTCTTTTTCTGTAACAGCGGTGACGATCCCGTCAAGGAAAACGACTATTTATCGCTCTTATATGAAAAACGCGTCGATGGAATCATAATATCTCCAACCGGAAAAAATGATGACATATACAAAAACATAATATCGAGTGGTATCCCTGTATGCTTTTTCGACAGAAACGTTAGAGGCGTGACCGCAGACGGTGTCTTCGTCGATAACCGAAAGGGTTCTCGTCAAGCGGTTGAATATCTCCTGAAAAAAGGCTATCAAAAAATCGGCTTCATTTCAGGTCCGAAGCGGATAATGACTGGTAATGAGAGGCTGAAGGGATATATGGAAGCCCACGAAGCCCTTGGGGTCGGAGTAAATAAAAAGCTCATCCAGGAGGGGGACTATCAGTACGAAAGCGGTTACCGGTGTGCAAAAGAGCTGCTCGATAACAATAAAATCGACGCACTGTACATTGCAAACGAACCGATGGCCGCGGGTGCTTTACAGCTCGTTAACGAGAAGGGACTTCGATTTCCGAAGGACATCGGTTTTCTCATGTGGGACGATCCGTATTGGGCAACACTGGTCCGACCGAATATATCAACGATCGCACAGCCCTGTTATACAATTGGAACGACAGCCGCCGAACTGCTGTTCAAGAAGATTGACAAAGGTGATTCGTATATGGATAAGGATTCCATCACCATAACCCTGAACACCAGTCTTGTTATAAGAGACTCAACATAGTTAAATTACTAATTTTTCAGCTCCATTTAGGGGAGGAGGAACGGTACATGCAAGAAGAGATTCTTCAGAAACTGAGTGATGCGGTGCTCAATATGGAGGAGGAGGAAGCGATCAGCCTCAGCAAGGAGGTCCTCAGTGAAGGAATTGATCCCTATACGGCAATCATGCAGGGTCTCGCCGAGGGTATGAGCAAGGCGGGCGAACTCTATGATAAGGGAGAATACTACGTACCGGAGCTCCTGCTCTGTTCGGATGCTCTTTATTCGGGTCTTGATATCCTCAAACCTCATATCAAATCGGACCGGTCCAAAATCGCCGGAAAGATGATCATAGGGGTGGTTGAGGGCGATATTCACGATATCGGAAAAAATCTTGTAAAGACCATGTTCGAGGCGGAAGGGTGGGAAGTCCGGGATCTTGGCAGGGATGTTAAGATTGAGCGATTTCAACAGGAGCAGCAAAAGATCCATGCGGATGTTGTCGCGCTCTCCGCTCTGATGACTACAAGCATGCTCGCCATGCCTAAAATCATAGAGCTCGTAAAGGGAAGCGAGCCCGAACCTCTTGTTCTCGTGGGCGGTGCTCCTCTCTCGAAGGAGATCGCACTGCAGTACGGCGCCGACGGCTATGCGGATAATGCCAAAGGAGCCATTTCAATCGCGCGGGACCTGATGGAATCAAAAACGTCCTGAAAAGGAGACAGAATATGCAGTTCAAACGTGATCGGATGACCTCGAGAGAACGCCTCAATGCGATATTCAGCGGCAAGCCCGTGGATCGCATCCCCTTTCATGCGCAGGCTATGGGTTTCAATGCCATCAACGTGGGAATTACAATCGCGGATTTCTACCGTGACCCGGCAATAGGCATCCGGGCGGCCTCCCGGACCATGGAGCAGTACAACTGGGAAAGGGTCCCTCAACTCTGCCTGGCACCGCTCGGGGCGGTCGCCTTCGGAGGCGATTACAGCCTGCCAACTGGTGATTATTCACAGTCACCGCAAATTACGAGCTATCCGGTCAAGACCGAGGAGGATGTGGACAATCTTGTTATGCCTGATATAGCCACCGCCGGGCTGGTTCCCCTGCTTCGCGAGTTCGCGAGAAACTCCATCGAAGCGGGCAATGCATACGCCCTTATAGCGATTGACGAGGTCTTTCTCTGTGCTTCGAACCTGTGTTCAATGGAAACACTCTGCAAGTGGGTCATCAAGAAACCCGAAACGACCCACAAACTCATGCGAATCGCCACTGATTTTAAACTGAAAATCGGCGAGCACCTCGCAGAGGAGATCGGAACGGATCATATAATCCCGTGGCTCGGAGAACCCACAACCGAAAACCGTCTGATCTCGCCCCGGACATTTGAAGAGTTCGCCCTGCCCTACACAAAAGAATTACATGAAAAGCTGATCGATATGGGATATAAGATTATCGCCTCGCATATTTGTGGTGAGCAGAACGCCAACTACCCCCTCTGGGCGCAGGTACATATGGGGGAACCGGGAATTATCAGCGTTTCGCAGGAGGTCGATCTCGAAAAGGCCATACATTATTTTCCGAACGACATCATCATGGGCAACATCCCGCCCGCGCTTATACAGTCAGGTTCCCCTGATGAGGTGTATGAAGCGGCCAGGGTATGCATAGAAAAGGGGAAGAAGGCTCCCGGAGGTTTTATTCTTGCTCCGGGCTGTGAGCTTCCCCCAAAGGCACCGTCCCACAACGTGTGGGTAATCATGAAGGCCATTGACGACTTTGGATGGTATGACTGAAGACAGAGGAGATGACGAAAACAAAATGGCTGAAGAACGTTATTCGCCGCAGGAAAGGGTGGAACGACTGCTGAAAGGCCTGCCCCTAGACAGGGTCCCGTTTTTTACCTTTATACTCGGATTCGCCGCGAAAACCGCGGGTATAACCGTTGCGGATGTTTACGCGGAACCCGAAAGAAGCTTCAATGCACAGCTTTTAACAAGAGAAAAGTACGGATATGACAACGATCCTTTCTTCGGATATGCATCATACGGAGCATGGGAATTCGGGGCGAAGCTCCGTTTTCCCCGTGGAGAATATCAGCAGGCCCCGATAGTAGATGGGAAACTGCCCGTTGAGAGCGAGCAGGACGTCGACAAACTCGCCCTTCCCGACGTTCATACGGCAGGCGTACTGCCCCTTGCAAAAAAATTCTCCGGCCTTCAGGCAGAACACGATATGATGGCATCCGTCGTTATCGGAGGGAGCTTCACCGTTGCCGTGAATATTGCAGGTGAAGGACGCCTGTGCAGATGGATGATAAAGAAACCGGATCTGGTCCACAGGATGCTCAGGCTGACCACCGATCACCTCGTGGACGTGATAAAAGCGTGGTCGGTTAGCTTTGGCGAAGAAAGGGTCATGCCCCATATATGGGAACCCGCCGCATCCAACCAGATCATCTCACCACGATTATTTGAAAAGTTCGTTCTCCCCTACGAAAAAGAGCTGCATACGCGTATCCTCTCACTCGGCATCAAACATATTCTCTGTCACATATGCGGAGACCATAACCAGAACCTGCCGTTCTGGTCCGATATTCCGATGGGAGACCCTGGGATCGTATCCTTTGGGGATGAGGTCTCTATGGAGAATGCATATAAATATTTCGGAAAAAACTGCATCATCGCAGGCAACATCCGACCGTCCCTGATTCAGACCGGGACGCCCGAGCAGATCAAAAATGAATGCAGAAAGGTAATCCAAACCGCGAAACGGTTTCCCCGCGGATTCATCCTCATGCCCGGCTGCGAAATGCCCGTAAACACACCACCGGAGAACATGCTGGCCATGGTCGAAGCCGTTAGGGAATACGGCCGATACGGAGAATAGTGACGAATGGGCCGGATCCGTCGAGGGACCCGGCCCACCCCTGTCATTCCAATTCATCGAGCAACTTTATAACTCGCAGGGACTCTGCTGATCCCGTTGTCCCCCTCATGGCGACAACCACGGAAATAGTCTCAAGTATTTCCTCCCTTGTCGCTCCCGCATCTAGCGCGCTCATGGTCTGAGCCAGAACACACATGGTGCATCCCGTGCCCAGAGCGACGGCAAGGGCAAGAAGAAATTTCATTTTTCTGCTCAGCACACCGTCTTTATATATATGACTCAAGAGATCGAGCTCCGCGGTCCCGACCTCCGGAAGAACCTGTTTAAATCGCTCAAACAAGCGAATACGTTCCTCATTCAGCTCCAGCTGGCTTTCCATGATAAATCCTCCTTTCTTTGCGTTTACAAGCATATGTCATATACGCGTTTTACACCCTGCAGTTTACGCTTCGAACAGGATATTTCCTAATTGCACCGTTGAGTTGTAAACCAGGCTTTACAACTTATTACCCGGAATCATACGATGAGCTTGTACTCCACTCCCAGGTCCACACGGTCGAAGTCGTCCAACGCTCCTTTGCGTACAAGTCCGACTCTGGCGGTATCGTACACCGGTATGGGAGGCCAGTGCCAAGTCCCCTTCCACAGGGAAACGCCGAGACTATGGTCGCACAGAAAGGCACGCATTTTCGTTAAATCGGGCATATCTTTTTCGTTATCCGGAGGGGCCATCAGAAAGATGACATCGCCCTCCAGAAAAAAGAATGTTTCCGATGTCAGCGGGTGGCGTTCCATCTTCTTTACCGTGGTCCCCCCCTCGTATCCCCGGAGCCAGTCCGGAAGGCCCCCGGTCTTTTCAACCTGCACGATCTGTTCCTTTGTCACCCGCTCCAGCTTGCAGTAGCAGAGGTCGATATCCTCCGTTTCCCCCAGGTCCACGTTATACGACCAGCATTTTACGAAGACGATGTCCTCGGAGGGCGCCCCCCTTTCCACGCCGAAAAATTGGCCATACGGTAAAAAATCCTTTTCCGGAATATTCTTCAACGGTTCGACCTTCAGTTCCAGCATTTCCATGTGTTTGAATCTCCTTCCTTGAATGAATTGTTGTTATTAAAAATCTTGCCGGGTCAAAGCGACAGTGGATAGCTGCCGTACTTCCGTACCGCCTCGTACAGGGCCTCGATATTCTCGGGAGGCACGTCGTTCTGCAGATGGTTTGCGGGCGCCAGCAGGTATCCGCCGCCGTGCGCAAAGGTACGGATACAGCGCTTCACGTCCTCCTCCACATCTCTCACCGAACCGGTCATCGCCTCTTTCAGGTCGACCCCTCCCATGAATGAAATACGGTCGGCGTACTTCAGTTTTACCGCCCCCCAGTCGTTTGCCTGGAGCGGTTCCATGGGATTGAGTATATCGATCCCGGTATCGATAAGCCCGTCCACGATCTTCATGATCGCGCCGTCCGTATGAAAGGCCGTGAAGAGGTCCTTCCGGAAGTCCTTGACCGACCCGACGATACGGGCCAGCGCCGGTTTTATGAATTCATCGAAAACCTTGGGCGATATGAGGAGGTCCTCCGTACCGCCGTAATCGTCACCCGGTATCTCGAACACGTCGATATCGTTCCCGCACACGTCGAGGTACAGTTCGTTCAGCCGAACGATGACATCCGTGGACTTTTCGATGAGCATGCGGAAAAGTTCGGGCTCGAGCACCGTGTCCATTAAAAGTTTCTCCCGTCCCCGCAGCTCGCACGCCTGCTCGAAGGGACCGTAGGAGTTCACGGCACGCGCGAACAGGGCGTATTTGCCCTCCTTCTTGAGCTTCTTTAGACGCTCGCGCAGGAGGTCCAGGGTCAGGTACTTCTCAGGGTCGGGCCAGCCGTACTCTGAAACCTGATCGACAGTGGCATCCGCCAGCGGCGCGCCCACGCTCGTGATATTCGGGCCCATCCGCTTCCACTGCACTCCCCACGCGTCCTTAAGCGTATCCGGAGGCGCTCCGCCCAGATCGGTGAATCCCGACCACACGTAGCGCGTGTCCGTCCCGAGCGCGTCGAGTATGCGATCGTCGTAGTAATTCGAATTACGGTGTTTGTACCTTCGAAAGGGCGGAAGCGGGTCGCCGAGCCCCCGGTGTTCCAGCATCTTGAAATAGGTGCCGTCCTGCAGGGTGTAGTAACTTCCCCACAGGACCGCCGGAACGCGGTCCGGCTCCTCGTGGCTGAGCGCCGCCAGTACGCGCTCACGCGGGCTCATGATCTCCTTCATCTTCTCATCTCCTCATACGGTGCGGACATGGACATCAATTAATCTTACTATTATTAAAGCAATAACTAAACCTATTCGATCGGCGAACCATCGTCAACAGGGCGCCGCCGTTAACAATGCGCACCGTTTGTATGGCGCGCCGTTAGTAAGGCGCCGCCTCCCTGTAGGCTTCAAACATGGCGAGGATATTCTCGAGCGGGACCTCGGGCTGAATGTTGTGCACCTGCGAGAAGACATACCCGCCCCCGGGCTTGAACGCCTCCACACGCCTGAGCACCTCTTCCCGCACCTCATCCGGAGAGCCGAATGAGAGGGTCGACTGCGTGTCCACGCCCCCTCCCCAGAACACGAGATCGTCCCCGAACCCGGCCTTGAGATCGCCAGGGTCCATTCCCTCGACGCCGGGCTGAACGGGGTTGAGCGCGTCCACTCCCATCTCGATGAAATCGGGAATAATCTCACGCACCGCACCGTCGCAGTGGAGGAGGAGCCTGCACCCGAAGAGCTCGCTGATATACCGGTAGAGCTCGGCCTGTCTCGGCTTCACGATCTCGCGGTAGGTCTGCGGCGATATGAGAAGGCCCCGCTGCGTGCCCAGGTCGTCAGCGACCTTGACCACATCCACGTATTCTCCAATGGCGCCATGGACGAAATCCATACACCGCTTCCAGAAATCAACGAGCCGGTCGAGCAGTGCCTCGACGAAATCACGGTGCATGACGAGGTCCATGTAGAACCGATCGAGCCCGCGCAGCCATGACGCGAGCCCGAAAACGGTCTCCCTCGTACCCTCCAGAACCAGCGCGTACTCTCCGCCGTATCCCCGGGCCCTCTCTGCCAGTCCCTCGACCCTCCTCCCCGCCGAGGGATCGGGCCACGCGTAGCGGTCGAGGTCCTCGATGGTCGGATTCTCGATGGGATGTGAGGCGAAGTTCAGGTAGCGCCCCTCCGAATCACCCTTGAACACGATTCCCCACTCGTCCGTGAATTTCCCGTCCCCGATCCTCTCCAGGGGCTCCGAGGTCTTCAGATTGAGTATGCGCGTATCCACGTCGAGCGCGGTGAGTATTTTATCGTCCGGTATGGCGGTCTGCATCTTGTAGGAGCAGAGCTCCTCCTCGCCCCCGGATAGCCCGAAGTGTTCCCGGAGCTTCTTTCCGACTTCAACGTGGTACGAGGTGACGTTCGTTCCGCCGAGATCGAGCGGAACCCGGTCGGGCTCCTCGTGGGACAGGGTTTTCAATAATCGCTCCCGGTGCGTCATCCGTTCCCTCCTCCCTTATTCAGTCTTGATCAACTATACCATGAAAAGGAGGTCCGGGTAAATCATCAGGCGCGGAAAAGAACACGATAATAGACGCGAAAATGAACGCGGATTCTTGCCCGGATCATGAATCCGCTTTATAATGAAAAAGTGTATAAAGATGGACCACTTCCAATTCTGGATACTCAACTCAATCGAGTTCAGGATAAACAGCCTGTCCGGGAAGGTCAACCTGCTGGAGAAGCGGTTGAAACCTCCTGCGGCAAACAAATAGATTATAAATCAAACGGGGTGCCGTGTTGTTTCGAGTGGCATTAAAAGCTGGAATAATGTTATACTGTAAAATACCATAAATTAGATAATAAGGTGAGCGTCGAATAATACGGAGCCTGCGAATACCTGAACCGCGTAAATAAATTAAGAGAGGACTCGGATGATCAAGGAAATGCTGCTGTCAAAGAGGGTGCAAAAACTCAGGAAGCACGTTATGGAGGACCCCTGGTATATCGGCTCCGAGCGGGCACGTCTCGTAACCGAGGCGTACAGGATGTACGACCAGGAGCCCGTGGTTTTAAAGAGGGCACGGGCGCTGGAGCACGTACTGAAAAACCTTACCATACATATCGGGGAGGGAGAGCTCATCGTAGGCGCTATTGAAGGCGCGCCCCACGCGGTCCCTTTCTATCCCGAGAGCTCGGTGGAATGGCTCGACGAGGAGCTCGACGGAAAACCCTACCACTTCCATGAGCGACCGGGAGATCGTTATATCGTGAGCGACGATGTCCGCCGTGACCTGAAGGAAATCATACCCTACTGGAGGGGAAAGACCCACTACGACCGTGTTGTCACGAAACTTCCGGAGGAGATCGTGAAGGCGTCCGAACAGGGCGTGATCAACGGCTACTGGCTCCTGCACATGGGCGGGGAGGGTCATCAGATACCGGGCCACCGGGAGGTGCTTGAACGGGGGCTTCGCGCCGTTATCGGGGACGCACGGGATAAAATCGACAGTCTCGACCTGTCCGATCCCGACAAACTCCGCGCTCTGCCGTTTCTCCAGGCGGTCTGCATCGCGTGCGAGGCGGTCATAGGCTTCGCATCCCGTTACGCGGAGCTCGCCCTGGATACGGCGAAAACTGAAAAAGATGCCGAGAGAAGGGAAGAACTACGAAAGATCGCCGAGATCTGCGCGCGCGTTCCCGAACATCCGGCCTCAACCCTTCACGAGGCGCTGCAGTCCGTTTATCTGACGCACGCGGCGTGTGTCATCGAGGACTGCCCCGCCGCGATCTCCTACGGATGCATGGACCGCTACCTCTTCCCCTTCTATGAAAGTGATATGCAGAAAGGGAAACTCACGAGGGACGAGGCGCTCGAGCTCATCCAGTGTTTCCTGATAAAAGCGAATGACGAAAAGTTCATTCTCAACTGGCCGGACAACGAGTTCTTTCTCGGCATAGGTTCCGCCGCGAACCTGACTCTCGGGGGTCAGACCGGAACGGGCGAGGATGCGTCGAACGATATGTCCTATCTCATTCTCGAAGCTCAGACCGCGGTCAGGGTACCGTGGCCCATACTGACAGCCCGCTACCACGACAGGACGCCTGAGAAATTTCTCATGGCCTGTATAGACGTCATCAGTCTCGGCGGAGGACAGCCTGGAATATTCAGCGACGAGGTCATCATACCGGCGATGATGCGCAAGGGATTCTCTTATGAAGACGCGGCAGAGTACGGAATCGTGGGCTGCGTAGAGCCGCATGTGGGAGGAAAGCAGGCGAACAGAAACCAGGCGGGCCCCTATATCAACCTCCTGAAGATACTCGAGCTCACCCTGAACGGCGGTCGCGACAGCAGGACCGGGTATTGTCTTTGTCCCGGAGACGGCGACCTTGCCACTTTACGTTCCTTCGATGAGGTCATGGAGGCCTTCAGAAAACAACTCCGGTACTACCAGAAGTGCATGGTCATTAACCAGCACCTGATCAATATATCCTTTGCGGAAAACCTTCCGAAAGCCTTTAACTCCGCTCTCGTAAAGAACTGTATCCGGAATGGAAAGGCTATCTCCGAGGGTGGCGCGATGTACGACCTTATCGGGGACCTCGAGATCGGGTACGCGAATGTTGGAAACGCACTCGCCGCCGTCAGGAAGCTCGTTTTCGACGACCACTCCCTCACCGGGGAACAGCTGAAGCACGCGCTCGACACGAACTTCGAAGACATGAATACGGCGCCGACCGGAGAGGAGATAAGGCGCATGTGTGTAAGCGCCCCCAAGTACGGAAACGGTGACGACTACGCGGACCTTCTTGTGAGCGAAGTACAGCGGTTCGTGTCCAGCGAGATCGTGAAGTACAAAAATACCCGCTGCACCACGGATCAATCGAAGGTGTGCGGTTACCAGCCCTCGAGCAGTACCGTCTCAGCCAACATTCCCTTCGGCAAGTTCATCGATGCCACGCCGGACGGACGGAAATCGGGCGAACCGACCGCGGACGGCGTCTCCCCGCACATGGGCACGGATACGCAGGGACCTACGGGTGTAGCCATGAGCGTTGGGAAGCTGCCCAACGTCCTCGTGTCCGGAGGCCAGCTTCTCAACCAGAAGTTTTCAGTCACGGCACTCGCGGGAGAGGGGAAGCGGAAGCTCGCTTCCTGGATACGAACGTACGAAGGCGATTTAAAGGGCATGCACGTGCAGTTCAACGTGGTCGATGAGCAGACCCTTCGGGACGCCCAGGAAAATCCCAAAAAACACAGGGACCTTCTGGTGCGGGTCGCCGGATACACCGCCTATTTCACGACCCTGAACAGGGAGCTCCAGGACGTGATCATCGCCAGAACGGAACAGTCGTTTTAAAACACCCGGAGATTTCCACATGACCTCGCCCTATCCCGATTCACGTAAAAATACACTGTGGGAATCGAATGTCACGACCGGAAAGGTCTTCGACGTACAGCGGTATGCCGTTCACGACGGCCCGGGCATCAGGACGCTGATATTCCTCATGGGCTGCCCGCTCAGATGCTTGTGGTGCCAGAATCCAGAGGGATGGACGATGCAGCCGGTACTTCTCCACTACTCTTCCCGGTGTACGGGATGCGGGGAGTGCGCGCCCGCGTGTCCGAACGGCGCCGTTGACGTGGGTGAGACCGGCGATGTGCGGACGGATCATTCCAGGTGCACCGGCTGCGGGCAGTGCGTGTCCGCATGCCCTGAAGGCGCGCGTGCCGTTGCGGGAAAAGAAATCACGGTTGCTATGACCATGCACGAAATCAGGAAGGACATGCCCTTCTATACGAGAAGCGGAGGCGGGGTAACCCTGTCTGGAGGAGAACCGTGCATGCAGCCCGATTTCGCCGCCGACGTACTCTCCTCGTGCAAGGGGGAATTTATACATACGGCGGTTGAAACTTCGGGATATGCCGACACGCAATCACTGCTGAAGGTCTTGCAGCACGCGGACAGAGTGCTGTACGACATCAAGCACATGGACACCCGGGAGCATGAAAGATTGACCGGTGTGGGTAATGAAACCATACTGAAGAACGCCAGGTACATTTCCAACACGGATGTGGAAATCGTCATTAGGATACCACTGATTCCGGGATACAACGATTCACCCTCCAACATGGAGGCGACCGCACGGTTCGTGAAATCCCTCGATTCCGTTATCCGCGTCGACGTACTCCCCTATCACAGTATGGCTCGAAGCAAGTATGATGCCCTGGGAATTGAATATCCGCTCTCGGGAGTGTTGCCGCCCGATGAAGAAACAGTAAACCACACCGTTTCGATTATTCGCTCCCAGGGGCTGAACGTGTCTGTCGAGGGGCTGGTGGGTTGATGAGAAGAGGTTCTCCAACCGAAAGCCGCGGAGCGTTCCGCCTGTTACAGCTCGTCGGCCTGCTAAGGCCGCTTCGGCCTGTCACCGAGGAGATTTCATGCTCCCGGCTTTCCCTACTCGCTCCGTCCGTTTCGGTTTATCTTACAGAGGGAAGCGTCTGGAGTTCAGGCTACGGCCTTTATAATTCGGAAAGGAAAGGTATTCGATTATGATACAAAACATGAACGACGCGGCGGAACTGAACAACGGGGTAAAGATGCCCTGGCTCGGGTTCGGGGTATACCAGATGCGGGACGGGGCCGAGGTCGGGGAATCGGTGGCGGCCGCGCTTAAAACGGGCTACCGGTCGATCGACACCGCGGCGGCGTACAACAACGAGCGGGGTGTGGGCAGGGCGCTCGCGGAGAGCGGAATTTCCAGGAACGAAATATTCCTCACAACCAAGGTGTGGAACAGCGACCAGGGTTATGAATCCGCGCTCAGGGCCTTTGACGGGAGCCTCGAACGGCTGGGCACCGATTATGTTGACCTCTACCTCATACACTGGCCGGTAAAGGGCCGCTTCGTGCAGACGTGGCGGGCGCTGGAAAGGGTATACGCCGAGAAACGCGCACGCGCGATCGGGGTGAGCAACTTCCATATCCACCACCTGGAAGAACTTCTATCTGAAAGCAAAATCGTTCCGGCGGTGAACCAGGTGGAGTTTCATCCCTTTCTCCTCCAGTCCGACCTGCGCGCGTTCTGCAGGGATAAGGGCATTCAATACGAGGCGTGGAGCCCGCTCATGCAGGGCACGGTGCTCCGGGAAAAAACCGTGCGCAGGCTCGCGAAGAAACACGGCAAGTCGGCGGCACAGATTATCATCAGGTGGGACCTCCAGCACGAGGTCGTCACCATTCCGAAATCGGTGCACCCCGAACGAATAGAGGAGAACAGCCTGGTCTTCGATTTCGAGCTCTCAAATGAGGACATGGCCCTTCTTGACGGGCTCGACGCGGGAAAACGGATCGGGCCGGACCCGGACAACTTCAATTTCTGATCGGCACCGGCCGCGCCGGTTTTCCTTTCATCTTTCTTCCTCCTTATCGTATCGGGATCCATCCCTTTTACAAACTCCCTCTATTTCGTCGAATACGTTTCATGGTATAATGGACAAAACGTGACACGTAAGGTGGGGGTTATGGAAAAAGCCGCTCTCATTACATCGGAAGAGGTGGAAAGGGTACACGATGCGTCACTCGAGGTCCTCGAAGAGGTGGGCCTG
>Ga0272442_10004843_pt1 | contig 18215 bp, 12 predicted proteins | sample SSMForm2O_FD_200262 | JGI IMG/M metagenome (GOLD analysis project Ga0272442, IMG submission 200262) | Marine sediment archaeal communities from Little Sippewissett salt marsh, Falmouth, MA, United States - SSM-Form-2O | ecosystem: Environmental > Aquatic > Marine > Wetlands > Sediment ... | reverse complement strand
CACCGGGATTCCCCCGGCAATACTCGATTCGGGGATCTGCCCGTCGGGAAGCATCGTCATGCTCCAGCCCCGGCGCATAGCCGCCCGGGCGGCTGCGGCGCGCATGGCTAAAGAGCGCGGCGAACCGGTGGGCGCCACCGTGGGTTACCAGATCCGCTTCGAAAAAAAGGCCTCGAAGGACACCCGCATCCTGGTGGTCACCGAGGGGATCCTCACCCGGCGCTTCCTCTCCGATCCGCTGCTGGAGGGGGTCGCCTGCGTCATCCTGGACGAGTTCCACGAGCGCTCGGTGCACGTGGACCTGGCCCTGGCCTTCTGCCGGGAGCTGATGGAGGTCCGCGAAGATCTGCGCCTGGTGGTCATGTCCGCGACGCTGGACGCCGGGCCGATCGCCGCCTACCTGGGCGGCTGCCCGCAGATTTGCGGCGGTGAGCGGCCGTTCGAAGTTGAGGTGGAATACTCGAAGCTTCCCGGCCAGGAGCGGATCGAGAAGCGAACCGCGTCCGCGGTCCGGCGCATGTTGAAGAAGGAAACCGGAGGGGACATCCTGGTGTTTCTGCCCGGCGCGCCGGAAATCCGCCGCACCCAGGAGGAGTTGCGGGGGGGCGCGGACGTGCTGCCCCTGTACGGGGCGCTGCCGGCCAAAGAGCAGGACCGGGCGCTGGTGCCCGGGGAGAAGCGCAGAGTGGTCCTGGCCACCAACATTGCCGAGACTTCCCTGACCGTGCCCGGCGTCACCGCGGTGATCGACTCGGGCTTTTGCAAGCAGATGCAGTACGATCCCCATACCGGCCTGGACCGCTTGCAGCTGACCCGCATAAGCAAGCAGAGCGCCGCCCAGCGCGCCGGCCGCGCCGGCCGGACCGCTCCGGGGCGGGTGCTGCGGCTGTGGACCGAGCACGAGCACCGGGCGCTGCCCGGGTCCGACCGGCCGGAGATAACCCGCGTGGATCTGGCGGCGCATTTGCTTTCGGTAATGGCCTTCCATCCGGGCGACCCGCGCGAGTTCGCCTTTTTCGAGCCCCCCAAGCCCGCCGTCCTGGAAGCCTCCCTGGAATTGCTTTTTGTGCTGGGGGCGCTGGAACCCGGGGAGTTCAAGCTCACCAATAAGGGCCGCCGGCTGGCCGGGATCCCCGCCCACCCCCGGATTGGATCCCTGCTTCTGCGCGCGGCCGAGCAGGGGCTTCTGAAAGAGGGTGCGCTGCTTTGCGCCTTGTTGAGCGAGGGGGACATCCTCAAGGAAACTCCCGAGACCACCGACTCGGATGTGCTCTACCGCCTGGAGTTGTTTGAGAAGTCAGGGGAGTCCGGGTCCAGCGCCCGGGCGGTGAAAGCGGCCAGCGAGCAGTTCTTCAAGATCGCCCGCTCCCAACAGAAAAAGAAATCCCGCGCCGGCGGAAACCGGTTGCTGTCTCTGCTGCTTCCGGCCTTTCCCGACCGGGTCTGCCGCCGGCGGGGGAAAAACAGCGACGAGGCGTTGATGGTCGGGGGAAGGGGAGTGCGCCTGGCCAGGGAGTCCGGGGTGAAAGACGCCGAACTGTTCATCGCCGTCGAGGCCGACGCCGGCAAGCGCGGCCTGCATTCCAAGGCGCTGGTGCGCAAGGCCAGCGCGGTCACGCTCCGGATGCTGGAGGACGAGTTCCCCGGTCTCATCGATCTGGAGGAGGGAGCGGTCTTCGACGATCAAAAGAAGGCCGTGGTGGGAGTGCGCAGGAAGAAATACCGGGACCTGCTGTTGGAAGAGCGCACCGGCGTGCGCGTCGACTCCGCGGTGGTGTCCGGACTTCTGGCAAAAGAAGCCGCCCGGCACTTTGACGAGATCTTCAAGCCGGACAAGCCCGCCATGCAACTCCGCGCGCGATTGTTGTTCCTGAAGAGGGTCCTGCCCGGGGAATCCTGGCCGGATGTCAGCGATGCAGGCTTGAAAGCCTGGTTGCCGGAACTGTGCGCAGGCAACAGCAGGTTTACAGAGCTCAAGCGCATCGACTGGGCCCAGGAAATGAAGAACCGGACGACCTACAAGCTGCAAAAACTTCTCGACCAGGAGGCGCCGGAGAAGATCCGGGTGCCCTCGGGCAGCCATATTCGCCTGGATTACCTCCCGGGTCTCGAGCCGGAAGGTGTTCCGGTCCTGGCGGTCAAGCTTCAGGAGTGCTTCGGCCTCAAGGACACGCCCAGAATCGCCCGGGGCCGGGTGGCGGTTTTGATGCACTTGCTGGCGCCCAACCGCCGGCTGGTCCAGGTGACCACCGATCTGAGAAACTTCTGGAATCAGACCTACCGGGAGGTTAGAAAGGAACTGCGTGCCCGCTATCCCAAGCACCCCTGGCCGGAGGATCCCTGGACGGCTCCTCCGAAGAAGGGCACCCAACGGAGGAAGCGATGAAGAAGCCGGTTGCAATTATCTGCTTAATTTTACTGGGATTATTTTCATTCCCGGCGCTCGGTGATGAAGAGGAGGAGGGCGGGCACCCCCTGCTCATCTCGGTCCAGCCGTCCAGCCAGACCGAAGGCTGGAAGCCGCCGGGGATGCTGGAAGGAGCGATCAGCAGCTACCTGAAAGAGCACAAGCTCCTGGACTGGCAGTTTTTCGCCACCACCGGTCCGACCGATGTGGTGGTGACCTACGCCGGGGATGTCCAGCCCAAACCCGGCGGCGGAGCCAGCGTCAAGCTGGGCATCATCGCCCGCGATCCGGTCCGCAAGAAGGTCCTGTTCTTCAATCAGGCCGAGGTCACCTGCAAAAGCCCGGGCAAGAGCGGCGCGCTGGACGAGTCCTGGATGCAGGCCGCCCAAAAGATACTGCCGCAGATCCTGGCGGAGCTGAAGCAGCTCCAGAAAGACATGCGCGACAACGGCGTCTGGTTCCTGGTGGCCATGGACAAGGCTGAAGACATCCAGGTGGCCAAGGTGCAACAACGGCTGAAGCGTGAAGGTCACCAGTTCGAATCGCTGCCCTCCGGCCCGGGTTTCTTCGTCCACTGCAAGCTGGACAACGCCGAGCTGGCCGAGCAGGTCGAGGAGGCGATCGAATTCGCCCTGCCGACCGCCCGGTTCGATTTCAAGGCCCGCCAGAGAAGAGTCATCCGTATAGAGTTCAGGGATTAGGAGGTCACCGGACGACGGTCACCCGGCGGCGGGCGATGATGCGCTCGTTGCCGTCGGTGTCCCGGGCGTTGATCTCCAGGAGGTGCTGGCACTCGGTCAGGGCGGTGGTGTCCAGGGTGCCGCTGTAGCCGACGTTGTTGCAGTTGGCGTAGTTGGGCCAGACCAGGCACACGTCGGGACGACCGGTGCCGTAGCTCAGGGGCACCACGGTAGTGCCGTCGACGATCACCTCGACCGCCGCGACGCCCTGGTTGTCCAGGGCCCAGCCGCGGACGGTCACGCTTCCGGATATCGTTTCATCGGGGGTCGGGGCGTCCAGGCAGCCGAAGGGTGGGAGGTTCTGGTCCAGCCACTGGGCCTCGGCGGTAATGGTGGCATGCGAGCCCAGCAGCAGGTAGGCCCGGGCCCGGACGGTGCCGTAGGCGGGGATGCCGAAGGGGAACTGGGGCCTGAAGTTGTTGAAGGGCAGCGAGCGGAGCTGCCAGCCCTGGAAGTCGGTCAGGCGGTTCTCGGTGTAGAGACCCACGCCGTAGTCCAGGGCGTCGTTCTGCATGGTGGCCCAGCCGCCGGGGCTCGAGAAGTTTTCGTAGAAGAAGCCGTCGTTGCCGGGGGTGTCGATGGCGATCTCGGTACCCTGCGAGTTGAACAGTCTCCACAGGTCCGGACCGTTGTTGCCGTTGGCGGTGTACACCGTGGGCATTTCCTGGTGCACCCAGCGGTGGTCCAGGTCGGACAGGTTGGTTACCGTGTAGTTCAGCTCGACCACATGCTTCTTGTTGAACCGCAGGCTCTGAACCACCCGCACGTCCGAGCGCCGGTCGCGGAGCGCGGGGTCGTCGCAGGCCGCCGTGGAGCAGTCGGTGCGGTCCCAGTTGGGGTTCCAGAAGAGCGGGTTGGTGGTGACCGTCAGCACGCCGTCCTGGTTGACCACGCTCTCCACCCCCGAGCCGCGGTTGCAGCGGTTGCCGCCCTGGACCGGGTTCCAGCCCAGGAAGGTTATCGATATCGGGCAGTCGGTGGGATCGCTGGCGCAGGAGGCGTCGTGGGCGCAGTTTTGCATGTTGCGGTCGGGGTCGTAGAAGGCCACCTGCACTTCCCGGCCGGTGTCGTTGGCGTCTATGGTGTTGGTCGAGTTGGTTCCCGGGAAGCCCAGGTGCTTCATCCCGAAGAAGATGATGGTGCCGCCCCAGTCCCGGCGGGTGCCGATCTTAATGTCGCCGGTGCTGTCGTACAGGTAGTCGTCCGAAAAGCCGTTGACGGTGGTGTATTCGGACTCTCCCGGGTTGGACTCGCCGGGCAGCGGCGAGTCGGAGACCGGGTCGGGCTCGGGAACCGGGACACAGCCGCCGCAGGCCGGATCGCCGGTGCAGGCGGCCTCGTCGCAGTCGGTCAGGCCGTCGCCGTCGTTGTCGATCTGGTCGCCGCAGCAGGCCTCCTCGCCCACGCAGGCGCCGCCGGCGCAGACATCACCGCTGGTGCAGGAATCGGAATCGTCGCAGGCCGTGGTGTTGTTCAGGTAGCCGCAGCCGCTGGCCGGATCGCAAGAGTCGTCGGTACAGACATTGCCGTCGTCGCAGTTGACCGGCGTGCCCGAACAATTCCCCTGCGTGCAGGCGTCGTTTGCGGTGCAGGCATCGCCGTCGTCGCAGGCGGCGGTGTTGTTGGCGTACTGACACTGGTTCTGCGCGTCGCAGGTGTCGTCGGTGCATAGGTCGTTGTCGTCGCAGTCGGAGTCCTGCGTACAGTCGCAGACATTCTGTCCGCCGACGCAGGCGCCGTCCTGGCACCGGTCGCCCTCGGTGCAGGGATCGCCGTCGTCGCAGTCGGCGGTGTTGGGAGTGTTGCGGCAGCCGGCGGCCGGGTCGCAGACGTCGTCGGTGCAGGGATTGTCGTCGTCGCACTCGGCGTCGGTGGTGCAGGGCTCGGCCTCCACACAGCCCTGCAGGGGATCGCACACTTCGCCGCTTTCGCACAGGCTGTCGTTGGGCTCGTGCCGGCAGTCCCCGGTGGTTTCGTCGCACAGGTCCAGCGTGCAGGCGATGCCGTCGTCGCAGTCCCCGCATTCGGGGCCGGACTCGTCGCAGCCGGCCGCGGCCCAGGCCAGCAGAATTAATGCCGTTATTGAGAAGCAATACCATTTCATTTACAACTCTCCCCGTAGGTAGAAAGACAGCCTGGTAGTGATTGGTTCACCCCCGAAGTTGGAATACGAGTCCGGGTCCATTCCCTGGGGAATCGGAACGCCCGGGAACTCTCTGAAGGAGGGGCCCAGCGGAGAGCGGAGGGCTATCCCCGCCTCCAAAGACGCCCCGGTCCGAAGCCTGGCGCGGTAGCCGAAAAGAGCCAGCAAGAAAAAGTCGTTTCCCATGGTCGCCCCGAGCGGATCCTCGAAAGGAGCCTCCGGATCGAGCACCTGGCCTTCGTATGCCGAGACGTAGTGCAGGGACAGGTCGAAGAGGAGGCCGTCCGCCGGGCGGTACCGTCCGCCGGCGTTTACCCGGAGCTTAGGTTCAGATGGGAGGGTTTCGCCGGTTTGCGAATCGGTGACGAGCCTCGCGCTTGCGTTGAGCCAGCAGGTCCATTCCGGCGCGGGGATCCAGGCCACCTCCGCCTCGCCCCCGATCGCATCCGCCTCCGTGCCCTCGTTGACGAACTGGATGGTGCTGGCGGCGACGTCCGGCAGGCCCATGCGCAGGGGCATCACCGTCTTGAAGGCGATGGTGTCCCGGTACAGGTTGTAGAAGAGATCGACGGACAGCCGGACGGTGTCCCCGCGGAACCAGCCCCGCCACCCGGCCTCGATGGAGTGAACCCTCTCGTTGCTCAGGTTCTCGTTGCCGAACTGCTCCGCCAGCTTGTCGACGACCTCCGGGAACGCCGGGTTGTAGCGCGTTACCCTGAAATGCATGCGGCTCTCGACGAAGGAGGGTTTGCGGAAGGCCAGGGCGTACCCGAGCCGGAAAGCCTGCTGATCCCACGGGCGCAAGACCGCCACGACCCTGGGGCTCAGCTCCGGATCCGTTTGGGTATTGAAGTCCAGGCGCAGCCCGCCGGTCAATTGGAGCATGCTCCATGGGGTCCATTGCGCGTGGACGAACCCGGCCCCCCGGGTTTCATCGATCTCGCTGGGGATGAGCTCGTCCGATTGCATATGTGTGTAGCGCAGGTTGACCCCGGCGATGACCAGCAGGTCCTCGCGGATCCGCACGTCCGCCTGGACCTTGCCGTCGAGGGTGGGCGTCTCGGCGTGGAACTTGGGCACGTTCGCGACCCACGTGCCGAAGCTGCTGATCGGGACGCGGAAGTGGTAGGTAGAATGGTAGGCGGTGTAGTACATCTGGGTCTTCAGCTCCAGCCAGTCCGCCGGCGAGAGGTCCGCCCGGATCATCGCGAAGTAGTCGTATATGCCGGTTGTGCGGAGATCCCCGACGTACATGTGCATCATGCCCTCTGCCGAGGCGAAACCGCAGTGCAGCGAAAGGTCCAGCGCCCGGCCTTTCTGGTAGCGAAGGTAGCCGTGCGATCTCAGGAAGACCTGCCTGGCGGCGTCCTTGGGGTCCGACGGGCTGTAGGTTCCCTCGGTTCCCAGGCTTACGCTGTAGAAGAGACCCCCCCCGCCCAGGTCGAGGTCGCCTTTCACCCGGCCGGAAAGCTGCCGCTTTCCATTTTCACCCCCCAAGAAGAGGACGTTCGCCCGGGTTCCCCGCTCTTCCGCCACCGTGGTCACGTTGACAACTGCGGCGAAGGCGTTGGCGCCGTACAGGGTGGAGCCGGGCCCGCGGATTACCTCGATTCGCTCCACCTCATCCAGATCGAAAGGCAGCGCGGCCCAGAGGGGAAAGCCGGCGACCTCGATCAGGGCCTCGCGCCCGTCCACCAGCAGAAGGATGAGATTGCTCAGGTCCTCCGTCAGGGCCCGGGCCCCCATGACGGGGTAGATCGGCTTGAGATCGTAGACGTCGAAGCCGGGGACTCGCCGGAGCAAGTCCACCAGGGAAAAGGCCGCCGCGCCCCGCATGTCCTCGCGGGTGAAGACGGTAATGGCCGAGGGGCTCCAGAAAATGGACTGGCGGCGCTTGCTGGCCGATTCCACCTCGTCGGCGCTGAGCTCCTCTTCCAGCAGGGCGAACTCGTCCTCGATGCCTTCGCTCTCTTGGCCATACGCGACGGAGGGTGATGCGAGCAACGATAGAAGGCAATACAGGCAGGTTCGTTTCATCAAGATCCAAGGTTTACATATACTACATCCCGATTCAATGGTTATGCCCGGACTGGTTACTTAGCTGGCTCCGGTTCGGGGTGCAGGGGCAACAGCAGGTCGGCGGTCTTTTTGGCCAGGCGGGCCACCAGGGCCTCGGCCTTGCGGCGGGAGGGGAAGTCCATCAGGCAGATGGCGAAGACCACCGGCTCCTCGTCGGGCAGGTACATGATTCCCAGGTCGCAGATGCGCTTGAGCTGGGTTCCGGTCTTGTGGGCCAGGACCAGCTTGTCGGGCAAGCCGGCGCGGATGCGGCGCTTGCCGGTCTGGCAGCGCTTCATGATCTCGATGATCTGAGCGGAGGCCTCCGGGCTTACCACCTTGCCGCGCACCAGCTTCTCCAGCAGCTGGCCCACCGCGTCCAGGGGGGCGCTGTTGAGGCCCGAGTCGTAGTAGGCCTGGAAGGCCTTCCACAGGTCCCGGGAGGTGTACATCTTTTTCTTCTCCCCGATCAGCTTGCCCAGGTGCCGGGCGCGCCGGCTCAGCGGACGCTTCTTGGCCAACTCGCGGATCTGCAGGTTGGAAAGCAATGCGGCGCGCTGGTCGATCTGCTCGTAGATGTTGCGGCGCACGTCCAGCATGGAGGTGATCCAGCAGAACTCCTGCCCGCCGTATTTCTGCACGGCGGCGTTGACTTTCTCGATGCCCACGCGCTTGATCAGCAAATCGGTGGCGGCGTTGTCGCTTTTCTCCATCATCATGCCCACCAGTTCATCCACCGAAAACTTCTTGCCGACATTCTTGGGCAGCAGCTTGTAGGCGCCGTCGCGGATGTCTTCTTCTGTAAATTCGAGCTCCTCGGCCCATTGCAGCCGGCCGGCTTCGATCTCCTCGAATACGGTGATCAAAACCATGATCTTGATGCCCGAGGCCAGGTAGACCGGCGTGGCCGCGTTGTGGGTGTAGCGGAAGCCGGTGGAGATCTCCTTGACGTAGATGCAGATATCGCCTTTGAACTTGCGGGCCTCGCGGGTCACCTCGGCCTGCAGGCTCACCGGCCAGGGAGGCTGGGCCGCGGCCGCCGAGGCCGCTAAAACGAAGACGATCGGAAGCATAAGGTGTCTCAACGGTCGAATTCCTCCATCATTTTTTTCTCGGTTTCTCTCTCGGCCTCCAGCCGTTCGGTTTCGGCCTGCTTGCGCGCCCGCTTGCGCTTCTTCCTGGCGGTATTGAGCAGGGCCACCCCGATGCAGGCGGCGGTGGTCACCAGCACAAGCAGCAGGGCTTCTCCATAGGTTACCTCGGGGTGCTTGAAGCGCTTGAGCCCGCACAGCCACCTTAGGCCCAGAAAGATGAAGATAATGTGGAAGTTGAAGGTCACCAGGGATTCCTTGCCCAGGATCTCGAAGGGCTTGAGTATCCAGGGCCCGCGTCCCTTGATGAACAGGCACAGCCCCAGTATGAACAGCGCCCCGCCGGAGGAGAACAGCACGAAGTACAGCCGGGGAGGGTGCTTGCCTATGTTCTTGGCCATGTCGACCAGTATCCTGGACAGGTTTTCCTGGTAGGCGATGAACATCAACAGCACCATGAGCAGGCCCACCCCCACCAGGCTCATGGCCACCTGCTTGCGGCGCTGGTGGAAGTCCACCGCCCGCCCGATCAGGTCGCCGAGGAATATCCCGAACAACGCCATGGGCCCGCGGGTCAGGATGCCGTAGCAGAAGTAACCCTTATGCTCGACCACCATGGCCTTGATCTGCCATACCCCGCCGAAATCCCAAAGACTGAGCAGCTTGCCCAAGAGCGCCAGGCCGATGGTGATGCAGAGGCCCGCCCAGATGGGCAGCTTGCGCCACAAGGGCAAGAGCAGGGGGATCCCCAGCATGATCCAGCCGTAGAAGTTTAAAATCTCGACGAAGTCGGGGAACTTGACGTACAGCAGCATGTCGATGATCACGTCCGGCGAGCGGGTCTGCAGGGTCTGGACCAGGATCAGCACCTTGTACCAGAAGATCACCATCAGCGCGCGCCACCACAAGTGCTTCGCGGTGGCCTTCCACTTGCCGGTCAAAGTCCGCGGCAGGAAGATCACCCCCAACGTCACCCCGTAGACGATCACGAACAGCGAGGAGCTGATCTTGGTGAAGGTGTGCATGGGCCAGATGCCCCAGTCGGGCATGTCGCGGAAGTAAAGCAACCCTTTAACCGTGTGGCTCTGGATCATCAGGTAGATGGCGATGCCCCGGGCGATGTCGATCCCGGCGATGCGCCGGGAGCCCTTCTTTCCCACACCGCCCACCTCGGCGGGGTCGATGGCCACCTCCAGGGTGGTCTCCCCGGTCATCTCCGGACGTCGATCCCACATTCCCCCATCATACCGATTGATCCCATGTCATTCCAGTGGCATGCTTTCGGGGAACTTGCCGGGAGGGTGCTCATGAAGGTGCTGGTCACCGAGCCGTTGGCCGAGGAGGGAATTTCCCGGTTGCAGTCCGAGCCGGGGATCGAGGTGGAGGTCAAGCACAAGCTGCCGCCCGGGGAGCTGAAGAAGATCATCGGCGAATACCACGGCATGATCGTGCGCAGCGCCACCAGGGTCACCGCCGAGTTGCTGGACGCTGCCGGGAATCTGAAGATCGTCGGACGGGCGGGGACCGGAGTGGACAACATCGACCTGGATGCGGCCACCGACCACGGGGTGGTGGTGGTCAACACCCCCGGGGGCAACGCGGTCAGCGTGGCCGAACTGGTCATGGGGGTGATCATCGCCTGCGCGCGGAAGATCACCCGGGCGGACGCCTCCATGAAGGCGGGCAAGTGGGCCAAGAAGGAGCTGCGCGGCCGGGAGCTCAACGGCAAGATCATCGGGATCGTGGGCCTGGGAAGGATCGGCCGGGAAGTGGCCGCGCGGGCCAAACCCTTCGGTTTGAAGGTGATCGGCCACGATCCCTTCGTAAACATAGAGGTGGTGCGCGATGCGGGGATCGAGCCGGTGGATCTGCCCGATCTGCTCGCCCGGAGCCACATCATCACCCTGCACGTGCCGGTCAACGAAAAGACCAGGAACCTGATAAGCAGCGCCGAGATCGCCTCGATGCGCGACGGGGTCATCCTGCTCAACATTGCCCGGGGCGGGCTGGTCGACGAGGCGGCATTGCTCGAGGGGCTCAACTGCAAGAAGATCGCCGCGGCGGGCCTGGACTGCTATCTCAACGAGCCCGAGCCCATGCGCGAGCTGGTCGGGCACGAGAACGTGGTGGCCACCCCGCACATCGGCGCCAGCACCTCCGAGGCCCAGGAGAACGTGGGCTACTACGTGGCCGGCTACGTGGCCGATTACCTGACCCGGGGCGTGCTGCAGTCGGCGGTCAACTACCCGGCGGTCAGCGCCGAAGAGATGAAGGCCCTGGGGCCCAACCTGGTCCTGGCCGAGCGGCTGGGCGCCTTCGCCTCCCAGGTGGCCACCGGCAGCATGCGCGAGCTGCTGGTCACCTACTACGGCGGGCTGGTGGACTTGCGCTACGCCTTGCTGACCGACCGGGCCCTGTGCGCCGCCCTGCGGCCCTTCCTCCACGAGATGGACGTCAATCCCATAAACGCCCGCACCCTGGCCAAGAGCCGCGGTCTGAAGGTGACCGAGGCCACCTCCCGGACCGAATGCGGCTTCCCCGCCATGATCCAGCTGGTGCTTACCACCGACCGGGGCGCCGTGCGGGTGGAGGGGGCGATGGTGGGCGAGGGGCGGCCGCCGCGGCTGGTTTCGGTCGACGGCCTGGAATTCGACGCGCCCTTGGAGGGGCCCACGTTGTTCTTCAGAAACGACGACGTCCCCGGAGTCATCGGCCGGGTGGGCACCTTCGCCGGCGAGAAGGGCATAAACATTAAGAACTTCGCCCTGCGCTCCGACGACCGGGGCGGCGCCGCCGGGGTGGTCCAGGTGGATAAACGCGTCGACCGGCAGCAGCGCGACGAGCTCAAGCAACTCCCCGGGATCCGCTTCGTGCGCACGGTGGATCTGCCATGATCGGAAGACACGATCAGATCGCCGCAGGGGTCTTCATGGTGGGCGGTGCCGGCCTGAGCGGCGGCGCCGACTGCCTGGTCTACGCCCTGGACCTTTCTGACCTGGTGCTGATCGACTGCGGTGCGGGCGAAAGCTGGAAGCAGATCTACACCAACATCCGCTCCGCCGGCCTGGACCCGGACAAGCTGCACACCCTCGTATTGACCCACGCCCACGTCGACCACATCGGCCCCGCCGCCCAGGTCAAGGCCGAAACCAACTGCCGCATAGTGGCGCACATGAATGACGCCCCGGCCATCGAGTCCGGCGACCCGCTGTTCACCGTAGCCAGGCTCTACGGGGTCGATCTGCAAGGAGTCAAGCCCGACCACCTGATGAGGGGCGAAGAAGAGATTCTGGAGTTCTCACAGGGCAACCTGCGCCTGATTCACGCCCCCGGCCACACCCCCGGCTCGATTGTGGCCTTGTATGAATGCGACGAAGGGCGCATCCTCTTCGGCCAGGACGTCCACGGCCCCTTCAGCCCCGCCTTCGGCTCCGACATAGAAGCCTGGCGGCAGAGCATGCAGAAACTCCTGGATCTGAAGGCCGACATCCTCTGCGAAGGCCACTTCGGCGTCTTCCGCCCCGCCTCCGAGGTTGAGAAATTCATCCGGGAGCAGCTCGCCTCCCACAAACCCATGATGCCCGAACCGATCCCGCTATAAGAGATCCGAGGGTCAGAGGTTTGCACTTTACACTTACATTTGTGCAACCATTTGAGAATCAAAAGACTTACACATTGGTAAGTGTAAAGTGCAAACCTCTGACCCTCGGTTCTCCTAGATCTCCAGGACGGCGATCAGGCTGACTATGTGGTCGTCGGTGGCGGTCCACTTGCTGTGGAATTCCGGGGGGGACCACATAACCCGCACGGCGAAGCCGATGTCCTCGGTGATATCCATGCCCAGGCCGCCGAAGACCGCGAAGCCGAAGATGTAGCTTTCGTCGACGTAGCTCTGCAGGCTAGAGAAACCCCCACCGGCCTCGACATAGAACGAGGGGGCCGAGGGGCTGACGTGCCAGGCGAAACCCGGGCCGACCACCGCGTGGCTGTCGGCAAAGACCGCCATGGGGATGAACCACATCAGGAACATGGCCTTCGGGAGTATGTAGCCGTCGTCCTTGAACACCCAGCGGGCGAACTTCTCCGCCAAGGCGTAATCGTTGATGGTAAGCGCGGTGTAGAGATACACCGAGAAGTAGCCCCCGATATTGAAGCCCAGCTTGGTGTCCAGGCCGACGGCGAAGCGCGAGAAAGTCCGGTTGTCGACTTTTCCGCCGTCGTAGTCGGTGCGGATGTACGAACCGGCCCCGAAGCCGCTGGTGCGGAAGAAGGTGCTGCGCCCGGAGTCTTCCTTCTGCTCCTCTTCGGCGGATGCAGCCGGGCAGGCTAGCAACATTCCCAGCAGGCAGGCCAGCAGGCACTTGGACTTCATGGCTATTCTCCTATTGCGGCTTCGAACACTCTCAGCATGTTGCCGCCGAGTATCTTCTCTATATTCTTCTCCGAATAGCCCTTTTCCAGCAACTTTTCGGTTATCAACGGCAGGTCGGAGACGTCGTTCAGGCCCTGCGGGGTGATCGAGCAGCCGTCGAAGTCGGAGCCCAGGCCTACGTGGTCGACTCCGGCCACCTTGACCACGTGGTCGATGTGGTCGATCAGCCGGTCTATGGGCACCGCGGGAGGTTTGGTGCGGTATTTGCGGAAAAGCTCGCGCCGCTTCTTCACCAGGGTCTTGCGGTCGTTCTTGTACTTCTTCTTCAGCTTCTCCATCTCGGGATCCAGCTTCTTCCAGAGAGCTTCCTCCCGGCGGTTTACCTCCGGGTCCAGGAAGCCCAGGTAGTAGTTGATGCCGATCACTCCCCCGTTCTTGGCCAGGGCTTTTAGCATCTTGTCCGACAGGTTGCGGTGGTGATCGCAGATGGCCCGGACGCAGGAGTGCGAGGCAATCACCGGCTTGGTGGTCACCTTGAGCACGTCGTAGAAGGTGTCGTCGGAGACGTGGGACACGTCGATCACCATGCCCAGGCGGTTCATTTCCCGGACTACTTCAACGCCGAACTTGGTCAGTCCCTTGTGCTTGGGCTTGTCGCCGGAGCCATCGGCCCAGTTGGTGTTATGCCACCAGGTCAGGGTCATCACCCGCACTCCCAGCCGGTGGAACATGCGCAGGGTGGCCAGGGAGTCCTCGATGGCATGCCCGCCCTCGATGCCCAAAAAGACGGCCAGCTTGCCGTCTTTCACCAGCCGGCGGGCGTCTTTGGCCGTCAGCGCCAGGCCGAGCTTGCCGGAATGTTTTTTCAGCGTGCGGAACATGGCATCGGCGTATTGAAGCGTGCGGAAAGCGGCCCGGTGCGGCCAGAAGTCCGGTTCGATCCACATGGCGAATACCTGGACGTTCAACCCGCCCTGGCGCGCGCGGGGGATGTCGATGTGCCCCTCCTTGGAGCGCACGCCGAGGTCCACGCCTTTTTCCAGGATGCGCATGACCGTGTCGCAGTGGGCGTCGAAGACCAGGGCCCGCTGGTTGATCTCTTGGGCTTTTTTGCCCAGGTCCCCGGCCAGAGCCGGGCAGCTGAGCAGCAGTATCAGGGCTATGAATATGGTTTTCATGCCCGATCTATATCACAAAAACAACAGAGCGACACCCGCCACGGCCGTCGCCGCGCCCACTACCGCCCGGAGGCCGACCCGCTCCTTGAAGATCAAGACCGCCGGCGCGATGATCAAGACCGGCACGATCGACATGATGGTGGAGGCCACGCCGGTCTCGGTGTACTGAACCGCAGCCAGGGACAGGGAGACTCCCAGGAAGGGTCCGAAGAAAGCGCCCAGGTTGATGCGCAGAAAGGCGCCGCGGTCCTTCAGTGCGGTTTTGACCCGTGGCCACCAACCGACTGCTGAAAACAGGACTGCAAAGCCGCCGATGCCGGCGATGATGCGGATCTGGGTGGCGGCGAAGGGGTTGTAATCGCCCATTCCCAGCTTGCTCAAAACCAGTCCCACCGCCTGTCCCACCGCTCCTATAAAGGCCAACAGGATCCCCCCAAGCGGCAGGCGGCCGGGTTGACCGTCTGCCTTCTTCTTGCGCTCCAGGATCACCCAGGCCACCCCGCAGACGGTGATTGTCATCCCGAGCCAGTCCAGGCCGGTGAGAGTCTCGCCCAGCAGCATCCAGCCCAAGAGCGCGGTGATCGGCGGGACCAGGGCCATGATTAGCATGGAGATCCGCGCACCCACCAGCACGAAGGCCCTGAAGAGGCACAGGTCGCCGATGCAGAACCCCACCAGGCCGGAGACCGACAGCCATAGCCAGGCGTGCGGGGTGGCGTCGTCGGGAAGCGGCCGGCCGCGGGTTATCAGGCAGAAGAGGGAGATGAACAGCAGCGCCATCACCAGGCGGATCAGGTTTACCGAAAGCGATCCCACCCGGCGCCCGGCCGACTCGAAGGCCAGGGCGGTAACCGTCCAGCACCCCGCAGTCGCCAGTGCCGCCAGCTCTCCCAAGTGGGACGTGAACATGGATACGGCTTACTTGACCAGGAAATAGGTGGCGGTCCCCCCGCCGGCCAGCACCACGCCCGCCAGGGTCCACACCCACCAGTGCTGGTACCACTTCTTTCCGGTGAACTTCAGTTCGGCCCAGACCGCGGTGGTTTCATCGGCATTGACGTAGAAATCCTTGCGCCAGTCGGCGCAGCCGTCCTTGGCCACCCGTACCAGGTGCCGGCCGGCGGGGATGTGCAGCAAGGGCGGCATGGGCAGCCGGCCGCGGTTCTTGTTGTCCACGTAGACCACCGCGTCTTCCTGGTTGGCGGAAACCGCCAGGGTGCCGGCGCTTTCTTCGGCGACGCCCAGCAGCCGGCGCCCGGCGTGGCGGACGGCGCGGACCAGTTGCTCCTCGTCACCCTGGAAGGATTCGGAGGTCTTGGCGTCCACCCTGACCTCGCCGGGATCAATCAGTCTCAGGGAGACGATGAAACTCTCCGGCAGCTTGCTGACGTGGCCGACCACCAGACGGTCAACCTTCAGAACCCGACCCAGTTCGGCCAGGCACATATCGTTGTCCTTGCAGCCTGCCACGGTCTGCCCTGCGTTCACGGGGAGACGCCGGGTCAGCTCGTCGCGGCTGATCACCGCGGTGGTCTCCAGCCCCTTGATCTCCTGCAGCAGGTTCAGGGTCAGATTCTCGGCTACATGGGGCTCGAAATCCTTGGCGATCAGGTCCAGCACGGCGAAGGAGGTGCGCTTGTCGTTGGGCAGGGTGAACTCGGGTGCCGGCATTTGAGCGGAGGAAGCTTTGCCGGTTTTGGCGGCCGCTTTGACCGGCGGTTCGGGGACCTCGGATTCCACCTCGACCTCCTCCCAGCCGCCCGGCGGAATTTCGGGCTTGTCCGCCTTGGGCTCCGGCTTGGTCTCGGCCTGCTTCCAGGCCAGGACGGTCTCGTGCTGCAGGGCCTCAGCGTAGATTTTAATGGGGTGGATCATCACGGTTGTCTGCGCGGTTACGGTGATCCGATGGGTCCCCTCGGGTACGTGGAAGTAGAGGCGGCGTACGTCCACCGGCGATAGATCCAGCCGGTCCTCGGCTTCCATCTCCCCGTCAAGGACCAGTCTGAAACTAGCCTCGTCGTACTCCAGTCCGCGGACCTCGATCCCCAGCGAGATCGGCCCGCGGGCGCGCAGGCGCAGCTGGCTGCCCGGTTTGATCACATAGAAGGTGGAGCGCTTGTCGCCGAACTTGAGCTTCTTGGTTTGGTATTTGCCCACCACCCGGACCTGCCCGGGCTTCAATTCAGACTGGCCGGCCAGCGCCGCCGCCGAAAGGATAATCAGGGACATCCCGACGGAGACCATGAAACGCATGCGGTGCTCCTTTCTCACAGTTTGGATTTCCCGGCCCGGGCCCGCAGCCACAAGACGAACATGATGACCACGCCGGCGACAGCCATACCAAACAGCAACATCAAGATGGGTGTCAAGTCGTGCCCGGATTTCTCGTACATCCAGGCCACCAGTTGCTCCTGGAAGATTGGCCCCACCGAGCCCATCCCGTTGATGATCCCCGCCGCGGTCAGCGCCCCGCGCTTGGAGCCGACGTCAATGGCCCCCACTCCCGACAGCAGCGAGTCGGGACCGTAAAGCATGAAGCCGGTCAGCCCCATGGAAATGGTGAAGAACAGCAGGATCCGGCCCCCCAGGGTGGCCATGAGCAGAAAGGCCAACGCCATGAATGTCAGCATGATCAGTGCAATGGAGGCGCGCCGGCCCTTGAACAAACGGTCGGAAGCGAACCCGGCAAACAGCACCCCGGCGAACCCGGCGGCTTCGAAGACAGTCGAGAGATATCCGGCCTCGTCTCCCTTCAGGTCGAAATTCATGCCCAGGAAATATGGAGCCCAGGAAAACAGGGTGTAGCGCAGGAATTTTATGCAGAAGTAGATCGATCCCATCAGCAGGATGGAGACCACCACCTGCCGGGTCCAGCCCAGACCGCGCTTCCGGTCGCCGGAATCCCCGGTCTGGTCTTCTTCATCCCGGACCGACTCGAGCCCCACGTCCTCGGGGGTGTTGGGGTGCAGAATCAGCACCAGCACCCAGATGGCCGACAGCACCAGGGCGGCGCCGAAGAAGGACCACTGGTACCCTTCGGCGGTTAGCATCCAGGCGGCGAAGGTCTTGGCGGCCACCGGGCCGAGTTGGTAGCAGGTGGACCAGACTCCCAGGATGCTGCCGCGCTGCTCGCGCTTGAACCAGAAGCCCAGGCTGCCGATGCAACCCGGCCAGCCGGTGCCTTGGGCGATGCCGTTTACGGCCATGAAGACCAGGATGATCCAGAAGGTCTCCGCCAGGCCGAAGATCACGTTGCAGAAGATGGAAATTCCGGTGCCGATCAGCAGCAGGCGCTTGGGGCCCAGCCGCCGGCCGAAGTAGGCCGAGGAGAACTGCCCGATGGCGTAGCCCACCAGGTAGGCGGTGCCCAGGTGCCCCAGGCCTATGGCATCCAGGGAGAGGGCCTCGCCGAAGGCCTTCTTGACCACGTAGAAGTTCATCCGGCAGAAGTAGTACCCCACGTAGGCCAGCCAGGTGGCGCTGAGGATCTTGACTTGCCAGCGGCGGTAGTCCGCGGTGGGGGTGACCTGAACCATGCGCTTCTATTTTTTCTTCGAGGCGGTGGGAATTACCAGGCGCTCGAGCCAGTTCTTGACTTCGCATTGGCGGATGCCCGGGTCGAGGATGTCGTCGTCGACCGCCAACTGCCAGCGCAGATCCTTGCGGCCGGGCTCTTGGTGCAAGGCTTCCAGGCGATCGACGTGGTTTTGCATGTCGTCGTGGCCAGTGAAGAAGCCTTCTTTGACCAGCAACTCCTCGCGGGCCACGATCAATCTGGCCATGGCGTAAAGGTCGTATTCCGGGTGGTACTGGATGGCCCAGAAGGTCCCTTTTTTGTGGGTGACCGCCAGGGCCTGCACGTGGGTGAAGTCGTTGGAGGCCAGCAACGTAGCGCCCGGCGGCAGCCCGGTAACCTCGTCGTAGTGGCTGATGAAGCCGTCGAACACCTCCGGCTTGCCCGCGTAGAAGGGGTGCTCCCGACCCTCGGCGGTCAGGCGGATCTTGCGGGCGATGCCCATCTCGCGGCCCTTGGGGTTGAGCGTGACCTCGCCCCCGGCGGCTACCGCGGCCATCTGGATGCCCCAGCAGGTGCCGAAGCTGGGCACGCCCACCTCGTAGATCTTCCTGCCCAACTCGATCATCCGGATCACCCGCTCGTCGTCCTGGTGGAAGATGGTCAGGTTGCAGCCGGTCCACATCATGCCCTGATAGCTGGAAAGGCCCGC
>Ga0272442_10004842_pt1 | contig 18216 bp, 18 predicted proteins | sample SSMForm2O_FD_200262 | JGI IMG/M metagenome (GOLD analysis project Ga0272442, IMG submission 200262) | Marine sediment archaeal communities from Little Sippewissett salt marsh, Falmouth, MA, United States - SSM-Form-2O | ecosystem: Environmental > Aquatic > Marine > Wetlands > Sediment ... | reverse complement strand
CCCGCATTCCCGTCAGCGCGATCAAGAACGTGACGATCCGCGACTGAGCCGCCGCGTGCGGCGCGATACGGATAGCCGGCAGCGACGACGCGCGCCAGCCGTCCCTTGGCGGGAGCGGACCCCGCCGTCGACGGGGTCAGGCAAGAAACGGTGTTGCGTCCCTGAAGTTCGTCCTCGGAATTCCGTCCCCCTGGAATTCCCCTTGACGGCGCCGATCTGGAAACAGACTTTATCTCCCCTCTGCCGTGTGGTATACTCCATCATATTAGAATGGTAGCCGTGGTGGCGAGGTTGACCGTGGGGGCGTCGGCGGGCTGCGATTCGCCCTTCTTTTCTGCCTTGGCAACGGTATCCGCCGGCGCGGCGCTCGTTGAAAGGAGGCAGAATGGACCTCCGGAATTCCCTTCTGAGTGCCGCCCTCATTGTCGTCCTGGCCCCCGTAGCTGCGATGGGCGGTCGACCGCACGATTTCAAAGGGCTCGGCTTTCCAAGCGGCTACAGCGTGGGCTATGCCGCGGGCGTCTCGGGCGACGGCTTCACGGTCGTGGGCACCCTGTACTCCGATGACACACGCACGGCCGAGCCGTGGCGCTGGACGGCTGCCGACGGATGGCAGCCCCTGAGGGACCCGACCGGCACCATCCCCCGCGGTTGGGCCTCGGCCACCTCTTGCGACGGCTCCGTCATCGCCGGTAGTGTCCGCACGCCCCAGGGCACGCAGGCCTATTGCTGGACGGCTGGCGCCGGAATGGAACTCCTTGCGTTTCCTGATGGCTCGCTCGACTCCAGCCGAGCCGCAGCGGTTTCCGCGGACGGTTCCGTTGTCGTGGGCACCAGGGGCATCGACACCGCGAACTATCACGAAGCGTTCCTGTGGAGCCGCACGGGCGGCATGGAGACCCTGGGTGACCTTGCCGGCGGATATCACTGGACCCAGCCGTGCAACATCACCGCGGACGGCTCGACCGTGGTCGGCTTCAGCATGACCGACTCAGGGGCAGAGGCGTTCCGGTGGACAGAGGCTGGTGGCTTGGAGGGCCTCGGGTCGCTCCCCGGTCCGGGACTTCAGAGTTTGGCCGGGGGCGTGTCGCGCAACGGCAACGTTGTCCTCGGGTGTAGCGATTCGGCCGACGGGTGGCAGGTCTTCCGCTGGACGGCCGATGATGGCCTGCGGGCGCTGGGGGCCGTCGGGCCTACCACGATCTGGGCTGAGGTGGCCGACATGTCCGTCCAGCGGCCGGTGGCGGTGGGTTATGGCGAATCCGACAACGGCGATGAGGCGTTCATCTGGAACCCGGCGCACGGCGTCTGCAACCTGCAGGAGTACCTGGTCGAGGAGATGGGACTGGATCTTGCGGGCTGGCAACTCCTCCAAGCCCGGGGGATCTCGGACGACGGCCACACCGTAGTCGGCTGGGGCCACAGTCCGAACGCCAACTTCGAAGTCTGGATGGCCCACATACCCGAACCCGCCACGCTGGCGATGCTGGCCCTGGGCGGAGTGGGGCTGCTGGTCCGGCGGCGCAGGTGACGAGTCCCTGCCAGTTCCCAGTTCTGGTGCCAAGTGCCAGGCATGCTTAACCATGCTTAAAGGTGCTGGGCACGTTACGCGTCCGCCGACGGGCAGAGGTCGCGCAGGCAGCACGCGGCGTGGTCGGGACGGCGGGCGTGGCACACCCGACGCCCGTGCTGGATGGCCAGCACGTGGAATGCGTACACGTCTTTCTCCGGCACCTTCTCGGCCAGGATGTCGTGGGCCTGCTCGGCGGTCGTCTTCGGGCCGATGAGCCCCAGCCGCCGCGTCACCCGGTGGACGTGCGTGTCGACGGGCAGGACCGGCCGCTTCAGGCAGAACAGGAGAACGCAGGCGGCGGTCTTCGGCCCGACGCCCGGCAAGGCCCGCAGGTAGTCCTTGACCTTGGGCGTGGGCCATCGGCGGAGGAATTGCAGGTCGGCCCGGCCGTGCTCCTGACGGATTTGCCGGAGGACCGTGCGGATGGTCTCGGCCTTGCGGCGATGGAGGCCGGCGGGGCGGATCGCGTCGGCGATGGCCGAGAGCGGGGCGTCGGCCGCCTCGTCCCACGAGGGGAAACGGTCCTTCAGCCGGGCCATGGCGGCGTCGCGGTTGCGGTCGTTGGTGTGCTGGCTGAGGATGGTGCCGACGAGGGAATCGAGCGGCCGGCCGCCCGCCCGCCACGGCCGCGGGCCGTACGCCTTCTCCAGACGCCGCAGCACCGTCGCCACCCGCGGGGACCGGCGCTCGGACGGGGCACGCGACGCCGGACTCATTTCATGCGGTCCTCGGGCGGGATGGCGTCGTCGACGTCGTCGCCAGGTGTTTCGTCCTCGTCAGCGGGCGTCGTGCCCTCATCATCGCCGGGCGCTTGCTTTTCATCAGGTGTTCCCGGCGACTCCTCGGCTTCGCCTTCGTCGTCACCGGGCGTGGGGCCTTCGTCATCGGCGGGCGTGTCGGCCTCGTCGTCGGCCGGCGTTTCAGAGTAGTCGGGTTCGTCGTAGTCCTGGTCGCCGTAGCCGTGGAGGTCCTCGTCGCTGTACTGCCCGTACTCGCGTTCGTATTCGTAGAGGTCGTCGTCGGGGTAGGGGTTGGCCTCGTCCGTCGCTGCCGGCGCTTCCTCGGTTCCCGGGGATTCCTCGGCTTCGCCTTCGTCATCCGCGGGCGTGGCTCCGCCTGTGTCACCACCGGGCGGGGGCGCCTCGCCGGCCGGGGCGGCGGGGAGGCTGCCGCCCTCGTCGTTGCCGCCCCACCGGTCGTCATCCTCGTCTTCGCCCTCCTCGGCTCGGCGTTTGCGTTTCCGGCGGAGCGTAATCCACGCCAGCAAGAGGCCGAACTGGTAGAGCAGGATCAGGGGCACCGCCATCAGCGCCATCGTCACCGGGTCCTGCGGCGTCAGGACGGCCGACGCGACGACCAGCACCATCAGCACGATCCGCTGTTTCTTGACCAGGGTGCCGAGCGGGACGATTTCGGTCCACGCGATGAACATGACCACGAGCGGCGTCTGGAACACCACGCCGAAGATCAGCGTCATCATCGCGACGAACTTGAAGTAATCGTTCAGGAAGAAACTCGGGTCGATGATCGGCATCCCGTCCACCATGATGCCCGCGGTCGGGGCCATCAGGGCGCCGAGGGCCACGGGCAACATCACGAAGTAAAAGGTGGCGGCCCCGGCGATGAAGAGGAAGAAACTGAACGGCCCGTAGAAGTAGACGAACCGCCGCTCGTGCGCATGTAGCCCCACGCCGACAAAGGCCCAGATCTGGTACAGAATCCACGGGCTGCCCAGGATGATGCCGCAGATCACACACAACAGGATGGCCGTCACGTACCCGGTGAGCGGCCCGCCCTGAATGATGCGCGGCGCCGGGAAGCGGTTGGCGTAGGCGACGTCGTCCTTGTCGGCCTCGGGTCCGGCTTCCTTCCTGGGGGCAATGGCATCGAGGCGGCGTTCGAGGTCCGCGAGGCGTTTCTCGATGCGCGTCAGGAGGGGCGCCAGGGGCGTGTCTTCAGGGATACCCAGGGCCTCGGGTTCCGGCGTCGGAGGTGCCGGTTCCTGTTCGCCCTTTTCTTCCTGCTCGGCGTCGAGTTTGTTGGCGATCATGTCCTCGTACGCCCGCTTGTAGGGGCGCATGAGCGAGGAGAGAAGGAACTCGTAGTTCACACCGCAGATTACCGCCGCCACGACGAGCCCGATCAGCGCGTAGATGACGCGTCGTCGGAGTTCGTCCAGGTGGTCGCCGAACGGCATTTCCACGTCGTTGCGCATGGCAGGGGGAGGTCCCGCGGGGAATCAGGAGGTGGCCGCCGACAAGCCCACCGCCTCTTCGCCCTTAAGGAAGTTGCGATAGTCGCCCAGTTCCGAGAGGATCGCGTGGGCCTGGCGCGCCCGCTCCATCGTGATCCGCCCGGACGAAATCCACTCGTACGCCAAGTCCAGGTTGTCCGGGCGATACAGGGAGGCGAAGTGCCGGTAGAACTCCTCGCGCGGCAGGCGGGTCGGCAGAACGGCGTGCAGCGCGTCGTACAGGCGGTAGTCACGGGTGACCAGTTCGTGCTTCCGCTGGTCGTACAGGTCCGTGCCGGGCAGGGGGGTCAGCACGGTGAACTGCGGATAAATGACGCCCTTCTCCTCGCGGTAACGCTTCAGTGCCTGGAAATCCTCGACGGTGAACTGCGGGTCCACGATGAACGCGCCCCACATGTGAATCCCCAAGTCGTTGAGGATATCCATGGCCTGTTCGTTCTGTTCGATCGTGGCCCCCTTGGAGACGGCGTCGAGTTGTTCCTGCGTGGCCCCCTCGAAACCGATCAGGATCGTTTCGAGGCCGACCTCGCGCCAGGCCTCGATCAGGTCGGGGTGCTTCGAGATCGTATCCGTCCGGGCCTGGATGCCGTAGGTCTTCTCGATGCCCCGCTCGCGGATCAGTTCCAGGATCTTCCACGCCCGCGGCACGTGGGACAGGAAATTGTCGTCCACGAAACTGACGGCGGTCGGCTCGACGGTCTCGAGTTCCTCGACCACCCGCTCGGCGGACATATAGCGGCACCGCTTGTGGTAGAACTTCCAGACCGAGCAGAAGTTGCATCGGAACGGGCACCCTCGGCTGGTGGCGATGCAGGCGTGCGGCCGGTCGAACAGGAAGAAATACTCGTCCTTGTGCGCCTCGGCAAGGTCGCGGGCGGGCAGTGGCAGGTCATCCAGCGACGGCATGAGCGCCCGCTGCGCGTTCTCGACCCATTCGCCGCCGGCCCGGTGCCAGATCAGGCCGTCGATCTCGCCCAGCGCCGATTCGTCCGGCCGCCCGTCCGCTCGGTCGACGGCGGCAAGCAGCGCCTCGAACGTTTGCTCGCCCTCGCCCACGACGATGACGTCGACGTACGGCTCCTGGAAGTCCACTGGCAGAAGGCTGGCGTGCAGGCCGCCCACCATCGTCACGATGGACGCGTCGCGGGCCTTGACCGTTTTCAGAATGTCCTGGGCGTTGTACACCTCGGTCGTCAGGCACGTGACGGCCACGGCGTCGGGCTGGAACGATTCGAGCGCCTCTTCCAGCGAGTCGCCGAACCGCATGTCGATCAGCCGCACGTCGTGGTGGCGTGCCGCAATAGCGCCGATGCACTCCATGGCCATCGGTTCCGGCAGCGCCGTGCGGCTGAAACCGACCCAGTCGGGCGGCGGGGGAGGTTGAACCAGCAGAATCTTCACAGAACACGCTCCCAACGAGGCGCGGGCCAGGTTAAGGGTGTTCTATCCTATCGCCGAGAGAGACCGCAGGCAAGAGGATAGTCCGGCAAGGCGGGTTCTCACGCCGCGCCCCTGGCCACCTCCGGCGCAGCAGGTGGGCAAAGCCGCAGAAAGGGAACGGGGCCAGGACGGCACACAGGTAAAGGTGTGGCCGATCACCGCGTCAGATGGGCGGCAGGGGTGGAGGGGCCAACGACCGCGGCCCGCCGAACGTTACGGCTCGCCGTTGCGGGTCCGACGGAGCGTGGCGCCGAATTCCACTGCCATGCTGAACAGTCGTGGCAGGCCGAGGTAAGGCGAGCGCAGAGCACCCGCTTCCAGCTCGTGGAACTGGATGCCCACGTCGTAGCGGTCCTCGCGGCGGCGGCAGTGGACGACCCGGCCCGGGAGGTGGACGGCCGGATGCCGGCCGCCCGGCGGTAGGCTGACCGTCACCTGGTCGTCGATCTTCAGCGGCCGCGGGCTCTCGACGCGCACACCGCCCAGCGAGAAGTCCCGGAGTCGCAGGCGACACGGGACCGCCCCGGCTTCCTCCGGGCGGGCGGACGGTGCCTCCCGGCGGGTGCGCACGGGCATCTCCGAAGCGAAGCGGCCGAAACGACGCCGCTCCTTCGTCTTGCCGCGCTCGGTCTTGCGTTCCGTGACCATCGGGTGGTGTCCTAGCCGGTCGGGCGCTGTACCTGCCCCGTCTCAGTTGTACGTCGGAAACGGCTACGTCGTAGTTATCGGCAGGAGGAGCCCCCGCTCTTCACGTCCGCCGGGGAATTATGGCGCATAAATGCGCAAAAGCAAACGCCACCCCGAAATTCTGGACGCCCGGTCGCTACGGTGACATCCCGATGACACGGGCAAAGGGAAAACAGCGCAGGAAACCCATGGTGGGCTGCGGGCCGTCATCGGGTATACTCCCCCGTCCCAGGGGTCTCAGCAGGCGTCGCAGGCGCTGGGAAACCACCTGCGAGCCCGACCCCTTGTTGACGGCCCCGTCGTTGGATAAACGGTCGGCATTGATTGTCGGCCGGCGGGACGAAAGTCACCCTAGGCGGTCCCGGCCGGCGCCACGTCTACCGTCGTGCATACTATACACCAATTTTCGGCCGAACGCAAAAAAAACAGCCTCACCCAGCCGGGATTCTTTGGTTCTGCGGCAAGGGGTCCTCGAACGCGATGCCCACGTGCCAGTGGTCCTGCCGCTCGTCGCAACGCACTACGTAGCCGCGGGCATCCGCCGCCTCGTGCGACCCCATAGGGGGAAAGAAGAGGGTCACGTCCTCGGCCTTCGGCAGCGGACGATGCACAACCGCCCCCGCACCACGCGGCGACAGGTCTGTCACGTGCAGACCTACCACGCGGTTCATATCGGTTTGCGGAAGGTCCCGGCGTACCGCTTCCACCGGGATGCCGACGACCGCCCGTGGATATCGGCGGCGTTCCGGAAGGCTGCGGCTGGGGTCGGCCATGGCGCCCCCTGTGCCGGGCAAGCAGTGTGTGGACGACGTGTCCCGACACAGAGTATTATACACCGTATCGGGTGTCCGAGGCAAACGATTGCCCTTCACCTGATGGGTGCGGCGTCGCGCCGGCGCGAGGGTGGCGTGATGGCGGGGGTGGGCTCCTGGCCGGCGTCGAGGCGCCGCTCGATGCGGCGGCGCATTTCGCGAACGCGGATCTCCTGCAGGCGCTGCTGCTGACGGAGGGCATCGGCGCGCGCCTGGAGGTCCGCGACCTCGCGTTCCAGTTCGCCACGCAGCGCCAGCAGCCGGGTTCGGAGTCGCTCGCGGGCGACGGCGGCGGCCGTACTCAACCGGCCGTCCCGCCCGCCGTCGGCCTGGGCGGCGCCGCCCGCTTCGCGGATGATCTTCTGGAGCGCCCGGACCGTCGTCTCGGCCTGCAGAAACGGTGGGCATTCGGTCAGCCGACCGGAGGCAAGCATGTCCTCCAGCATCCGGATCTGGCGGCGCCGGGCGGCTGTGTCGGTGGCTAGATCGGCGAGGCGACCGGCCGTGTCCGCCATCTGCGCGTGAAGATGCCGAAGCCGTCGGCCCGCCGCCGCCAAGTCCGCGGCCTCGCCGGCGACGCGGCCTTCGCTCCGTCCGCCGGAGGCGACCATCGGACGCGTCGCCCATCCGGACCACATCCGAAACGCGGCGATGGCCACCAGGCCCGCCAGCAGAACGGCCGGCCAGAACCACGCAACCTGCCGACGCGGGCGTGCCACCACAGACTCCTCTCGCACTGCCGACGGGGACAAGGGGGCGTGAACGAAGCAGCCGGGGTCAGTCGCTCCCACATCGATTTCTATCGGCGCGCACCGGAGACCGGGTTGAACGATTCCGCACGCCAAGACGATTCCTGTAGTCTTTTCCTGTAAGGACCCTCCTGTCCATGCCCCGGCCGGCCCCGAGGCGAGGGCACGCGGAACAAATTCCCGGGACCTTTTTCCCGCGTTCGTGGGACGTGATTGACGGCGGCACCCGCCCGGTTTATACTCGGGATGTGCCGTCGGCCACGACGGCGAGTCAGTCGTGCGACCTTTCAGCACGGGGGACAGACCATGGACGAGCCGCAGAACGAGCAGGGCCCGGACGAGTCAGCACCGGAGGCCAAGGAGAACCAGCCCCAGGGCGAAGGTGGGACCCAGGAGCAGACGGGGCCGGCCGATGCCGGCGCCCCGCCACCCCCGCCGCCGGGTGCGGGTGAGGGAGCGGCCGCACCGCCCCTGCCGCCCGAGTTGCAGGCCGCCAGCGCTTCGAAGGAGGATCGCACGAACGCCATGCTCTGTCACCTGCTGGCGCTGGCCGGTCTGGTGTTCCCGTTCGGCAACATCCTGGGGCCGCTAATCATGTGGCTCGTGAAACGCGAGACGTCGCGTTTCGTGGACTTCCATGGCCGCCAGTCCCTGTGGTTCCAGGTGTGGGTGAGCATCGCCGCGACGGTCCTCGGCATCGTCTTTGGGATCGGAACGTTTATCACGGCCGGGGCGTGTATGTGCTTCGCGATACCGGTGCTTGGCGGGATCGGGCTGGCCAGCATGATCTACGCCGTCGTGGGCGCGGTGCAGACCTCGGGCGGAAAGGACTTCGAGTACGTCTGGGTGGGCCCGTGGGTCCGGCAGTCGATGATGTAAGCCATCGGGCGCCGTCCCCCCCGCCCGGGCCCCGGCGGCTCCGCGGCTGGAACCTCCTTCGCCGGGGTCAAGGCCCGCCGCGCGAGCCAGGGGAACTGGTGCGCCGGCTGTCTCCTTTTGCTTTCCTTGGGGGGCATTCATAGGGGTTTCTGCGTGAACGTTCTGGTCGTCAACTGCGGTTCGTCCAGCATCAAATACTCTCTCTTCGATATGACGGACCCGCGCTCGCCCGCCGTCCGCGCCTCCGGCCTCGTCGAGCGCATCGGCGAGGAAACGAGCGTTCTGGGGCACGAGGCGGGCGGACGCGTCGACAGGCGCGAGGCCGAGGCCCCCGACCACCGGGCGGCCTTCGCCCTCATGGTCCAGGCCCTGACGGAAGGCGAGGCGGCGGTCGTGGCCTCGCCCGACGAGATCGACGCCGTCGGTCACCGCGTCGTCCACGGCGGGGAGCGGTTTGCCGAGAGCATCCGCATCGACGACGAGGTCATCGGGGCGATCGAGCAGTTCGCCACCCTCGCCCCGCTGCACAATCCGCCGAACCTGACGGGCATCCGGGCCGCCATGGCCCTCATGCCCGCCGTCCCGCACGTCGCCGTCTTCGACACGGCGTTCCACCAGACGCTGGAGCCGCACGCCTACCTCTACGCGCTGCCGTACGACCTGTACCGCGACCACGGCATCCGCCGGTACGGATTCCACGGAACGAGCCATCGGTATGTGTCGGAGGCGGCGGTGGAGATGCTCGGCAAGGCGGCCGGCGAGGTCAACCTCATCACGGCCCACCTCGGCAACGGATGCAGCGCGGCCGCGGTCCGCGGCGGACGGTGCGTGGACACCTCGCTCGGCATGACGCCGCTCGAAGGCCTCGTCATGGGCACCCGCAGCGGCGATGTCGACCCGGCGATCGTCTTCTACCTGGTCCGGGCGCTGGGGATGGACGTGGACGAGGTCGACGACCTCCTGAACCGCCGCAGCGGCCTGCTCGGCGTCTCGGGCGTCTCCAACGACATGCGCGAACTGACCCGGGCGGCCGAGGAGGGCAACGAGCGGGCAGACCTGGCGATCCGTCTTTTCTGCCACCGGCTGAGGAAGTACATCGGAGCCTACACGGCCGAACTCGGACGCGTGGACGCCCTCGTCTTCACGGGGGGCATCGGCGAGAACGCCGCCCACATCCGCCGGCGCACGTGCGACGGGCTGGAACCCCTCGGCTACGTGCTCGACGCCGAGGCGAACGCGGCCTCCGCCGACGGCCCGCGCGACGTCGCCGCCGCCCGGTCACCCAGCCGCATCCTCGTCATCCCGACCGACGAGGAGGCGATGATCGCCCGCGATACCGCCCGCATCGCGGCACAGAGGTGAGCGGCCTCACTGCGGCGAAATGCCGCAGTTCCCGTCGTGGTACCGGACGATCAGCCCGCGCGGATCCCGCGGGTACCACCCTGCGGGATCGGCCGGGTGCAACCGCAGGAGTTCGGCGAAGTCGTGCGGCGTCCCGTTCGGCCCGACGCTCCAGGCGATCCACCTTACGGGCGCGTTGTGCGCCTCGCCTTCCCGGACCAGCGTGCCGCCCGGTTCAGGGAACGTGTCCGGCACCTGCATCGAGATGGGCGTCGGGTTCCCGTTCACGTAGCCGGGACCGACGGCCGTGTAGCGATATGTCCGGCCGGGACTGAACGGATCGTAAAGCGGCGTTCCGAGAAAACCGGTTTGCCACAACTCTTCGGGCAGGCAGCGGTGCTGGTCGCGCTTGTCGGTGTTGCAGTACAGCCGCGTGGGGGGATAGGCCTCGAAGTGCAGCCAGTAGTCGTGCAGCGCGAGGTCAATCTGCCTCAGGTCCGACCGCACCTGCGTCACGCGGGCGGTCAACTGGGCGCCGAAGACGGCGGGGAGTACCAGGGCGGCCAGCGTGCCAATGATGGCGATCGTGATGAGCAGTTCCGCCAGGGTGAACCCGAGCCGACGGTGGCCGGGCGCGCGGTTTCGCGAGGTGGGCCACGACGCCCACCGCGCGGGACCACGGCGTGTCGGGTTCGGGGCGGTCCGGGGCATGGTCCGACTCAGGCCGTCTCCTCGGCGTCGCCGGCGCCCGCCGCCGGGGCCACCACGTAGATGTACCGCAGGAGCGGGGTGTCCGGATTGCGAACGTTGTGCCTGCTGTGCGGGGGGATGTAGACGGACTGCCCGCCGCGGATGGGCATCGGCTCGTGGCCCTCGACGTGCGCCACGCCGGCGCCTTCGAGAACGACAAGCGTTTCCTCGTGGTCCTTGGTGGAGTGTTCGCCGATTTCCTCGCCTTGGGCGAGTTCGACCCGCCCGCTTCGCATGCCGAACGTCTGCGGCAGGCCTTCAAGGATCTGGCGGTACGACTCGCCGCCTTGCCAGTCGATGACCTGCGGAACGGGGGGAGTGGTCTGGCTCATCGTGTCTCCTCGTGCGGGTAATGGGCGATTCGCTGCGCGCTGACGCAGGAAACTCCGACGGTGCAGCGCGGTGCCCTCCTGGGCCACGCCCCCGAGGGACCCATGGCGCGGCGGGCCGCGAGACCCGCCGCGCAAAGGTGCCGCCGCGCCTATTCCCTGCTTTTACGCCGCAGGAGCACGGTCGTCAAGCCCAGGCCGGCCAGGGCCAGGCTGGCGGGTTCAGGGAGGATCGTCAACGATGTCTTCACCTGGCCCGCGGTCAGGCCGGCCTGGTACGTCAGCGTGAGGTCTCCCTCGCCGAGGCCGAGGGCGGCAACGTTGCCGAGACTGGCGTCGGCGAACGTCTGGGGATTGTTCATCGCCCAGAAGCCGATCAGGTCGTCGGAGTCGTCGGTGACGAACCCGCCGGTGAGGAACGAGAGGTTCGGGTCCTCGCCGGTCAGCAGCCCCTCGGCGTAGACGTAGAGGAACTCGATGCCGTCGGCGCTGAGGAGGATCTCGCCGGTCGCGGGGTCGTAGGTGCCGGCGGCCGTTCCGGGTTGGACGCCGGCGGAGGCCAGGGGCGGTCCGCCGCCGGTGCCGGTGTAGTTGGCGAGGAGGTCGCCGGCGTCGAGGATGTCGACGTCGCCGTCGGTGTTGAAGTCGCCCTGGGCCCACGTCATCCCGCTGCCGCCGTCGCCGGTGTAGCTGTCCAGGAGGTCGCCGGCGTCGAGGATGTCGACGTCACCGTCGGTGTCCGCATCGCCCCACAGGAGGAAGTGGGTGGTGTTGTAGGCGAGCGGCCACATGCGATAGCCGGCGTGGTACGGCTCGCCGGAGGTGTCTTCCTGGTCAAAGATGGCGGTCAGGTTGAACTTGCCGGGAGGCGGGATGGTGGTGTCGAAGTTGCCCACGTCGCCGCAGAACATGTCCAGCGTGCCCGCGGAGGCGTCCGTGATGGGCACCGCCGTGCCGTTGGCCCACCCGGCCGACGGGTCGACGAGGCGGACGCCCTTCAGTTGACACCACTGGCCCTGCCATCGGTCGCCGCCCGTGGCGCGGTCCACGACGCCGTCGCTGTCGGAATCCGTCGTGTCAAAGTCATTACAGTCTGCGATGCTCGGGATGACCTGTGCCTGCGGCATGCCGACGTGGCCCAGCAGCGTGACCTGGAACTGGTCGACCATGCCGTGACGGCTGTTGCAGTTGACCTTGCCGTTATGGTCGCCGACATATCCGGTGACCTGGACGTGATCGCCCGGCGAGAGGCTGCCGGTGTAGGGCGGGTAGTCCGGGAAAAACGCGCCCGCCCACAGGGCGATACCGCCCTGGTTGTACGGGGCAGGGTTGGTGGCCAAGCCCTGGACGTACACCTGCCACATGCCGAAGTCGCCCTCAGTGTTCAGCATGCCTTCGGGGGCGTTCAGGCAGACGGCCTCGAAGGTGACGAGGGCCGTCGAGGCCAGGGCCTCGTGGACGCCCTTGCCGTCGGCGTCCACGGCTTCCAGGTCCCAGATCTCCACGTCCAAGGGATCGTCGGCGACGGCGGGCGCGGCGGCGAGAACGGCCAGGCACAGGCTCAGCATGCATGCAGGGCGGTGGGTGGACGACATCGTGGGTCCCCTCCTTAGTCCGTCGGTTCATGCGGTACGTCTCGACGGCAGCGCGGAAGGGGGATGGTCTCAACGGCGGGCCCGCGATCAGCGGGTGATCGCTTGGCAGGTAACCTCCCCCGGCGCGTAACACGACTGGCCGAAGCATAACACGGACGAGGCGCGTTGTCAAGCCGCCGGTGTAACATTTTTTTCAGTGGTGCTACGGCCCCATGGAACCACGCGTCTTTTGCCCTTGTATCGACTACCAGAATCGCAATAATAGCGTGTTCGTGTTACGATAAGGGTTCAGTTTCACGGCCAAGGCCGCGTCTGCGAGGGTCGTGAGCTTATAGAAGGTGGAGAAGCAGATGGTGCGGGTGTCTCTGCTATGGGCAGGGTTCCTGGTTTTGGCCGCTGGCTGTGCAGACGAGCCGGCCGACCCCGCCGCCCCGGCGGCGCGGATTGCCGTGGCCACGTCCTATCTGGGTGCGGCCGCGCGCGACCTGCTGGACGAAGACGTCGCGCTCCTGGAACTCTGCGCGCCTGGGACGTGCCCGGGCCATTTCGACATCACGCCCGGCCACCTGTCGCGAATCCGCCGCTGCCGGATCCTGCTGCGGTTCGACTTCCAGAAACACTTCGACGCCAAACTCCAGGCGGCCATCGACGATGGGCTGGTCGTCGTGCAGGTGCCCGAGTCCGGGGACCCCTGTGAGCCGGACACATATCGGGCCGCGTGCCGCACCGTGGCCGATGCCCTTGTGCAGGACGGCTTGCTTTCGCAGTCGGCGGCCGAGGCGCGGCTCCGGGCGATGGACGCGCGCCTGACCGAGCTGGCCGAAGCCGTCCGGTCGGGTGTGCGCCGGGCGGGCCTCGCCGGGACGGCCGTCGTGGCGGCCCATCATCAGGGAGGGTTTTGCCGGTGGCTGGGTCTGAGCGTCGCCGCGACGTTCGACGCGACGGACGACCCCGCCGCACTGAACCGGGCCGTCGTCGACGCGCGCGACGCGGAGGCCCGGCTCGTCATCGGCAACGTGCCGGCGGGGCGGGTCCTGGCGGATCGGTTCGCCGAGGCGCTCGGGGCGCCGGTCGTCATGTTCGAGAATTTTCCCCTCGCCGCCGAAGGCCGTCGCGGCTACGACGCCATGGTCCGACGCAACGTGGCCGGCTTGTGCGCGGCAGGTCCGGAGACCCGCCGCGCGCGAAGTCGTGTGGTCGCGCCAAACCGCGGGAAGCAGGCCGTAAAGGAGACGCCGTGACCGCCGAGTCCGTCATCGACGTGCGCGAGACCCGCGTCCGTGCCGGCGGACGGACGATCCTCGCGGTGGACGGCCTGTCGGTGGCCGCCACCGAGTTCGTCGCGGTCATCGGGCCGAACGGCGCGGGTAAGAGCACGCTCCTGAAGACGCTCGTCGGCATCCAACGGGCGGCCGGCACGGTCCGCGTCCTCGGCCGCGCGGTGGGGAACCTGACAGCGGGCGGTCTCGCGCGCCTGCGGCGGCAGATCGGCTACGTGCCGCAGGTCCTCGCGGAGCGTAGCGAATTGCCGCTGACGCTGCGCGAAGTCGTCGCCATCGGACGGACGGGCATTGCGGGCCTCGGCCGGCGCCTCCGCCGCGACGATTGGCGCCGCGTGGACGAGTGGCTCGAGCGGCTTGGCCTCGCGCGCCTCGCCGGCCAGGCCTACAGCAACCTGTCCGGCGGGGAGCAGCGCAAGGGCCTCATCGCCAAGGCGATGGTGCAGGGCCCCGACCTCCTCCTGCTGGACGAGCCGACCGCCAACCTCGACCTGGCATGGCGCGAGCGGATCGTCGAGACGCTCGAGTCCCTCTTCCGCGACGTGCCGGTCACGGTCCTGCTCGTCTGCCATGACCTGGAGGTCATCCCGGCGTGCTGCGGCCGGCTCGTACTTTTGGAGGACGGCGCGGTGGCGGCGGACGGCCGGCCCGCCGACGTCCTCACGTCTGACCGCGTGGCCCGTCTGTACGGGACCCACCTGGAGTTGCTACACCGGCGCGGACGGTACATCGTCGTGCCGCAGGGGAACGAGACGCCATGAGCATGGAACTCGGATTCTGGGCCCCCGTGGTCGTAGCCGGCGCGCTGGCCGGGGCGTCGACAGGAATGCTCGGCGTGTACATCATCGGGATGCGGATCCCGTTCCTGGGAGTGTGCGTGTCGCACGCGGCCCTGGCGGGAGCGGTGTTCGGTTCGCTGGCGGGTCTGACGGGGCAGGCCCTGCTCGTGCCGGCCCTGGTGGCGGCGCTCGCGACGGCCCTGGCGCTGGGGCTGGCAGACCCGCGGCGCATGCGGGCGGACGTCAACGTCGTCATGGGTCTGCTCTTTACGCTGACGATGGGCCTGGCGTTTCTGGGCGTCGGCCTCTTCCCGCGTTTCGGCCGCAGCGCCAGCGAGGCGTTCGGCCTCCTGTGGGGCAGCCTGACGTTCTGTAGTTGGCGGGACGTGGCCCTCATGGGGCCCATGACAGCCGTGGAGATCGGATTCGTCCTCCTCTTCTATAAGGAGATGCGGGCCGTCATGTTCTCGCGGGAGCACGCCGCGGCAGCGGGCGTCCGCGTGACGCTCGTCTGGACGGGCTTCCTGATCCTCGCCAGCATCGTCCTCACCGTCAACTTCAAGATCGTCGGTGGACTGATGATCTACAGCCTGATGGCGAACCCGGCGGCGGCGGCGTTTCAACTCGTCCGCGGACACGGGCGGGCCCTGTTACTCGCCGTCGCCCTCGGGACCGTGAGCGGCGTGGGCGGATTTCTCATCGCCCTCGTCGCCGAACTGCCGACCGGGGCGACGATCGTCATCCTTTCCTCGGCGCTGGTGGGCGCGGCAGCGCTCGCGGCGCGCGTCGGCAGGGCCTTCCGGGCCGCCGGCGGGCGGTAGGCTGCTGCGGGAAGCGTCCAGAACCCCCCGGCCGCCCCGGCGTTTAACCCCATGTGGCCCGGCGCACTGGCTCCAACCGGCGGAGCGGCGGCGGCGATGCGGCTCGCACGGAAAGGACCACGGATGGACAGACGACGATTTCTCCATGTCACGGGCCTGGGCGCCGTGGCCGCGGCCGGGGCAGGGAAGCACGGGCTGTCTGCCGAGGCGCGGGCCGGTGAGCCGGCGGGGCGTGCGGCGGCGCCGCGGCCGGACATCCTCCTCATCATGCCTGACCAGATGCGCGGCGACTGCCTGTCGGCGCTGGGGCATCCGGCCGTCCGGACGCCGAACCTCGACGCCCTTGTCCGGCAGGGCGCCGCCTTCACGCAGGCGTACACGACGGTGCCGTCGTGCATCCCGGCCCGGCACTCGCTGCTGACGGGGCTGTTTCCGCAGACGAGCGGCGTGGTCGGCTTTCGGGTGCGGCCGATCCGCTGGCCCACGCTGCCGCAGCGGCTGGGCGAGGCGGGTTACGGCACGGTCCTGGTCGGACGGTACATGCATCAGACGCCGGCGAAGGAGCCGTACGGCTACGAGCGCATGATCCTCGGGTCGACCCACGTTGACAACGATGATTACGATCACTATCTGAGGAAGACGGTGCCCGAGTCGGGCGGCATCCGTAAACTGGTCGGGAGCCTGGAGATTACGTACAACGGCTGGCGGGCGAACCCCTGGCCGCTGGATCATGGCCTCCACCCGACCGAGTGGATCGTGGCCCAAGCCCGAAAGGTGGTGGCCGACGGCCCCGCCGACCGGCCGCTCTTTCTGACGGCGTCGTTCTATGCGCCGCATCCGCCGCTGTTCCCGCCGAAGCCGTACTTCGACCGCGTCTTGAAGCGGACGCTGCCCGCGCCCGCCCACGGGGACTGGGTGGCATGGGACACGCTGACCCCGAAGGGCGACCGGGCCGGGCACCGCGTCCTGCTTCAGGGCGAGATGCTCAGGCGGGCTCAGGCGGGCTACTACGGGCTCATCGAGCACCTTGACGACCAGATTGCCCCGCTGGTGGCGGAGTTCACGGCCCGCAGCCGCAAGGCCGGCCGGCCGTGGGTGGTCCTTGTCACGTCGGACCACGGCGAGATGATGGGCGACCACGGTTACTACCGCAAGTGCGAGCCGTACGAAGGCTCGGCCCGCATCCCGTTCATCGTGGCGGGGTCACCGAATCTCGGCTTCCGGGCTGGCCTGCGGACGCGCGAGCCGGTCGCCCTGGAGGACATCATGCCGACGCTGCTGGCCCTAGCGGGGACGGCATGTCCGGAGATGGTGGACGGCGTCGACCTGGGCCCGGTGCTCCGCGGCGAGAAGGCCGAGGTGCGGCCGTGGCTGCACTTCGAGCACGCGCCGTGTTACAGCAAGGCCCAGGCGTTTCACGCCCTGACCGACGGCCGGCACAAGTACATCTGGCGTCCGACGGACGGCGGGGAGCAGTTGTTCAACCTGGAGACGGACCCGCGGGAGGAACACGACCTGGCCGGCGACGCCGCCCACGCCGCGCTGCTCGAACAGTGGCGCGCGCGGATGATCCAGCGTCTGGCCAACCGGCCGGAGGGTTTCTCCGACGGAACGCACCTGATCGCCGGCCGGCCGTATCCGCCGCTTCAGGCGCTGTAGCGGCCGCGAGGAGCACGGGCGCCCGCGCGGCCTTGTTCCTCGTGTCCGGCGGTGCGTAGAATGGGGCGGTGCGGAGCGCGTGTCGGCGAAATCCCTTGACGGCCCCCCGACGGCGGTCTAGAATCGGTTTCCTTTGGTTTGCTTACCTAGCCAGGTCAGACCAGGAGCCCCAAGGCAGGAGAGAAGTCGCATGTTGAACGAGATTCGTATTCATGGCCGCGGCGGGCAGGGCAGTGTGACCGCGGCCGAGGTCCTCGCCAAGGCCGCCTTCAAGGACGGCACGATCAGCCAGGCGTTCCCGGCGTTCGGGTCCGAACGGATGGGCGCCCCCGTCCAGGCGTTCGTGCGCCTGTCGGACGGGCCGATCCGCAGCCGCGCCGTCATCGATGAGCCGGACTACCTCATCGTCCAGGACCCCACGTTGTTCGGCCTGGTCGACGTCTTCCACGGCATCAAGGAAGGCGGCATGGCCATGGTCAACACCGAGAAGCCGGAGGAGATCGACGCCCCGGACGGCGTGACCCTGAAGGCCGTCCACGGCATGCGCATCGCCATGGAGGTCATCGGCCGGCCCATCCCGAACATGGTCATGGTGGGGGCCTTCGCGGGCATGACGGGCCTGGTGAGCCTGGAATCGATCCAGGCGGCCGTCAAGGAACGGTTCCCCGGCAAGGTGGGCGACCTGAACGCCGAGGCAGTCACCAAAGCGTATAACGAGGCCAAAGGCGAGAAGTGAGCCCTTTCTTGGCCGCGAGGCCAAGTTCACCCGCCGAAGGCGGGCCGAGCGCTCACCTGGAACATAAGGAACGATAATGAGCAAGGAACTGCTGAGCACCGAGAAACTCTCAATCGGCTGCGTGGCCCCGCCCGCCGCCAGCATGGTCAACAAGACCGGCACGTGGCGGACGCAGCGGCCCGTTTTCAAGAACGAGGCCTGCATCGGCTGCCGCGCCTGCGAACTGGCGTGCCCGGAGGGCTGCGTCTTCGAGGACCCCGAGCACACGCACGTCCTCGAGGGAAAGGACCGCGAGGTTGCCAACCGCGTGTTCGACCCGGACTTCTGCAAGGGGTGCGGCATTTGCGCCACGGAGTGCCCCGTCGACGACATTGACATGGTCATGGAGGAGAAGTGATGGCCGAAACCCAGGAAATCCTTGAAGGCGCAATGGCCGTTGCCCACGCCGTCTCCCGGTGCCGACCGGAAGTCGTCGCCGCCTATCCCATTACGCCGCAGACCCACATCTCGGAAGAACTCTCGCAGATCGTGG
>Ga0272442_10004841_pt1 | contig 18217 bp, 15 predicted proteins | sample SSMForm2O_FD_200262 | JGI IMG/M metagenome (GOLD analysis project Ga0272442, IMG submission 200262) | Marine sediment archaeal communities from Little Sippewissett salt marsh, Falmouth, MA, United States - SSM-Form-2O | ecosystem: Environmental > Aquatic > Marine > Wetlands > Sediment ... | reverse complement strand
CCAAGAACGAACTGTGGGTCGTCACCGGCATAGACGAGTCGCTGGCCGGCAGGAACCCCTCCCTGATCCTTGGTTTCAGCCAGGAGTCTGTGGATAAATACGGGGATAAGGTCACCGAGGAATATGGCAAGGCGCTTAAAGCTTATGGTGAGGTTCTAAATAAGCTTATGACTGCTCTTGAGGAAGCCGGACGTACTGACCTGTTGGATCGGGAAAAGGACGTGTATGAGGCTTTTATGCAATTCTTGCAGGAAAGTGCAACTACTGAAGATGAACCCTTTAAGGAGACTCTAAATAGACGTACAGAAGCAGTCGACGAGTATATAGATGTACTAAACAAACTCGAATGGTTCTATAACTACAGACCGGTTAAGGTAGGGGACGTAATACCGATAGCTTCGGGTACGCTCCATGCCCTTACGCCTGGGATAGAGGTCGTAGAACCCCAGATAGCGGGCCCGACCCAGTCACTCGAGGACGGGGCCACGTACCCCGTGCGTTATTACTTCCCCGGGCACGAGAAACCGGGCGCGAAGAAGCAGCTGGACATAGACAGGGTTAACGAGATGAACCCGACAGTGGCGGAAGATGTCGCGCCGGAGGTCATCGAAGAGGCGGCCGGCGTCAAGGTCGAGCGCCTTCCGGGCAATTTCGAGGACAAGGGCCTCGAGGTGCACAGGATAACCTTAAAGGATAATACCGGCATGGAATTCGGGGATATCACGAGCTTCCATAACCTGGTCGTCGTCGAAGGAAAGGCTGTCGTTATCATAGACGGCGTCGAATACCAGGTCCCGAAAGCGTCACCTGACGGTGAGATGCTGATAATACCCGCGACCGTTGGCAGTTTTAAGGTCGTGGCCGAGCAGGGCGCCCAGGTGATAGACACGTTCACCCCCGTTCCCGAGACGCGCGAAGTGCCCGTCGACAGGGGGCCCGAGGTGGCCGCCACCGACGTGCCCGTGTCTGAGGAGAGGGTGGTATTCGCGGAGTACCCGAACATGGTATCCACGTTCGACCAGGTGATAATACTCGACAAGATCCCCGGGCTTAAGATACTGGACGGCCGCCAGCACGAGCTGGTGGTGCAGGAGGGTAAGGTCAGGATCTCTAAAGCTGACGGAACGCCTGTGGCGGAACTGGAGAAGGGCGAAACTTACACGATGCACGCGGGTTATGACGAGTACAATATAGAGAAGATCAGCGACGAAAGCGCCGCCGTCAAGGTGGATTATAAAAAGAGCGAACCGGAAAAAGCCGTATACGCGACATATGACCTTGTCAGGAAGCATCTGGCCGAGATAAAGGCGGGACAGGTGGACCTGATACTGCCGGAAGAGATGTTCGTGCCGGGAGGCAAGAACACCCCGGGGTCGGCGCAGTGGGAGCAGGAGCAGCTGCGCAGGTACGTCAGCGACAAGATAAGGATAACCACCTACAGCGCCGCGATGGGGCTTAAGGAAGCGGCCAGGAAGTCGATAAACGAGGGCGCGGTGGGCATACTCGTCGCCACGAAGTCCAACATAAACGACGCGGACCGCGACGACCCCGAAGTGAGGGATTTCCTTTACGGAAAGAAAGGAAAAGTGCGCGTACTGGCCATACCCGATATAGATAAAGAGAAGGACCTCCAGGACAAGGGATGGTATTTCAACAGGGAAGTGGAAGGTACGGCCCTTCTGCTTTCGGCCGTGACGCCCGAGCAGATAGGGGACCTTGTGAGGAACGGGCACGTGGACAACGCCGCGGCGGACCTTAAAAAGCTCATGGGCCAGCTCATAGGCGAGACGGTCCCGCCCCAGTTCCTTTATTACCTCATGGCGCGCGACGAGATCGGCGACGCCCTGGACAAGCTGCCGGCGGAGCTCCAGCAGGACCCGTTCGGCTGGCTGCGTTTTCTGGTGCAGAACCTGCTGCTGAAGATGCCGATAAAGCCTTACACGGACGAGGCCCTCAAGCAGCTCAGGAACAGGCGCAAGATCATGTGGTCGGTGTAATACGCCCCGGCGGTATATATATAGGAAGAGACGAAAAGGGTAGGGCCTTAGCGGACCTGCCCTTTTCTTTCGCGCCCGGCCCAAAGGCCTTTATAAACGGAGTATAAACCTTTTACAAGGTCTTTATTATTCGAGAAGTTGACAGGAAAGTGAAATTCCTGTAAAATAAGCTCACTTATCTTTCTCAATTAATAGTATAAGGTACTGGATGGAAAATAAACCCTTCTTACAGCGTCTGAACGAGCAAAAAGTATCGTATCTCTTTATAGCCGTACCATTCACCCTTTTCTTTGTATTCCAGCTGGCCCCCGTTTTCATCTCTTTTTTCTGGTCTTTTACCCGATATGACGTCGTGCACCCGGCGAGATTCGTGGGGCTTGAGAATTACAGGAACATACTTTTCAACGATCCCCGGTTCTGGAAGGCCATGCAGAACACCGCCATCTACGTGGCGGGGGTGGTCCCGGTCGGCGTCATCCTCGCGCTTCTTCTGGCGGTGGCCATAGACCAGAAGATCAAGTTGAAGAACTTCTTTAAATCCATGTTCTTCCTGCCCACGGTGACCGCGATCATCGCCGTATCGGTCATATGGAAATGGATGTACGCGGGCGAAAAATACGGACTGGTCAACTACATCCTGCTGAAGCTCGGGTTCCAGCCTGTGGACTGGCTGGCAAGCCCGACCTGGACGCTGCCCTCGATAATAATAATGTCAATATGGGCGGGCGTGGGTTACAGCATGGTCCTTTTCCTGGCGGGGCTGCAGACGATACCGCAGGTTATGTACGAGGCGGCGGAGATAGACGGCGCCGGATTCTGGAAAAAGTTCTTTCACATAACGCTGCCGCTGTTAAAGCCCACTATAGTTTTCGTCACGATGATGAGCTTTATCTTCAGTTTCCAGGTCTTTGAGCAGGTATATGTGATGACTGGCGGGCAGGCCGGCATCGGGGGCGTCCTTGACAGCGCGCTGACGATAGTCGCCTACCTTTACGACAAGGGCTTCGTGAAGTTCCAGATGGGATACGCCTCGGCCCTGGCATATGTTATATTTTTATGCATCTTCGTCTTTACGATGGTCAATAACAGGCTGCTCAGATCGAGAGTGGAGTACTAAATTATGGGGAAGCAATTGGATATAAGGAGCGATTCGCTTATAATAAAGCCGGTGATATACGCGCTTCTCATCGGCGGCGCGATCACGATGGCCGTTCCTTACGTGTGGATGTTGATCACCTCCATAAAACCGCTGAACGAGATCCAGTCATACCCCCCCAGCTTTATCGTGAAGGACCCGACCCTCGAGCCTTACAGGGACCTTTTCCGGCTGGTCCCCATGATGAGATACATGTTCAACAGCCTGTTCGTGGCGGCTTCCGTGAGCGTTTTCAACGTTTTCGCTACCTCTCTGGCGGGATACGCTTTCGCAAAACACAGATTCTGGGGCAGGGACAAGATATTTTTCCTTTTCATAGCCTCGCTGATGATACCCTGGCAGGTCAATATAATACCGGGTTTCATCATAGTAAAGAACCTGGGCTGGCTGAGCACTTACAAGGGGCTCATAATACCGTCCATGGCATGGTGCGCCTTCGGGATATTTCTGATGCGCCAGTACATATACAGCATACCGAACGACCTTATCGACGCCGCCAAGATAGACGGCTGCAGCGAGTTCATGATATACCGGAAGGTCATACTGCCGCTTATCAAGCCCGTGCTGGCAACGATGGCGATATTCACGTTCCTGCAGCAGTGGAACAACTTCGTATGGCCCCTGCTGATCGTGCATAACAACCAGATGAGGACCATCCCGCTGGCGCTTTCGGTCCTGAGCGGGCAGTTCGGGTCCAATTTCGCTATAGTGATGGCCGGGGCGGTGGTGGCGACCCTGCCGATGCTTATAGTATACTTATTCTTTCAGAAGTACATAATCAAGGGTGTGGCGCTCACCGGTCTCAGGGAGGATAAAGGAAGAAGGAGAAAAATGAGAAGGATAGCAAGTATGGCCGCTTTGGCAACCGTATTTTTTATCGCGGTATCGGGCTGCGCGAGGCAGGATAATCCCCCCGGGGAGCAGGAGAAAACCGCGTCTGAACCCGCGGTGAAAGCGGCCCCGATAGAGAAGGTCGAGGTGGCTTCCGGTGATACGCTTGTCTACCTGGACGTTTCGGCGGCGGAGGCCTCCAGTTTCGACCAGACCCCGGACTGGGCCCCGGAACCCGACCCGATGTCCCCGGTGGACGGCGACATGCTTACGCGCTGGTCCAGCGATTACGCTGAGGGCCCCCAGTGGATATATTTTGACCTGGGCCGTCCGTCGGTCGTGAGCGAAGTCATAATAAGATGGGAAAGGGCGTACGCGACCGATTACAGGATCCTGGCCTCCAACGACGCGCAAAGCTGGCAGGAAGTCTATCATGAGACCGCCGGTGAAGGCGGGACCATGCAAGCTTCATTTTCCCCGGTCAGGTGCCGTTACGTCAAGGTCCTCGGAGAGAAGAGGGTAAATGAGGACTGGGGCATTTCCATCTGGGAGGTCGAGATATACGGCCCTGAAAGCCAGAATCCCGGCGCTGTAATGACAAAGGAGGCATATCTGGGCAAGGGTGACGACAAGGCCAAGAAGAAAGAAGCTGAAGAGCTCGTTGATAATAATGCCGCCCCCGTGATCCCGATAAGCGAAAAGCCCTTCCAGAAAGGCGTCGTTTATACCTCGTGGATGTCCGATGAGCTGGCGATGCCCGCCTCGGACATCAAGCTTGTCTATATCAAAGATTCCGGATACGATACCGTCTCGATAATGGTGCCCGCCTACCAGGAGGAACTTGACTCCGACATCATATTCACGAACGACAAGCCCGGCGGCGATACGCCGACTGAGGAATCCCTGAAACACGCGGTCCAGACCTGCCACAAGCTGGGCCTCAGGGTGATGATCAAGCCCCACGTGGACCCGAGGACGAACGAGGCGCGCATTAATATCATGGCGTCCGAAGAATGGTTTGACAGTTACGAGGATTTCATAGTTCGGTACGCGAAATTCTCACAGGAGAACGACGTCGAGCTTTATTCCGTGGGCACTGAGCTCGAGGCGACCACCTTCAGCGCCTGGGCGCACAGGTGGGACCAGGTCATAGACAAGGTGGAAGAGGTCTACGACGGCGACCTTACCTATTCGGCCAACTGGACGGAATACAGGGAGGTGCCTTTCTGGGGAAGGATGGACTTTATAGGCATCGACGCGTATTTTCCTCTCGCCGAGGGAGATTATTCGACCGTGGCTGACCTGGCGAAGGCCTGGGAGAAAGAGGCTGATGATATAGAGAAGTGGCTGGAGGAAAGGGGCCTTACCGAGAAAGGGGTTCTCCTGACGGAGATCGGTTATCCTTCCGCCGATAAAGCCAGCAGGCAGCCATGGGTGGCCATATCCAGGATCGAGGACCAGCAGGAACAGGCCGATTGTTTCCAGGCCATGTTCGAGGTCCTCATGAAACGCCCGTGGTTCAAGGGGTACTATATATGGCAGTATTTCCCGCAGGACAGGTGGAGCCCCCTCGGTTTTACGGTAAAAGGCAAGAAAGCGGAAGAAGTTATTAAAAAGTGGCTGAAAAAATAACTGAGAATAAAGAAAAGGAGGTCAGAAGATGAAGAAGATCATGATAACGCTACTGGCGGTAGTCGGCCTTTTGTTCATGGGAACGGTCGCCAATGCCCAGCAGGAAACCATCCTCTTCAGTTTTGAGGACGGGCTTGAGGGGTGGGAGATCCCGGACTGGGCGTACGAGAAACCGGACCACGTCCAGAAAGAGATCGACGTATCCAACAAATACGCCAAGGTGGGCAACAACAGCCTGGAGATCGATACGGAGTTCCCGGGCGGCAGATGGACGGGCGCGATAATCGAGATCATGCAGTATTTCGACTGGACCGATTACAGCAAGATCGCGTGCGATATCTACCTTCCGGAGGACGCGCCGCTTGGACTGAGGGCCAAGATGATACTCACGGTCGGCGACAGCTGGAAATGGGTGGAGCAGTCAAGGTCATACGCCCTTAAGCCCGGCCAGTGGGTGACAATATCGGCCGATCTTAAGCCAGGCAGCATCGACTGGAGAAGAGTGGAAGTGGACGACGCCTTCAGGGCCGACGTCAGGAAGATCGACATAAGGGTGGATTCCAACAACAGGCCGGCTTACACGGGCCCGATCTATGTCGATAACATAAGAGTGATAAAATAAGTCCGTTATTCCCGGATCAGAAGACCGGACGCGGGCCGCGGAACGCGCAGTTTTACAACCTTTTTTTCTGCGCCGCGCGGCCGCGTCCGGTACGTAAAAAGGAAAGGAAAGGATCATGATGTATCTCCGCGCTGAAAAAGTGGGCCTTATCATGGTTACTCTCTCGGTAGTGTCGCTTGTTTTCGCCGGCTGCGGCAGGCAGGGGGCGCCGTCGGGAAAGGTCGAGATGACCATGAAAGAGACGGCTGAGACGCAGGCCCAGAAGGAAGAGGTCCCTATGCCGTCGACCGCTCCTATTACCGAGGAGAGGACTTATTACGATTTTGAAAGCGACCTTAACGGATGGGAAGTGCCGCAGTGGGCGCTGGGTAAAAGCGATTATGTGGCCAGCGACGCCCAGGTCTCCCCGGAGGTAGCCTCAAAGGGCAAGTCCAGCATGATGTTCAAAGTGGATTTTCCCGGCAACCAGTGGACAGCCGGCCTGGTGGAGATACAGCAGTTCCTCAACATGAGCAAGTACCGGGTGATAAGGGCGGATATATACCTTCCGCCGGACGCGCCCGTGGGCCTCAAGGCAAAGCTCATCCTGACCGTTGGGGACAACTGGAAGTTCGTTGAGATGTCCAGGAGCATTCCGCTCATACCGGGAGAATGGGCCACCATAACCGCCAATATCGAGCCCGGCAGCTACGACTGGAAAAGGGTCGTCCCCGACGAGACATTCGCGGAGGACGTCCGTAAGATAGCGGTAAGGATAGAGTCCAACCGCAAACCTGTCTATACAGGTTATATATTCCTGGATAACGTCAGGGTGGGGCGGTAAACGCCGGATCGGCAGCCTGTTATTTAGTATCGTGTATCGGGTTTCGGGTTATTGAGCAGGGCAGGGGCGACCCTGCCTTGCTCTTGCGGCAATATTTCGGACTTATTAAATCTTGTTACATAATCGAAAGGAAGTATCATGGCAAAAGCGAGCAGTAAAAAGACGGCTAGCCACAGAGCCGGTTCGAAAGCCAGCCCGATCTCCAGGTGGGTCCCGCTGGCAGTTATCCTGATCGTGGCCGTAGCGTTCGTGGCGGTCAAAACGGCCTGGCAGCCCGCCCCAAAGCCGGAATTCCAGAAAGGCATGGTATACGCCACGTGGTCTGAGGGCGGTTATCTTACTGAAGGGTCCGACGAATCCCTCGCGATAGTCAGGGAGGTAGGGTCCGAATACGTCGCCGTGCTTGTGACCTGGTACCAGACCTCATGCTGGTCCGGCGACATACACAGGACCGACAAAACGCCGTCGGACGAGGCGGTCGTACACGCTATAAGAAAGGCGCGTGAGTTGGGCATGAAGGTGATGCTCAAACCGCACCTGGACCTTCTGGACACGACGGACGGCAGCTGGAGGGGCGAGATAGGGTGCGTCAGGGAGCCGGACTGGGACGAATGGTTCCGCAAATACACGGCGTTCATAATGCATTATATAGATATCGCGAATAAAGAGCGCGTTGAGATGTTCTGCATAGGGACAGAGCTTTCGACCACGGCGACCGTCAAGGGATACCTGTGGGACGACCTGATAAAAAAGGTGCGCGCCAGGTACAAGGGCCTTTTGACCTACGCGGCGCACTGGGACAGGTACATGGATATAAGGTTCTGGAACAAGCTGGACTTTGTGGGGATAAACGCTTATTTCCCGCTCTCGGAGAAGATGGACCCCACCTATGAGGAACTTATCCAGGGATGGGATAAATGGCTTCCCGAGATAGAGTCGTTCCAGAAAAAGGTGAACATGCCCGTCATATTCCCGGAGATCGGGTGCTGCTCCGCCGACGGCGCCGCGATACGGCCGTGGGAGCATGTCCCGCGCAGCGAGGTCAACCTGGATCTGCAGAGGGATTACTACAGGGCTCTCCTGGACGTGTTCTGGCAGAAGGAATGGTTCTACGGCCTCTACTGGTGGTACTGGGGCACCAACAAGCGGATGGGCGGCAAGTACAACCGCGGGTTCTCGCCTCAGAACAAGCCGGCCGAGGATGTGGTCAGGGAGTGGTACGCGAAGCCGGTTTCCAGGTAATGTTTTCAAGGAGATGTCCTTAACCTGAAGGAGTATCGGGATGAAGAATTTTATCGTGAAAGAGGACAGGCTTTCCGAGAAAGAACGCCGGAACCTGAGCATACTCGACGCCATACGCAGGGGCGGGGAGATATCCCGCGCCGAGATATCCAAGCTTACCGATCTTAATATCGTAACCGTCTCCAACTACGTGAGCAAGTACGTCAAGAACAAGATGGTGTTCGAGACGGGCCTCGATATCTCTACGGGCGGCAGGAGGCCCGAGCTTCTTAAACTCAACCGCCAGTATGGTTACAGCGTCGGCATAGACCTTGGGTCCCCTCATCTCACGATCGACGCGGCTCTGGTGGGGGTGCTCATGGACACTTCCGGCAAGGTCGTGGCTACCGATAAGATAATGAAGGAGAAGGAATCCTTCGAGAAGATGACCGAGAGGATACTTGATCTTGTCGATAACCTCATAAGCAAGTCGGGGGTCCCCGCGTCCGACATCAAGGGCGCCGGCGTGGGCATCTGGGGCGTTATCGACCGGTACCGCGGCATGGTAAGGTACGCTATAGAAGAAGAGCAGATAGTGAGTTACACCGCCATGCTGGAGCAGATAGAGAACAGGTTCAATATCCCCACCCTGATAGAGCATGACGCCACTCTGGCAGCGTTCGGCGAGAGATGGTCGGGCATAGGAGCGGGCTCCACGGCCGAGAACCTTATATTCCTGTGCTCAGATTCCAGCTGCGGGCTCGTCATAAGAGGCGACCTGTATTACGGCGCCACCAAAAGCGCCGGGGAGCTCAATATCAACCCGCCTTATCCCGGCAAGGAAGCCGGGCCTGACAACTGCTGGGCAAGCTACGATTACGGGTGCTGCCTGCGCTCCAGGGGGATAGACCTGGGCATACCCGGGAGGGTAAAGGCGCGGCTGGCCGAAGGCGGGTCTGAAGGCTCTCTTATATTAGAGGCGGCCGGCGGCGACCAGGATAAAATAGACTTCAACGCGGTCATAGAGGCGGCGGAAAAGGGTGATGAGACCGCCAAAAAAGCGCTTGAGGACGCGGGCGATTACCTGGGCACCAAGATAGCGTTCCTTATCAACCTGTTCAATCCCGAGGTAGTGGTAATAGGCCGGGGCATCGAGAAAGCCGGCGACATTTTCTTCTCATCCGTGCGCAGATCCGTAAGAAGATGGGCTTACGAGGAGTCAGTTAAAGTGGTCAAGATACTTCCCACCAGTTTAGGCGAACAGGTCGTCGCCATAGGGGCGGCCGGCCTTGTCATCCAGGATGTCTTCGCGAAGGCGTAAGCGCGGGGCAGGGGAGGCGTTGCAGGGTATCGAGTATCGGGTGTCGAGCAAGGAGATGTCGCTTGAAGCTTACCAGGAGAACTTTCACACTGAAAAATTTCACGCTGCTGTTCTTGGTCTTTTACGCTGTTGCCTGCTCGGGCTGCGGCGGCGGAAAAGCCCCGGGGAACGAGCTTGTCATGTGGCTTGTGGGCTCTGAAGGCCAGGCAAAGACCATAAATGAAATAAGCGAAAAGTTCACCGAAAGAACGGGCGTCGCCGTGAATTGCCAGGCCATATCATGGGGCGACGCCCACAGCAAATACCTTACCTCCATAGCCGGGGAGGTCACGCCCGACATCGGGACGATGGGGCTTACCTGGGGCATGGAGTTCGGGTCCCTCGGCGTGATGGTGGACCTCCGCGAGGAGTTCCCGGAGGAAGTGGCAGGGCTCGAGAGAAAGATCTTCAAGGGGATATCCGACTCAACTAAGATAGGTAACAAGGTATACGGCATCCCGTTCGACCTTTCCGAGCACATACTTTTTTACAGGAAGGACATAGTGCCCGAACCCCCTCGGGACTGGGACGAGCTTGTGGAGCTTTTGCGGGAGCTTAAAAGCCAGGGCAGGGGGATGATAATAGACTGGGGCTCCCTGGAGTGGATAGGTTTTTCCCCTTTCTTGTGGCAGGCCGGCGGGGATTATTACAACAGCGATCACACCAGGGTGACCCTGGATACACCTGAAGCCTCCGCGGCTCTGGGCTTCTTCGGCCGCCTTTACGATGAAGGCGTTCCCAAGGCTATGGTGCCCCTGGAGCAGGGGATGAGGACCGGCGACTACCCGCTCGCCATCAGCGGGAACTGGAAGATAATAAGCCTCAGGATAGGGGCGCCGGAGATAAAGGGCAAGTGGGCGATCGCCATGCTTCCCGAAGGTCCGTCGGGCAAAAGAACTGCGTTCATAGGAGGCAGGATCCTGGGCATCTTCACAAGGTCCGAGAAAAAGAAAGAGGCCTGGGAGTTCATAAAATTCCTGTTCGAGCCCGAGAACCAGATAAAGATATACGAAAGCGCGCTCGAAAGCGACGATGCCTATCTACCCCCCAACATAGAGACCTGGCGGGACCTTCCCATGGAGGATGATTTCAAGAAAGTGCTCGAACGGCAGGCTAGGGACGCGAAAGGGCCTCCGCCCGTTTTGGCCTGGGACTCAAGCTCGAGGTTCGTGGACAGGGCTATACAGATGGTCGTCTTGAAAAAAGCCGATCCGGCGGAAGAGCTCCGCAAAGCTAACGTCCGGATGCAGGAAGAGCTTGACAGGATGCGCGAGTAGGGCGCATTACCACAGGACCTGGATCTTGGCTATATATTCGTCCGCCAGGCTGACAGAGTGGAATTTTTCGTTGTCCACCCCTCCGGTCCCTCTTCCGTCGCCCCTGGCCCACATGGTCCTGCCGTACTGCAGCTCAAGGTTAAGGCTGGCGTCCCCCCCCTTGTAGACCTCGCTGAACCCTTTACCGAGGAGATTGAATATCGGGCCTATGCGCCAGGTGAGCGTATCCTTACGGTTGCCCGTGCGCATGTGAGAGTACCTCATGTCCACTTCGCTTTTTATCATCAGCCAGTCGAAGATCGCTATGCCGCCTTCACCGAACACGATCATCTGGTTCGCGTAAGGCGATTTTGCTATCCAGTCGGTGCGCCACAGGTAGCCCAGCTCCGTGGACACGTAAGCGGGCTTTTTAAATACATGGAATGATTTTCCAATAAGGCACCGGGCCTCGATCCCGTCGCCGTATTCCATGATATCCGGCGGTGCCACCGTATCGGTACTCCTGGGCTGGATCAATACCTGGCCCCAGGCGGCCATCGTAAGAGGTTTTTCAAGGAACCTGTATTTTAGGGCCAAGCCTATATGCTGGAAGCCCTCGTGCTTGAACTTTCCCCAGTCGGCCCTGACCTTGCCCCAATCATTCTTCCAATAGGACCAGACATACGGGATCGAGAGGCGGCAGTTGAGCTTGTCCGTTATGCCGTATTCGATCTTGCCCTCGAGGTTGTAGATCCTCGAGAACCCGCCGTCACCCCATTTGTGGGCTTTAGCTTTAGGGTCGGCGTAGTTCTTTGAAAAGAAGTATTTGCCGTAAAGCTCGGTCCATAGCTTGCCTTTTTTCAGGGTCCACGGGCCGGCGTGCGAAAGAGGGGCCGCGACAACGCAAAATATAAAGGATATTGCAAGGAATAACGCAACGGTCTTTTTCATCTGATCCTCCCTTTATGAGAAAACATGGAAAAACAAGCTGACTTTTGCCTAATAGTATATATTATATATGCTTCCCCGTCAAGGGAAGCCGTTCTATTCCGCCCGGGGACAGCCGTGAGTATTATATTAATTATTGACGTATGGGGCAAGATAATATATGATTTATACGCGAAGGACCCCGAATTTCCGGTTAATGATAATATGAAAGACGCTAGGCTTATACTCATACTTCTGGCTTTCACGCTGTTCCTGTTCTTTTACGGGCTCGGCAACACGGCTCTTACGGACCCCGACGAGACCTTTTACGCACAGACAGCGAAAGAGATGCTTGATGGGGGCGACTGGCTTACTCCCGTTATTTTCGGCCAGCCCCAGTTCGAGAAGCCCGCTTTTTACTACTGGCTGATAATGTTATCCTATAAAGCGTTCGGGGTGAACGAGTTCGCCGCGAGGTTCCCTTCGGTGATATTCGGCATAGCGGGGGTTATCGGTATTTATTTTCTGGGACGGCTTCTTTTTTCCAGGCGGTGCGGTTTTTTTTCGGGTCTTGTCCTGGCGACGTCCGCGCAGTATATCGTACTGGCACGCGGCTGCGTCACCGACATGGTCCTGTCGGTGTTCATACTGTACTGCATGCTGTTTTTCCTGCTGGGCGCGGCCGGGGGGAAAAAGGCGTATTTTGTCCTGGCCTCTGTTATGGCCGCGCTGGCAGTGCTGACCAAGGGGCCGATAGGCCTGTTCATCCCGGGCATGGCGGTATTGCTTTATCTTTCTATCGCCCGCCAGTGGGGCGTTCTTAAAAAAGTCCCCTTTTTTTCGTGCCTCGCGGCGTTTTTGGCCGTGGCGCTTCCGTGGTACATTCTGGCCATATGGGCGCACGGGAGCGCTTTTATCGATGAGTTCTTTCTTTTCCGCAACGTCACGAGGTTCATGGAGCCTGAGCACAGCCACAGCGCCTCGCCTTTTTTCTACATACCCGTTCTGCTGGTGGGGTTTTTCCCCTGGAGCCCTTTTTTACCCCTGGGAGCGTGGAGGATCTTCCGCGAAGGTCCGTGGGATAACAGGGTAAAGGGGCAGGGCATCTTTCTCGCGGGCTGGTTCCTGGTGGTATTTATTTTCTTCTCGGTGTCAGGGACAAAGCTGGTGACTTATATCCTCCCGCTTTACCCCGTGGCGGCCCTTGTCGTGGCGAGGTTCTGGGAGAATTTCATTGAAGCCGGGGAGAGGGACCCCGCGCTCAGGAAATACATGGATATTTCCTACGCCGCTTTCGTGAGCCTCAGCGCGATCGCCCTTGTGGGCCTTATTATAGTGGTCAACAGGAAATACCACCAGGGGCTTTTCGGCGTGGCTATGGCGGAGGCCGTCTTCGCGGCGGGTCTCGGCGTTTCGGCGTTCTTTTACCTGCGCGGCAGAAAGGCCGGTTCTTTTTATGCCCTGCCTGTAACTGTCCTGCTATTGTGCTTTCCCCTGGTGTTGAGCATCATGCCGGTCATCGAGGAGTACGAGACCAGCAAGGCCATATCCCTCAAGTTCACTGAGCTGGCGAAGCCGGGGGAGCCCCTGGGCGCTGAGTGCGACCACCGCAGGGGAGTGGCTTTTTATTCCGGCAGAACGGAGGTCGTAGACATACACCCCTACCACGAGCTCAACAATTTTGTCGCCAGAAAACAGCGTGTGTGGGGTATCATCCAGCGCAAGCATTATGACCAGCTCAGGGCGGAGGTCGGCGCCGCCGTCCAGGACCCCGTATTCGAGTCCGGCGAATACGTGCTTATAACCAATAAACCGCTTCAGCGCGGGGAAGGCCGCGGGAACATATGGTGAAGGACATGAGCGTATCTTTTGTCTTGCCCATGTTCAACGAGAGAGAGAACATCGAGAAGACCGTGGACACGCTGATGTCCCTGGCGGGGGAGCTTGCCCGGGAATACGAGATCGTTATCGTCGACGACGCCTCTACCGACGGCGGGGACAGGGTAGTAGAGGACGCGGCCAGGCGCGAGGAAAGGATAAAGTTCCACCGTCTAGAGAAGAACACCAGGTTCGGCGGGGCCTTCGCGAGAGGTTTTAAAGAAGCCGGCAAAGACATTATACTTTACATGGATTCGGACCTTCCGGTGAGCGTGCAGGACATCAAGGTATCCTTTGAGCTCATAAGGGGCGCCGATATCGTCCATGGTTACAGTAAGGTAAAAAAAGGGGACACGTTAAGGCGCAAGTTCATCTCAGGGGTCTACAACTTCATGGTAAGGACGCTGTTCGGGCTGGATATAAAGGACATAAATTCCGGCTACAAGATAGTGAGGCGATCCGCCGTTAACGGGATCGACTTCATCTCCAGGAGCCCTTTCGTGGACGTCGAGCTTTTTCTGCACGCCAGGAAGAATAACTGCAGGATCCGCCAGTTCCCGCTTGTTTTCAACCCCCGCGAAGGCGGCAGATCTTACATCGCGAGGCTGCCCGTGATCTGGGCCACGTTCTCGGACATGATCAGGGTCAGGATGCGATATTTCACCGCGAAACAATGATCTCACTGATAATAAACGCTGACGACGTCGGTCTTTCCGGCGGGATAAACGACGCGGCCGTAAACGCGTATTCGCGCGGCCTGGTAACGGGCGTGAGCGTGATCGCGTGCGGCCCCGGCTTCCAGGAGGGCGCGGCTATGCTGCGCGACGCGGGCAGAACGGAGGCCGGCGCTCACCTCGCTCTGACCGGATCATTCACCCCGTGCACGGCGGACGTCTCCAGGGTCGATTCGTTGATCACCCGAGAAGGTGTTTTTCCGGCCGACTACATGGGTTTTTTCGGCCTGTATTTAATGGGAAGGATCAGAAAACAAGATATCCGCGCGGAGCTTAAGGAACAGATAGAGCGGATAAGAGGCGAGGGCCTGGAAATAACCCATCTTGACAGCCATGAACATGTGCATGTGTTCCCCGGTATACTGGAAGTGGTATCGGAGCTTGCCCGCGAGTACGGTATCCCTTATGTCCGGTCGGCTTCGGAGGACCCGGTTGTGATGAAAAAGGATTTCAGGTTCAGGGACCTGGCCAGGTACGCGGCCCTTAAAGCTTTCGGAGCACGGACAGGCAGGAGGCTGGACCGTTCGGGCATAAGGCACAACGACCGCTTTCTCGGGCATTTCCACTCAGGAAGGCTGAATAAAGACGTGCTCTTTTTTATGGCCGATAACCTGAAAGAAGGTGTGACCGAGCTCGCCGCGCACCCCGGCCTGCTTTCAGCGGATCTTCTTGAAAGATCGCCCTGGCACGCCAATGCCCAGACGGAAATGGAGGCCCTGGCGGATAAAGACTGGGCGGACCTTCTTTCAAATGGGAAGGTGCGGCTTGTGACGCACAGGGAAGCGTTCCGGCAGAGTTAATCCCTGGCTTTTAAAAGCGCTATAACCGCCAGAAGGAGTATGCAGGCCGTGCCGGAGAACATGCCCACGGCGGTGAACCCCTCAAGATAAGGGACCTGCGTGAACCCGGCGATGCTTTTTTCACCGACGAACCTGCCAATAATAGTGTAGATAAAGAGAAGAGCTCCGATTATCGCGAGAAGATTGCCTATAGCTTTCATTTTCCCCCCTTGTAAATGATCGATCTACAGATAAACCTTACAGGAAAATATACCATGCTGACCGTGGAAAGTCAAAAAAAGGCGTCCTGTCGGACGCTTTAATTATGCCCGCCTTCGTTCTTCCGAACTGGGACTACGCGAGAACTCCGGCGCGGCAGCCTTCGCCTTTTCTAATATGGCCCGCCGAGCCGAAGCTTTTTTAGCAAAGCTAAAAAAGCGAAGGCTGGTGTCGGTGAAGGGAAAACTGGCCCGCTATTACATGTCTGCCAGGATCCCCGCCACCCGCAGATGTATATAGCGACAAAAAACAGCAAAAATAGAGGGACAATAGTGGTGACTTTTTGATGGGTTTTGGAGCTATATACATAAAAGCAACCCTCGATACTTAAAACACGGCGCAGGTTGCTTTTTACCATAAAAAAGCCTATCTTTAAAGATAGGCTTTTTTTATGGTGCGGGTGAAGGGATTTGAACCCCCAAGAGGTTGCCCCCACATGGACCTGAACCATGCGCGTCTGCCAGTTCCGCCACACCCGCGACCAATGAACTTGACAATTACAGTAGAGAATTATACTATAAATCGGCATGGGCGTCAATTCTGGAGGCGCCGCGGCAATTATGGTATAATAAAGGTAGCAAATGGCGGAAGAAAAAAAGGCCCTTGTCACTAATCGCAAGGCCCTCCATGATTTTCATATAGAGAAGACTTTCGAGGCGGGCCTGCAGCTTAAAGGGTCGGAAGTAAAGTCCCTGCGGCGCGGAAAGGCCAATCTCAAGGGCACTTTCGCCAGGATAGAGGATGGTGAGCTTTTCCTGTACGGGATGCACATATCTCCGTACGAGTTCGCCAGGGAAGATTACGAACCCACAAGGGTAAGAAAGCTTCTTCTCCACAAGGCCCAGATAAGGCAGCTGGCTCAGAAGTCAGAGCAGCAGGGATATACGCTGGTCCCCTTAAAGGTCTATTTCAGGCGGGGGTACGCCAAGGTCGAGATAGCCGTGGCGAGGGGTAAAAAGCTTTTTGATAAGAGAACCGCGATAAAGGAAAAACAGGCGAAGAGGGACATGCAGCGCGCCCTCCGCCAGAAGAAATAAAGTTCTTTGAAAATATGGGGGTGACAGGTCTCGACATGGTCTCGAGGTCTCGGAGCAGCATGCAGAGGTTCCAGGCGGCCTCTTTAAAAACCTGGAAAAAAATAAACGCAAACTACGATCCAGTAGCCGAAGCCGAGTCTATCTTGGCTGAGGACGCGTTGAATGTTCCCGCAATGACGGGGGCTGGTTCCTTAGTAGGCGCCTTGGCTTACTAATCGAACCCAAACCAACAAGGACTGCCTTAAGCGATCTCTCCTAGCTTAAGGCAGTATCAGGAGAGTGCTCCCGGGAGTGCCCCGTTCATCGGGCACCCCTGGATAAGACCAATAGGTGAACTAAGCATGTAGATACTCCCTGGTCCGGATGCATGGACCCGGGTTCGAATCCCGGCACCTCCACCACATTTCCCAAGCATAAAGCCGATTTCCATCAGGGAGTCGGCTTTTTTGTTGTAAATGCCTTAAATCACAGGGACATAGATAAGAATATATGTACAGATACCATCAGTTATGGTCAGGGTGAAAATGGCACTTTTTAGAAAAAATCGTGGTGGAATCGTGGTGGAATTTAAAAAGAAGGTGAGATATGGAAAGATTGTTAACACTAAAAGATCTCAGCGAGTGGCTTCAGGTAAGTCCAAGTACGATATACCAATGGACCCACATGAGCTATATTCCTCATTACAAACTAGGTCGTGGAGTAAGATTCAAGCCCTCAGAGGTCGAGAAATGGCTCCAGAGGCGCAGAAAAAAGGGCAGGGTCAGCTATAAGCTAGATATTACTTTATAATAATATAGTCTGGTGATATAATGTAACAAAATGTAATAGGGAGAAATATGCCTAAAATAGAACAATTCCTTACAGCTGAAGAAGTTGCGGAAGCCTTAAAACTTCACCCTTATACAGTGAGACGTCTTTGTAGAGAGAAGAAGATCCCTTGTTTTAAGTTTGGGGGGCAGTGGCGATTTCGGGAAGATGAGATTGACAGATGGAGTAAAGAAGGAAGAAAATGAATAATATAAAAGAAAAATTAAAACCAAATGCCATTATTAAAGGACCTCTTTTCCATGAGCAGGTAAAAGTTATAGTAGTTGTCCCAATGGGTGATGCTATTAAACTTGTAGGAAAAGGGATGACTACAGGCCAGGTTTATGAGCCAATCCTGGATGATGAACAAATTTCCAAATTGGAAGTATTGCCTGAAAAAGAAGCTTTTGATGGGGATTCTTCAAAGTTTCGTTTAGGGGTTGAAGCTATGCGATTGGCTCTCGCATATGAGTATGATCCATATTTTTCGCTTTCCATAGCAAGAGTAGATCCTTTACCACATCAGCTTGAAGCGGTCTATGAGTATTTTCTAAATTTACCTAGAATAAGATTTCTGTTGGCAGATGATCCAGGTGCCGGAAAAACTATAATGGCAGGATTATTGATTAAAGAGTTAAAAATAAGAGGGTTGATTAAGCGAGTACTTATTATTGCACCCGCTAACTTGTGTTTTCAGTGGCAACGTGAAATGAAAGATAAATTTAGAGAGCAATTCGATCTTGTTCGTGGCGAAGTGCTAAGGGCAAAATATGGTTCTAATCCATGGCAGGATATAAATCAGGCCGTAACATCGATTTCTTGGGTTTCACGAATAGAAGACGCAAAAGAAAGTCTCTTGAGGAGTTCCTGGGATCTTA
>Ga0272442_10004840_pt1 | contig 18225 bp, 40 predicted proteins | sample SSMForm2O_FD_200262 | JGI IMG/M metagenome (GOLD analysis project Ga0272442, IMG submission 200262) | Marine sediment archaeal communities from Little Sippewissett salt marsh, Falmouth, MA, United States - SSM-Form-2O | ecosystem: Environmental > Aquatic > Marine > Wetlands > Sediment ... | reverse complement strand
GATGAAGAAGTGCATCTTTTCCGAATTGGGTGAAGCTACGAACGTTTCCAGTCCTTTGTTCAGGAGGGGTGCGTACTCTTCCTGACGGCTCCCGGGTTTTGGGAAATAGTAAAGAATGGCGAAGAAATCCACCCCGTGACTCGCGGCGGCGGCAATTTCACGATCCATTGTGGACTGGACGTTGTAGGCACCCAGCAGCGGTACACGCCCTGGAAACTGCGGCCGCCAATCCGGCTCCGAAGCGTTCCAGCCCTTTCCGTGCCACTTGTTCGGGAGGGTTTCCCACCAGCCGGCGAAGTAGTTCACTCCCACGAGGGTGTCGCTGTTCCCTATTTCAGCCCACGTCCGCTGCTCGGCAATGACAGAAGAGCACCCAAAGAACGTCATCACCAATGCAATTGAGAGAAAGAGTTTCATGTATGGCATCTCTGAAGCTCCTGATTGTCTTGCATTCCAGCCGCCCAACGCCCTAGACCTCCCCTGAGAGCCTGTCACGGCCCTTGCTTCGCAGGGGCCTGACAGAGGGCTTCAGGTGCATGCCGTTGTTCGCTACCGATATCTTCCAACGGAAGTACGCCCGATGCAGACTCTTGAGCCGTCTCTTCCGAGGCGATCCTCGCCTGCAGAAGCACTTCCTCGACCTCTTCTTCCCGTACTCCATGTCTCCATATATGGGGTCCGCTGGTTGCGCTGTCGATATAGAAGCGCACTTCCATTTCGAATCCTCTTTTAGCAGAAGGCCTGGCCTGACCAGACGGTGACAGGCGTGTCAGTCTCTATTACCGGTATGGTCCAAGGGTTTGTTGGCCCCCAATCAGTTCGTTGAGTCCGTCGACGATTATGTCCATTTCCTCGGGGGAGGCCTTGCCCAATTTTTTTTGAGTCGCTCGACAGACAACGTATGAATCTGGTTGATCTTTACCCATGATCGTTTTGGTAACTTCTGGCTTGAAAGCTGCGGCGTAAGAGGGAAACCAGCCCGCTGAGGTCGACTCGTTAGTGCAACGGCAATCATGGTCCCTGATCGTGCATTGAAGATGTCTTCACTTAGGACAGGATGGGGCGCAGTCCTGCTTGCTCATGTCCGCGAGTCGGGTCCAGATCAGCCCAGAGGATATCGCCTACTATCCTCGGGTCAACGGTTGCTGTAAAGCGTGCCGTCCACCGGCCTTGTTGTGCCCTTCATTTCTTGAACAAGTCGGAATGGGTTCCCATCCGCTCGAAGATCAGATGGTTGCCTTCGATCCGGTAAATCAGCACCCAATCTGACTCAATATGGCAATCACGCCTCCCGGCGAGATTGCCGGCTAGCTTGTGGTCCCGATGAATTGGGTCCAAGGGGTTGCCTGAGAGAAGTGTCCTCGCCAGAATCTTGAGCTTTTCCATATTGTTCCCGCGGCGGACACACCGTCTAGTGTCTTTCTCGAATTGATTCGTGTAGACGGGCGTGTACATCAGATCCCGAGCTTCCGAAACATGTCATCTGCGTCCTCGCATACGACCAGGTCTCGTCCCGCCTCGGAAGCCTCGAACGTCCGTTCCGTCGTCGCCGTGGGTACAACCACGTCGAAGGGCAGTCCGTCGCGAAGCTCCACTTGCCGGTAGAACATCGTGATGGCTTGCGTGGCGTTCAGTCCCAAACGGTGAAATACGCGCTCCGCGTTGTCCTTTAACTCGGGTTCGACCCTGGCCCGAACCATGGCTGTTTTGCTCATAGTGTCACCTCCATTCTCCTTGGCCAATGTAGCACAAATGGGATACAGGCGCAAGCCATATCTTCTGGGCACAATGCTAAGGACGTTCAGTGTTCCTTTTCATTCAGCAGAACGCGCTAGGCATCACCCGCAGCCCTGGCGCGGTCCTTGCCTCGCAGGGGCCATGACAGAGGCTTCGCCAGGTGCATGCCGTTGTTAGGCGCGGAATATCTATTCAAATTCCGACCTCGCGAGCCCGGACTGCCGAATGATTCACGAAAGTGTGCCAGTCTTGATCTCCCTGTGGTCGGGCACGGGCACAGTCACTGTACTTACCTCGACCTTCTTCTACATCACGACATGGCTCCAGCATCGCCGCACTTCCTGGAATCCATTCCTTTCGAGAATGCGACAAACGTCCGTGCCTGACAGGCTGCAGAGCCTACCCAAGGGCGACCTCGATCTGTGTTACGTACACCTCTTCGTGAAGTCGTTCCCTGATCTCCTTAGAAGAAGCCGTTTCGAAGAATAGCTCAAGCGCCTCGCGTAGATTGCCTCTGGCTTCGTCCACAGAAGCCCCTTGGCTAGCGACGTCCACTTCAGGACACAAGGCAACGTAGCCATCGCCCTCTCTCTCGATGATTGCGGTCAGTTGTCTCGTCATGTGTGTCCCCTCTTCTTCTGTTACCGTACAACTTCGTGGGTAGTCTTTGTCAAATACAAGACGGGCTGCTTCCCGGGTCCGTTTCCTGCTGCGTATAGTGTAAATCTAATACCTGAGAAGGGGAGCGTCAAGCGGTACATGTTGATTTTCCTTCGACTTGAGGGGAATCGGCAATAGTGGGGGAAAATCTATCTATTTTTTTTCATCGCGGCGGTTCTTATGGTCAGGATGTCGCGTGTTCCACGCGCGTGAGATCGTCCTTGGATGACAGCCGGATAGGGGAACCTCCTGTTTGTCTTCTCACTGAACCACCTAGGCGTACGGCTCAGAAGGGCGCCGTGAGCTCTTCTCGATTCAGTTTTATTGTTATGAAGTTGGCTCATCCGCGTTAGTCAAAACTCTGTGGTATCGCGTCGAGCCTATATCGATCGTGTTTTCGTCGACCACACGATATCCTGAATCTTCGACGATTTTCGTATTGGGCCGCCACGTGCCCGGTTTGAACCTGCCACCAGGTCCAGAGAAAGATAAGAATTACATGGCGTTTTCAGCCTTCTCGATGATGACACCGAAAGAGTCTTCTGGGTCGGCCTTCCATATCCCTACGTAAGGATAAGCCGGGATTGCTTTCGGGAGCAGTGATTTTCCTGGTGTTGACGCTCTTGTCGACGACCATCTCATGCGGAAATAGTTTTGCCGTAGTGAGACCAACTCCAACACAGACGATAATCGAAAACAAATGTCAAAGTGAATTCTCTCCATTTCATTTCGCTATTTCCGCAATGTCTTTCCGTTGGATTGCTCGCTGGTCTTATGGCCTAGGATCATTTCATACTCGCCCTCGGCTGTTTCCAGGCGCTTTCTGGCGCGAGAGAGCTGACCATCCAACTTCTTCACCGCTGGATGCTCCGCCCCAAACCCATCTGCCACTAGGCGTAAACGACTGGCCGCCAGCTCTTTGGCCTCAACATCCGCCAGCTCCTTTTGTATTCTCTTGATCTGCGCCTTGTTTTCCCTCAGATCTGGATGTTCAGGACCCAACCGGAAAGTCAGCGCGGTTTCCCTGCATTGCAGCTGGACCAAGGTCTTTGCGTATTAGACAACCAGGGTGCGAAAGACGAAGGTAGACGGAGCGGGGTCCGAAGTCGTTTGCTCCGGGGCGGCGTCGGCCGCGAAAGCCACCACACCCGCTACGACCCCGAACGTGATGAGTAGGGTTACAATCAGTCCACGTCTCATAGTCCTCTCCTTTTTATCTGCCTAACGGCGGCCATGATGAGCTGAGTACCACGCTCGCGCGGCTACTCAGTCGCCAACCATGGGATTGTTCGCCTTGTCTTGTTGTTCGATTGCGGAGTATGGGTCCCGGGCTTCCACCCTCAGATTGATTTCGCCGGGGCCGAGCTTGGTGACTCGATAATTGCCAATCAGAAAGTTGTCGTCCGCGAAAAGACGCCTCTTGCGGTCGATAAGATCCTCGGTGATCGCAATAGCAGGATGACTGTGGGCGATGGTCTCCCGGACGCGTGTAAGGTAATCATGAGTTCCGCTGGCGTGGTCGAAAACGAGAGCGTTCCAGATGATGTATGGCACCCGCAGCGCATTCTCGATTTCGGAGGGTGACGCTCCGTCAGGCATGGCGACCAGGATGGGTGCGGCGAAGCGAAAGAAGGTCTCAAAAATCTTCTTCCGGCCCGGGTTGTCGTGTTCAGGTGTCTTCATGGTGTCCACAGCCGAACGCCTAGGCATCACCTCAGAGCCTGGCGCGGCCCTTGCTTCGCAGGGGCCGTGACAGAGGCTTCGTCAGGTGCATGCCGTTGTTCGCTACCGATAGACTTCTCTGCGATGCCCGACTGCAACCACAAGAACCAGAAGTTGCTGGTCATGCACTTCGTAGATCACTCGGTATCTGCCTATACGGATGCGCCACGCGGGCCGCCCGGACAGCTTCTTGCTGCCTGCAGGGCGTGGATCATTGGCAAGCGCCCGAATTGCCTCGATGATCCGCTTCCGGTCCTCCTTTTCAATCTTGGCGAGTCGCTTCTGAGCACAGCGCAGGATCTCGATCGTATAGGTCACGTCTCATAGCCCTCTTCGATCTCACGTACCGCCTGCTCAAAAGGAACAGTGTCTTGAGCACCCGTCTTCCCCTCATCGTAGGCCCGGATGTCATCGAGTTCCTCGAGGTCGCTGATAATCCGCTCCCACTCCGGAAGGGGCACCAGCACCGCTTTCCGCTGCTGATTCTCGTCGACTACGTATTGAGCGTGAACTATAACCATTTGACCACCTCCAGTGGTTAGTATCACCCAGCATGCGGCGCGATTCAAGTGCCGGTGTTCTCTGCAGCGAATAACTTCATAGGCAGTCTTTATCAAATATAGAACAGGCTGCTGCCGGGTGCCGTTTCCTGCTGCGCATAGTGTAAATGCAATATGTGAATAGGGGGGGCCGTCAAGCGGTACATGTTGTTCTTCTTCTGACTTGAGGGGAATCGGCCATAGTGGAGGAAAATATATCTACTTTCTTCATCGCGGACCTTCTTCTCGCCAGGATATTGCGTGTTTCGCGCGGGTGAGGTCGTCCGCAAATGGCGGCCTGTCGATAGAGGGAATCTGCTGTTTGTATTCTCACTGAACTACCTAGGCGTGCGGCGCGCAAGCCCGCCGTGACCCTTCGGCATTTCAGTTGCATTGTTATGAGCTAGGCTCATCCGCCTTGGTCGAAACCCTGTGGTATCGCGTCGAGCCTATATCGATCGTGTTTTCATCAACCACACGATATCCTGGATCTCCGAGGATTTTCGTATTGGGTCGCCAGGTGCCCGGTTCGAACCGCCCACCAGGCCCAAAGAAAGATACGGAGTACATGGCATTTTCAGCCTTTTCGATGATGACTCCGAAAGAGTCTTCTGGATTGGCCTTCCATATCCCTACATAAGGATAGGTGGGGTCGCTTTCGGGAGCAGAAATGTTTCTGCTGTTGACGCTCTTGTCGACGACTCTCGCCTGGGGAAACAGCCTTGCCGCAATGAGGCCAACTCCAACGCAGAAGAGAATGAAAAAAATTGTCAGAGCTAATTCTTTCCATTTCATTTTGCTACTCCGGCAATGTCTTTCCGTTAGATTCCTCGCAGGTCTTGTGTCCTAGGATCATGTCATACTCGCGTTCGAGTGTTTCCAGGCGCTTTCTGGCGCGAGAGAGCTGAGCGTCCAGCTTCTTTACCGGTGGATGCTCCAATCCGAACCCATCCTCCAATAGGCGTAAACGGGTGGCGGCCAGCTCTTTGCTCTCAATACTCGCCAGTTCTTTTTGTATTCTCTTGATCTGTGCCTTGGTTTCCATCAGATCTGGATGTTCCAAACCCACCCGGAGAGTCAACAAGGTTTCCCTGCATTGCAGATGGACCAAGGCCTATGCGTACTCTGCAACCAATGTGCGAAAGACGAAGGTCGACGTAGGGGGGTCGGAAGTGGTTTGCTCCGGAGGGCCATCGGCCGCAAAAGGCACCACACCCGCTACAAACCCGAACGTGATGAGTAGGGTTGCGATCAGTCCATGTTTCATGATCCTCTCCTTTTTGTCTGCCGAACTCCCGGCTTGACGCGCAAGAAATGGCCGTGCGATGCGCGGCTATTTCTTGTCGCTGTCGATGGTTTTGTTGGAAATCTTTTCTTCTGCGATTCTCTTGTCTTCCTCAGCGATCATCATTTGAAGTTCTGCCATATTATCTTGAACTCGCTTCATTCCCAATTCTCCACCTTTGGTCATAAGTTGCGGCATCAGTAGAGCCCATTTCTTGCCGATAGGAGTTTTATAAAACGCCGTTAACTCCTTAAGCTCTTGAATGGTAAATGCATCAACGTAAATCTGGGCCATTTCATCCTTCAGGCTGCTCCAACTCATGTACTTTGAGAAGAAATCCAGCATAACCTTTCGATACGGTGTTATTGCTGGGTTACCTTTAACCTGCATATCCACAGTAGACTCGATTGTCTTTTCAAATGTTATGTCAAGTTGCATCGCGTCAAGAAGCTCAATCGCAGCTGCTGTGTGAGATTTATCAATTTCCTTTTCTCCTGATGTGATCGTAATGGGAAGTATTGCCACCAGACATACCACTGCTACTTGTGTCACTTTACATTTCATCTGTCCTCTCCTTTCATATTTCCAACGTCGCGCATGACACTCAAATCAGTTCGTGACGCAAAGCGACGCGGACTGATTTGTGGCGGTCCATGCGACTTGTTGGGCACCCTCTATTTCGCGGCGAGCTCCAGGGCATCATGGACCCATGCATTTAGACTCTTGTGTTCTCTCTTGGCGTGGATCGCCAGGGCCTTGTGCAACTCGGGTTCGATGCGGACCATGAACTTACCTGAATAGGGTTTCTCCGGCGACTCGCCACGTTCGGCGCAGAGCGCAAGGTAGTCATCCACAGAGTCCCGGAAGGCCTTACGCAGTTCCCGTACGGTTGTTCCTTGAAACGTGACAACATCCCGAAGATTAAGGACTTCCCCATGGAAAATGTTGGCTTCGTCGTCGAATTCGACTTTTCCGATATATCCTTTGTACTCCATCACGATATCACCTCGGCTTCCTTCAAGAATCTACGCATTGAACTCACGGTGCCCCTGTCCGTAACCCGCTCGGGATGGGGTCGGTGGAAGACGGCGCGAACACCATTGAGGCAAATCCGGACTCGGGAACCCCGCCCCTCGGATATCTCCCCACCCAGAGCAATGATGAGTTTCTCGACATCCTTCCATGGGATATCCGATCGGTCGGGCCGTTCGAGAATCCATTCAAGTGTGCGCTGGTTCTTGCTGTTCATCTTAGCCAGATGATATCACAATATGATATCGTGTCAATCGGGCTGTTGGCGTTTTTGCCGGCACCCAACGGGCCACCTAACAGGCGCTGAAGAAACGTCGTCTTCGGTGGCGTTTCAGCGTATGTGTCCGGGGGGTGAATTGGCATTCTCCTGCAGGTGTTCTATAGGATCTGCAAGAGTCACAATGCGGCTGACCCAGAACAAGACCGCGCCTGCTGCTGACCCGACCGCCAGGGTGATGGGGTCGGTCCACCATGCCAGCTTGATATACAGCATCACGATAAACATTCCGACTGCGATCCACAGCTCTGCATGACGGGAGGGAATTGGTGTGTGGTCAAGGAACGCACGGCGGAGAATGAAGTACGACAACAGGAAGGAATGACCACTGAGCGGAAGGCAAAAAGCCAGGCGGAAGTGCGACACGATGACGAGGATGGCAATCGCACACGTCAGCTCGATGGAGCGACGGCGCACGGCAGAGGTCACGGCTGTCCCGACAAGCTCTGCGACGAGCATCCCTAGGATCGGAAAAGGAGAGAGCATGTACCAGAATGGGGCATGCTCCTCCAGCGGCGTGGTGATTCGGATCACGGGGACTGGCCCAGTTCGGGTAAGCCAGAGCGCTCCGGTCCCCGTGATTATGATGACCACTGACCAGTGCGCCCACTGTGTGGCGAGCCAGTGAGTTTGTGTTTCATCATTAATCATGTGTGCCCAGCGCCTAGCATCACCTGAGGGCCTGGCGCGGCCTTTGCTCCGCAGGGGCCGTGACAGTGGGCTTCAGGTGCATGCCGTTGTTAGAAATTTGGGTCATCTTCTTACGCCCGGGATCCTTGGCCTCGCTTTCACCCTGACTCCCTCATTCTTTCCCTTTTCCTGACACAGATCCGGGAGCACCTGGGTACATTGGCGAGGCCTGCTTCACCTTCGCCTTCGTTCACCCTTCTTTATTTCAACGTTCTTTTTTCTTGACCCTTTTTCGCTTCTCTGCACGGTATCGATCTGCACTTAACGTACTTTTTTTTCTCTTTCGAACGCCTAGGCATCACCTAAGAGCCTGGCGCGGCCCTTGCTCCGCAGGGGCCGTGACAGACGGCTTCAGGTGCATGCCGTTGTTCGGAAGTTACGCAATCTGCACCTTCAGCCTTTTTCCAAGCGCGAGTGCAACGCTTTCCAGGGTGAGAAGCGTAACAGACGGATTCTCGGGGTCGAGCAAGCGGTCCAGGGAAGACCTGCTCGTATGCATCATATTTGCAAGTGCGCTCTTGGAAATTTGGCGCTCTGCCATTTCCGTCTTGATCTGATGCGCTAAGACACGTTTAACTGCCGTCGCCTCGGCTTCTGCGAGGAGGCCCTCCTCCTCCAGAAAATCATCGAAACTGCTTCCGATGTATGCATTCTTCTTCACTATCCTGCCTCCTGATATTGCCTAAGTCTGGATTTGGCCGTGTTGATCTCTTTCTGAGGCATCTTTCTCGTCTTTTTTATAAATCCGTGCAAAAGGATCATCATGGGCCCATCCACCGTAAAGAGCACCCGCGCAATTCCATCTGGCACCTTTGTCCGCACTTCCCACAAATAGGGTTCCAGTTTTTCCACCAGCGGCATCCCGAGTGGCCACCCGAACTGCACGGTCTTGATATCTTCGCCTATCTTCTTCTTGTGCGACGCTGGCAAGGATTTTAGCCAGTCTCGCACGGGCTCAGTGCCAGATTCTGTTCGAGAAAAGACGACATTAAGCCTTATGTCCCCGACGTTCATTCAATACCAGTGTACCATAAATGGTACGTTTGTCAACTCCCCTTGTTTGTTTCTGCTGCCGAACGCGCCCCATCACTTGCAGGAGAGGCCGCAGGCCTTGACCATCAAGTGAATGGAATTGTTCTGCGGTGCTATCGATTTTGCCAGTAGCAGGGAGATCGGCGAAGATCACCGACGGCCAGCACCTCGATGTAGTTGGACCTGTGACGGTAGATGACGCCAAAGGGAAACCGGTTGACCAAGCAGCGGCGGGTGTTTTTGGACATGGGAGACCATGCTTTGGGGAACTGCACGACACGCGTAATAGCCGCGTACACTTCCTGTGCGAATTCCAGCCCGAGACCTGGGCGACACCCCTCATAGTACTCGATCGCCTTGTCAAATTCCCTCTCAGCGTCCTCGTGGAAGTAGAATCTCATCTTCCGTGCTTCGCGCGGATCTTCGAGAAGACATCCTCTCCGGGAACCATTTTGGCCTGTCCAGCTTCGATCTGTGTGACGCGCCGCTCGGCCTCCTCCGCCCAGAGACGGTCAATCTCTTCGTCAATTGGCAGGTTGAGGCTGATAAGGAGCTTCTCCACCAAGCCCAAGCGCGCATCGGCGGGAAGCGAAAGGGCTTCCTCCGTGACTCGGTCGCTTGCTGTCGCCACAGTGCACCTCCTTCTAGGAATCATTGAAGCATACGGCGTGGAGCAAGGCAATGATCACCCATTGTCGTAACGCTCAGGCTTGCGTGGAGTCTGGCTGGAACCTCGCTCGACTTGGCCTTCAAGGATTCCTGTCCAACCTATAGTTCGGCGTTGGGATGACCAGCATCAGCTGACCTCAGTATGCTTCGCATCTCGACAAGTTGTTTCGTGAAGTGACTTAAGTGGTGTCGTGTATTGTCGCTAGACCCAGAATGATAGGTGTCGTGGTGAGCAGTTCAGTCGTGCCAACCCGCAACTGTAGGATAAGGGTGAATATCGGCCGCAATGCCTATGCCTAGCCAGAACGAACCCCTTTTCCTGTATGGCCAGACCTCCTTACGATAAGTTTCGATTAATAGCTCCCTATCTTGCCTGTCTCTCGGCTGAAACATGCTGAATTTCGCGAGGTACATTTTCATTTCCTTCGCAGAACGTCACGCCTGACCAGACGCTTGCAGCCGCGGACGCGGCTGTAAGCGGTATGGTCGAGGCGATTGCGCCTCTCCGCACGGTATCGATTTGCACTTTACGTACCTATTTTTCTCTTTCTAACGCCTTGGCATCAGCTGAGGCCCTGGCGCGGCCCTTGCTCCGCAGGGGGCGTGACAGAGGCTTCGTCAGGTGCATGCCGTTGTTCTGCTTCCCTTACGCCCCTCGTTTTGCGAGCAGATCCCTCACTGCCGGAACAAGGTCGCTGGGTATTTCCATTACGGTTTGACCTTCCGACTCCTGAGCCGCCTCATCTTCCGCCACGGCCTCTTCTTCGCTCTGTTCATCATAGTGAGCGAGTACTTCTCGGACTCGATCCTCATTCCAACCGGGGGGGAACTCTGGTTCTCTCGTCATCATTGTCTCCTTCGACGTTGCCTCCGACGGTACGCCTTTAGAGCCTTGCCTTTTAGATCATACGCCGTTATGACAAACACAGTCCTCGGACGCGAATCAGGTACGTAGATCACACGCAGATATCTTCCAGTGGAAGTACGTCCGATGCAGACTCTTGAGACGTCTTTTCCGAGGCGATCCTCGCCTGGGGCACGAAGCACTTCCTCGACCTCTTCTTCCCGTACTCCGTGTCTCCATATGTGGGGTTCGCTAGTTGCGCTGTCGACATAGAAGCGCACTTTCATTTCGCATCCTCTTTCAGCGGAACGTTTGCACTCACGTTTTCCGACCCTAGCAAAGCGTCAAGTGAAGGCGGAGTTTCCCGATCTCTAATCTGGATAGTATAACCATCCGTCCTTGGGCGAATACCAATGTGAGGTGGTCTCAGTCCCCACCCGGTATACGACCCGGAAGCCGCCAGATTCAGGGCTGGCTTCATAACGTTGAATGAACCTGCTCATTTTCGGGTCCCTATAGGTGTACCCGCTCAGATCCTGTGGGTATTCTCCTGTCTGCACCTTGGTTTCGTATGCATACGCCACAATCCGGGCCGCTTCCGTCTGCACGCGGGCATGTCGACGCACAAGGGCAATCTGGTATGGGATGATCGCTAGCCCCAGCAGCAGTGCCAGTGTCCCGGCTAGAGTACGGCTCCCCACTGCAGTGAGAATGACAACGCAGTTGCCAACGATGACAAGCACCCAATACAAGTAACTAGTTATGTCGCCAATCGTCTCGAACGCCGCTTGAGCGCACATCACCTCCACTGGTACAAGAAGAGCCATGAGCAGCCCAAGAAGGGCGATCTCCCTAATTACGTCTTGCCCCATTCCTTTCGCCATCGGTTCCTCCTGTACGACGCCACGTGCCTTGGTCTCGGCGCCATCTAACCTAAGGACGTTCACTATTCCTTTTCATTCAGCAGAACGCCTTGGGTTCAGCGGCGCGGTCCGTCGCGTGCGCTGGAACCCGTTGTTCGCCTCTCCTCTCTCACCCTATGCGGAGGCATGCGTATGTACTTCCCTTTCCAGACGATCCCCGATCCGGTCCATCTGTTCCTCAAGATCGAAATGGGCTTGAAGATTCATCCAAAACTGCGCGGAAACACCGAAGTACCGACCAAGGCGTAGAGCCGTGTCTGCAGTGATGGACCGCTTGCCGTGGACGATTTCGTTGATCCGCCTGGCAGGAACGCTGATGTCTTTGGCCAAGCGGTACTGGGAGATCTCCATGGGATTGAGAAACTCCTCAAGGAGGACTTCACCGGGGTGTATTGGCTTCATCTTCTTCATCTTTGCTCTCCTAGTGATAATCCACGATCTCGACTTCGTAAGCATCACCCGATCGCCAGCGGAAGCAGATGCGCCACTGCCGGTTGATACGGATGCTGTGCTGTCCTTTCCGTTTCCCGCGCAACGCCTCGAGGCGGTTGCTGGGTGGCAACCGCAACTCATTCAGATCCGTTGCGGCGTCCAGCATCCACAATTTCCGCATGGCAGTTCGCTGGATAGCCATAGGCAGCCTACGGGAATGCTCACGCCTGAAGACCTTGTCTGTCTCAGGACACCTGAACGATCTGATCATGAGCTCATAGTAACGTCACGCGATAATGTCGTCAAGCGTTATTATTGTGTGAGGCGAACGCCTAGGCATCACCTGAGGCCCTGGCGCGGCCCTTGCTCCGCAGGGGCCGTGCCAGAGCCTTCTTCAGGTGCAGGCCGTTGTTCGCTGTTTCTAGGCAACCTCTAGCTTTAGCTGCTTGCCAAGCGCGCGCGCGAATTTCTCCAATGTCGATAGCTTGATGTCTTCCGCATGATTTTCGATTCTGGAAATTGCCGTTTTCTTCGTGTTGAGACGAGCAGCCAGCTCTTCTTGTGTAAGGCCCGCTTCCTCTCGTGCTTGCTTCAGCATTACCCCGATCTTGAACTGCTCGTATCCAGATTCGAAATCCTTTGCAAACTCAGGGTCTTTTGCCTTGCGTTTCTGTATGTATCTTTTCACATCACTCATGTGTTCCTCCTGCTGAAATAGTCCCGTTTCCGCTGTTCGGCGATTTGGATGGCTTGTCTTGGAGTTTTCTGTGTCTTCTTCTGAAAGGCATGAGAGAGTACCACTAGTTTAGATCCGTCGAGAAAGCCGAGTAAACGAAATATATTTGACCCAATCTTCACTCTTACTTCCCAAAGTTCATCTGTATTGACCATCTTTTGAAAATATTGCGCTGGGATGAGTTCCAGCTCTTCAATAATGGTCAACACCCAGGCAACCTTCTGTGCTTGTTTCGACGACAGGGAGTCGAGAAACTCCTCGACAGGACTTCTGCCTCCTGTTGTCTTGTAGAAGATGATCTCTCTAGCCATGGCTCAATGTTAACATAGAAGTTAACCCCTTGCGAGCTGAGCTGGTGGATATTTCTGCCAGCGAACGTCGCAGCTCAGGCATGATCATGCGTCAACCTGAAATGGCCTGCAGGTGCCTTCTCCGCTGTTTCCTGCTATCTGCGTTGAAGTGGGACCCAACACATGTGGATTGCCGACGCCATGAGGAAGCCTGCAATCCATGTGCCGGCTCTTATGGCCGGGCGGTCCACCAGGATCCAGGGGAGAATGCCGACGATGAATGGAATCATAACTACCATCGACCAATACGGGACACCGACTTTTCTACCGCAAGCCTTACAGGTTGCTGGAGCCGCAGGCCCAAGCCACATCTTGCGTATCCATGATATGCCCGGTTGATGACAATGAGGGCATTCGTACATCAGTTACATCCTCTCAGCGAACGCCTAGCCTGACGACCGTGGCTTTAGACGCGTGTCGTCGAGGCGGTTGTTAGGCTGCTGCTGAGTCCTTAAGTGTCCAGCCAGGGAAAACCAAGACAGCTGGATGACAGTTCAGCGCTCTTGCCAACACCTTAGCTCTCTCGACACCGATCTTGATCCTGTCGTTCTCTATTGCCGATATTGTGGACTGTGGAATTCCTGTCAGTCTGGCAAGCTCGGACTGACTGAATTCTTGCAGTTCACGTATGATTCGGACAGAATCGCCAACTGAGACGTCGATCGTCTTTTTTGCCTTGCGATAATTTTTCATTCTAGTTCCTCCTGTAGTCGTGAGGAGTAATATCAATTGCCTTTACGTATAGTTTCTTATTTTCAATTTTATAAATGAGTCTGTATTGCCTTCCCAGTCGGGACGATCTGAATCCTTTCCATTGTCCCCTAAGAGCTTCATCATGAAATCCCTTGATCAGCCTGAGTCCTTCCGGGCCGGAGATCACCACGATATCCTTCCATTTTTCGTATCGTTTCAGAACATCCACCGGAATCCTGGGTAGCTTCTGAGCCAACGAACGGTGTTCGTATACTTCCCACATATCAAAAATGTACTATGTCAAATAGAGTATGTCAAGGTTCTGGACATGATGCTTTTCTTGCAGCCTAACGCTTAGGCATCACCTGAGGGCCTGGCGCGGCCCTTGCTTCGCGGGGGCCGTGACAGAGGCTTCGTCAGGTGCATGCCGTTGTTGGGCTTTTTCCTTTTCTTCAATGTACCTCTTTGTCAACCCTGATATGCAGATGAGGCAAAGAGTCCCTACGAAATACCATCTTGTGAGTAGTTCCGTTGGTATGTGGACGCAGATCATCATCAATAGTGCGAGACAGAAAAGTGAAAAGGTTTCATCAACAATTTTCTTAACCTTTTGTTGGCGTTTGTTGAAGGGAGTAGGTCTGCTCCATTCAGCTCGACCGAACAAAATAAACGAAGAAGTAGCGGCAATCAGAATCAGAATTTGTCCTAATGGATGGAGTAAATCGTGTCGCGTGGACCACAATAGAATTCCAATAGTTGCGCATGCACCTACAGAGATATACTGGAGTTCTCTTTTCATATTGCTTGAGCCCAACGCCTTGGCATCACCTGAGGCCCTGGCGCGGCCCTTGCTTCGCAGGGGCCGTGACAGAGGCTTCGTCGGGTGCAGGCCGTTGTTGGGCTTCTTCTTTCTCCTCAATGTACCGCTTCGTCAACGCTAACATGAAAAGGAGCCAAAAAGGTCCCAAGAAATACCATCTTTTGAGCAGCTCCCTTGGCATATGAAATAACATGATTATGAATAGAGCTGCACCGAGAACTAGAAGGGCTCCATTAAGCAATTTCTTGGGTTTCCATTGTGGCCTGTTGAAACGAATAGGTTCAGTCAATTTGGCCCCCTGCAGAAAAAGCGAACAAGCGGAAATCAGAAGTGGTCCAAATAGGGCAAACGATGGCGATGCTGTGAACCACAATAGAATTCCAATAGTTGTGCACGCGGATGCACCGACATACTGGAGTTCTCTTTTCATATTGCTCCCCTCCCTTTCCCCATCACTCCTCCCCCTCTGCCCTCGAATCGCGTTGTCTGAAGTGATTCACTGCATGAATGAAGTGGAAGACTGAGCTGACGATGCAGAATGGTAACGCGACAGCCAAGAACTCTCCATCTTCCAGAGTCCAGATAAAGAAGACGCATTCGCCAGACACCCCCAAGAAGAGCAATGCCGCCGCGGTGTGAACCCAGGCCTTCTTCCTTCCTTTAAGATCTGAGATCATCGTCTGTTGTCCTCCCCCTTCTCCCTGCGGCACTTGCGCCCATGCACCAGCATAACAGCACCCCAGAGTATAGAGAGTGCTAGATCGCCCCAACCGTGCCCTAACCCTGCCACAAAGAAGAAGCGTACGAAGAAGAACAGTGCTAAGAATGCGCTTATGATGGCTGAGTTCTTATCGGAGATTATCTTCTTGTTTATCCACCCATCCGCGGCCATCTCACCCCTCCGCCTAGTCAAAGTAGAGCTCTGCTTCCTTCGATAACACTTTGCCCCCCTTATCAAAGGTCACAGAGCGAATGATGTAGTTCGTATCTCCTGGCGAGTAAGTGTAGGCCCACGTCACTTTGTCCCATTGATCCGTGCGCTGCTCTTGCGGGTCCCCCATCCTTGCCAAGATTTCGCTTTGTCGCTTCCCTTCGATCCATTTGAGATCTGATGCCACCATTTTGCCTTCGGGGTCATGGAGACGCATGAAATAGCACATCTGATCCTCAGCGCCTATGTAGTGGAACCACAGTTCGATCCATGCGCCATCTTCGGGCGAATAGAACCAAACATCCGCGTTGTCTCTATACCTCCTTATCGGATCGCCAAGGAGGGCCTTTACTTCATGAGAGGTCATTCCAAACTCGACTTTCCCGAAGTTGGTCTCCGAGTAGTCATCCGCATAGACCGTATCCCCGAACGTCTCCCATACGAATGCGCCGAAGCCTGTCGGTCGGTCAGTCGACTTCTGGCGCCATAGGATCCAGGCCCAAGGTACGAACAGCACGAGGCCCAAGGCCAGAACGACGGCGAAGCGTATCGCATTCTTTCTCACCGCTGCCCAGTACTCTGTGACGCATTGTTCACAGTAGAGTTGGTTCTCCCCCATGAGCGTGCCACAGGTCCTACAGCGGTACATGCCGTCAGGATCCTTCTTCGGCGTTGCCATGCGCGGAACCCGCATCCTCTGTTCTCTTTCCAACGTCACTCCTCAGGCGCGGCCTTTAGGCTGTCGCCTGCAGGAGATTGTTGGGCTGATTCCTCTGTCTGAATGTTCTGCAAGGCATTCCTAGCATTACGTTCCAGTTGCCTGTCCCTAAGCGCATCTGTTAACGCGGGGATCGCTTCCTTTGCTTTTGGACCAATTCTTCCGAGCGCACCTGCGGTTATCTGGCGCACATAAGGACTTCCCTCGGTCCTGAATATCTCTACTAAATGTGGAACAGCATCGGACGCAACAGGACCAAGACTGCCTAAATCATCGATCGCCTCTGTACGCAACCGGCTATTTGTTGTGGTGACGATAAACGCGGTGAGGTCGGAGATCATCTCTTCTTCTGACGCTACAGGAGATGTCATCTTGATCGGGATTGCTTCTTTAGGAGTGAGGTTACGTAGCATGTCATTAGGAGTAAGACCAAATAGCAATTGTCTGTGCATCCATCCCGCTTCAGCATTGAAAAGCAGAGCGCCCCAGGGTGTTCTGATATAGTCTCCTGATTTCTCGCCAATAACGGTTTTTCCCCCATATTTCACTGTGACTACACGCTTAGACTTATCCCTCACCCAGTCATCGTTGTATGTCCAATCGCCTGACTTCCAAGTGCCTGGCTTGCAGCCTCTTCCCGCAATCGGAATTGGACTTGGCCATCTTATCTGACTGTATGAATTGCGACCAAAACGTTGCTTTTCAACAAACTCCCAGTGTTGTCTATAACTCCTTGGTCGTTCGAGAAGCCATTCCATTGCGCTGCGTGACTCACCATGCACCACCTTGCTTAGACCCTCCAGGCATTTGAGCATAGGTAACCCCCACCCAAGGTTCCTGTAGAAATTGTCTTCTCCGGATTTCAGAATCCAACTGCCGTATTCCATAACGAATTGCGCATCGGGTTGCCCGTTGTTTGGATCTATGGCAGTTTGTGCAGAGAGATCCCCCTCAAGTAATCCTGAACTTCGCAAGTGTTTGATTATTTCAATTGCTTCATCCCGTGAAATCTGGGTGGTTCTTTCAGTCGTGAGTTGCTTGCCTTTGTCGCTATCTGTCACATTCTTCCTAGGGACATAAAACGTGACCCTCCTGTGACACTTGGGCCATGGCCCTCGATAGAAGATGCTCAATCTGAAAGTTGATGCACGACTCTGCAGAAGAGAAAACCTGTCTGCCTCAACGCGCTTCGGCTCCTGCGTATCTTCGGGATTACCCGAAATAGATAGGCTTGGAATAGCGAGCAAGAATAGAAGATAAAGAATGGCGCGGTATTTCACATTAGTGAATGTTGATTTTTGTATCATTACCATACCTCTGAGACTGTCATTCATCTCCATGCCCAACGCCTAGGCATCACCTGAGAACCTGGCGCGGCCCTTGCTCCGCAGGGGCCGTGACAGAGGCCTCGTCAGGTGCATGCCCTTGTTATGGTTTTTCACGTTTCCTTGCGTAGGATGCCAGGAAGCCGCACTCGCAACATCTGTAACTTGAGATAGGTATAGTCAGATCGTTCTTGACCCAAACTCCATCACCTCCGCCCAAAAAGAACGTCTGAGGCTTCGGCGCACCCACATGCCATTTTGCCTCAGTTTTTCCCCTGTGTTTTGAATCTACAATGAATCCCTCTTGCATCTGTCCACCACAATGAGGACATGCTAGCGGTTTTTTATTCATCGTCTCACCATAACGGTAAGCCTGACGACCGTGGCTTCAGACGCGTGTCGTCCAGGCTCTTGTTAGTAACTTTTCCCTCTTTTCGCCTTCTCACTAAAGGCCTCGCCCAGTCCCTCTTGGCTCCTTTTTTCCTTTTCCCTATCCACGCCCTCATTCTCGGTTCGTTTCTTTGCGAGGCCCATGTTCACGATGGCTTTCTTCCCACCCTTTCCCCTTTTACTCACCCTGTCTGCGTATTCCAGTATCTTGGAAGTGTCCACCATCGCGTTGCTTTCACGATCTTAGCCACCAACTTCCTTCCCTCTGCCTCCTTTGCTCCTGTCTAGACGGTATCGATCTGATCTTCACCCATCTATTTTTCTGTTACTAACGGTAAGCCTGACGACCGTGGCTTTAGGCGCGTGTCGTCCAGGCTCTTGTTAGAAAGTTTGGTCTCCCTTTCCAGCCTCTGATCCTTG
>Ga0272442_10004839_pt1 | contig 18226 bp, 14 predicted proteins | sample SSMForm2O_FD_200262 | JGI IMG/M metagenome (GOLD analysis project Ga0272442, IMG submission 200262) | Marine sediment archaeal communities from Little Sippewissett salt marsh, Falmouth, MA, United States - SSM-Form-2O | ecosystem: Environmental > Aquatic > Marine > Wetlands > Sediment ... | reverse complement strand
AACTCATGCAGAACGACGTTTTGCCCGTCCTGAACGTTGCGGGCGCCGCCGGTAATGCTGTCCCAGGCCAGCACGACCGGCCCGTTCTGCCACGATTCGCCCAACCGGACGCTTTTGCCCTCAATCATAATCCCACCGTCATTGGTCAATCCCTTGGCCACGTAGGTATGCGGATAGACATAGATGGTCTTGAGTTTGGGGAAAAAGCGGGGCTTTCGATTCAGCAGCAGCATGCACGCCTGCGCGGCGATAGTGACCTTGACTTCATCGGTGATCTCCTGCCCGCCGCAGCCGACAAAATTTTTCTCAGCCAGAAACACATTGGTCAAACCCTGCAACTGCTGTTTAAGTTCTTCCGGAAGCCGGTTGTAGAGGGGGATATTCTTCTCCATAATCTCCGGCCAATGCTCCGAAGCCGGCTGGCTCATCAATTGCCCGCGCCGCTTATTCCGCTTTCTGATTGCGATAAACTTCCACGTTATCAGCAACACGATAGCCCCAACCACTCCGATTGTAATATACATGCTGGTCATGGCCACAAATATATACTGAAAACATTCATAATGACAGAAAATTTATCGTTATCGATTCTGTTTTACCGAAGAATACTGTAATGAGCAAGCAGAAGGCACAAAACAATAAGCGGCTTTGCATCCTGTTTCTATTGTTTGCAATATGTATCGGGATGTTTGTCTGCCGACGATTTATCAGACGTTGTGTGATAGCAGGGATTCAGATGGCAAAGGGCAAATCAACTGTTGGACAGCGGATTGAGCAGTATGGTCAGGGTGTTAAAGATCGATTGTCCGATTCGTTAGAGCATATTGGTATTCATTGGCCGCCAAAAAAGATGGTTTTGATCGGTCTCAAAGATGAAAAATTATTGGAGGTGTGGGTTTCACAGAATGGAGATACGTATCATTTTCTGAAGTCTTATCCGATTTTAAAAGCCAGCGGAAAGTTGGGGCCGAAGCTGAAAGAGGGGGATTGTCAGGTTCCGGAAGGACTTTACAAAATCGAATCGTTAAATCCAAACAGCCGATTCCACTTATCCCTTCGCATCAATTATCCGAATACTTTTGATCGAAAAATGGCAGCACGCGAAGGGCGAACCGACTTGGGCGGTGATATTATGATTCACGGAAGCAGAGTCTCCATTGGTTGTTTAGCCATGGGAGATCCAGCGGCTGAAGATTTATTTATTCTTGCTGCCGAAACAGGGATTGACGATGTTTCCGTGATTCTAAGCCCGTTGGATTTTCGAGTCCGCAATTTTGAAGGCGATCTTTCTCAGATGCCAAACTGGGTGCCGAATTTATATGAGCAGATCAAAGCCGAATTGAGGAAATACACACAAGTGAACATGACAGATTTAAGGGATTGAAACAATGAAGGAAGCAGCAGGGCAACTTAAAAGTCGGTTGGTGACACCCTATATCGAGTTCGCTGTCAGGATTATCTTAGCCCTTGTCATTTGCGGGGAGACGGCATTGGCTTTCATGCGATTTACTGACGGATCCGGAATGTTCTGTATTGATCCTCCTGCTGCCGATCCGGGATGGGAATGGAAAGTGCCTCTGGCATGGGCAATTATCTACGGAATCTCCACTTTTGTCGGTGTCGCAGTTGCTGCTTTTCGGGTAAAAAGTCTAAAAATTTCTATCATAATAGCCACCATTACGATAGGGGCGTTTATTACTTTAAGGTCTATCAGTTTTAATCCATGGAAGTCGTATTTCGATTCGATATTTTTGTACTTTAAAGAAACTGAGGCACATATAGGTATTCCGGTGATGGTTGCTGCGGGTACGCTGGCTTGTATCGTAGCACGGCTGACGAGAAAAACCGAAAATGGGGACTTGACTGGTTAGCCCGATTCGAAATATCGGCTGGAAGCCGACGTTACGATTTCTGTTGAGTTAACTGTTTTCCGCATTTCTTACAGTAGATTGCATCTCGTTCATGTGATGCGTGGTTGCAGGCGGAGCAGGTTGTTTTAGCTTTATCCGGTGCTTGAATGATCTGTGCGGTGACGATGCCGGTGGGGACGGCGATGATGGAATAGCCCAGTAGCATGACGATGGCCGCCAGGCACTGTCCGGCGGGGGTTTGGGGTGAGATGTCGCCATAGCCGACGGTCGTCAGTGTAACCACAGCCCAGTAAATGCTGACGGGAATGCTCGTAAAGCCGGTTTCGTCCAGCGTTCCCTCAATGGAGTACATCAGTGCACCGATGATGACTACCAGCGTCAGGACAAAACATAAAAAGACGATAATCTTTTGCCGGCTGGCGTACAGGGCTTGCCGCAGGATGTCTGCTTGCCGGGTGTGATTGCCCAATTTCAAAATACGGAAAATACGCAGCACGCGAAGAATCCGGATTACTTTCAGGTAGTCCAGCCCTCGCATGAAGATACCAAGATAGGTCGGTAGGATCGACAGCAGATCGATGATGCCGAAAAAGCTGGTTGCATATTTTGGCTTAGACGGTACACAATACAGCCGTAGAATGTATTCAGTTGTGAACAGGATGGTGAAGAACCATTCGGCCCCTTTGAGCAGATATTCGTGTTTATCATGAATATCTTTGACACTATCCAGCATGACTACGCCCACACTGACCAGAATGCAAATGATCAAAACAACATCAAACGCCTTTCCGGCGAGCGTGTCGGCTTTAAAGATGACCTCATACAGTTTTTTACGAATATCTGCCATTTATTACCGTATCGCAGGAGTTCACACTTTAGTGTGTTATACGACCAAAACAAGCTTCCCCCTTCGCTCTACGAGCTACGGCGGGACAAAAAAGCTTACTCTTACTTATTGATCCGTTTTTTCACGGTCCTTCGATCCAGGGCTGTTAGTTTGGCCACTTCTTCGTAGGTGCCGTAACGATCATAGAGGATTTTGCAGTAGCTGTCCAGCAATTCATCGGCAGTCAGGGTGCCGGATTCGATACCACTGACGAGTTCGTCCTGTCGGCTGCGGGCTTTGGGGGTGTGTCCTTCGTAACTGTGTTTGAGGATGACCCGGCGAATGCACTGGGCCAGTTCACGGACATTGCCCGGCCACATATAAGCGGTGCCGCCTAATTGCTTTGTAATCACGTCCATGACCCGGTCTGTCAATTCCGTATTTTCACTGTCCGAGATTTGCGTGCAGAAGTGCTGGACCAGGTCGGTCAGTTCGTCGGGATTCTGCCGAATCCGTTCGGCCAGCGAGGGCACGCGGATGCAGTCCGAACACAACCGGTAATAAAAATCGTCCCGAAAAGTCCCATCGGCCCGCAGTTGGTCGAGAGGGCGGTTCGTCGCGGCGATGACACGCCCGTAAAACCGCTTTGGCTTGTGGCTGCCAACCGGCGTGAATGTGCGTTCCTCGAGGACTTTTAGCAGCTTGACTTGGGCCGGTTCACTGATTTCGCCAATTTCGTCAAGAAAGATCGATCCATGGGGCCGACATAATGCCAGCACACCTTCATGTTCGGCGGTGGCACCGGTAAAGGCACCCTTGACATGGCCGAACAGTTCCGACTCCAGCAGCGACTCGGCAAACTGCGAAAGATTCACCGGGATAAATGTGCCGGCAAAGCTGGATTCAAACGCCTGTTTGTCCGGATTGTACGGAATAAATCCGCTGTATCCGATGGCCGCGGCGGCGGCGCCTTTACCGCTGCCGGTCGGCCCTTCCAGAAGGGTCGAAAAGTCCTCCATCTTATCCCACATATAACGCTCGTAATCCCGGATATCGTAGGTGAAAATATTGTTCCACAGGGCCATCCGCAACTGCCGCATGCAGTCGCTTTGTCCGACCAGGCCACGGTCAATGAAATAGAATGCCCGGCGAATCTGGTAAAACATCGCCAGGTATTGCAGGGCTTCTTTGCGGGTAAAGCCGCGTTTTTGGAGCAATTCAATCGCTTCCGGCCCAAAAACCACTTTCATAGGAGTATTCCCTGCTTTTTCCTGCTGAGCGATGAATGCATCAAAGCGATCTATGAGGGTGTGATAGACATCGAACAAAAACGTGTACCGCATTAGCTCGCGGTCTTTGTCGGTGAAATCATCAAAGCAGCAGGGGCCGGCAGCGTCCAGTCTGCCCAACTGCTGGCGGATTGCCTCAATGGCATACCGGACCCGCTGACGGCGGTTATCCGCTGCGTGAATCCCGCTGATCTGACGGTCGATCCTTGCCCGTTCATCGCTGAAAGGATTGATTGCCGCCGCATCCGATACCAGCCGGAAAAAGTCACGGTCTTGAGAGCTTAGTTTTATCTTTGGCATTCATATAATGTACTATCTGTGTACATAAAATGTCAATCGTTAAATTGTAATTCTCCTCGCTTAATTTCAGAGAAAGCTTCAAGTCCTTTATATGAAAGTTGTTATAGATTTCCTGTTGGGTTGGCATGGGAGTTGTTTTAGATGTAATTAAGTTGTTTTTGAAAACTGAAAAAGATGGTTGAAAGGAAAACAAACAAATGACAATACAAGCCAGGCGATCTCGAAAAGTCACAATCCCGTGGATGGGCAAGACGTATATCGAATTGCTTGCCCATTCATTGAGATATGTTGGCGTCAATGTGCAACTGCCCCCACCGACGACGGACCGAACCATTCAAATTGGTGTCAGGAACACGGCGGAAATGGTATGTTTTCCACTCAAGCCGACGCTCGGTAACTTTGTCGAGGCCCTAGATAACGGGGCCGATACGCTTCTGATGTTCGACTCCAAAGGTCAGTGCCGTTTGCGGCACTACTGGAAGATACAGGAATTTATATTGCACAACATGGGATACGAATTTCAAATGGTGAACCTGAATTTCAAAAATGCGGTGCGTGTACTGAAGGAACTGGGCGGTGCATCGAGATTGAAAATACTGAAAGAGGCGTTCCGTTTTTACGGCCGGGTAAAGAAAATCGATGATATCAAGGAGCAGTGGTCCGATGACCGGCCGAATATCGGGATTATCGGAGAAATTTTTACCTGCTGTGATGAGCGGATCAATTACGGGATTGAAAGCAAGATTTATAAACTCGGCGCCAAGCCAGTCAATACGGTAACGTTGTCTTCTTTTCTCAAGTCCGCTTTTTTGAAAAAGATTCACTGGCCGACGAAAAAGAGGCGGTATGACAGAAAAGCTGAAACATATTTCAACGGCGATCTTGGCGGCCACGGGAAAGAAAATATTTCAAATTTGTTGGAACTGGTGGATAACAACATCGGCGGTGTCATTCATCTGCTGCCCATGAGCTGTATGCCGGAAACGACCATCGAGCCATTTGTCAATGCGATCTGCCGCGACAGTAATACGCCGCTGCTCCGGATTCCGATTGACGAGAACACAGCGGAGGCGAATCTTGAAACCCGGCTGGAAACATTTGTGGAACTGATCAAAATGCGAGGTGAACAATGAAAACGTATATCGGATTAGATGTTGGAAGTGTATCGGTCAAACTGGCACAAATCGACGGGAATGAAAATCTGCTCAACTCGGTTTATCTGCGAAATCATGGCCTGATTGAGACCGTCAAAGAGGCCCTGGAGACGATGGATGATCCATCCGACGTCGCGGGCGTGGGAGTCACCGGCAGCGGCAGAAAGTTTGTCGGGATGTTTGTGGGTGCCGATCTGGTCAAGTCCGAGGTTTTGGCGCATACCATCGGCACCTTGTCCTTTTACCCGGAAGTCCGGACGCTGATGGATATCGGCGGTGAGGATTCCAAACTCATGACGCTCAATGACGGCGTTTTGGAAAACTTCCGGCTCAATTCAATCTGCTCAGCGGGAACAGGCAGTTTCCTCGAATCCATCGCTTCTCGGATGGGAATTCGGATACAGGATGTCGGGGACATCGCTCTAAGCAGCACCCAGCGTTTGGATTTCCCCTCCAAGTGCGGCGTGTTTACGCAGTCAGCGGTGGTATCCAGGAAAAACTGCGGTGCCGCCAAAGAGGATATTCTGATGGGTGTGTGCCGGTCACTCGTGGCAAATTATCTGACGATGGCAAAGGGTGTACAGCTCAAATCCCCGTTTGTGTTCCAGGGAGCAACCGCAAAGAATAAAGCCATTGTAGCAGCATTCGAGGAAGAATTGGCCAATCCGGTGATAGTTCCCGAATACTGTGATGTGATGGGTGCTGTCGGCGTTGGAATCATGGTTAAACGAGCTAATCCCGCACAGACCAATTTTAAGGGGTATCATTTATTGAACCAGGAATATCGGACAAAAACCGTTATTGCCGATGGATGTGAAAATCATTGCGAATTAACGATGCTTTTCGAGGGCAGTCAATATGTCGGATGTATCGGCAATAAATGCAGCAAGTGTGATTCCGTGATCTGCTCCGAAGATCGATCAATAAGTTTGTGTGCTTAAACAGAACTTTTGTGAATATGGATCAATTTAAGAAAGGAAGGTTCAATATGAATCGAAGCGTATGTATGGCAGGATTGGTATTATTTGTAGTTGTTGTCGGATGTATGGATTCGATGCGTTCCATGGTCAATGCCGACGAAAAAAAGGAACTATTGCGGATTGGGGTTTATGACAGCCGGGGGATTGCGATTGCGTATTGTCATTCTAACTTTGCCGAACAGAGGTACCAAAAGTGGAAAACCCAGTCAGAAAAAGCCGAGGCGGCAGGAGACGAGCGTAAAGTACAGGAAATAAAAGAAATGGCTAATAAGCAACAGGCCAAACAGCACTTGCAGGGATTCGGTACAGCTCCGGTTCATGAATATCTGGAGCTTGTGAAGAAACAGATTCCGGAGGTGGCAAAAGCGGCCGGTGTTGATGTCATCGTCAGTAAGTGGGAATTTGATTACATGGCCCCTGACGTCGAAACAGTTGATGTTACAATGGAATTAGCCAAACTTTTCGAGTCGAAAGAAAAGGCGTATCAATGGATCGAGCAGATGAAAGACAAGGATCCGATCAGCCATGAGGAATTGGAACGTCTCGAAAAGGAACATCCGCATTAAAAATGTATATGACTTTTTAGTTTGTTATGCTGAACTTGATCTGGCATCCAGGCATAGACGCACTAAAATCCGGATTAAGCTTGGGGAGACATTATTCGGAGGGCGAGGCGACACGTTATATTTGGCTGTGGAAGGGGCTTTTTACAAAATATAGAATAGTTGCGTTTGCGGAGACGTTATGTTACAAATACTGGATAAAAAGCTGAATAACCCCCTCCCCCCTTCGGGGTACTCCCCCTTAGCAGGGGGAGAGCTACTTGAGGAGCCATTGACGTTGAAGGACCAACTGGACATACAGCCGATGGAAATGGTCGATCCGGCAGTTTATCCGGAGCCGGTTGTGGAGTATTTTCATCATTACGGACTGAATTATACCGATTTGGACGTGACGCATTGGTTCGGCACGTTTGAATCGGGTGGGTTTACGCTCGCGGCCCATCTCTATGAACCCGCCCAGTACACAGCGACCGTGGTCCTGCTGCACGGCTACCTCAACCATTGCGGCCAGTTCAAGAATCTGATTCGTTTTCTGTTGGAAAACGGCTATGCCGCGGCGGTGTTTGATCTGCCCGGCCACGGCCTGTCTTCCGGCGAGCGGGCGGCGATTGATTCCTTCGATCAGTACGTTCCGGTCACACAAGATTTCCTCAAATTGGTAATATCTCGATTGCATGGTCCATACCATGCTATCGGATTCAGTACCGGAGCGACCATCCTGATCGAGATGGTATTGACGGAACAGGCAGATGATTTTGATAAGATCGTGCTGGCGGCGCCGCTGATTCACTGGACCGGCTATGAACAGTCCAAGGGCACCTATAAGATTTACAAGGTCTTCACGGATAAAATCGCCCGCTTCCATCGCAAGAATTCCTCGGACAAGGACCATCTGATTTTCAACAAGACCCGCGATTATCTGCATTGCACACACATCGCACTGAATTGGGTCAAGGCATTGTTTGATTGGAATGACAAAATCAAACTCCTGCCTGAAAGCGACCGGGATGTGCTGGTCCTTCAAGGTGATAAAGACGGCACGGTTGACTGGAAATATAACCTGAAACGAGTCAAACAAAAATTGCCTAAGACTGACATCAAAATGATCGAAGACGCTAACCATGAACTGTTTAACGAAGCCCCCGAATACAAACAACATGCCTTGAACCATATTCAAGGGTACTTTGAGGACTAAGCATGTTAGGTTGTAAATTATCGAGAGTACTATTAGTAACCTTTTTGTTTGGAAGTCTCAACTTCTTAACGGCGGGTGTGGGGGCGTGCTTGCTCTATCTCATCGAATATCAAGGGAGATCACCGGAAATGTTCGGTTGGTGGGGGACTCTGTATATAACAGGATTGGTGTGTGTAATTTTTAATTCCGGTTCTTTAGTTGTAAATATTATTTTTACGATCTTATCCAAAGCATCGAATACTTGGATTTCGATACTTGTCACTACTGAAGCATTCTTTTTAGGCGTTCTATTTTTAATTTCAATAATTTTGCTTGAGTGTTTAGAAAACCACTTAGGAAATGAATCATTTGGCCAGATCATATTTTGGATATTGGCCTCTGTATTGTCTGCAATTGGCTGGATTGCAGGCAACTATCTTAAAAAAGAACATGTAAATCCCGTTAATCCTGTCTAAAAATAATTAGTGAAAATCCGCGATATCCGCGGTTAAGAAAGCGAGGTAAATCATGGAAACAAAACAAAAAGCAAAGGGCTCATGGGGTGTGCGGTTTTTTATTGTAGTGCTTGGGATTACATTGGGCATCTTGTTCTTCTGGCTGCTCAGTTTTGTCGAGGGCGACATCGGTACCATGAAAGGCCCGGACTGGAACGTAGTCCGTCGCGAATTTGTCAGTCAGCAGATGGATGACGATATCAAGCAGTTCAACAGAGAAATCAAGCGTCTGAACCAAGAAATTAATGATCTCAGAGAGCAGCAGCGGATACTGAACAGCAGCACCGGCAGTTTCCAAAGGACCATGGAAGAACTGCGTAAATCTCTGAATAGACCCGAATTAAAAGAAATATTAGACAAAAGTCTGCAGGCGTTTTTGGAGAACCAAAAGGAGAATCATGAATACTTTCAAAATATTTCTAAACTGGTTGAGCAGCGCCAACAAAAAGAGGATAGGCTGTCGGATCTTTCGAAGCTGATTAAGGACCTGGAGGATAAGGCGCACGAAAAGCATAATATCCTGATTAAAAAACATCGGCTTAAGGTTGCTGTATTGAAGCTGTCGTTCTTGGTGCCGATCTTTTTAGTCGTGTCCTTTTTGTTTATGAAATACCGTGTAGGAGCGTACTGGCCGCTGGTGTGGTCTGCATTTATCGCAAGCTTTATCAAAATTACCCTGGTGGCTCACACTTACTTCCCGACGAATTACTTTAAGTATATTGCGCTGTTAGTAATTATCGGGATTGTTTTGCGAATCCTGATCTATCTGATTCGATTGATCGTGGCGCCCAAGAAGGATCTGCTCATCAAACAGTACCAGCAGTTTTATGACAAGCATCTGTGCCCTGTCTGCACTAAGCCGATCAAGGCCGGTCCGCTGCGGTATGCCGGGTGGAAGAAGAAAACTGCGGTTCTCGCATCGCAGGGAACGGAAATCGATAAACAGCAGGCCTACACCTGCCCGTCCTGCGGTACAAATTTGTATGACAAATGTGGAAACTGTGGTAACATTCGTCATACGCTCCTGCCGTACTGCGAACACTGTGGTGCTGAGAAAGCTGAATAATTTTCTACTGATAAACATAGGGAGTTGAAATTTGGAAACAAAAGATAAGATGCCCCGTTCGTTCATTTGGCACAACGCCACCCAGTTTCTGGGGGCGATGAATGATAATATCTTTCAGTTACTGTTGGTCTTTTTCCTGATTGCGATCTTAGGTGATGATCGGAGTCAGGAGATCAACTACATCTCGGCAATTATATTTACGGTTCCATTTTTGATTTTCATTCCCCTGGCAGGCGTTCTTGCCGACCGTTTCAGCAAACGCAACATCATTGTGCTCACGAAGATTTCAGAATTGCTTGTAATGCTGCTGGGCCTGTTTATATTTGCCTCAAGCGGCTATCTTGGCAAAAGTGCGGTCGTTCTGATCTATGTGACATTGTTTTTTATGTGTACTCAAAGCTCCTTTTTTGGCCCTTGTAAATACAGCATCATCCCCGAACTGGTGGGGCGAGAACGGCTGTCCAAAGCCAACAGTTACCTGCAGGGAATGAGTTTTATGGCCATTGTTTTCGGTGCCGCTGTCGCACCGATGATAACATTTATGGCCGACCGAAATATGGCTGTTGCCGGGGTGTTCTGCGTGATCATTGCTGTGGCGGGTATTTTTACCAGCTTTAAGATAACACCAACTCCGGCAGTGAGCAAGGATTCCAAAATCTCCTTGTTTTTCCTGAAAAACATCGGCAGCGCCCTCTATCAAATTCGCCATGACCGCTTTTTGATTTTGGCTGTATTTGCCAGCGCTTATTTCATGTTGATTGGCGGCTTTGCCAAATTTGTGCTCATTCCCTACGGTATGGAATATTGCAAATATGCTGATACAATGAGCGCTTTACTTTTTGTTGTTGCCGCCTTGGGTATTGGTTTCGGCTCCTGGCTGGCAGGGCAGCTATCCGGTCGAAATGTCGAAGTTGGGATCATCCCGTTTGGGGCAATCGGGTTGGCCCTGACCGCCATTGGACTTGGCTTGACAGGCGCATGGGCACAACCCGGCGGTCAACTTGTCAGAGTATTGACACTGAGTTTAGTAACACTATTTGGAATTAGTGCCGGGCTCTTTATCGTTCCGCTGAACGCCTTTATTCAACTGCGTGCTCCGGACGCTGTACGCGGCAGGGTGTTAGCTTCATCCAGTTATATCGGCTGGGTTGGAATCGCATCGGCGGCAGGGATTTGTATCGTATGTAATAAGCATTTGGGTGTTCCTCTGAGTACCTTATTTCTGGGGGCGGGCTTTCTTACACTGGCGCTTGCGATAGGAACTATCATTATCCTTCCGGACTTTCTGGTGCGACTGATCGTGGTGCTGCTGACGCGAACCATCTACCGCATCCGTGTTGAAGGCGAGGAAAATGTGCCCTTTGAGGGTCCGGCTTTGCTGGTTTCCAATCATGTGTCCTGGGCCGATGCCGTGGTGATTGCTGCGACGCAGCAGCGGCGAATTCGCTTTGTGATGGATAAGGCGATGATCGAGCATTTGTCACTGTTTAAATGGGTCTTTCGGCTGGGCAAGGTGATTCCCATCAGTGCGGGCGATTCGCCTAAAAAGATCGTCGCCGCACTGCACGAGGCGCGTCAGGCCATGGATGATGGCTACCTCGTCTGCGTCTTCGCCGAAGGCAAACTCACTCGCACCGGCTCAATGGACCGGTTCCGCAGCGGCTTTGAGAAAATCGTCAAAGACACCGATTACCCGATCATCCCGACCTATATTGGCGGCCTGTGGGGCAGCATCATGAGCCACTACCACGGCGAAGTACTGAGCGTACTGCCCAAACGGCTGCCGTATCCCGTTCGGGTCCATTTTGGCACGCCTATGTCATCAACATCCTCCACCCAGGATGTCCGGGGAGCCATCGAAGAACTGAGCGTCGATTATTACAATGCCAAGATGCCTAAGCGACTCTCCCTGGGAGAAACGTTTGTTAAAAAGGCCCGACGGCACTGGTTCAAGCCGTTCATGTCCGACACAACCAAACAAAACCTGTCCTTCGGCAAAGCCCTCATCGCGGCGACGGCACTGGCTGACAAACTCAAGGATTCGACGCAAAATCAGCAGAATATCGGCATTTTTCTGCCGTCCTCCAATGGTGGGGCGTTGGCAAATCTGGCCGTAACATTGCTCAATAAAACATCGGCCAACCTTTCCTACACCGCTTCCGAAGAGGATCGGGCGTACATGATTGAAACGGCGGAGATTCAGACCGTTCTGACCAGTCGTATCTTTCTCAAAAAGCTCAGAATCGAACCGGAGTCTTTACCCGGCGTGATCCTGATGGAAGAAATTATTAAAACCATCACTTCCGGCGAAAAAACGCGGGCCATGCTCAAGGCCCTGTTCCTGCCGCGGCGAAAACTTGCTAATCGGTCAAAAGATTTCAGTGCTGACCAAACCGCAACAATCCTGTTTTCTTCCGGTTCCTCCGGACGGCCCAAGGGTGTGGAACTGTCGCATCATAATATCCTGTCCAACCTGGAAGGGGCACTGGAAATGTTCCGGGTCTATAAAGATGACCGGCTCTGCGGGATTCTGCCACTGTTTCATTCGTTCGGTCTGTCGTGTACGTTGTGGCTGCCGATTTTAGCTGGGGTGGGCGTCAGTTTCGTTCCCAATCCCTTAGAGGCCAAATCTGTCGGAAAAACCGTTCGTGAAGACGGGTGCACGCTGCTGTTTGCCACACCGACGTTTTTGCAGAACTACCTGCGCCGCTGTGAAGCGGACGATTTTAAGACGCTGCGGTTTATTATTGCTGGTGCGGAGAAACTGAAGACGGAGATGATCGATGCATTCGAGGAAAAATTCGGCCTCCGTCCGTATGAGGGCTATGGGGCGACCGAGTGCTCACCGCTGATCGCCCTGAACGTCCCGGATGCCAAGACCTCTACCGGCCGACAGGTCGGTACCAAGGAGGGCACCGTGGGCCATACCGTCTGCGGTTTGGCGTTCAAGGTGCTGGATGTCGAAACGGGGCTGCCCGTACCGATGGGTGAACCGGGGATTTTGCATGTCAAGGGTGCGAATGTCATGAAAGGGTATCTCAAGCTGCAGGAAAAAACGGACCAGGTCCTGCATGACGGCTGGTACAACACCGGGGATATTGTCAGCGTTGATCCTGACGGTTTTGTAACCATTCGTGATCGGCTCAGCCGGTTCAGTAAGATTGGCGGCGAAATGGTGCCGCACATGACCATCGAAGAGACGGTTCTCAAGGGCCTGAACATTACCGAATCGGTCATCGCTGTGACCAGTGTGCCGGATGCGAAAAAGGGCGAGCAGCTTGTGATTTTGTATGATAGGGAAAAAGTCGATGCCGATGCGTTGAATTACATTTTGGCTGAAAGCGACCTGCCGAAGCTGTATATCCCGAAAAAAGACAACCTGATCGCCGTGGACGAAATCCCGCACCTCGGTTCCGGCAAACTCGACATGATGAAACTCAAGCAAATCGCGAAAGAAGCGAAAACGTCCAATGAATAAAAACAAGGCACTATTATCGTTGTTGCTATTGGTTCCCGCACCCAGTATCGGTGTATTGGGGGGGATGGTCCTCTGGCCGGAGGCATCTTTGGGCAAGTGTATATTTATGTTCAGCAAGCTGTGGTTATTTACTCTGCCGGTCCTGTGGTATTTGCTTGTTGACAAGGGCAGGTTTAGTTTATCTCCCGCTCGCAAAGGCGGATTTGGTTTCGGCTTGCTCTCCGGCGGCATTATCAGCGGCATTATTCTTGCGGCCTATTATTGGCTGGGGCCGGTCTTTCTCGATAATGGTGTTTTGGTCGATAAAATGCGTACCATTGGGCTGGATAGCCCCTACTTATATATTGGCGGGGCACTCTACTGGATTTGCATAAATTCCGTTCTTGAAGAATATGTCTGGCGATGGTTCGCCACCAAGCAGTGCGAGGAATTATTCAGGCCGAAGTTGGCGGTTGTTTGTTCAGCGGCTTGTTTTACCCTGCATCATACCATTGCTCTAAATACCTTTATGCCGCCGATTGCGACGATGGTCTGCTCGTTGGGCATTTTTATCGGCGGAGCGGTCTGGTCTTATATGTATGTTAAATATGAATCCATCTGGCCCGGCTATGTCAGCCACGCCATCGTGGATTTATGCGTTTTTGGTATTGGTGCAATGATGATCTTTGGATAAAATCTTCAAAACGACTGAAAGGATAAGCAAATGGAAGGATTAGCGGCGTTATTAGTTATATTGGGTATTGCCCTGTTCATTTCCGGACCGATTGCAGTGATTCTGGCGCTTGTCCTGTTTAACAAGTTGGGCGGCATCAACCGCCGCCTCAACAAGCTGGAGGGCAAGCACGAGTACGGCCCCTATGGCGTAACCCCTGCCAAGCCGATGGCGACTGCGCCGAAATCGGCTGCCGCAGTTGCGCCTGTACCTGCCGTCCAGCCCCCGCGTGTCGAGCAGCCTAAAGCCCCGCAGGCAATTTCACAGCCGGCACCTGCCCACGTTTCCAAACCGCCAGCGGAAACGGTGCCTCCACCCTCAAAGCTGTCCGATATGCCCCCCAAACCGCAGACCCCGCCTGCACCTGCGGTGAAGCCAACGACTGAAGTTTTATCCGCGATGAAAGAGTTTGGACCGCTTAAACCCAAACCTGCGGGCAAGGGTGGATTGGAACTGAAAATCGGCACCACGGTCGTATTGGTCATCGGCGTCATCACTGTGATTATCGGCGTGGCGTTCTTTTTGAAATATGTTTACGACAATATGACATTCAGCGAGGAAATGAGGGTTACCATGGTTGCCGTTGGCGGCCTGATCGCCATTGTCCTCGGTGAAATACTCCGGCGGAAAAACTTCGAGATTGTTGCCAAAGGCATCGCTGCTTTGGGATTTGCCCTGCTGTACACCGCTGTGTTCAGCGGCAGCCGTGTCTATGCCCTGTTCAGCATCGAATGGGCGTTTGGCCTGTCCATTGTCGTTACCGCCGGGGCGATGGCCTACGCCGTTGCCTTAGATGAAATCCTGATCGCTTTTCTCGCTTTATTGGGCGGCTACCTTTCGCCGGTCATTATCTCAACCGGCCAAAACCTGCCCATCCCGTTGTTCAGCTATGTCTTCGTCCTCAGCGCCGGCGCGATGGGCTGTGCGATGTTCCGCCGCTGGCGCGCGGTCAACTGGATCGCCATGGTCGGCACGTACCTGCTCTATACTGCGTGGTTTGAAAAATTTTACACGACCGACCAGATGCAGATCGCCCTGTTCTGGCTAGGCGTGTTCGCGGGTATGTACCTGGTTCTGCCGATTCTGCACGGTCTGGTCAAAAAGCTCATTGCCCGCAGTGAAGATGTCACGCTGATCGTCGTCAACAGCGTTGCCGTCTATTACTACCTCTGGCGAATGCTCTATGACGGCTCCCGCCAAAATCTTGCCATCGCCAGCGCCGTTCTCGGCATTGCTCATATCGCGCTGGTTTTTGTTGTTCTGTGGCGGTGTCGGGAGGATAAAAAGCTCCAGGCCGCCCTCGGCGTTCTCGGCACGGCGTTCGTTACCGCCGCCATCCCGATGTACTTCGACACCTTGCAGCCCACGCTGATCGGCTGGTCGATTGAGGCGGTCGTGCTGACGTTTATCGGCATTCGCTACAATAGCTTATGGACCAAGGCCATGTCTATCATTGTCGCGGCGATTGCTTCGGCGGGTCTGTTCTATCACCTTCCCCTGCACACCAGCGAGGACTTCCGGCCGTTCCTCAACAGTCCCTTTGGCACGTGGCTTTGGGTCTCGGCGGCGATTCTTGTCTGTCACGGCCTGTGGCGTTTCATCAAGGACGAAGACGAGGAAAGCGTTCTCATGGCCCAGGTTTACTTTGTCGCCGGACGGCTGCTTTTGGCGACGGGCGTCGCGTTGGAATGGTACGCCCACTGTAGCTGGCATATCGAACTTCTCAAACAGGACCAGGCATGGTTCCTGATGGGCATGATGGTCATCGCGGCGATCCTGTTCATCGGATTTTTAACCCGCCCGCTCTGTCCCAAAGGCGATTTTGTCCGCATCGTCGGCGTGATGGTCATGATCGCCGGTTCGGTCTTTACCGCGCTGGCCATGATGGGCGTTTACTATCGCGAGTTTAAACTCTTTTTGAACTTCCCGTTTCTCATCGCGGCGGGCTTTGTCGCGGCTCTCTATTACGGCGTCTGGCAGGTCAAACGCACCATCGACGGGGCCGAATTACAGCGTCAACTGCCCGGTGCACTGGCGACGATGGGCATGGTACTGGTGCTGGCCCTGCTGAGCGAGCAGATTTACATGTATTGGTACTGCCGCGATTATTATGGCCAGTCTGTTGCGAACTGGCAGGGCATTGCTTTTCGGTACATCTTTATATTATGGGCCGTCTGTGGTGTTGTCATGCTCTTGGCCGGGATACGGTTCAAAAAGCCGGCGATCACGGCATTGTCGGTAATCACATCAGCGTGTTCTGTCGTTGGGCTGTTCGCATATCTGCCGCTGCATGTTAAGGGCGATTTCCGGTTCATATTTAACCAGCCCTTTATGACATGGGTGTGCGTGTCAGTGTCGCTGCTGATTGGCCATGGCCTGTGGCGGTTCATGACGCCGTCCAAAGATAACAACGGCCCCATCGCCTCACAATTCTATTATGCCGCGGGGCTGATCCTGCTGGGGATGGCCTGTGTGATGGAATGGTACGCCCACTGTGACTGGCAGATTGAGCCGGGTTCACTTGGCGAGCGAAATATGCATTTGGGCTTTATAGTCCTTGGTGCGCTGTGGGTTCTGCTGTTTTTGGCCCGGCCGCTGCCGCCGCAGGGCTTATTGTCAAAGGCTCTTGGTGTGCTGACGGCGCTTGGCGGGGCGGTTTGGATTGTTTCATATATGGACGAATTTTACCATAGTGGCTTTACGATTTTTGCCAATGTCCCGTTTTTGATTGCGATGGCGTTTGTGGGAGCCGTTTTGCTTGCGGCCTGGTTCGTCAAACGGGCTGATGAAGAGACGGAAGAGCGGTTGCGATTGTCCGCCGCATTGGTCCTGGGCGTGTTGGTGCTGGTGTGGATCTTGCTGAGCGAACAAATCTATCAGTACTTCTGGTGCAAAAACCAGCACGTCGAGACATTGGAGAATTGGCGGTTCCTGTCGCAGATGTATATCTCGGTTGCATGGGCGATCTATGCGGCAGTGCTGATCGTACTGGGCTTTATTGTCCGTGCCGCGGGCATTCGCTACCTGTCCCTGCTGATCTTCGCGGTTCTGCTCGGCAAAATCAACCTCGACATCTGGCACCTCGGCACCGAATACCGCATCGCCACCTTCCTGACGACGGGCCTGATCCTCGTCGGCGTCTCCCTGCTCTACCAATACCTGAAAAACAAGGGCTTCTTCGACGCTATGGAAAAACAACTTACTATCAATGAGGATGAATAATGTCATTGAAGGAGAGAAATATGGTTTGGAAGATAATTAAATATAAATATTCAGTTGGTTTCATGTTCGGTGTTCTTTTAGCAATATTGCATCTGTGTCTGGTCATTCTGGCGTATATTGTTTACATCAATTCAAAGTCAAGTACATCCGCACTTGTCTTCGTCTGGTTTTTTACCCTGGATGCCCCAGTCCACATGCTGCCGTCTTCGGCGTTCCAATTGTTTGGGACGCCCACGCCGCTCATTCTGTATGGTGTCATTGGCTCGGTTATGTGGTTTCTGATCCCTTGGATGATTGACAAAGGGATAAAAGCCCTGTTTCCGAAAATCAATAAACTCATCAGAGCAATCACCATTATAGTTTTAATTCCGCTGATTCTGTTTGGGTTTTCCAGATTATGCAGGATTAATATTAAACGGCAGATACAGGCGCGACGGCCTGATGAACTTAAGAAAGTCCTCAATCAAGCGTCGTCAGATTTTCTTACAGAAAATATCGTGTACAAAGATGACCGATTGGCGTCAATTATCAGTGTAGATATCAAAGATATTTTAGGATCCTCCGACAATGAAATCATTATTGCGATGAATGATACCATTGTTGTACTTGATGAAAAATATAACGAAATAAGCTGCTTACCTTTGAATGGACTACGATTTACAAGTATAGAGCCCGTATATCTAAATGAAAAGAATTTCTATGGATTTCTTGGATATCGGTATGGCAAGGGTATCTGGCTTCTTGACAGTTTAGGAAAAGAACAATGGAGCTATCAACAAACAAATGACATTGGGCTGCATCCGGATGGTGCAAGTTTTGGAGATATTGACGGAGACAGGAATCCGGAATATGCCGTCTACTATCGCTATAAGGAGGGGATTCATTTGCTTGACAGTGACGGCAGGGTACAATGGAAACATCCCATTTATGCACTGGGGCATCTGGAGGTTGCAGATTTAAACGGCGACGGTAATGCTGAAATTATATATACTAATTCCAACAATGCCAATGGAAAGACGACGTTTAAGATACTTGATGCGGTTGGCACTATTTCAGGCAAGATGGATATTGCGACA
>Ga0272442_10004838_pt1 | contig 18228 bp, 19 predicted proteins | sample SSMForm2O_FD_200262 | JGI IMG/M metagenome (GOLD analysis project Ga0272442, IMG submission 200262) | Marine sediment archaeal communities from Little Sippewissett salt marsh, Falmouth, MA, United States - SSM-Form-2O | ecosystem: Environmental > Aquatic > Marine > Wetlands > Sediment ... | reverse complement strand
GTTTGTGACTGAAAAGGGGGGCAGATGCGGTATAAGCGGATCATGCCAGAGAACGGACAAGCCCCGGGACTTCTTCCAGAGAGGACGCAGTTTTCTCAGGTATTATACGCTCCCTGTCTTCTGGATTCTCATGTGGACGCAGATCCCGTTCGAGCCAGATTTGGTGCATGCCTGCCTGTTGTGCGCCGATAATATCCGCATTGAGTGTATCGCCGACCATCACGAGAGTTTCCGGCGGGAGTCCCCAGGCATCCAGCAGCATGTTAAAGATCTCCTTGCGGGGTTTACGGTAGCGCACTTCTGCTGAAATATAGATCGGATCGAAATAGCTCCGAATCTCAATACGGTCGATTAGCCGGTGGACATCTTCAGCATCAGCAGCGTTCGAGATTATGGAGAGAAGGTAGCCATCTTTGCTCAGGGCTTCCAGCACCTGGCGCATTCCTGGCATCTCCTTCCAGGAAAGCTGGCTTATTGAATAGAGTGCCTGCATTGCGGAGTCAAGGACAGCTTCAGAAAGAGACAATCCTGTATGCTGCTGGAATACAGTGCGGAGTGTATCACGGGTGGGGCGCTCGATATGATCATGCTCCCGGTCAATTCTGCTTTGTTCAAGTGCCTGCAGGAACTTTTCCTGAAACACGGGGTCCAGAAATTTCGGGTGATCCATTTCTGCAACCATACGATCCATGCCCTGCTGGATTGTGGTTTGATTCCAGCTCCCGTCGAAACGGAGCAGGGTTGATCCAAGATCGAAGCATATACCTTTAATGGAAGACACAACCGACTCCTTGAAGCTTCCCCGCAAAGGGTTTCACTCTGCAGCCAATAAGTACCTGTTCAGTATTCCTTTTGCGGGTCATACATATTTAACAACGGACGGCCTTCAAAGTGACGGTGCAGATTCTCGATCAGAATGGAAATGGACTGTTCGTGATAACTTTCAGAGAACCAGGCGATATGAGGTGTGAGGATTATCTTTTCGTGCGACCAAAGAGGGCTGTTTTCCGGAAGAGGTTCAACGGGGAACACATCCAGCAGTGCGCCGGCAATTTTTCCAGCATTAAGGGCTTCAATAAGTGCGCTGTGATCCAGGATCCCACCCCGCGAAATATCGATCAGATATGAAGAGGGTTTCATCTTGTTAAACACTTGCTCGCCGATCATACCGCGGGATTTTGAGGTTAATGGCGCAGTGAGAACAAGATAATCACACAGGGAAGACATAGAAGCGACAGCTTCCGGCGGGTAGATCCTCTTCGGAAATTCAGCGTGTGGGTCTCCGGTGCCTGCAAAGATGAAACCTTTTTCATCCAGCTCCATCAGGTCGTTCTTTACCGAAAGGATTTCCGTTCCCATTGGTTTGAGGATGCGTGCAATTTCTCTTGCAACACTGCCGTACCCTACCAGGCCAACAGTACTGAAACGGAGTTCCTGCGGCTTGAAGCGGTCAAACCGGCGCTCAGCCCAGGATTGCTCTTTCTGATCGGCTAGAGCGACAGGCAGCCGGCGGCCCAGAGCAAGCATCGCCATCAAAGCGAACTCAGCCATCTGCGGGGCAGCGGCTCCACTGGCCGTGCAGAAGGGAATATCTTTCTGTAACATCGGGTGGTCGTTGGCATAGTCGATGCCGGCATAGTGGAATTGGATCCATTTTAATGAAGGCAATAACTCCGGATCGAAAAGGGTTCTGCCTGTGTATAGTATGTCAGTCCGTTCCAGAGCAGCTGCAGGTATAGTAGCTGAGTCGATTCCGGGATAATGCAGAATTTCGAGTCCGGGTGAGACTGCCCGGATCTTATCCAACAGCTTTTTGTCAAGAGGAATTGTGATAAGGAGCGTACTGTTGTCCATATGATCATTGTACCTTACACACGTACCTACAGCCAGAATTGAAAAAAAGGAATCATATTAAATCAAGGCTGATAGCAGAAACACAGTTATGCTTATGAAGAGCAGCTGCAGGCCAATCGGTTTCAACAGTGCCTTCATCAGCTGGCCTTCGCGTCCAGCAAGGCCGGAAGTGCTGGCACCCACAATGATCTTGCTGGGTGCAATGACGGACCCTACCGCGCCGCCGGCTGTTTGAGCGGCAAGGATCAAGACGACATTGATCCCCAGGAGTTGGGCTGTCTGCTGCTGCAGTGAAGCAAAAATTACATTGGAATTTGTGTTGGAGCCTGTAATCACGGCACCCAGAGCGCCAATCCAGGGTGAAGCCGCTGGAAACAGGGCGCCTGTGGAGGAAGCGATCCCCTTTGCAAGTGTGTCTATCATCCCGGCATGACTCATAACCAGCGCCATGGCTACGGCTGCGATAATCCCCAGACTCGAAGGTACCACGCCGCGCAGCGTGTCGTTGAGAATGCGACCGACTTCGCCGGATTGATAAGCTCCTTTTTGTTTGAAATAGATATAGGAAATGAGTGAGGCATATCCCAACATGGTTCCGGTATGGCGAAGCAGATAAACCTCACGACTCCGGCCAGCCTGTGTAATAAAGCCGCGGCCGGTTTCTACTTGTTGAAAATCTGCGCCAAGAACAGGAACACTGAGCAGGTCCCTCAGAGGCTGCCAGTACTGTACTACAGCGATGATGATAATCAGAATCAGATAAGGAACGAGGCCGGGAAGGAATGCTTTTATGGAAGGTTGACTCTCAGCGTCAGTTTTGCTTTGGCGAAAAAGAAACATCGCAGTGACAAGCCCGGCCAGCCCGCCCCCAAAACTCGCGCTGCTCCAAAGCCCCAGGCTAGCGAGAACGGTCAGGATGGCAGCCATGCTCGCGCCAATCAGGAGGATTTCCACGAACAGCCTGCGTACGGCACTCCATCCACCGGTGCAATGTGTAATCTGAAAACCTGCCAGCAATCCTGTTGATCCAAGCAGCAGGGCACTGCTGCCCACAAGTGTTTCGCCAGGAAGCCCGGAGGCTGCCACAAGGGCATAGAAGGACAGCGCCAGCGAACCAAATGTAACTGCCCAGCCGTGTCCGATTGAAGGAATAAGGAAGGATTTTTGCTGGGAGAATCCAAGCCGAACAAGAAGTGGGGCAGTGATCGCTACCGGTACGCCAAAACCGCCAACACCCTGCAGAAAGGTGGCAAACACCCAGCCGATCAACAGCGCCTGACGTGCCCGGTCTTTAGTAAGCTGAGGCAGTGTGTCTGCAAGCGATTGTATCGCTCCTGCCTCATCCGTTACACGGTACAGTAGAAAAGCTCCCCATACAATCAACAGTACATCAATGATGATAAAGACGGCTTTCAGATGAGCAGCAAGCAAGACATCCAGCTGTGCGTGAAAAACAAACCGCGCAATCAGTACCGCAGCCAACCAACCGGCAGTACCGGCTCTGGCGGCATTCCAGTGCAGAACCGTCATAAAAAACAGAATGAGAAGTAATGGGAGGAAAGCAAGAATCCAGATTAGCAAACAATTTTCTCCTGTATAAACTGGCTGGATTATAGCACGGCCCTGCAAGCCAGGTTTTGAAATATAAGCAGGTATTTCCCGCAAATTCAAGCGTAAATACGCCAGTTTTTCCAAAAAATGAAGGTCTTTACTTTAATTTTCTGTCCACGTAGGGAATCCGTAGGCTTATCGGCATGAATCAGGCAAGTCGATTCTGATATAGTTTAGTAAATTAGTAAGCGGAAGGGCGGAATCTCTTCTTCTCCTCCTTAAAGTGAGAGCCGGGGTCGGCGTCCCCGGCTCTCTTGGTTTTAACTCAGACCGCACCTCTGGCAAATCGGCAAGTACAATTATCTATATGGAAAAACTAACTTAATGGCCGTACCTTTTTGGCATTTAAGACGTCTTATGGATAGAGACTATGAAACGTAAAAAGCCGGAATGGCTTAAAGGAGCCCGGGACCTTGAACCTCGGGCTGTTGAGGCAATGTACACCGAGCTCAGCCCTGAATTGTATCGTTATGCGTATCGGTTGACAGGTCATGCCGAAGATTCGGAAGACATTCTTGCCGAAGCTTTTATTCGGCTGCTGCGAGCACTGCAAACGACAGACAGATCTATTACGAGCATCCGGGCATACCTCTACCGTGTTGTTCACAATCTTGCGGTAGATGGTTTCAGGACCCAGAAGTGGATTGACCCCGCTGCAGATATCAGCTCATTGCAAACCGGCACGGGGCCACTGGAGAAAGTGGAGGGCGTTCTTGCTGCAGAGCGGGTACGAGCAGCCTTATGGCAGTTGACGGATCTGCAGCGCCAGGTGATCCTGCTCCGGTTTGTCCAGGAGCTCAGTTATAAAGAGATTGCCGAAGTACTTCAGAAACCAGAGGGTGCCGTAAAAGCGTTGAGGCGCCGCGGCCTTGAATCACTGCGAAGGATTTTCGGGCAACAGGAAGAGAAAAGAGAAAACGATGGACAAGAATAATAATATATCGGCAGAAAATTCTCATACAAAGAAAAAAAGGTCTGTTTCACCTGATCGCAGCACCGGAATTGAGGTTGAAGTTCTTAGGCATCTGGATGCACTCCGCGAAACCCCGGAAAGGGATCCGGCTGCAGCTGAAAAGAGTCTGAAAAAAATCCAGACGGCTGCACTTTCAATCCGACAACCCGTACCTTTACGGGAAGATAGTCGTCTTAAAGACAGAGGAAATCTCGGGAATGTTTTTCTACAGATGAGAAAGAGGGTATCCATGAAAACATTAGGAATAATTGGACTTGTATTGGCGCTTGCGTTTGGCGGCGGTGTTACGACTGTTCAGGCATCTCAGGACAGCCTCCCAAACGATATGCTTTATCCGGTGAAACTTTTAAGTGAGGATGTAAAACTTGGTCTGGTAAAAGATCCCCTGCGTGATCTGGAACTCCTGATGGATTTTACAGAGGAAAGAACTAAAGAGATCGCAGCTGTTGTCGAATCTGGTGAGGAACTGTCTGATACTGTGCTGGATCGATTGGATCTCCATTTCCAGATGGCCTTGCAATATGCAGCTTCACTGACCGATGCTGAATTGATGGCAGCTCTGCAGCAAATGGGTGAGCATCTTGAAACACAGCAGCAGCTGCTCCAACAGGTCCAGATCCGGTCTGAAAACCAGAACCAGCTCAATCAGCAGCTGCAGGAATCCCTGCAGATCATAGAAAGAAACCGGGTGATGGTTGCAGGTTCGATGGAAGACCCGGTCAGCCTGCGTGAGCGTATGGGAACCGAACGGCCTGAAACAGCGCCCGATCAACCCGACTATGTTCCCGGTGAAGGAAACGGTGAAGAGAGCGGCTCCGGCCAGGGTTCTGGCCAGGGTTCTGGCCAGGGTTCTGGGCAGGATGGTACCGGAACCGGAGCGGGTTCCGGCGGTTCTGGAAAGGGAAGCGGGAATGGCGCTGGTTCGGGGGCTGGCGGATCAGAATACGATCCCGAGGCAGCAGGGACACAATACCCTGGTCAAAACAGTCAGGGCGGTTCTCGAAACGGGCAGTAGAACTATCTGAAAGCAGGAGGCGGCATGCTGAGCACCGCCTCCTTTTTAATTCCTGACAGGAACGGAAATCTCTCCCATGGCGAAAAGTGATCTGTGTTTTTCACAAGACCATTCACATTCCGATACATTTGTTCCTGATCTTCTGACTGCTTTTCAGGAAGGCAGAATCGAATCCTATCTTGCGCAATCTACAATGACACCCTATCAAAAAAGTTGTCTCTCAAGAATACGGGCTACCAGCTGGGTGGATTTTGCTGTAAAGGCCTTCCGCATATTGAGGGAATAATTCGTTTCGTCTGTTCTTCCATGAACAGGTCTGAGGGGATTCTTTTTCTGTCTGGATACAACTACTCTTTTCCCTTGAAGTCATGCTATAAATCACTCTAATTGGTCCTGCTTTGGCTATCCCGGGTTCATTTTTAACAAAAAGGTATGCTGAAAGTTGTTGTGTGTATGAAGTTGTGTTAGAAAGGAAAGAGCCTGCGGCTTCCTGGCTGTTCTATTTACTGAATAAATCTGCAGCTGGCAGAGGCAGGCGACAGGGTATCAGGGTTATACCGGTAGATGAACAGGAGCAGTATGGGTATGCGAGTTTTGAGTCGAAAAATTTTATTCTTGAGTGTTCCACTGATTCTTACAATTGCCTGCAGTGCAGTAAATTATCTATCAGACGATTTTTCGCCTCTTGAGCAAGGTATAGAAGTGGATGATGCCCAACTGACCCCTATCGAACTTCCTGCCCGCTGGACAGCCACGCCGACGCTCTCGCCTATGCCAACACGCATGAAAACCGCTACACCAACCCCGACTTCCACACATTCTTTGGAAGTAGTAAATACCCCGTATGCACTTGAAACGCTTGGCCCTGACTTTACCCTGGCTGAGGCTTTCATCGAGCCTTCCGATCTTCCTGCAGGTTTTACTTCGTTGTCTATGCAGGAATTGATGGAGGAAGTGTTCTCAGATTTCTTCGGCGATGGGTCTGATCTGGAAGCCTTGATGCCTGAGGATGTGCATATGGATGAAATGGAGATGGATTTCTCTAACAGCATGAATTTCACCATGCTCTTGAATGAAGCGCAGGGAACGACGATAACAAGTGCGGCTTTTCTTTTCAGCACTGAAGCTGAACAGTTCCAATTCGACCAGGAGTTGGAACAGGAACTGGACGAATTGCCGGAGGACGCATTTCCACCAGATAGTGCTGAAGTTCTGACCATATCAGTCCTTGCGGACTACGACGAGATAGGCGAAGTTTCCCAGGCGCTGCAGTTTACCCTGGTTGCTCCTGATGAAAATGGAGTGGAACAGGAGGCTTCCATTGGAATGGTTAATTTCCGTCGAGGACCTGTTGGCGCAATGCTCATGGTAATGCAGATGGAAGAGGGGGCCCAGATCGATATGAAGAATCTGGCAGCCCTGCTGGATCAGCGTATTTCAGCGGCGCTGGACAATGTATCCTACTAACGCTGACCTGTGCTGATTTCCAGAGTGAACATACAAAGCTGATCAAAGTATGGCTCGAAACTATGGAGCAATGATTTGACGCCAGAGCCTGTGTCATGGTATTATGCCTCACGGTACAGATTGTTTTTTAACCAGTGATGCTATAAGGAGAAGAAGAGATCGCCAGACCATCATCCAGCAAGGAAGAATACCGGATTAATGAGAGAATCAGGACTCGTGAAGTACGTTTAATCGGGCCTGATGGAAATAATCTGGGTGTCGTATCGACACAGGAAGCGCTTCAGATCGCGCAAGATGCGGAGCTGGACCTGGTCGAGGTTGCTCCGAATGCAAACCCGCCTGTTTGCCGCGTGCTTGATTACGGAAAATTCCTTTATGAAAAAGCAAAGAAGGACCGTGAAGCACGCAAGTCGCAGTCAAAGGTTGAGATCAAGGAAATACGGCTGCGGCCCAAGACCTCTGAACATCACCGCGGTTTTAAAGTGCGTGATGCGCGCAACTGGTTGGAAAACGGTAAAAAGGTCCGTGTTAGAATTCGTTTTCGCGGACGGGAAATAACCTATCCAGAACTGGCACTGGAAGATCTCAGGCAGATAGCCGAAGATCTTTCCGATATATCTACGATAGAACAGGCGCCGAATATGGAAGGGCGCACAATGTTTATGATGCTTGCTCCGACCAAAAAGTAGTGCAGGGGCGGCATAAACATTTTAGAGTTGTGTAAATTCCCCGCGGCCAACCGGGCCGCGGGAGATTGTTCGTAAGGAGCATTGTCATGCCTAGAAAAAAGAAGAAGGGCAAGTACAAGCTCAAAACACATAAGGCTACAGCCAAACGTTTCAGGATGACCGGATCTGGCAAGATTGTCCGCACAAAAGGCGGAAAGAGCCATCTCCGTCGCCGCAAGTCCAAGCGGGTGAAGGCGCAGTTTGATTCGATGATTCCGGTAAAAGGCGCAGGTTTTCGCAAGCGCGTAAAACGATTGGCCCCTTATTTGGGCAAGTACAAGGCCAACCCGAACGCCCGCACCGGCCAAAGCTGAGCGGGTAATTAGCGCAACTGTTGGGTGTAGAAACAGGTGCACGGAAGCACGCTGCATCGGCGCCCAGTGGAAGCAGGAGAGTGAATCGTGGCACGAGTAAAGGGCGGTGTAAAATCCCGTCGAAGACATAAGAAAGTTCTGAAGTATACCAAGGGCATGTATATGTCCCGGCATAGTCTGTACCGCCGGGCAAATGAGGCTATGCTGAAAAGCCTCTGGCATGCATACCGAGATCGTCGGACCCGGAAACGCGATTTGCGGCGTCTCTGGATTGCCAGAATTAATGCGGCAGCCAGGCTTAACGGCACAACCTACAGTAAGCTGATCCATGCTATGAAAGTTGCGGATATCAAGTTGAACCGCAAGGTTCTCGCAGATATGGCTGTGCGCGATCCGGAAGCTTTTACCACAGTTGTAAAAGCAGCGGATCTCCAGTGAAATCTCAATAAGAAATATTCGGGCTGCCGCTCCGGCAGCCCGTTTTTTTTAATTTCCCCGTTACCCTCAACCCGGTTTTCCGCCCCTTGAAAGCACCAATATCGTTGAATGGCACCACTACGTTTTTAGCACCCACCTGATTTATATTCACAATACTTGGCGATCTTGAAAAACGCTGTCTCCGGCTTCGCATACCTGTCTGCCCGGTGATACAATCGGATGCAGAACACGACGCTTGGAGGATCGTATGGCCAGGATTGCAGCAGAACATTCGCTAACTACATCCTGTGTTCTGCGTCTTGTACAGGGTGATATCACACTGGAACTTGTCGATGCAGTTGTGAATGCAGCTAACAGCAGTCTTGTGCATGGTGGCGGATTGGCTGCAGCGATCGTTCGCCGGGGCGGCGAGGAAATCCAGCATGAGAGCACTGAATGGGTTCGACGCCATGGCTCCATCTCCCATCGAAGGCCGGCTGTTACCAAGGCAGGAAAAATGCCCTGCCGGTTTGTGATCCACGCCGTGGGTCCTGTGTGGGGCAGCGGTGATGAAGATAGGAAACTGGCGGATACAATCACAGGCGTGCTGGAAATGGCTGAGGCACAGGGTTTCAACAGCCTGGCTGTCCCGGCAATTTCAACAGGGGTTTTTCGATTTCCGCGCGAACGTGCAGCTGGAATCATTTTCGATACCATATCAAGTGAAACAGGCAGACGGCACTTTGGAAGCCTGCATGAAATCCGAGTGACAATACTGGATGACTCCACACTGGAAGTTTTCCTTGCTGAATTTCTGAAACGATGGCCGGAAGGTGAGTAGACCAGGTGATCACATCAAAGGATAATCCCACCATCAAAAGGATCAGAAGTTTACAGCGCGGCAGAAAATACCGCCGGCAGGATAATGCGTATGTAATTGAAGGACCCAGGTTGATGGAGGAGACACTTCAGGCGGGCAGCAAGCTTGAATGTGTCCTGCTTACCGAGGATACACAACTCCGCGAATCCGAACTCCTGGCTTCTCTCCCGGATACCCTGGAGCCTTTACTGGTTTCCGACCAGGTGCTGGCCAGTTGCTCCGATGCTGTGACACCCCAGGGGATCCTGGCAGTTGTTACGATTCCGGATAATATACTGCCGGAAGAATGTACCTTTGCCCTTGTACTGGACCGTGTCCGAGATCCCGGTAATCTGGGAACGCTGCTGCGTACTGCACACGCGGCTGATGTGCAGGCTGTACTGCTTACAGAAGGCACGGTGGATCCCTTCAATCCCAAAGTCGTACGGGCTGGAATGGGAGCACATTTGTTCCTTCCCATAGTGGAAGCGTCAACTTCGGAGCTGCAAGGCTTCCTGGAAGGGATGCGAATCTGGATCGCAGATTCCACCAATGGGATAGCGTACGACCGGGTTGACTGGACTCCGCCGACAGCCCTGGTAATTGGAAACGAAGCTCACGGCCCTTCTGATGAGATGTTATCAATGGCTGCCGGCTCGGTCCATATTCCGATGCCCGGGCACGCCGAGTCACTTAACGCTGCCGTTGCCGGAGCTATATTGATGTTTGAAATCGTACAACAGAGGAAGAGATTAAAATGAGAATTCGTGCATTGACCGGTTTTATGGATCCGGGTTGGCCTGTCGACCCGAACCGCTTTGACAGGATGGCTGAAATACTGAAAAAGGGACAGGAGAGACTGGCTGATATCGGTTATGAAGTTCAGACACTGCGTATCACTACACCGCCTCCTGTGCGTATGGAAAATCCTATTCCACCTGCCGACAGGCCTGAAGCAGCACGAATGCTCGAGGCTGAGGGCTTTCTTCACGGCATCGATTATACTTCCCTGGGTCCTGCACTTCCCGAAGAGCCGGATGGGTATCCAGCGGCGTCAGAGGTGCTTGCAGCTACCGAAAATGTTTTCACAAGCGCGGTTTTTGCTTCCCCTGAAACCGGGCTGTCGCTAAAAGCCGCACAAGCCTGCGGCAGAGTCATACAGAAGGCATCACGGATAAAAAATGACGGGTTTGCCAACCTGCGATTTGCAGCACTTGCAAATGTTAATCCTGGGAGCCCTTTCTTTCCTGCTGCATATCATGAGGGTTCCCGGCCCGCATTTGCAGCAGCAGTTGAGGGGGCACCGGCAGCCCTTGAAGCTTTTGAAGGAGCGCCTTCACTGCGTATTGCCCGTAGACGGCTGACCGAGTTGATCGAAAGGCATACTTCCGCCATTGATTTTGTTTTGAAAAAACTGTCGGCGGATACTGAATACCTGGGCATCGATTTCTCACTTGCGCCATACCCAACACCGGAATTTTCGCTGGGACGTGCCATGGAGAAGGCCGGCGTTCCGGCTGCAGGCCTGGCGGGCTCGGTTGCAGTCGCGTCGATGCTCACGGAAAGTATCGATAGTGCCAGCTTCAAGAGAACCGGATTCTGCGGCATTCTGACTGCTGTACTTGAAGATCATGTGCTGGCAGAGCGAGCCGCCTCCGGTGAGCTGACTATTGAAGACCTGCTGCTAATGGCGACCGTATGCGGCACCGGCCTTGATACAATCCCGCTGGCTGGCGATGTGTCCGAAGAGGCTATTACGGCCCTTCTGATCGATCTGGGAACTCTGGCTTTGCGCCACGATAAGCCGCTTACAGCACGTCTGATGCCGATTCCCGGCAAAAAACCAGGTGATCCGGTTGAGTATCACTTCGAATATTTTGCTTCCAGCAAAGTGATGGCACTCAATGCCAGGCCGCTCCAGGGACTCCTGGCAGGTGAAGAAAACCTGATTATCAAAACAAGGGACAGTTATCTGTGACCGTTCATGAAAATTGGACTGATTGCAGCACTGGCCGTGGTACAATCCTAAACCGTCCTTGCTTATGAACTTACTTTCAGATCTCAACCCTCAACAGAAGCAGGCTGTTTCCGCGGAACCTGGCGCCGTACTCGTGCTGGCTGGCCCGGGCTCCGGGAAAACCAGAGTCCTCACATACCGGATCGGACACCTGATTATCGACCGGGACATGGACCCCGGTTCCATCCTCGCTTTAACTTTTACCAATAAAGCTGCCCGCGAAATGCGAAGCCGCGTATCCGGAATGCTTCAGGAACACGCAGTTCCTTCAGGAAGCAGGAATACCACGCTGGGTACCTTTCACTCCGTGGCAGCGCGCATTCTGCGCCGTGAAGCAGAAAGCATAGCAGTTACAAGAGATTTTGCAATCTTTGACCAAAGTGATCAGCATGCACTTGTCCGCCAGATTATGAAAAGGCTCAATATCGACACCAAGCAGTATTATCCGGGCAGCATCCATAATGCCATTTCCTCGGCAAAGAATGAGATGGTATCACCGGATGAATACCAGGCTCATTCTTATTTCGAAGAAGTCGTTCGCCGTGTATATCCCGAATATGAACGTATGCTCCGGGTGAACAATGCTGTCGATTTTGATGACCTGCTGCTGATGCTGGCATCTCTGTTCCGCAGGGAGCCGCTGATTACAGCTCGATACCGGCGCTACTACCAGCATATCCTTGTCGATGAGTTTCAGGATACCAACATGGTCCAATACCGGCTTCTGCGCTTGTTGGCCGGGGAAAACCCGGACCTGTTTGTAGTTGGCGATCCGGATCAATCGATTTATCGATGGCGCGGCGCAGATCACCGCAATGTAGAACGTTTTCAACGGGACTACCCAGATGCGAAGATGTTTCTGCTTGAACAGAACTACCGCTCCACCCAGATTATCCTCGATTGTGCGATGGGAGTGATCGACAGGCAGAGAGGTCGGCAGAGGAAGCAGCTTTTCACTGAACGCCAGGGTGGAGAGCCGGTTGTGCTGCATGAAGCATATGATGAAGTGGATGAAGCTTTCTTTGTAGTTGATACCATCACAGAGTTCCAGGATGATGGCAAATATTCTCCCGGGGATTGTGCAGTCATGTACCGTACAAACGCACAGTCCAGGGTTATTGAAGAAGCGTTTATTCGTGCCAATATTCCCTACCGCCTTGTCGGGGCACAACGTTTCTATGGAAGGCGGGAGGTAAAAGACCTTGTCGCCTACCTTCGTGTGATTCACAACCCCAGGGATCAGATCAGCCTGGAGAGGATCATCAACACTCCGACAAGGGGTATCGGCAGCAAGACTCAACAGGGTTTCTTCGATGCTGCACAGCAGGCCAAAACCGCACCAGGTGATGCGCTGATAGAGATGGGATCTGACCCGGAATCCAGGCTGCATGCCGGATTTTCCTCTCGTGCAGACTCTCTTCTTGCAGATTTTGGTGCAAAACTGGCAAAGTGGATCACAATGAGAGAACAGCCGGTCCACTTGCTGATGAACAAGGTAATCGAGGATACAGGCTATCATGACTATATCAATGATGGCACGGATGAAGGATTGGGGCGTTGGGAAAATATCCAGGAATTACTTGGTCTTGCCGAAGAATATGAAAGCCTGACATTACAGGATTTCCTGGAACATGTGGCTTTGATTTCCGACCAGGACACTCTGACGGATTCACAGAATGCTCCCACACTCCTTACTTTACATGCTGCAAAAGGCCTTGAATTCCCGGTTGTATTTATCATTGGATTGGATGAAAATATTTTGCCGCATCAGCGGTCAATGGATGACCCGGAGGAGATGGCAGAGGAGCGACGTCTCCTCTATGTTGGAATAACAAGAGCAATGTATCGGCTTTTCCTGTGCCGGGCTTTCAGGCGCCGGGTTTACGGCTCATCCACTTACTGCGAGCCTTCACGCTTTTTACGCGACCTGCCCCAGCAGCATGTAAGCGGAATGGTTCCGGGAGGCGGTATGCCGACTCCCGCAAACTACCAGAAACAAACAAGCTGGGATGTGCCTGCTCCAGTGCAGGAGATTCGATTCCCGGTTGGAACCAGGGTGGGCCATCAGAAATTCGGTGAAGGAATAGTTCTTGAATCCCGTATTGCTTCCGGAGATGAAGAAGTAACAGTAGAATTTGCTGATGTAGGACTCAAACGGCTGATTGTTTCCTTGGCCGGATTGGAGAAACTCGATGACTGAACGAAATATCTTTTTATGCGGCGGCGCCGGGTATATCGGTTCGGCAGCAGCGGAAATACTGCTCGAAGCAGGGCACAAGGTCACCGTTTATGATTCGCTGGTAACGGGATACAGGGCCGCAATTCCAGATGGAGCTCGTTTTGTACATGCTGATCTGGAAGACCGCGAGCGTTTACAGAAGGAACTTGCTTCGGAGAAGTATGATGCCGTGATGCAGTTTGCTGCTTTTATCGAGGCAGGAGAAAGTATGCGCAGTCCGGGAAAGTTCTTCTACAACAATTTTACCCTGTCGCTGTACCTGATCGAGGCGTGTATCCAGGCCGAGGTGCCGGCTTTGGTTCTCTCATCCACAGCAGCGGTATATGCGTCAAGTGATGAGCCGCTGTCAGAAGATTCGACAATCGAGCCTGTTAATGTATACGGTCATACAAAACGGATGGTTGAGCAAACACTTGAGTGGTACCGAAAGATCTACGGGCTGCGGTATGCCGCACTCAGGTATTTCAATGCCGCCGGTGCACTGCCCGGCCGCGGTGAAGCACACCAGCCTGAATCACACCTGATCCCCCTCACACTTCAGGCTGCACTCGGCCAGAGACCGGATATCAAGATTTTTGGCACGGATTATTCAACTCCGGATGGAACCTGCATCAGGGATTATGTCCATATTGCTGATCTGGTGTATGCGCACATTCTTGCAGTTGAGGCGCTGGAGGAGCAGGACAGACTGGTATATAACCTTGGAAATGGAAACGGGTATTCTGTACGTGAAGTGATCGATACAGCTCGCGAGGTAACAGGGATTGATATACCCGTCACGGAAGCACCTCGCAGGCCTGGAGATGCACCACGCCTTGTCGCTTCCTCAAAGAAGATTCGCAGCGAACTTGGTTGGCAGCCCAGAACACCAGCATTGAAAGATATCATCGCCAGTGCCTGGGAATGGCATCGTACGCATCCCAACGGCTACGATAGCTGACCTGCAGGCTTGTCGCACCCTGCCCCCGCAGGCCGTATACGGCAATCTGGATCTATGTGCCACGCTTGTACAACACCGGCCGGCGAGTTGTTTAAGCCTGTGGAATTTATGGTGGTTTGAACGAGGCTGTAACCCGCTCCTGTCAGTGGGACACCAGATCTGTCACCCGTGTGTTATATATTCCCGATATAGATCTTTCCAGTATGGGTTCATTTGATTGATCAGATCTTTTTTCTTCTGCCTGGAGCCGCCCTTAATTTTCTTTTCGTATGCTTTTGCGTCCTCTATGCTGCTGAATTCAGCAACATAAACAAGCTTGCGGACTCTGTATTTGCGAGTGAAATATCCTCCCTTTCCTTCTTTGTGCTGTGATACGGTTTGACGAATGTTGTTGGTCAAGGATGTATAAAGCACGCTGTGCGACCTGTTGGTCATAATGAATACGTAGAATTTTTTGTTCATCACATTTTCCCCCATGCGTGATTTGTATCGGTATCATACACTGGTTTATTTTTAATCTCCAGCAGCTGCACATGGGATCCTGAAAGAACAAGTATCTCCAACTCTAACCAGTGTCACGAGAAAATACACAGAGGCAGTGAAGCTCGGCTTTCGGTAAAAGCAAAAACAACTGTCTTCAGGTAAACTTAACACAAACGACCAACCAGCAGGCATACTCTTCTCTGATCTGGCGAACTGCCTGCCAGCGGGGGCACCATTGGATCATTCGAATTCCGGTAGAACAAACGTAGAACGGCTTGAAATTCTGGCCTGCATTCTGGCTGCAGTTTTCATTCTGATGTTTCTGGGTACGGCTCTGGCTCGACTGACCTACCCCTATGAACTTGAGTGGATGGAAGGGGCAATGGTTGATGGCGTTGTCCGGCTGCTGGAGGGAAAGCAGATCTATGTCCAGCCTTCCATAGAATATATCCCCTTTATCTACCCACCTGTCTATTTCTATCTCTCCGCTGCTGTTTCGCTGCTGACCGGGCCGGGTTTTTTACCGCTGCGTATCGTTTCTCTACTTTCTTCACTTGGAACAATATACCTTATCTATATTTTCGCAGCGAAAGAGGCTGAGAACCGTCGTACAGGCATTGCTGCAGCCGGCTTGTTCGCTGCAAGTTATGCTCAGGTAGATGCCTGGTTTGACATCAGCCGGGTAGATCCACTGGCCCTGTTCCTGGTGATCGCTGCCGCTGTCCTGATCCGTTTCCGGAAATCTTTTTCAGCGGGGATCGCAGCCGGTTTACTTCTGAGTCTGGCTTTTCTTACAAAGCAGGCTTCTCTTGTGGCTGCGCTGCCGTTGATCCTGTACTGGGTTTTACAAAGACGCGTATCTATACGATGGTCCTTGCCGCTTGCTTTTTTGCTTTTCTCTGGAGTGATGCTGGTCCTGTTCAATGATGCCAGTGATGGCTGGTTTTTCTATTACACTTTCTCGCTTCCCGGGCAGCACCCGGTGTTGTTCAAAATGCTGTATGTCTTCTGGATCGACCTCCTGAAACCCATGGCTGTCGCGGCAGTCCTGTCGCTTCTTCTGATGGCGGTCCTATGGCAAAATAATCAAAAGGAGAAGGCTGTTTTTTATCTTGCACTGCTGGCAGGCTTGATCGGTTCGAGTTACCTGGGGCGCCTGCACCCGAACGCTCATATCAATGTGCTTTCTCCGGCATACGCAGGCCTGGCGATTGCAGCACCACAAGGTTATAAGAAGCTGGTTTCCGCACTGAAGCCGGATATGGAAAAAACAGGACGGTCAGCGTCGTCGAAAAAGTTATTATTCACAATTATTCTGCTGCTGCAGTTTGTCATTCTGGCGTACAATCCAGTTCACTACATTCCGGACGGGAACGATCGTGCAGCAGGCGAGGATCTTATGGATACAATCCAATCCTATCGGGGGGATGTATATCTGCCTTACCATGGCTACCTTAGTACGCTGGCAGGAAAACAAAGCTTTGCACATGCCATGGCCGTAAGTGATGTCCTCACAGGTACAGATGAGCCTGCTGCAGATGCGCTCAGGCAAAGCATGGTGGATGCTTTTGGAGAGCAGCAGTTTGAAGCCATGATTCTCGATTCGGACTGGATGCAGACGGAATGGCAGGGGCAGTACGATTGTGCCCCGCTCTTGCTGCCGAAAGATGCGCTCTGGCCACGAACAGGGATGCAGACCAGGCCAGACCGGATTTGCATCAGTATCCCCTGATAAACTTCACCCCTGAACAGCAAACTGCTTCGGCCTGATTGGTTCCTTTACCACACACTGTCGGAAGGATCACTGTCGGACAATACAGCGGGCGGACTTTGTTGCAGCTGCATAAGTTTCATACCAATAAGAAGAAAAGCGGCCTGACAATATTCCATCAGGCCGCCGTGGTTCTTGTTGTTTGATGTTTAGTCTCAGCTGAAGCGCAAAGCAGGTTTAATCTAGAGAATCGTCTGCTTCACTATCAATTTCTGCTGCTTCTGCTTCAGCATGTTCCGGTGAGGTCTCAGAGGTATCTTCGGTTGCTTCTGGAGCTTCTTCTACGAGATTCTCAACAGGTGCTTCAATCTGTTCCTCTGATTGTTTCGCAGGGTTGAGCATTATGCGTGCAAGACGTCCTGAAAGCCATGCGATTCCGTTGCAAATGTGTAAAGAAACCGGCCAAAGCAGAAGCCCGATCAACATGGCCAGAAAGGCTTCACTCAGATTGCTGACAACGGTAAAGCCAAGGTCGATTATGGCAACCCTGTATATCAGTGGACTGGCAACCAGTGCAATTGAGCTGGCAAAGAGAGAAACGACAGCTGTAAATGAGAATATACCCAGAGGGAATTTAAGCAGAAGGTATACAAATCCCAGCCAGGTTGTCCTGCTTGAAACCAGGATCTTGAAACGCTGCCACAGGCTGGTTCCTTCCGGTACCGGCTGTTGAATGGGCGGAATAGTCTCACCCAGCATCGAATTGGCAAGTATGCGCTCCAGGGCAAGAAAGGATATCCAGAGCCCAAAAACAAGAGCCAGAACCAGGAATCCAACCCACACAATAAGCAATCCGATACCAAGAGAGAGGCCTACAACCAGAAAGATGAAATAGGTCAGCCCGAGTGGGAAAGAGAGCAGAAGGTAAAGCACATTCAGGTAGCTCTGAGGACGGATTACAACCCGGAAAAATCGATTAGCCAGTTTTGAATATTCATCCATCGTCGAACCTTTCAACTAAAAAATATACACTGCCCTGGTGGAAATCCAGAGCAGTGTATCAGGAATCAGCATTATTCATCTTCTATAACAGTTGTCTCGTAGTATGGTTCTTCAGGAACAACGATAAGCATGATGATGTAAGCGATCAGGCCTGGCCCTCCGGCGAGTGCAAAAGCCACAAAAAGAAGGCGGATAAGTGTTGAATCAATTCGAAAATATTCACTCAGACCGCCGCAGACTCCACCGAGCATCCTGTCGTTCCGTGAACGATATAACTTCTTGATTTCTTCAGTCATGTTTTCCTCCTGCAGTGAGAATTTTCTCCTGCGTATTTTTGTTTTCTTCACTCCCCTTTACGCTAAAAACCCGCCGGGGTCGCGTCCCGGCGGGTTTTATATTCAGAATCAGAGCAGTTTTTTCGAGAGAATCAGGAATCCAGCACCCAGAGTTCGACATTTTCCATGGAGCAGCGGGTGCCGAAACCGGTATTGATTCCGGACAGCAGGGTAAGGGCAAGGTTTCCTTCCTTGAGTACCTCATCCCGCCAGCTGTAGACATATTCACCATTGACATAAAATGTCACGCGGTCATCCTGTAC
>Ga0272442_10004837_pt1 | contig 18238 bp, 19 predicted proteins | sample SSMForm2O_FD_200262 | JGI IMG/M metagenome (GOLD analysis project Ga0272442, IMG submission 200262) | Marine sediment archaeal communities from Little Sippewissett salt marsh, Falmouth, MA, United States - SSM-Form-2O | ecosystem: Environmental > Aquatic > Marine > Wetlands > Sediment ... | reverse complement strand
ACGTTGAACTCTCCGACAAAATGGTGAATCTGCACATCAACAATGCCCTCCCGTTTCTTCATTTCCTTACATATGCCTCCGAGAACCCTGTTTGCCTCCTCCTCGTAGGCTTGCAGCTCCAGCCCCTTCACGTTTTCGCCATCTAATGTGTTGCCCCGAACCACGCCCACAAACGTGGCTATGGCTCCTGCCCTCGCAAAGTCCTTCCCTTCTTTGATGGATTTCAGCAGCTCAGAGAGGTTGATTTCCCCCTTTTTGTGGATTCCAACATACTCCATACGCAGTCACCCCGCGCTACTAGCTAGGTTATTATGGGGTGGGCTCTCTCAAAAACGCTTCTGGCTGTGATGAGGATGCCCATTCAAGTCAACGGTTTTGTACACCGGATGCTCCTTGAATCGAAGGGTTGTCTCCGACTGCTCTATGGTTCCGCTAGGCAACCTTACACACAGCGAACTGACAGTTGCCCCAGTTGAAGTGAAACGCACACCATCCAACAGTTCACCCTTGGTCACTCCAGACGCTGCAAAGACCAACTCGTTACCCTTCGCCAACTCGTTTTCGTTGTAAGTTTTATCCACATCAACACCAACATCCATCAGCCTGTCCAGCCTGCAATCATCATCTTTCTTGTCTCTCCAAACATTCACAAGCATGGTGCCCCCCAAGCACTTCACTGCAGTTGCTGCAATGGTTGCCTCAGGTCCTGCGCCAGCTCCCAAAAGAAGGTCAACTCCGCTGTTTGGGATGCATGCAACAACGGCTGCTGCGATGTCGCCGTCAGGAAGCAAGATTATCCTTACTCCAAGGTTCCGTAGGCTCTTCAGAATCTTCTTATGTCTATCCCGCTCCAGCATAATAACCGTGAAGTTCTCAAGAGCCAACCCCTTCTCTTCGGCGACTGTAGTGACAATCTCTTCGATAGACATATCCAAAGAAATCTTGCCGCTAGACCGGCAGTCAGTAGCCACCTTGAAGTAGTATCCATCGTCGGGTAGCACCTGAAAACAGCCGGCAGGTGCACAGGCAAGAGCAGAAATCGCGTCTTTCCGTCCTTTAGAGGTTGCGGTTGTTCCGTCAACAGGGTCAAAAACGAACTCAACTTTTGGTCCTTTACCTGTTCCAACCTTCTCTCGGTTCATGAAGGCTGGCGCATTGTCTTTGGGTCCTTCGCAGCAGATGACTTCGCCGTCAATTTCTGTTTGATTTAATACTGCTCTCGAAAACTCCACCGCCTTTGCGTCTACAAGATTCTTGTCTCCTTGACCGATATGTAATGCCGCGCCGACAGCTCCGGCGATGGTGATTCTGGTTAAAGCGGGCGCTAAAGCCCTCAGGGATGCCAATTTAAACACCGTCATGTATTAACGTGTAATCGCTTGTAAAATGTTTTCGGAAGCTAAAAACGAATTTCAGGTATGCAAGAATCGTAGTGACGAAACTATCGAAAAGAAGTGACCGATTCTTCACGCCGCACATTTATCTCGAGTTTTTTTCGCTGCCTAAGCGGATCATCCAAATGACTATCCAAGCGGCTATCAAGATGATGCCGGCAATGAATGAAACTGTTGCATAGTTTAGAATAGCTATTTTTGTTGCGGAATCGGTGACTTGAATGTTCAGAAAAGCCAGATACACTGATAACGCAAACAAGAGAATGGCTGGAAGCAGCGTGACCTTGTCAATGCTGGAAACCATATACTAAAAACTGTTTAAACCTCATTTAATATTTGTGCATCATCTATGCTGGTTGTTAATCTGGTTTTAGGGATGAAGAAAGGTACCGTACTGTAAACAAGATGGTTTGTATGTCCGGAATCGTGTATACACACAAAAAGATGGAATTCTAGAAGATTAGGGTTTGCTGCGGCTCCTGCACGGTGTTGGGTTTGGGACTTTGTGGGAGGAAAACATGAACAAAACCTCCTAATCTACTTGTTATCGCTTAAACTCTGTTTTCCGTGCCTGAGTCTTTTCAGCCCCTATTCTTATAATCGTTTACTCCCCACAAAAAAAGGGAGGGAAAATTGTTGGTTTATTGTTGTTTTCTGAGTGCCATGTAAGCAATTAAGCCAATGACAACGCCAACTGCAGCGATTATCAGTATGACTATGTCGATTGTCAAGAATGCAGGCATTTCTAGTGTTGGATATGCTGGCATCTGGTTTACTGTTGCGTCTGCAATCTCTGTTGCGCTAGGAGCATCGTCTGCTGCCGCTTCATCTACAGTGAAAGTGGTTGTTGAATATGATGTGTAGTATGATTCAGAGCCTTCGAACATTGCAGTAACATGGTAATCTCCGGCAATGGCGGGAGCCCAACTGAGGCTAAACACGCCATTCAAGTCGGTTGTAACAGTTTCTGAGTACCAGTCGCCATTAGGATCAAGAATCTTCACGAACACGTCTACGCCTTCAGCGTCTGATGGGCGGTTCTGTTGCATGTACACGTATTCCATCCATTCTCTCATGCTTTCCTCGGATACTGCGGGAACTCCATTCGGGAAGCGTTGAATCACTTCCTCTTGCTCTGTGCCTGTAGTGGTATCCATGACTGTGCCTCGGATTACGACGCTTGTCCCCTGCGTTATGCCAGTCAGCGGTGCTTCAACAGTGGTTGCAGTTGGTCCTCTACCGAAGCTGTATATCTTGTTGTCGAAGCTGTTCCAATCTATGAAGTAGCCGTCTGCAGCAGCACCAGGAGATGTAGAGCTGTAAAGTGATATGCTCCATACTAGACTTCCGTCAGTGCAGTTTATGACAACTGTCCGACTTGGATGCAGTGGCGGAGTGTACATAATGCCCTCTGAAAGGAATAGCTTTCCATCAGCAACAGTATGCGAGCTATAGCCGAACATCGGGTATATACCAAAGGGTGTGTCGTATCCAGCGTTTCCGCGAGTGAAAGTCCATGCGACTTCTCCTGATTCAAGATCTATAGCATTGCAGTAGCCGCCGAGGTCCCAGATATAGGCTTTGCCGTAAGCGATTTCGCCGTCACGCCAGACAGAACTCCAACCGCTTCCTTCCAGATCAAGTGGACCCCATTGGAAGCTTCCATCCGTGAGACTGTAGCAGTATGCCTGATTCCTATCTTTGTTGTGCAAGACATAGTAGCCATCGCCCGCAGCCATGAATGCTGTGTCTTCATCTGGGGGTATCTCTGTTTGGTTAAACGGTCCCCACAGTTTAGCGCCTGTCTTTGGGCTGAAGCCTGCTGTAATTTGGAAGCCCATGGTGGTTCCTTGCCATTGGAGTGAACCGGGCACTTCACGGAGAAGTATCACGTCAGGGGTTACTGCGGCAAGGCTAAGGTCGATGTCTACACCGTTGAGTTCTGTTGGAATTGGTACAGACCACTGTAATGCATTTGTGGCGTCAATGGTACCGCTGGGCGAACTAAACCGCTCACCTCCCCCGAATCCACTACTACGCATTAGTAATGTTGTGTTATACATGTTGAGCATGCCACCAGCAACAGAGTAGCCGATTATTGCTCCCTGCAGAAATGTGTCTTCAGACTCATCAATAACCATGGTTCCACTAATAGGATTAGTAATGTTTGCTAGGAATTCTCCACTGTATGCATCGTATACTCCATTCCATGACGCCCCACCACCAAAGAATCCTCCGCCCCCAGGTTGACTATATATGAATGCGGCTGATCCGAACTCTTGGAAGTTGTTGAAGTTTACTACTTGACCCTTTGTAATTGACTCGGTACCTGTTACGCCGGCTGGTTTGCTCCACAGTGTTTTTCCTGTGCGAAGGTCCACGGCTTCCCAGCTCACTACTTTAGAACCTAAACCGGCATAGTTATTGTAATAGACTATTCCATTGAGGATTGTTGTTGGCGTAAAGTAGCTTGTAAGCAGCGAGGTCGAACTATACTGAGTCGATTCATCGCTGGCGATGGGTCCTCCTGGTTGACCTCCGAAATGGGTGGATTTTGACCACATAATGTGACAAGTGTTTGGTGCTGTACCATATGCCTGGATGTTTGCTTGTATACTTGATCCAAGCCAGTTGGATGCAAGTTCCTTTCCCCAATCCCAGTTCGTTGCGTAGATTGGGCGGTTCCAATATTCGTTTGGAAGCGCAGGAGTCTGATATATTGGTTTTACCGGATCTTCTTGTACTGTCAGCGTCACTATTTCGCTTTCAGATGGCATCATATAACTGCCTAGCATATGCAGGTTGTGGCCAGAAGGCTCTGAACTGCCGCCACGGTGGGTGCCTGTTAGTATTTGTCCGGGGTAAAAGGCTTGTATACTATATTCGCCGACTTGATTGGGCGTAAATGTCTCCGTTAAGCCAGCAGCCATGCTTGTGATGGATGGTCCCATAACAGTCTCGTGTCCGCTTGGGTCTATTATTTGGATGGTTACGTTGTCGTACCAGTCGCCGCCTGCACCGTTGTTTGTGGGTGTGGGTTTGCTGAAAGTTGCTCCGATGTAAACGATTTGGTCAACGCCTACTGGGTTAGGTGAAGCGGTTACAAACAGGAAACTTGGAATGTCAATTTGGCGCGGGTCCCGTTCTGGAGTAGGACCAAATTGTGCGGTTGCAACTGGTAAAGCAGTGATAGTAATTGATGCTGCTAACAACAGAATCAGGGTTATAGTTGAAATTTTTGTTTTTTGGATTGTAAAATCTGTATTTATCATTTTTTTTCCTCTAGTTTTTTTAGACTTTTTTAGTATGTTTTGAAGTTGACTTAAGCCTTAGAGGGTGTACCAATCACCGACAACTGTGAAAAGATTTATCTTAAGTACATAGCTACTATTTACTATGAATCCATCAGCTCGAGGAGAAGCAGTTGAAGTTTTTGGCAGTTTAGGACTCACTTTTTCTCAGGCAAGGGTTTACTTAGCTCTTGTTGAGAATGGATTTTCCACAGCAAAAGAAATTTCTAAGATTTCAGGGGTGAATCGGCAAGAAATCTATCGGATAATGCCTAAGCTACAGGATGTTTGTTTGGTTGAAAAAGTGATAAGTAAGCCAACCCGATGGAAAGCAACTCCGATACTAGATGGCTTATCGATTTTGATGAAACATAGAGAGAATGAAATTTCTGAATTACAGGCAAAAGCAATAAAGATAATCAAGGAAATTAAGAAGAACAAAAAAAGAGCTGGACTTCATAAAGACGAGCCAGAATTTGTTATGATGCCTGGAAAAGATGCCCACTTGAAGTGGTTGAAAAATGCATATGAATCAATTCGAAAGACGAATGACAGTATAGTAACATGGACAGACCACAGGACTATTAATTTTTTGTTTGACAAAGAGTTGAAAGATTGCTCGGACAGAGGTGTAACGACCCGAGTAGTCATTTATGTTCCTGAAACCGAAAAAAAGATTTATGAAACTGACCCAACTTTCAAGAGCAGCCTCAACGAACAAAGGCTGTTCATTTTCTCACCCCCTCTTGTTCTGGGAGGTTTACTCGACAAGAAAGAATTGATTCTCGCCACAGAAAAAAATAATCCAATAAAAACTGGTGAAAAGGTTTTTTGGACAAACAGCCCCTCCATTATCGCTTTATTTCAAAACTACTTTGAACAACTATGGAAAACGGCACACAGCAAAAAGCATAAACGAAGAACCGTAATCACAACAAATCATTGAGTTTGGGTTAAATTTTAGTTTTTATGCAGTCTGTTCTCTTTTATCTTGTTTCTATGTGTTCCTCAATAACGCTGGTTCGGTTTTCTCTCGAAATTTAATGTGCAACATTTCGATTCTTTACATTTCTGGGATTCAATTTTGAAGTGCATAACTTCGCCAAACTCGGAGATCCAGACTGGATATTCGGTGCCGCAAATGGTGGCGCCTACAATCCCGGAGAGTTTTTCTCTCCCGCTTTTTATCATCAAGTTGTGCCATGGACAATCGGTTATTGTTATTCTGAATCCGTTCTTGCTCTTTTCAGCCTTGAACTTGAAGCCTTCTAATTCAAGTTTTGTTGTGAGCCCCTCGAAAAGAGCGTCCGCTCCGTTGTTCAGTTTCAGCATCGACTTGATCATTCTAGCCTGAATCTTCGGCATTACCCGCCACACTTCACGGTCTACGTCTAAGGCAGAGTCAAACCCGTTTTTCTCTTCAACCTTCATGAACCATAATCCATCCACCGCATGGTAGCATCGACGGAAATATTCGCTGATCTGTTGACAATCCAACTCAGTCATGCAATCACAGCATCTTCTCTATGGAACAACTATCAGATTAGAATTTTCTAAACTCCACTTTTCCAGCCGCCCTCGCCTAAAAGAGGGCACACGCCAAAGAAGGACAGCGATTCAACTGAAAATTAGCTAGATGCACATTCTATGGTGCGAGCTGTTGGAGAAAGACAGTCAGCTACATGTTCGCATTCTAGGCATCCTTCAGGTATCTCCACTGAGTCTGGACGAGTATGCAGGTATCCGAGGAAAAACTTGCATCCACGTGGAACCGAAGCATCCGACGGTATCTGCAGTGCATCCTCCTCTTTTTTGGGTGACTGAATCTGCTGCACTTGCTCGATAGGCAGTATCCGCTCCCCTTCTCTTAGCTGTGAACTTTGTCTCAACTCTTTGTAGACGGTTTGTTCCGAGCGAAGCAATAGTTTCTCGAGAACACCGATTTTTTCAAGTTGGGTGCCAACAATCACCAATGCAATGGACGCTACGAATCCGGCATAGTTTGCTGGTCCCACTTGAGTTAATGCTTTACCCCAGACAAAGATGTCATAGAATATCCAGTACAAAAACCATACAGAAAAAATCATGGAAGCTGCTAACCATAAGACTTTCAGTCTTGCTGGCAGAGCTTTTGTGAACATCAAACTATGCCCGCCTATTTGAACTACTTTGTATTTGCGCCACTCTTGAAGGATTTCGTAAGCTCTTCACAGGAAAACTTCAGGTCTTTGATTTCGGATTTCAGCTTTCGTATATTGCTCTTTTTGCTGTTGATTTCTTCTTGGATTTTTGACAGCAGTTTCGCCCTCAAAGCGTCCAAGTTTTTCTTCTCATCCAGCAACTTTGCTTCTTCACCCGCTAACTTCTGTAGAACCATAAATGGTTCTTCCTCGACGTTATCCTGTGTTGTGGTGACTTCTTCCATGACTACCGTACCTTTTCCTCTCTTAAACTTGACCATTTTGACATCAAAACAGATTTTATCTGAGAGCATATAATAAAGCGTTATGAAATGCCAATTAGAACCTAAACTCCATTTTCCAAACACGCAAACAACACTTGACCCTCCACTGGAAAAGGGCAAACCAGCGTTAACTTCGCAAAATTCACGTTCTAACAGGTGCCCAGATTCGAAGTAACACTGTTTTCATGTTGTATGTCCTGTAAGAACAACCGAAACTCCTGTTAAGAATCTCCTATGTTTTCGAGCATGCCGTTGAATGTCTCAGCTTGTTCCTCAGTCCAATACTGATAGACTATTGAAGTTCAAGCTGACTGCTATGTTATCAGCGTTACATCACCAAATTAAATCTTAGAAGATAAACGTTGAGTCCGCTTACGCCTAGACCAAAGATTGTATTTCTTTCGCTGTTTCTCTGACTGCTAAAAGTAATACAGTTTTATTATGTAAAGCAGGGTTAGGTGGAGCGGATAGTAGACGTAGAAGAAGTATTTCTTCCAAACGGGAAACCTGTAATCTTCATTGGTTTCTATTTTTGTTTTCAATGAATTGCTTTTGTGAAGAAGAATAAGCGGGATTGCGGCTACAGCGAGAAACTGGATGTTCCACGGAGCCAAAAACAATGCGTTAAGCAGCACCAACGAAACAACCCCGAACTTCGTGTCCTCAGTCAGGATGTACATACACCCTATCACTGCTACGCCGTAGACGCCGTAATCGAAGGGCAGAACTAGGGAGGCAAGCAGAGGAACAGCCGCAAACAATGAATTCTTCTTGAAAAAGTGGATGAACAGAAGACCTGCGGAGAGAGTGAAGAAGATGTTGAGCGAATCGAAGGGTCCAGAACCTATAGCTAAGAAGAAAGGCACCTGAGAGATGAAGGCGAAGACGAAAAGACGAATGAAGTAGTTGCGGATGTTTCTTGTGGTTTCCATCCCCAGCACCAGCAGATAAGCAAACAGCGGAAAAGAGAGCCTGCCAACAACACGCAGAACCTCCAACTCCGGATAAAATATTAGCCCCACATGATCCACAGTCATGGTTATAATTGCAATCCACTTCAGCAGCTCTCTCCCCGAATCAAAACTTTGCAGACTGCTTCCCCCTTCACAGCAACACCTGGAGCCTACATTCTCTCCGGAGCCTCTATCCCAAGAAGCTTCAGGGCGTTTCGGAAAACTATTCGGGTCGCATCCACAAGAGCGAGTCGCGCGTCGCTGAGCCCCTCTGATTCCGCCTTTATGACCGGCAGTTTCGTGTAGAACCTGTTGAATCTGTCGGCTAACGCGTTCACGTAGTCTGCTATTGCGTTTGGTCTCAGATTCTCCGCAGCGTCCACGAACACCTCGGGAAAACGGGCTAAAGTCAACATTATGTCCTGCTCCATGGGGTCGGTCAGAAGCTGGTAGTCAGCGTTTTCTGGCTTTCTAGATGCTTTTCGCAGTATGCTGCGGGCTCGTGCGTGGGAGTACTGAATGTAGGGGGCACTGTTTTTCTCGAAGTCCAGCACCCTATCCCAGGTGAAGACCACAGGCTTGGTTGGGTCCACCGCTATCAGCGCATATTTGACGGCTCCTTTTCCCACAAACTCTGAAATCTCTTTTTTCTCTTTGTCGGATAGGTGGGGAGAACGTTTCGAAACCTCTGCGTAGGCTCTTTCTGCTGCTCCCTCCATAACCTCGTCGAGGGTGATGTATCGTCCTCTGCGGCTTGACATCCGGTATCCCGGAAGCCGAACCAGACTGTAGGCGAAGTGGGTCAGCTTTGTTATGTAATCTACGTGACCAAGGGCACTCAGGGCGAGCTTCAGCTGTAGCTGGGGGAGTGTCTGTTCCATGCCGATTACGTTGACGACGCGTTCGGCTCTCTGAAACTTCCACAGGTGATACGCAATGTCCCGTGTGGTGTACAAAGAAGTTCCATCAGCCCTCATCAAAGTAAGCGGAGTGAGTTCATGTTCGTCGCTCAAACCCAGCGCCTTTTTGAGGTCAAGGTCGTATGCCACCTTTTCGGCGTCAAACTCCAGAACCCCATTTTCCTCGAAAACGTAAGGCGTTGCCTTAAGCTGTTCAATCACGCGGTTAACTTTGCCGCTCCAAATCAGGTCGCTCTCCCAGTCCCAAGAATCAACCGAGATTTCGACGCTGCGGAGAGTTTCCCTGAAGCCGCTGAGGCACAGTTCGCAGACCTCCCTCAACAGCCTCTTCTCCTCTTCTTCGCCAGCCTCGTAACCGCGTATCAGCCTGCTCACATGCTCTTCTGGGTCACTGTCCCCGCTTATCGCGTCGAAGAGCCGACCAAAAATTTCGGGAAACCGCTGCTCCATCTCCGCCGAAATCGACACCCACTCATCCAGCTGCCTCTGCAGTTTCGCAGCCTCTTCGGAGTCAAGCTTTTTTGCAGTTTCAACTGTTTTTTTGAGGCGTTGAACCTCCATTATGCAGCTTGTAACAGCGTATACTTTGCCTATGAAACTGTCGGGCTTTCCTTCTGGTTTTGGTTTCCCAAGTTTGGTGTAACCGTAGGCTATGACCGCGCTTTGGCGACCCACATCGTCCACGTAATAGTGCCTTGAAACGTCGTGTCCACGGTTCAACAGAATGCGGGCTATGGCGTCGCCCAGCATCGGATTCCTTGCCTGTCCAATGTGGATGGGGTGAATGGGGTTGACGCTGGTGTGCTCAAGCAGAATCTTTTGCGGCTCAGAAGTTTTAACGTAACCATATTCATTATCCAATTCTCTAGCGGACTCAAGAGTCAAACGGGAAAACTTTTCCCAACTTGCACGAAAATTGATGTACCCTGCCCCAGCAACCTCAACCGATTCAATCAACGCAAAACCGTTGACATCTATGGCTTGCACAAGCTCCTCCGCGATTGTTCGGGGTTTGTTTTTTGCGTGTTTGGCAAGTTCAAAGCACACGGAAGCTGCCAGCTCGCCGAACTCGAGGTTGGGCGGAACATCAAGCAGGATAGATGGTAAAGAAAAAGTTGGATGTAACTGTTTGATGGTGTCCTTTAGGGCTGTCTCGCATGCGGCGTGGAAGTCCTTGAAGGGGTTAACGGAAACCATCGCATTTTTTCTTCCTTTTTGTGGCGGGTCCGCGGGGATTCGAACCCCGGAACTCCGGCTTCGCAGGCCAGTGTCCTAATCCAGACTAGACCACGGACCCTTACAGGAGGGGACATCAATCATACATAATAGGTTTTTCTTTCAGAGTGGGAATTAAAGAGTGTTGGTTTTCGACGCAACTAAAATCGTGTTTGTGCAGAAAAGGTGTTAGAAACCTGAAGGTGTTGCTTGTAGACGCAATTGTTGACTCTAAGTTTAACATTTCTCCAACAGCTTGTTCACATTGAATATACAAATTTTTGTTTAATGTGTATTTGTGTTCTACACTTAAACGATAATCTTTATTAATAATTAATATTGCTGATATGTATTAGGTGAAAATATGCCAAGCCCAGGTCAAGAATTATCGAGCATAGATTTTGAGTCTATGATAGGCGGTCCGTTAGTAGCCGTGATTAATGCCCAAGCACAGGCAGCAATGTCAACGGTGAACTTCATCAAAGAAGTCGGATTCAAAAAACCAAATGCCCTAGCAGCTGCAGGCGGCGACAGTACAACAGAAGCACCAATCTATGTTACTTTCAAATACCCAAAGGAACTCAGTCCCTATCAACCAGCAACCCCCGGAGACCCAGAGGCAACACCGCCTGTTCCAGCAAAGGATGCTGTACCCGCAGTATACGAGACACAACAGCTACAAGTACCTATATTGACGCTTATGCCCATCCCATTCATAAGAATTGAAGAAACCACAGTGGATTTCAACGCAAAAATCAATTCAGTTTCCTACCGAAAAACTGACACAAACCTAAAAATTGACAGCTCAACTGAAGCAAAAGCTGGTTGGTTCTTTGGTTCTGCTAAACTTAAGGTGTCAACTTCTTACCAGCGCAAAACACAACAAGGAAACACTGTCAACAGGACATACTCTTTGGCAGTACACGTGAAAGCAGTTCAAGACGAGATGCCCGCCGGAATGGAAAAGATGTTAGGCATCCTCGAAGGCGCAATAACATCAACGCCAGCAGCAAGTGCATAAACGTCTCACCTTCAAACATCTCCACTCTTTTTTGTATAGGAGGAAAAACAAACGCCAAACCTTGGTGACTATTTAGGTCATCTGATTGCAGAGATTACAATTGCAAGAATGCAAGCAGACATCGAAGCAGTAAGAGTGGCTGAATTGTATTCAAACCATCCACTACTACGTAATATGCCAATTCCGCATTTCCGTTTGCCCACAGTAGAATTGGATGTACCTGTTGCCATTAAAAAAATGGAAGAACCTTCATCAAAAGAAACTGTAAGAGGCACTCCTACTCTAGCAGAATCACGTGTAGTTTTCGATAAAGTTTTGGCTAAAACACTCCGCGAAGAGAACATACGACTAAAATCAACACAAACCAAAAACCTGAAAGCAGCTCTTGACCGAAAAATTGTTTCTTTAACTCAACCCACAGAAGTTTCGGTTGACGTTAACAGGATTGCCAAAGAATTAAGCAGCACAGCATCCAAAACACTTGTTTCTTCAGGATTGGACACAAAAACCAAAACGAAATTGGAAGAAAAAATCGCTAAATTGGCACGAATAGAATTTCAGAATCTTCGAACGCAACCAACTAGACTTAAGGTGCTAGTAAACACTTCAGAGATTCGTGAAGCTGGACCCATAGAGACCATTACTCGAATCCATTTGAAAATCACCGAAGAAGCATTTGAATGGACAAGTATCGAATCAGACGGAAAAAAAGAAGACCGCCTAATCATAGAGTAAAACAAAAATGCTACGCATAATCAATCTGGAAGAAATCCAGAACCTACTTTTGCGCGTACCAGCCATAGTTGAACAAAATGAACAGCGGAACCCCAATTTTGTTCCAACCGTAAAAAAGTGGTTAATAGAACTGGAAACAGTTCTCAAAAACAACCGTTTACCTGCAGCAGCAAATGTTGCAGCGTTACGCGGAAATCTAATCTCTACTGAGATGGGAAACATACCCGCTGGAATCAACATCAAAGGGCGACTTACCAAAAGAAAAGTTCAACAAGCAACTGCCAGCCAATCCATTAGTCAAATAGTTGAAATCATTTCTAGCATCGTTCAAAAAGATGTTGAAAGGGTTGCTGAAGCACAAAGAATAACTAGACAGCTGGTGTCTATAGCCAAAATTAAAGGGTTAATTACAGAAGTCCCACATGGAAAAAATTTTACACCAATCTTAAAATCAATCTGGACAAAAATGTCTAACGATCAAGCCCTAGCACAAGGCGTAGTAAGCGTGGAAGGGCTTGTAGGTCCAAACGATGCGTTGCTTTTGCTGGACCGAACCATAACTGCAGACAAATAACACGGAATTCACATGACAAACCGATTTATTGTGATTCCCAAAAATTGGTCACTCTTGAGTGTTTTGTTTGTGTCGTTCTAGGAACGGTTTCATCATTTGGCGTTGTGCATTTGCTATATTGACTTTACGTTTGCGCTCGTTTGACTCTTTGATGAACGTCTCCAGCGCTTCAAGGAGCTTTTTTCCATCCTCTGTTATCGCATAGATGCCGTGTTGACTTTTCTCCACTAGCCCCACGTCCAAGAGTTTGTTTAGGTTGTTTGCTAGAGCCGATTTCTCTAGTTCTGTGACTTCTTTCAGATTTTTGAAAGAGGTCGGCTCAGCATATAGTTTGGTCAATACTTTGAATCTGCTTTCGTTTGCCAGAGCTTTTGCTATGTTTAGGGTTTCTTTTCCGAGCAGTAGCCGCTTTTCAGTCAACCTTCTTTTCCTCTATGGGTATGTATGCTTCTAGAATGCAGTCAGGATCGTCAAGGTCCTTTGTTTTCTCGTCGTATCGCCAAAGCATGTAACCGTGCGATTCTCTGTATTTTGAGGCTGGAAGCCATTCGCTGTAAATGTAACCCACTCCCTCAGAGAACTCCTGTCCCTTTAACTTGAAAACAGCATACTTTGTTTCGGGAAGTTCTTTATAAAAAAAGTCGATTGGACTGGTGGGCGATTCACCAACCTGTATTCCAGCGAAAACCGTGTACTCCTTGGTGGCAGCATATTCTTCGGTCTGGATGTGTGCCTCCCACGCAACGTTCTCTTCCACTATGACGTTTTTCAGCTCATCAACGTGTTTGGAGTAAATCTTCCCGAACCTTTCCCAGAGGCGCCCAATCTCATTCTTTATGCTGCCCGCTTCGTGGCTGTGAAACGGGTTGCCATAATAGATACACCCCACCAGCTTCAGTGAAATCGGTTCGGTTATGCGTGGCTTCATTTGCTCCTCATTCAGTAACAACGAGTGGAGTCTTGATTAATCTTTTCACCGCTACTCGTAGCACTCTGGCGCCTCGCCTTCGGGTGGCACCCATTCTCCCCAAGCTTTGAACCGTTCAGGAACCGCCGGCTCTTTGACTCTGTCGCATGTGGGAAAGTAGACTTTCAGGTCAAGAACCGGTGTTCCATCAAAGGCGTCTATCTGGTTAACCGTCACGGTTCCTTTCTTGTGGTCGACTTTGTCGATTTTGCAGACGGTGATGTTTATGGGGTTGGGTCTGACCGGGCTTCTTGTGGCGAAAAGCCCTGTCAAAACGTTTGGGGCGTAAGGCGGCTTCATCTGCATGTCCACTTTGTCTCTGTATTGTGCATACTTGCTGCCCCACCACACTACCATGATGTAGCTGAAGTTGTCAACCTCCAAAAGGGCGCCTTTATACTTGTCTTCTAGTTGTATCTCGATTTCGTTTCCACGTTTCACGTGTCCGATGGGATGAATTTCAATTTTGTCAGTCATTTTTGTTCGGTCATATCTTGTGTCACAGAAAATATAAACTTTCCTATAAAAAATGAACAATATTCCATAATATAACGGAACATCGGTTATCTGTTCCAGAAATCACACTCAAACGACAAGATAAACTGCTGATTTCAACACGTAGAAAAGTGTGATATAGAAAAAAGGGAAGTGAATCGTGTTTGCTGATCAGCTAACTTGTCCTGCTACTTCGGTTGCTTCTAAATACACGAAGGCCACTGAACGTGCTACGAACACTCCAAAGACGGGAGCTAGCATGAGCGAAAGGAACCATCCGATTACTGGGATACTGCCTATTGCAGTCACGATGATTGAGCACACGAAGATTACCAATAGCCATAGAATGTAGTTTACCCATCCAACTTTTTCGATGATACCTAGGATTTCTCCAAAAGCAAAGGCTTTGCTGAGGTCGTTATGTTTGAGCATGTTTATGATTGCAATGTAAAGAATGGAAACAAGGAAAAACGCTAACAGCACACCTACGAGTAACAACAGAAGTGCACCAGTTCCACGTACAAATGTCAGAAATGAAAAAACACCCCAAAAATCAAGGAAAGGAATGATGAAAACCAAAGGAATTATCATGTAAATGAGCGCTATTATCAAAATTTTAAGTCCCTGAAACCACAAGTCAAAGTAGTTCTCTAATGGTGGCAACTTTTTCGGGTCTTTGGGCGCTTTCATGACGTTTCCTAGATACCCCAAAACCACGAAGTCCACTATCGGAATAATTGCTAGAACTATCAATATTAGCAGTCTTCCCAAATCGGCGAAAAGCAGCTTAGTATAATCGATTGCGTCAGTCAGATTTTCGTCAAGCTTCAATTTTATTCCTCAACCGTAGATGTTCCATTAAGTAGATTAAATCTTCGGTCGTTTATGGCTGAAGGAAAAGTAACCTGTTCAGAAAATGTGACATCATGAGGCAGAACATTGTGAAGTTTTTGGAGAATCATATTATATATTGGATGTTTATATTTTGTTTCGGCGAGGTTAATGTCCGACTTTTCTTCCTCTGAGTTGACTGAAATCGAATCCCAGCTGAAGGGGAAAACTCTTCAGATATACTGGTACATGCTCAGAGACCCAAATTCCAGCGTGGGAGTCCGTGAGGTTCAGCGGGCACTGGAGCTTTCCAGTCCAAGCGTAGCCGCTCATCATCTGGATAAACTGTTGTCTCTGGGTTTGGTGGAGAAGAGTATAAGAGGCGAATATTCTGTGAATCAGGAAGTTAAGGTTGGCATCCTCAAGTTCTTCAGCCGGATGGGGCGGTTCCTTGTTCCCCGCCATCTTTTCTATGCTATTTGGCTCTCCACAATGTTCGCCATATACTTGATTGTATACAACCTAGTTCTGTATCAACCCACAGGCTCGGTTCACAACCTTGCAGCCCTCCTCTTCGGGGTCGTCGCCAACGCTGTTCTGTGGATTGAGACAGTGAGGCTGTGGAGAGAAAAGCCCTTTTAAACGGTTTTTGCGGTTAGTGGTTGAAGAGGTCTATGAGATGATGAAAGAGGAACTGATAGCCCCCTGTGGCATGAACTGTGCTACTTGTAGTAATTATCTTGCTTTGATAAACGATGTTAGAGCTAAAGGAGTGAAACTGCCCTACTGTAAAGGCTGCCGACCCCGAAACAAGCAGTGCTCTTTCATCAAGAAGAAATGCGAAAAGCTTCTCAACCAAGATGTGGAATTTTGTTATGAATGCGAAGACTTTCCATGCGATAACCTGAGAAAACTCGAAAAAGGCTACATAACCCGTTACCGCACGAGCATGGTTGAAAACCTCACTTTCATTAAAGAGCATGGGTTAGCCGAGTTTCTGGAAAACCAAAAAGAAAAGTGGCAATGCCCTGACTGTGGCGGGATAATCTGCTGCCATAACGGAATATGCTATAGCTGCAGTTTAGAGACGCTGAAGAACAAGAAGAAAGTTTACCGATGGGAAGACTAGCCAAAAATGCTTGCTAGAAAAGCTGTTCTAATATGTGGACTTAAAAGCATCCCGAATCTACGGTAAGGATGGAAAAAGACAATGAACAAGATTCTAGCCTACACTTTGGTTGCCATATTGCTTGGCACAGTTACGATGCTTACTCCATTAGCATTGCTTGGCGCCGATGACTCCAATCCAGCTACGGTTCCCGCTTCGGCGGAATCAACCGACCAAAACAGAACATTCGAAGATAGCCAAACCTTAGGCGACGGAACATTTTCAACCGAAAATTGGACATCATCTGAACAATTCGATTCTGCCCCAGAATACACAATAACTGCGAAGACAGCGGAGAATGCTCCAGACTTGTCGCCGATTGGGCTTATGACTGTGCCCAGTTTTCTTGTTGCGTTGGCTGTTTTTGTTCTCCTCCGGAAACGGATGGGCTAATGTTCTATTTTTGGTACAGCATGTTCTAAAGCGTAGCATTAAGTTCCCATATAGCTTAGTCATTAAACAAAAACATGAAAATAGGTGAGAAAATTGAGCAACACAAAATTGTTTATCGTTTGTTTCCTAGCACCAATTCTGATTATCTCATCACTGCCACTATTTCTTTACGTGAACACTCCTGAAAGCGCAGACCAGATAACACTCAACAAATTCTCCTCCTACGAAGAACTGAAAACATTTCTCGAAAACACCACTTCACTCCCATACAACTACTGGGTCAGAGGCGAAGGACTGGGCTTAGAAAGTTTTGATGCACAAGCCGCTGCTCCAACAGCCGCTGAAACTGCAAACACTGATTACTCGAAGACGAACATCCAAGTTGAGGGCGTAGACGAAGCCGACATAGTGAAGACCGACGGCGAATACATCTACATTGTTTCTGGCGGCAACCTGACCATCGTGAAGGCGTATCCACCTGAAGAAGCCAGAGTTCTCTCAAAAATCAGCTTAACCGGCGGCATAGCTGGAATATTCGTCAACAGCGACAAGTTAGCTGTATTCGAAACTGAATACGGCGTCTATCCACTTTACGAAGGTGAAATAGTATACGACGTAAGCATCAGTTCTGCAGAAGTCACTGAATCCGCAGAAGTTGATGAAACACCCAGTGCTCCTTCCCAAACAGACGGAAGCACAGGAAAAGATGACGATGATGAAAACAGAACTTCAACCAATGGCTCTGAACCCGTAAACGGAAGCACACCAGAACAACCATCCAAAATTGAGCCCATAGCATACGACCCGCCTACAACATCCATCAAAGTGTACGACATCTCAGACAGAGCAAACCCGGTGTTAACGAGAAGCTTTTCTGTTGACGGCGACTACGTCAGTTCAAGGATGATCGGCGACTACGTCTACGTTATTTCAACCCAGTATACCGTCTTTATAGAGACGGACGTTTTCCTGCCCAGAGTCCACTCAGACAACGAAACAGAAGCGATACTTCCCGACGACATCTACTACTATAACATGTCGGACAGCTCCTACAGCTTCACCAGCATCATTGCATTGAACATACAGAACGACGCCCAAGCGCCAACCCACGAAACAATACTGATGGGAGCCGGCAGCACCATATACGTTTCACAGAGCAACATCTACCTGACCTTCCCCAACCACGCATGGCAAGAAAACGAAACCATGAAAACATCAGTCCAACGAGTCAAAATAGACGAACAATCCATAACCTTTGCAGCACAAGGCGAAGTCCCCGGCTACATACTCAACCAGTTCTCCATGGATGAACACAACGGCCACTTCAGAATCGCAACAACCGTCTACCGATACACCTGGAGAACATTTAGTGATGAACTAGCTCTTGAAGAAGCGCAGGACATGAACAACGTTTACGTTCTCGACATGAACCTCAACATTGTCGGCGAACTGGAGGACCTTGCTCCTGGAGAACAGATTTACTCTGCACGATTCATGGGAGACCGACTCTACATGGTAACATTCAGGAACATTGACCCGCTCTTCGTGATAGACCTGTCAAATCCCACAGCACCAACGGTTCTCGGGCAACTCAAAGTAACAGGCTACTCAGGCTACCTTCATCCATACGACGAAAACCACATCATCGGAATAGGCAAAGAAACCGAGTACGACGCAGAAGCGGACTTCGCATGGTATCAGGGAGTGAAAATTTCCCTCTTCGACGTAAGCGACGTCTCAAATCCCGTGGAAATAGCTAAGTATGAGATAGGCGACAGAGGAACAGACTCCCCAATCCTATACGACCACAAGGCGCTG
>Ga0272442_10004836_pt1 | contig 18241 bp, 14 predicted proteins | sample SSMForm2O_FD_200262 | JGI IMG/M metagenome (GOLD analysis project Ga0272442, IMG submission 200262) | Marine sediment archaeal communities from Little Sippewissett salt marsh, Falmouth, MA, United States - SSM-Form-2O | ecosystem: Environmental > Aquatic > Marine > Wetlands > Sediment ... | reverse complement strand
ACAGCAGCCCACCACTGTAAAGATTGATCACCTTCAGCTCCGGGCTGAGCACCGCGTTGACGTATTTCGACGTCATCGGGCAGGTCACAACCACAGCGTTCCCTGGAAGCACCTCCCCGAGTTCTTTCTGCCGGGCGTGTAGGATCGCCGAGACCTCGACGTGCTTCCGTGAGAGTAACACATCACCGGCGGTCACCGCAACCATCATCAGAACGAGCGCCGCCAACACGGTGCGCCGCCACCGAACCCGCTCCATGACCCACGTCAGCATGTGCGCGTACGCGATAATGTAAAAGGGCATCACGATAATCTGAAACCGCAGTCCGCGTATGATCGATTCATACCAGGTATTGCCAACGTCATGGAAGTAAAAGGCACCGAAGAACAGCAGCACCGCCACACAGCTCAGTCTCATTTCCCAGCGGCATGTCCCACCGAGAAACGCCGGGGCGATCAGCATGAAGGGATATGCGAGCATCAGCGCGCCCAGGTACCACGGAAAGTTGCTTGCGAAGTAGCGCCATCCGAAGTACCCGTCGGCCATACCGATGTATCCATTGCCGGTGGGAGAGTTGAAGCAGACCCAGTTGATGGTCACAAGCGCGACCAGGCCAGGCAGCATTCCCAGCGCCATCACCACCGGGCCGCGCAGCTTCGAGACCCACGACCGGTTCTCGCGGTCGGCAAGCGACGTCACCAGGCACCCAAGCCCGAACACCGCGACGATCGGAGCGTTGCTCAGTTTAAGAAGCACGGCGGCTCCCATCACCAGCCCGGAGCAGAACCGACTGGGTCGGCCGCGGTGAAGCAGCACCAGCGCCAGCACAAATAGCGCGGCCGAAGGCAAATCAGCCATCACCATTCGGCTGTAGAGCACCGCCGTCGGATGCAGCAGATACAAGAGCGCCCACGCCGGGTGCAAGCCGCGTCGACGCATAAGGTAAATCAGTCCGCCAAACGCGCCGATGTGTGCCAGCGTTCCCAGAAGACATGCACTTCGCCAGTTTATCGCCACAAAGGGCGTCAACAATGCCGAAAACGCCGGGCTCGGCGCATAAAGCGTCCGTTCAAACGTCTTGCCGTCAGGAAGCTGTTTCCAAAACCATGCCTCGCTCGTGGGGTCGTACGCCTTGCCGTTGAGCAGGTACCGGCTCAACGACATATAGCGCATCTCGTCCATCGAGACAGATGTTTTCGGGTAGAATACCAGCAGCGTCAAGAGCACGATGGCCGTGCCGGTGATGAAGAGCGTCCACGGGGACGCTTTCCGAGCGTTCTCGACCGCCGACGACGGCTCAACTTCCGTGGCGTGTTCACTCATCCGTCAACTCCTTGAGGAAGCCGCGCCTGTCGTGCGCACGTCTGATTCACCGGCATCACGATGCTCAAAAGCTTCATGGTCCTGTCCTCGATAGACGTTGCTCCTCGTCCGTTCTTTCAGTCCCCCTCCTTGCGAGCCGCCGCAGCCACGGAATCAACCTGAAATGCAGAAACACCCCGAGAAGCGCGAGGTACATCGGGTCGGTCATGAACCGGAACCGGTTGTTCTCGCCGCCTTCGAAGCAGTTGCCGATGAAGGCCACGTAGAGTATGGTCCCGCAGAGGTACAACACGAGGGCCCGTCGCGCCGGTGAAAGCGATGCGGCACCGATGCGTCCCCGGAACCCCGCTCGCAGGCCGAACACCCACAGCAGCGGAAGCCCGATCAGCAGCACCGCATAGAGGTAGCGGGCCGTATTCGACGTCGGAAATCCCTGGAGTTTCGAAAGGTTCGTCGGCAACTTGCCGTAGAAGGCGTAGTCGTAAACACATTTCACCGGTGCGGCGGCCGCGACGTTTTCCTCGACAATGAGTCCGTAGTCACTGGCGGCCGTGAAATAGACAAACCACGACGACGCCAGTCCGATCGCCAGGGCCTTCGGACGGTGTCGCACCGCACCGAGAGCGTCACGAAAACACTGATCGGAAATCGGGATGTATGCCTCGTGGTTGTAGTTGACGCCTCCGGTTGATTTTCGGGCGTGTGCCAGCACGGGGATGTCCTCATGAACCGGCGTCTTCACGTACTCGGACGGGTAGTCCTCGAGCGGCGAGAACCATCTTACAAGTGCGAGTTCGCTGAGCTTGCCTTCATGGACCAGCTTTCGGCGGTCCTCGGGAGAGATGTGCCTGCCGACCATTCGCCAGGTGTTCATACCCAGCCACGTGCTGGCGGTGAACTTGCCGAAGAGCAGTTGGTTCTTCGCGTAGAGCGAGGAGACCGCCAGGAAGAACACCAGCGAGGTCACCAGCACACGTCTGCGGTGCTTCGTGAAGACCAGCAGCACTCCGGCCGCTGCGACGAAGAAGACGATGTGAAACAGGCTCCGCGTGACACACAGAAGAAAAAGCACGAAGAAGAACCCCACGGACCACCACACACGCTCTCGGCTCAGTGTCTTGTAGAACAGCAGTGCTGAAACCGCGAGCATCGCCGTGACCGGCACGGTGTAAAACAGGTAGTGTTCATAGAGCACGAATGCCGGACTCGCCATGAAGAGGGTGCTGACTGTAAACGCCACGCCCCGGGACGCGTCGAGCATGCGCAGCAGGGCGTAGACGGCACCGTAGAGCACCAACCCGAAACCGAGAAAGAACGCGTGCAGCGCCACGTCGTGAGCATCGCCGAACAGTTTGACGACACTCCCCAGAAACAGGCTGAACCCAGGCGGCTGACCGTGCAGGTAGAAGCAGCTTTCCAGGAGGCGCGTCTGCATCAGCTCGACGTCGATGAACTGCCAGCTGTAGGTCAACGGTGTGCTGTCGAAGCGCAGACCCAAGAGCAGGTAGACTACGTGAACAGTCGCGAAGGCCGCCGCCATCCACAGCACCACACGTCGGGATAACGCGGCCCGTGGTTTGTTCATGAGGGCACCCCCGTGCACGCGATCTCACCGTTGGCCGGTGCGGGGGCTCGTCTCGCCAAGGCCGGCACGTGCATCAGCGTCCCCAGCAGGAACACCACACCGGCAGCCCACACAACCCAAGCTGACGGGGGACCGCTGGGACGGGTCGTCTCCGACTCTCGGAGCACACGGGGCGTCTCTGCGCCCTGATCGTTCTTACCCACCAGTCCACTCCGCAAAGTCATCACGCGTCTCGCGTGCACACCACGCGATGCTCAAACGAGTGAGTCATACAACGTCACGTACTGTCGCGCCATGCGCTCCCAGGTGAACTTCTGCACCCGGCGTCTACCGGCTTCCACACGCTGCCGCCTGGCACCCTCGTCCGTCAGCAGCTCCCACATGGCCTCCGCGATCGCCTCCTCGTCGGTCGGGTCCACCAGGACGGCGGCGTCCCCGGCGACCTCGGGCATCGACGACACGTTGGCGGTCACCACCGGCGTGTCGCAGGCCATCGCTTCGAGAATCGGCAGTCCGAACCCTTCATAAAGGGATACGAACAGCAGCGCCGTCGCCCCGTTCATCAGCGCCACGAGGTCCGCGTCACAGACGTGCGGACAGAATCTCACCGCCGCTTCGAGACCCGCGCGTGCGATCTCGTCGGTCGCCGCCGGTGAGATCGTGCTCCCCGGACTGGTCATCACCAGCTCGACCGGGTCCGGACTTCGTCGACGCACGACGGCGAACGCCCGCAGCATCCGCAGCACGTTCTTGCGTGGATTCCGACTCTCGCTCACCATGAAGTACGGATGCGTCAGACCGTACCGCTGTCGAATCTCCCGCACCGCGTCGGGCGCCAGCACCTCGAACCCGGGTCGCACGCCTTCGTGCACCACGGTAATCCTGTCGGACGCCACGTTCAGATGTGCGATCATGTCGTGCCGGGTCGATTCGCTGACGGCCACGAAGTGGTCCGCACGACGCAGCATCCGCTTCACGTGCACCTGCCACCCCAGCCGGTGTCGTCGGCCGACGAAATCAGGCACCGTCAACGTGAAGAGGTCGTGAATCGTCACCAGGTATCGTCCCTCTCGCGCCGGGAACACGATGGGATTCAGGGCATGATAGAGGTCGTGTTTCCCGAGCGCAGCGTCCACCGGGGGCCAGTCGGCCAGCAGCCACAACCCGTGACACAGTGCGTGCGGGAGCGTCAGACTTCGACGCTGAAACCTCGGGTTGCCGTCGACGTCCAGGTCGGGGGCGTCGCGGTAGGTCCGCGAGGTGAACAGCGTGTATTGATGCTGATCATCCACGCGACCGAGGTGACGCACCAGTTCTGTCTCGTAGACGCTGTTCCCTCCCGAGCTGTGATACGCCTGCTCCACGTAGGCGGCTATGCGCATTGTCGACTCCCGGTTTGTGGGTGTTCGAAGCTTCTCACGGCCGCACCCGAACGGCGCGAATCCGCTTCCGCACCCATTTCACGAATCCCCACAGCAGACTGGGCAGCAGACCGAGTCGGAACCACAGCCCAGGCATGAGATCAGACCAGCTCCAGATATCGCGCACGACGCCGGGAGCGCAGGTACCGATGAAGTCCCGCAGACAACGGACCCGCGAGGGCATCCCCTCCGGCGGCAGGTCCCGTCGCAGAAGGATCGCGTCGGCCGCCCAGCGAAGCTCGCGTCCTTCCCGCTTGCCCCGCAGACCCACCCGGTACCCGGTCGGTCTAACCATCTCTCCCTCCCCCATCGTCCGGTAGAGGAGATACGGGAAGTTCACCCCCGAGGCCACCGCCAGGAACAGGGAACCCCAGAAGCGACCGTTGACCTCCATCAGGACGGTCCGGCCGGTGTGGACGTCGCGCTTGAACTCCACCATCGCCACCCCTTCCCACCGCATCGCGCGAAGCAGGGCCGTCGCGCGCTCGAGCAGGTCCTCCTCCAGCACCACGCTCCTGCAATACGTGCTCGCCCCCCCGCCCAGCGGAAGCTCGTGGATGCGCTCGTGCTGGAACGCCCCGACGATTTCACCCTGGTACCTGCACAGCTCCACCCCGACGCCCCGGCCGGAGACGTACTCCTGCACGAGGGGCGACAGTCCGAACCCGCGGTAGCGTCCCATCACCTCCTGGACCGCTTCGGGCGTGTCGGCGTAGCAATACTTCATCCACAGTCGTTCCGGGATCTCCTCGGGTTTGCTGTAGGGCAGCTTCATCACCACCGGGAACTCGACCCCGTCGAGAAAGGCATTCAGCTCCTCGTCGGCGTCGTCGAAGTAGGTCCGCGGACAATCGATGCCCAGGTTTGCCGCGATGCGCAGCGTCGCGGGCTTCTTCACCGCCTGTTCCAGAACGGGTTCATCGGGAAAGAGCATCCTCACCCCGGAGGGAAGCGCCGCACGCAGCCCGTTCAGGTGAACCATGTCCTTTTCCCCGACGGCCATGATGTATTTCGGTCGGAAGGCGTCGACGGCCTCCCGCAGCTTCCCGCCGGTCAGCTCGGCGCGTTCGGCGAGTCTGATCTTCTCCTTCAGGTACCTCGAGCGCGCGCTGAAGCCGCCGTTGATGAGGATGCCGGCAACCGGCACCCCCTCGCTCCCCAACGCACGCACCACCGTCAGGCCGATGCAGGCGTCTTCGTAGACCACAAGGACCTTATGCACGCTTCACTCCGTCGAGCCGCATTCTGATGCGCTTTCGCAGTCCCCTCGGCAGCGCCCATCCCAGCATCCTGCGCAGACCGCCGGCCGTCGTCCTCATCACCCCGTTGCCGAGCATGCCGAGCTTCATGCCGAACGGCAGCACGTCCACCGGACACACCCGGTCGCCATGATACAGACGGTAGTCTCCCGCCTTCATCGCTGAAAGCACGGCCGGGGTCGTCAGTTCCGGCAGCGTGAGACGCACGTGCACGGAGGCCAACTGACTCTCATCGTGAAGGTCAATCCCCACCACCGGATGCACGTCGTATTCCCGCCGAAGTCTCTTCCACAGCGCGATGCGTCGTCCGGCGGGGTAGCGTCCGCCGTCCGCTTTCACGTTCCAGACCTCGACCGCATCGACCTTCCGGAGCAACGCGACGTCCGGCAGCGACGCGACGCCCGACGGGTGCACCAACACGTTAAACGTCCCCTCGGTGTAACAGTTTGCCAGGCGTTCCGCTTCACCGGGACCGAACGCCGCCGGCATCGTTACGCCACAGGCCGCCAGACACCGCGTGTGAAACTCGATGCCCGGTATCAGAAGAAACCCCTCGTCGCTCAGGTCGGCACACGCGTCGATGAACTCGGCGAGCGTCCCTTCGTCCAGGTCCTCATGGTGTTCGGCCATGAGTCCGAAATGGTACCCGCGACCCTTCAGCAGGTCCCTGACCGTCGGGAGGCTCAACGTCGCGTCGTGCGAATAGGTCGAGTGCAGGTGGACCACCCCTTTGAACACGAGCATGCGTCTCCCTTCAGCCGGCGGCTCGTCCCGACCGCATCATGAAGAACCGGACCTGGTGCAGCGGCCAGTCGGCCTCGAATGCGTCACGGTAGATGAAATGTGGGTCCTGCCCGGGACGGTTCGCGCCACGGATCATGTTGAAACACGTCCGGAACCCGGCCTCGCGTACCCGCTCGCCGAGGTCCGACGGATAGTCGCCCACGCGACCGTACGGGAAGCTCAAGTCGCGGACCTCACGACCGAGCTTCTCCTCGAGCACGCGACGCGACGCCACGAGTTCACGCGTCACCTCGTCTGCGGTGAGTCCGCTCAGCCGCCGGTGACCCACCGTGTGCGAGCCGATGGTGTGTCCCTGTGCGGCGAGCGTCGTCACGTTCTCCCAAGTCATGTTCGCCACCGGGGTCCCGGTGTGAAAGACCTCCCGCGCCCAACGACGGTGCGCCGACACGTCATCCGGAGACAGCGACACGAAGTCCGTCGTCACGAAGAACACCGCCTTGACGTCGAACGCGTCGAGCACCGGCACCGCGTGGGTCAGGTTGTCCCTGAAACCGTCGTCGAACGTGACCAGCAGCTTGCTGCGACCCCTCAACGCCTCGCGACCCGAAAGCAGCACCAGGAACCGCTCAATATCCACGATCTCGAACGTCTCCGACAGGTACCTCAGGTGTCGTCTGAAATGCTCCTTCTGGTCGGCCATGACGTGGTGATAGAGCACTACGCGCAGCACGCACGGAGACGAGACGCATCGGTGTTTCAGCCACACGAACGGGTAGAGTCCGCGCAGCAAGGCGGCGCGCAGACGTCTGCGCCACCGCGGCCAGGTCGCCAGATGGCTTCTCAGGTCGGCGGCGGTGCGCGCGAACGCGAAAACGTTGGTCTGACGTGCGTCCGAATCGTCGTTGCGGTCGCTCACGTGGTCTCTCCCCCGTCGGGGTGTTGCTCGATCCACCACGCCTTCGCGAACGTCCTGGTGTTCACCGGAATCACCCACGGCCGACGCCAGCCTTCCACCAGAACACGGTAGAAGTAGACCCGCAGCGCCACGGAGAGTGTTTCGTGTCGCGTCGCGTGCTTCTTCAGAAAATAGAACAGGTTCCGGAAGTAACTCACCGGTCTCACGGCTTTCATCCGAATGCCGCCCGACGCATGACGCAGGTGCCTCAGCCATGCTGTCGGATCGTGAACGATTCGCCCGCCCTGCTTCGCCACGCGCACCGCCAGGTCCATCCCCCACAGATACGCATTCTCACGAAACCGCTCGTCAATGAGACCGACGTCGAGAAGCGCCTGTCGACGAAATGACATGTTGCCTTCGGGAACGTTGGGCACCACCACGCGTCGTGCGTAGTCGTGACGGAAGAAGAAAAACCCGAAACGCATGCTCCGACAGACCCCGGGCATGCGCTGAAGCGGCATCCTGCCCCGCTCGAGTACCAGTCCGGCAACCCCCGTGACCGTCTCGTCGACGTAGTTCCCAAGATGAGCGTCGATCAGCCCCGGTTCAAAAACCACGTCGTCGTCGACAAAGAGCAGAATGTCACCCGAAGCTGTCCGAATGCCGAGGTTTTCCGCCTCGGTCAGATTCGGGTGGTCCATAGGAATATATCGGATTTCAGACCGTACCGACTCAAGGTAGTTTTGGGTCTCCGGGGTGTGCTCGGGCGTCTGATCGATCACCACAAGCTCTTTGTTAGCATAGGGTTCCGACAAAACTTGTCGGATCGTCTCACACAGGACCTCTTCGCGTCCGTAGGTTGCCAGCACCACCGACACCTTGGGGTTTGTTGATGTCACGGGTCTCACTCCCTGATTGTCGTGTTTGTGGTTGCCGGCCGGTCCGCGCGGCCGGTGTGCGACGGATTTCACAACCAGAGTTTCATGCGCTTTCGACGTGCGCGTCTGACCCAACGCCACTTGAGAGGCCGACGAAGCTTGAGACACTTCGGCAGCCCCCGCAGCGCATCGACGACGGCTTGCACGAAAAACGGGATCGCTCCCCTTCGCACCGCGAGTTGTAACGCCCTCAGACACGTCGGCAGAAGCAGCGACGGCATCAAGGCGACCGGGAAGACTCTCGCCGCCAGCCACACCGAGTTGCGGATTCTGAAATAGACCGTCCGACGAAGGTTCGACAGTTCCCTCGGCTCCGGCTTCCGGTGCCAGACGAGGATATCGTTTCGTCGCATGATGCGCCAGCCGTGACGCACCACGCGCAATGCCAGTTCCGTGTCCACGTGTCCGATGAACAGTGTGTCCCAGAATCCTCCGACCTGTTCGAGCACGCTCCGTCTCAGCGCGACGCCTCCCGTGCAGAACAACGCCACCTCGTAAATGATCGGCAGGTTGATGCGACCCGTCGGATTGTAAGGCCACTCGTCCCACGTGGTCGGATCAGCGATCCGAAACGCGACGGCCCCGCATCCGTCGTCCACGCGGAACTGCTCCGCCACCACCCGTGCGGTGTAGGGCGAATTCAGGATACAGTCGTCGTCCATGAAGATGATGATGTCCCCCGACGACGCGTCGATGCCCTGGTTGCGTCCCACGGCGCTTCCCAGGTTGCGTGCGTTCGACACGACCTTGACCTCGGGATAGCTCGACCGCACGAATTCAACCGTGCCGTCGGTCGAGGCGTTGTCGACCACGATGATCTCTTTGTGCGGATATCGCTGCTCGCGTGCCCCCGCGAGGGCCGTCACGAGCATCTTGCGTCGGTTCCGCGTCAGAATCACAAACGATATCAGAGGAATCTGCACGTCACCACCACCTCTTCGGTCTCGAGCTCTCAGCGCTCCGGAGGTACCGCGCACAATTCCAGTATCCTTCCGACGGTCGCGTCCCACGTGAATCGGGTTTCCGCCGTGTGTCTTGCGTTTTTCTGCCACTCCCGGACAGCTTCGGGATTCTCGAACGCGCGTCTCAGCGCGTCGGCGAGAAGTCTCGGGGAGTTGGCGTCCACCAACAGTCCGTTCCGTTCGTGGTCGATGATCTCGTCGGCCGAGACGAGGACGTCGGGTTCGTGCTTGCGAATGGCGATGCAGGGCCGTCCGCTCGCGATGGCCTCCAGAAGCACGTTCGCCAGTCCCTCGTAGATCGACGGCAGCACGAAGACGTCCGCCTCGCGGTAGTACCGCTCGACCTCCGTCTGATGTCCGACGAAAACGACGCGGTCGTGCACGTTGAGGTTGTGTGCGAGCGCCTCCCACTCCGCTCGCATCGGTCCGTCCCCCACGATGACCGAGCGGATATCGACCTTCTCGTACTTCAGCAGCGCGACCGCCCGGATGAGACACGCGAGGTTCTTCTCGGGACTCAGCCGACAGACGGTCAGCGTCCGGAGACATCCGTCCCACGCACGCGGCGCATCGGGGGGTCTGAACCGCTCGAGGTTGACGCCGGTCGGGATGATGTGACTCTTCGACAGAAACCGGCTGCCGTGGATGCCGAGCGTTTCGGCGCGACGGGCTTCGCTCTGGTAGACGAGATGCGTCACGTGCTGCATCGCGCGTGATTCGAGCCAGTTGTGGACACGCAGACGGTACGCCAGTCGCAGACGGCCGAGCCAGGCGTCCGTTCGTCCGAGGAGGCGCCAGAAGGGCGATTCCGGTCCGGTCTGGATGAAGACGACGGGACGTCCGCGTGCGATACGGGCGGCCGCCCACGCGATGAGGTACGAGCGACACCAGAACGCGTCGACCTCCCGCGTGACGCGGTCGAGTCCGCGCGAGAGAACGTCCAGTCTCTGATACGTGCCGAAGCCCGGTCCCCGCAGACGGAAACGTCTCGGCATCTCGATCCACGTGACGGGCACGCCTTCGGGCATGGCGTCGGTCGGCAGAACCTCGGGTGTCGGTCCGGCAAAGGCACCGACGGTGTGTCCTTTCTCCAGCAGCTTCTCAGCCGCATGATACAACCACGCCTGGATGCCGCCGGAGGACCGACCCAGTTTTCTGTGACACAGTGCAATCTGCATCGCAGTCATTCCCCATCTCGGACATCTCGGCCCGCCTTCATGCGTCCCTCGGCGAGCACGAGCTGAAACAGCTTCCACGGTGAGAACAGCAGTCGTCGAAACGGGCGCTCCATCTGCAGGACGCTCACCACCACCACGCCGACGGCGCCGACCGCCAGGATGACCGTGCGCACGATAAGGGACAATTCGGTGGTTCCCGTGACGACGGCCGTTGCCGTAACTACTGCTGCACCAACAAGATACGCCGACGGAATGGCTCCCGGAAGTCTCCGCAGCACCCACCACGTCGTCAGTGTCAGCATCACGACCATGCCCAGGACACGTGCCAGTGCAACACCGAAGGTACCCTCCCCATTCGACAGCAGCAGCCAGGTCAGCGCCAGCTGGACGGCCCCACCGACCGAGGCCACGAGGAACGTGTAGCGTGACCCGCCCCGACCCATGATGTAGGAAGCGTTCACGCCGCCCAGGCCGGTCACCGACGCGGTCGCCGCCAGCAGCAGGAGAATCCGTGCCGCTTCGGGCAGGTAGTCCGGGTTCATGAAGCCGACGATTTCCGTGCTGAAACAAACCAGCACCAGCGCCAGCGTGATGCTCGGCACACTGTTGATGAGGACACTGAGACGAAACGCCCGCCGACGGCGGTCTGAATCGTCCGGTGACTGCAGTTGGCAAAACATCGAGAACACGATGTTACGGAGGGCCGTCGGAATGACCCCGATCATTCTCGCCAGCGACCTGGCCACGCGGTATCCCGCCAGTCCCTCGAAGTGGAAGAAGTAGAGAACAATCCATTCATCGGCGTGCATGTAGACGAAGTCGACGAGCTGGTTGAGGTGCAGGTACCCGCCGTAGCGCCAGAACCCCCGGGGAAACCACGACGCCGTGTTGTCACCGGGACCGCCGAACGTGCGGACACAGAGCACCGTCAACCAGACCAGGCACAGCACAAGCCGTCCGAGGATGATGCCCATCATCCAGAGGACGTGGTTGCGTGCGGCCATTTCGGGTGCCGCGAGAAAGACGGTGATCACCGCCACGAGTGTGATGACGTTGGGGATGTTCCTGGCCTTTTCGCTGTCGGCCAGTCGAAGTGCCCCCTGCAGGGCGCCGGTGAGCACCTGGTTCAGCACCTGGAGCGGCACCGCCGTCACCAGGAAGATCATCACCGCCCGCGTGTGCTCGCGGATGCCCAGGTACCCGTGCAGCACCGGGAAGAGCCCGACCAGTCCCAGTCCGACGAACGTGCCGAGGACCCCCAGCGCCGTAAACGCCAGCACGAGCCGTCGTCGCGACGGTCCCGGGCACCCCGGCAGGAAATAGACAAGCACCCGCGGTCCACCAAAGACGAGCAGTGACGGGATGAGGACCAGAAGCATGTTGAGGTAGGTCCAGTACCCGAAGAGGTACGGACCCGCCCGACTGAGCACACGGACGTTGACGAGCCGCAGCGGCCAGACGAGTGCGACCAGTGCGAGTGACCACGCGGCCGCCGCGATGGCGCGTGTCGCAATGCCACGTCGCTTGGCCGTGTCGTTCGGCTCGCTCACTTTACGTCTCCGTGGGTCTCTTGATATTCCTGCTCACAACCACGTCGCCCGGCGGCACCGGGTGCGGTGCGATCTGCGAGACAACCAGCTTCTTCTTGCCTGCCCGCGTGGTCGGAATCGCATCGACGAAGTCGATCTGGATGCGAATCTCCTCGCCGACCTGTCTTCTCACCGTCTGCACGAATTCGCTCGTGTCGACCTCCGAGACCCCCTGTCGCTTCACCATGTTCACCTTCAGCAAGTCCGGCGAAGGCTGCACGAACTGGAACTCCCGGACGCCGGGGATGCTCGAGCCGACGTCGTAGATCCACACCATGCGGAACTGTCTGCCGTCGGGGGTCGTTACCATGTCCGTGGTCCGACCGACGAAGTCGTCGAGCAGGATCGACTCCCGTCCACAGGAACACTTTCTGGTGCTCAGCGTGCCGAGGTCGTTCACCTGGTAGCGAATCAGCGGCATCGCGTCGTTCTCGAGGTTGGTCCCGATGATTTCGCCGGTCTTGTCGAACACCTGTCGGCCGTTCTCGTCGAGCGTCTCCATCAGGCACAGTTCCATGTCGACGTGCATGCCCTCGTGACGGTCGCACTCCGAAGCGGAGCAGACCCGCTCGGCCATGCCGTAAACGTCGAAGGCCTTTCCGTGGAAAGCGGCCTCGATGACCCGACGGTACTCCGGCCAGAGCGTGTCGGAACTCGTCTGCACGACGTCGACGTGGATGTCGTCGATCTTGTTCTCGTAGATGTAGCTGGCCAGCACGTAGATGCCGCTGGTGTATCCCAGGATCGCTCGCGGTCTGAAGTTGCGGAGTCTCTTGACGTATTCGCGGAGCACGGGGGGCGTCATGTTCGTGCTCGAGATGACCAGTTCGTTCTCGGTGGGATAGTACATGCCGAAGAAGTCGCTGCCGTCGGAGCCCTTTCGATAGGTTCCCTTCTTGACCCAGACGTGTCGGTCGGAGATTTCGTCGACGCCGCCGTATTTCAGCCACCGCACGGTGGCGGCCCTCGCCCCGAGGTAGCACGGCGTGTCCCAGTAGACCGCGACGGGCTTCCCGGTCGAGCCGCCGGTGGCACGCTGGAGGAGTCGGCGTCGGTCGACCCCATCGGCGAGGAGCAGATCGGTGTGTGTCCGGAGATCGTCCTTGGTAAGGATCGGGATGCGGGGCAGATCGGCGTAACACGTTATATCTTCAGGGGTTATGCCGGCTTCCGCGAAGCGGCGACGGTACCACTTGACGTGACGGTACGCATGGAGAAGCAGGCGTTTGAACTTCTCCCACTGGAGCGCTTCGAGTGCTTCCCGGCTGAAGGACTCGCTTCGACGGAACGCTTGATCGTATCGACGAAAGTGCTTTCCGCCGAAGTAGTGTGGACGGACGGTCTTCGCGAAGAGGTCACCGAGGGCGTACCTGGTCGTCTCGGGAAGGTACTCGCAGATCTTCCTGAAGGTCCTTCTCGCGACGTTATCCCCGAAGCCAATGGGCATGTGCGTTCTCCCTGTCGGGTACTCGGCTTCGAGGACGCCGCATCCCGGAGCTAGCGGGTATAGATTCCGGCGGCCGCGACGCCGCTGCTGTCAGCCATGTCCACCCGATCAATCCCGGTTCGGAATAGAGGTCGACAACGGTGGCCTCAGGAAGATTCCAGGAGAGCACGGGTTTGCGTGCCGTCAGGCTGTGAGCAAGCATGACCGGCAGACGCAGGGGATCCGGGATCTCGTTGACCGCAAGGATCGTGAGGGTCCGGTCTCTTCGCCCGCTCACAGGACAACCGGTCGCCTCGGTTCGCGTTTCAGTCCAAAAAATCTCCTCAGGTCCATGCGAAGTCGTCCGCTCTCGATCGCCCAGCGCATTATCTGCCCGCATCGGCGCCAGAATGCCGTCTCCAAAGGTCGGTGCAACACGGCCTGAACAGCCAGCATGACAGCATCAAAGAAGTATCTATGCCGCAGCAAGCAGTACGCATGTCGGAGTCCCTCCGCCGCGACACCCGGATCGCCCGGTCTGTTCCACAAACGCGGGTAACATCCATGCGCCAATCGCACGCGAATGGTCTCGGCACTCACGACGGCCACACGCGTCCGCGTGGCAGACCCGGAATGATAAGTGAAGGTGTATCGCGAGCCGGACATGGGCTGCATGTTGAAACCCGCCCGTCGGACCTTCAGCCAGTAGTCGTAGTCCGCCGCATACCGGTAGCGCAGGCTGTAGTCCCCCACCAGATCATAGACCCGCCAGTGATACAGGAAGCAGGGGCCCACGGTGCAGTGTCGGTCCAGGTCGGAGGATTCCGGCGCGGATACGACGACACCGATATCGGTGGCCTCATCGAACGCGACGTAGTCCGAATAGACGAAATCCGCATCGGTGGTCTCGAGCACCTGCACCATGTCCTTGAGCGCACCCGGATGATACCAGTTATCATCCGACGTCCAGGTCAGATACTCCCCTTTCGCCAGCGCAAAGCCGTGGTTGAGCGCCTGGTAGGTGCCCTGTCGGGTGCACAGCGTGTAAAGCACGCGCTCGTCGGGATAGTTCCGCACGACCTCGGCCGTGGCGTCACTGGAATTGTTGTCCACGACGATGACTTCCAGCTCATCGACATCCTGGGCACAGACGGCGTCCAGAGCCTTGGGCAGGCGATCGCAGCGGTTATAGGTTGGGATGATCACCGATATCATTCTCACATACCCGTATCAAAGACGCGTCTTCCGGTAGCCCAGCACGATCCTGGCCGCCACGCTGCTGACGTTGAGGGCCAGGTACTCCCTTGGCGCAGTCCAGTCACGCTTTTGACCAAGCACCGTGCGCACGCAGTTGACGATCATGTCCGGGTCGGTGCCGCTGAGCATGTTGCTGCCACAGTCGATGGTCTCCGGACGTTCGGTCACGTCGCGGATGGTCACGTTGGCGATCTTGAAGATGCAGCACTCCTCCTGCACCGTGCCGCTGTCGCTGAGGACGCAGAATGCGTTCTTCTCCAGCTTGACGAAGTCGAACAGTCCAAACGGCTGGAGGAACCGTACGTCTTCGTTATCGGCACTGACGCCGAACCGCTCCATGTGGTGCTTCGTACGCGGGTGCGTGCTGACGATAACGGGCAGTCCGTACTCCTTCTGGAGTTGCTGAAGTCCCGTGGTGATCCCACGCAGGCGCGATTCGATGTCGACGTTCTCCGCCCGGTGCATGGTCACCAGGAAATACTTTTCCGGCTCGAGACCGAGCTCGGACAGTATCTGCGACCGGTCGATCTGCGGCTCGTGGTGCTTGATGACCTCATACATGGGGTTCCCGGTCACGTGGACGCGTTCGCCCGGGAAACCCTCGCGGATGAGGTTGAGTCGGCTGCGCTCGGTGTAGGGCATCAGGACGTCGCTGGAATGGTCGATGATGCGACGGTTGACCTCTTCGGGCACGCGGTCGTCGTAGCAGCGGTTGCCCGCTTCCATGTGGTAAACCGGGATGCCCATGCGCTTGGCCATGACCGCAGCGAGCGCGCTGTTGGTGTCGCCGAGCACCAGCAGACGGTCGGGCTTCACCGTCTTCAGCACCCGCTCGCTTTCGATGAAGATCTGGCCGATCTGCTCGCCGAGACTGCCACGAACCCCCAGGTGGTGGTCGGGCGCACGCACGTCAAGTTCCTTGAAGAAGAGGGTGTCGAGTCTCTCGTCATAGTTCTGACCGGTGTGCACGAGGATATGATCGCACACCTGATCGAGCGCCGCGATCACCCGGCTGAGGCGGATGATCTCGGGACGCGTCCCGAGCACCGTCATCACTTTGATCTTTGCTGTCATTGAAGCACGTCCTCCCTGAAGGTATCGGGATCGGCCTTATCGAAAAACTCGCTCGACCAGAACGCCGTGATCAAGTCGTCCTTTCCCGTGTTCGTAATGTCATGGGTGTAGAGCGTGGGCATATCGATGAACTGCGGGCGCTCGCCCGATACGTCGAAGGCGTGCACCTCGTCGGAAAACAGCTTCCTCAGGCGGATCACCGCCTGACCCCGAATGACGCAGAACCGCTCGAATTTCCTCAGGTGATAGTGATTGCCGCGGGTAATGTCCGGCCGCGTCGTCGAGAAGAAGGCCTGTCCCCCATTGAGCGTCCTTACCGCCTCGAACAGGTGTCCGCGTGCGTCACTGTGAAGCGCCGGCGTCATCGGACACGCCGACGGAAACAGGTACGACCGGTACGTGTTGAAGAGAGACGCGTCGAACCGCTCCCTCAGGTCCGGCACCACGAACTCGCCGTAGAGCGTCGCGATGTGCTGCAGTTTCCCCAGCACCTCGCTCACCGTCTTCTTGACGCCCGTCATGACCAGGTCTCCCGTCGTGCCTTCCGAAAGGACGGCGTGGACCTTGGCGGCCACCTGCTGGGCATGCACGAACTCGATCGTGGCATCCTGGATGATCGTGGGCTCCTCGCCGACGGCCAACTGGTGACAGAACGTCGAGACCGCGGAATTGTAGAACGGTCGGCCGCCCTCGCCGAAGACGTTCGGGAGCACCAGGTTGGTGAAGCGGGCCCCCGAGCGATCGGCCCATCCCGCCAGCAGCCGGGAACACTCGCGCTTGCTGCGTCCGTAGGCCGTCTCGCGGTAGATGTGGGTAGACGACGAAAAGATGACGTGCGGCTGCACGTCTTCCGCCTCGCAGGCCTCGATGAGCTGCTCGGCAAGCGTCACGTTCGTTCGGTAGAGTTCGTCGTCGTCGCCGCGGTTCTGTCCGGCGAGATGGACGACGGCATCACAGTCGCTCACGAACGCACGTCGCAGTTCAGCGGTCGCAAACTCCGGAATGTCGGCAGGCACCACCTCGACGTCCTCTACGCCGTGAAAGTACGCGTGGACGTGCGTGCCGATGAGTCCCTCAGCTCCCGTAATTCCCACTCTCATCGCAGCAGTTCTCCATCCTCTTCGTCAACCTGGCCCAGCATCAGCCTCTGTGCGTGCAGCAGCTTCACGAGTTCTTCAAGCGACAGCACGTTGTTCGCCGAGCTGTATTCATCCGGTAAGACGGCCTCGAGTGCCGCATCGCCGCGGATCTCGGGCAGCACCGACAGGATGACGTAGTACTTGTCCCGCTCCACCGTGCGGTACCGCTCTTCCTCGGAGACGAGGATCTCGTGCACCTTCTCACCCGGACGGATGCCCGTGATGGCCGTCTCGATGGGACGGTCTTCGATGAGTGCTGTCGCGACGTCCATAATTTTGGCCGACGGTACTCGCGGGATGTAGGTGTCACCCCGACCGCCTTCCCGGACGCACGCGAAGACGGTGTCCACCGCCTGGTCCAGGCTCAAGAGGAACCGGGTCATCTCGACGGTCGTGATCGTCACCGGGCCGCCGCTCCTGATCTGCTCGTGGAAGAGCGGGATCACCGAGCCGCGTGAGGCCAGCACGTTGCCGTAGCGCACGCACCTGAACGACGTTTCCGGACAATCCAGGTTCGCACGGATGAACACCCGCTCCTGCAGTGCCTTGGTCATGCCCATCACGTTCACCGGTTTGCACGCCTTATCGGTGGAAATTCCGACGACCATCTCCACCGGCAAATGGTTCTCCCGGATGGCGCGCACGATGTTCTCAGGCCCCCCGATATTCGTCTGCACCGCCTCGAAAGGGAAATATTCGCACGCGGGCACCTGTTTGAGCGCTGCGGCGTTAAACACGACGTCCGCGTTGCGCACCACAGAGCAAATCGAATGATAGTCGCGCACGTCGCCGATGCGGAATTCGAGCAGTTGCTCGAAGTTGCGATAGATGACCTCATCGGTGACGGCCCGTCGCTTCATGTAGTCCACACGCATCTCGTGCTGCTTGGCCTCGTCGCGCGAGAAGACGATGATCTTGCGGGGCTCTCCCATCTCACCGGTCAGCAGACGCCGCACCAGTGTCTTTCCAAGCGAGCCCGTGCCGCCCGTGATGAGAATGCGCTTGTCTTTCAGGGGTTTACTGTTCATAAGACTCGGTACCTCCAATTGTGTACTCAGGCCAGCCCATCTCCGGCGGGCTTTTCCCTCTCAGGAGTCACGTACGGACTCCAATATCTTACGATACGTGGCGATCACCTTGGCTTGAAGCTCTCGCGCGTCGAGCCTCTCGGTAGCGGTCTTCCAGTTGATTTCTGCGGCCCGGTCCACCAGCTTATCGTCTGTTACCGCCCGACGGATGGCCTCGGCAACCGGCTCGGGGTCCTCCGGAGGCACGATCATTCCCGTCTCGCCATGCGTCACCCACTCGTGCGGACAACCCGTATTGGCCTGAATGGGAAACGCCCCCATGACGAGCGCCTCGATCATCGACGTCGGCAGTCCATCGGAAATGCTCAAACCGATATAGACTCGCGAGCGTCCGAACAGTCGGAGCATCTCATTGTGCGGGC
>Ga0272442_10004835_pt1 | contig 18243 bp, 14 predicted proteins | sample SSMForm2O_FD_200262 | JGI IMG/M metagenome (GOLD analysis project Ga0272442, IMG submission 200262) | Marine sediment archaeal communities from Little Sippewissett salt marsh, Falmouth, MA, United States - SSM-Form-2O | ecosystem: Environmental > Aquatic > Marine > Wetlands > Sediment ... | reverse complement strand
AAACTCAACCAGGCCCTGACTAATGGCTATGACGGTTTGAGGTTGGGAAATTCTTTCCGGCTGGAAAAAAAGGATTGGAGTGATTTTGCTGATTATGAGGGACAGGTAGACGATGTCATTGGCAATAGCCAGATGATTGCTCTCTGTACTTATCCTCTCGACAGTTGCAACGCGACCGGGATAATCGATGTGGTTATCAACCATCAATTTGCTTTGGTCAAAAGGGATGGAAAATGGGAACGGATAGAAAATTCAGGACGGAAAAATAAAACCGAGTTCAAGCGGGCTGAGGAGATGCTAAAAGAGAGCGAGGGCAGATTGAGGGCTCTTTTTAATCTACTGCCTATTGGAGTTTCCATCACCGATAAAGGAAGAAATATCCTGGATGCGAACCTTGCCCTGGAAAACATTCTGGACCTCTCCAGATCAGATTTGCTCAATAGAAAGTATTCAACCAGAAAATATCTCAGGTCAAACGGAACAGAGATGCCGGCTGAAGAGTTCCCCAGCGTAAGGGCTTTGAAAGAGGAAGGGTTGGTTCAAAGTTCAGAGATGGGAATAATTAAGGAGGACGGCAGTACCATCTGGACGGATGTGAGTGCAACCGCTCTACCTTTTTCCGATGGGCAAGTAGTTATTATCACAAGGGATATAACCGAGAGTAAAAAAGCTGAAAAGAAAATCCAGGATCTGGCGAATATTGTGGAATATTCAAACGATGCCATTATAACCAAATCCCTTGATGGCATCATTACCAGCTGGAATAAAGGTGCAGAGCAAATTTATGGTTATTCAGCTAAAGAAGTTCTGGGAAAGCCCATATCCATTCTGGAGCCATCCATATTAGTTGAAGAAACAGAAGAATTGGCTGAACTGATTAAACAGGGAGATAAAATCCACAATTATGAGACTTTACGGTTAAGAAAGGATGGTAGGATAATAAATGTCTCACTCACTCTTTCTCCGGTTTTTGATGAATCCGGAAAGCTGACTGATATCTCGGTTATTGCTAGAGATATAACCAAAAGTAAAATAGCAGAAGAAAAACTTCGGAAAAACGAGGAAAGATACAGGATTGCCACAGAGCAAACAGGACAGGTGGTATATGAGTATGATTTAAGAACAGATAAGAGCAGCTGGGCAGGTGCCATAGAAGAAGTTACAGGGTATAGTTTTGAAGAAATCCATAAGCTTGGCAAGGACGTCTGGATTAAAAATATCCATCTTACTGATATGAATCGAGGGGAAGAGAAATTTCAGAGTGTGAGAAATACCGGAGGCAGATTTAAGGAAGAATTAAGGTTGAGAAAAAAAGATGGAACTTGCATTTATATAGAAAATAATGGAGTCTGGCTTACGGATTATGAGGGTCAGCCTTACGGGACTATAGGAGTACTGAAAGATATTTCAGAGAAAAAACTTGCCAGTAAAAAACTTCAAGAAAGTGAAGAAAGATATCGAACAGCAGCTGAACAGACCGGGCAGGTTATATTCGATTTCAATCTCGAAACACGTAAAGTCAGGTGGGCAGGAGCCATAAGGGAAGTAACAGGGTACGATCCGGAAGAGTTAGAGAATCTGGATAAATCGGCCTGGATAGAACACGTGCATCCTGAAGACAGGATGGAACTGCTTGAGAACCTGATGAAGTCTTTTGAGGAAGAGAAAAAATTTAAGGTAGAATTCAGGTTAAGAAAAAAAGATGGAAACTACATCTACGCCAAAAACCTTGGAGTCTGGCTGAAAAGTGACGAAGGAAAGGTATACAGAGCAACAGGAGTAATTAGAAATATTACGGAATGGAAACTTGCAATAAAAAACGTTGAAGAAAGTGAGAGGAAGTACCGCTCTTTCATACAGAATTTCCATGGGATTGCTTTCCAGCTTGATGAAAATTTTGTACCCCTATTTCTGCATGGTGATGTTGAAGAGATCACCGGATATAGCGAAGAAGAGTTTATGTCCTGGATTAAGTGGAAAGACATAATCCATCCGGATGACCTGCCTTTCGTTCTCAAAGAAGAGGAAAAGATTCGAAGTTCTCAATCCGCCGGTTACGAAGAAATCGAATTTCGTATAAATCACAGGAACGGAAGAATAAGATGGGTCAATGAAATTTACCAGAAAATTCAGAGAGGGGATGGAAAGCCGGAGTTCTACCAGGGCACGATTTATGATGTGACCGAAAAGAAAGAAACGGAAAAGTTCCTTGCAAACATCGAAACTGCCCGTAAAAAGGAAATCCACCACAGGATCAAGAATAACCTGCAGGTAATCTCTTCCCTTCTCGACCTTCAGGCTGAAAAGTTCAACAACAGAGAATGTATTAAGGATTCGGAAGTCCTGGAAGCCTTCAGGGAAAGTCAGGACAGAGTAATATCCATGGCTCTTATCCATGAGGAACTGTACAAAGGTGGAGAGCTCGATACACTGAACTTTTCATCGTATGTTGAGGAACTCGCTAAGAATCTTTTCCAGACATACAGGCTTGGAAATGCCAGTACAAGCTTAAATATGAACCTGGAAGAAAACATTTTCCTTGACATGGATACTGCAGTCCCGTTAGGTATAATCATCAACGAACTTGTTTCAAACTCTCTCAAACATGCATTTGCCGACAGAGATAATGGGAAAATTCAAATCAAATTTTGTAGAGAAGAATCCCCGGAAAGTAAAGATAATAGAGCAGGGAGCAATAATGAGGGCTTAAAGGGCACCAGTTTTATTCTGACAGTATCAGATAATGGGATAGGTATGCCTGAAAGTTTTGACCTGGAAAATCCTGACAATCTTGGCATACAACTGGTAACTATCCTTGTAGACCAGTTAGAAGGCGAAATCGAACTGAAGAGAAACAAAGGGACGGAATTCATCATCAAGTTTACATTAGCGTAAAAGCAGCAAGGATAATAAGCATTTCAAGGGTCTTTCCCGGAGGACCTTAAGCTCCAGGTTTTTTGCCACTCTCTTTGCAGCGGCTTTCTTCTCCAAGCTATTTTACTCCGGGTACTCCTCCACCACTTCGATTACCTCTACATAGCACATAATTTCTCGCTTTTTCAGTTTCCGCTTTGAAAACTTCCTGTAGGTCCATTCCACCAAAAAGCAGCCCGCAATAACGCCTGCGAGTAAAACAAGGGTCCCGGGGGAGTGCCCCAGTTCATAGTATACAAGGACAGCAAAAAAGCCCGCACTGCTGATCAAAGAAGCCCATATTATCCCGGGGTTTGCACGGGTTTCTCCGTAGAGGCGCAGGTGGGCGACATTCACGGCTACATATATTAAAAGCAGGGAAGCGCTTGCCAGCATGCCTATGCGTTCCAGGTTCAGGAAATTTGCGCAGAGGATCACAAGCCCCGAAGTGATAAACAGCCCTTCGGTACTTCTTTTCCAGACTTTCCTTTCAAAAAACTTGGGCAGTTCCCCTTCCTTTGCGATGATATAACATGCGTTTGCCCCTCCGTAAAGTGAGGCATTGATCGCCGACGCTGTCGAAAACAAAGCCGCCAGTGCCATGATCTTAAAGCCCGCAGCCCCCAGAAAAGGTTTTGCGGCTGCAGCGAGGGCATAGTCCTTGCTCTGTTCGATCTCGGGAATTGAGAGGTTTCCAATTACTGCAAGGCTCACAAGCACGTAGATAAATATGACCAGGACCACGCTGAGGTAGAGAGCCCGGGGGAGGGTCTTTTCGGGATTGTCCATGTCCTCGGCAGCATTGGCGATCAAACCGAAGCCCTGGTAAGCGAGAAAAACCATGCCTGCCCCGTAGATGATCTTTGAAAAAGCCGGAAAATTCGAAAAAGCAAGGTTTTCCGGAGAAATGTAGAAGAGCCCGGCAAGCCCGAAGAGGAAAAGGATGCCGACCTTTATGGAAACGATAAAAAGCTCCGATTTGCCCACAGCCTTTGCCCCGATGAAGTTTATCCCCGTGAAAAACAGGATGATTCCCGTGGCAAAAACGGCATCCCAGCCCTGACTTGAACCTGCAGGCAAAAAGGTCACGGCATAAGAGGAAAAACCCTTAGCATAGAGGGCAAGCCCGAATATGTAGCCGACCCAGAGCAAAACATTCAACCCCCCGCTAAGGACCCCGTCCCCGAACCCCCTTACCAGGAACTCAACGGACCCTCCTGCCGAAGGGTACTTAGCCCCCAGTTTTGCATAGGAATAGGTGCTTAAAAGCGCAACCAGCCCCGCAATGACAAACGAGACGTACACTGCAGTTCCCGAAATTGCGGCAGCCATGCCGAAAATCGAGAAAATTCCAGCCCCCACCATTGCTCCCACCCCGATCGAAGTGGAAGCCCATAAGCCCATCGACTTACTTTCCTGCCCCATCCGAAAAAGCCCTGCAAACCTGCTGTAAATCCATTAAAAATTAAACTTAAGGAAGACCCAATTCCTTCCGGTTTTATTTTGTCCTTTAAGGGAAATAACTTTTTGCCAGCGTTCCGGATTGGCTTTAATGGACAGCAACAGATTTGGGACGAAAAACAACAATATTCCAATCGTTCAGCAGCCCTGATAACCTTTTTCGATCTGCTTTTCAGTTACCAACGCTCTCACCGGCTGCGAAGCAGACGGCCTTCCCAGACCACTGAAAATTGGAATTTTTTGACTCAACCTTTTTATGTTTTGTTTTGTGTAGTTTTTTGTGGTGCAGTTAAACATGTGCACAGATGAGTAATCGAAAAGGTTAAGCCTCAACCTTCCACTTCTTCATCTTTTCTTCCCGCCACTGCTCGATCGCTCTCCAGATTGGCAGAGGATTAATGCCGTGAACTTTGATGTACTCCTCCCGCGTGTACTCATGCATATTCCCGTCCACAAAATGCAGCGTAGCCTGGTCCGCCTGCAGCCTTGCACCTGCCGGTATTGCCGAAGGATTTACGCAGACTTCCGCACAGTAACGCCACCCATCTCCACCTGCTGGCTCTATCCTGAAAGGTTTTCCACACCTCGGACAGACTCCGATCATTGACTTTTCTTCCTGTTTATCCATAATTTTCCCCCCGTGGCTTAGAAAGTGCCAGTTTAAATGGATATTGTGCAGGATAATATATAATGATATTTTTATAAATTTATTTTAAACACGGGGAGGGTTTTATAGTATTGATTTTGATCTTGATCTTGAATCCACCTTATACTTTGAATCCACCTTATGAAAAGCCGGATAAGGGAGAGACTTATAGAGGGAACTTAGAGTCCCTGAAAACCTTTTTTCGGCTTGCTTTATAGGTACCGGCACTCTCACCGGTCGTCGAAGACGACCGGCTTTTCCATAAAGTATATTTAAAATAATAAAAAAGAGTATAGAACTTATCAAAAAATATGTCTGAATTATTAAAAAAAATCATGATATTTACGTAAAGTAAGTTGAATAAGAAGTAATAGCCAATAATGACTCTTTATATTTCAAACACTTTTCTTCATAAATTTTGAAAAGGCCGCTTGCTGAAGCAAGCGGTGAGAGCCCTTGATATCGATACGAAGAAGGAAACTCCCCGAATCGGAATCGATAGTCAATCCTGTCACAAAAACAAGGGCCATTTCAAGCAATATGGAAGGATTTCGAGCCTGTAATTTATCCTTACTTCATCCCTTTTATAACGAGCCCCATTAAATTATCGGATACCTGTGCAGATTTTAGTTTTGTCCTTGCTAGCATTTCTTCAAGCTCGTTTTTGGTGTAAGCCGCAGCAATCGAGGTTTTAAGCCCCGGTCGGATTTCTGGCGGCTTGACGCTGATCTTCATGAACCAGGCAACAAGCGGGTTCATGTTCCTCTTCAGGTCACTTATATAAAATCTGCCGCCGGTTTTCAGGACGCGGTGAATTTCATTAAAAGCCTTTTCAGGCTCGCTCCATTCGTGCATGGAGCCGTTGCTAAAGACCGCATCAAATGTTTCATCTTCAAAAGGTATGTCCTCAGCCCGCCCGTTTTTATATTCAACCCGCAATGATAAACCGTATTCTTCGGCATTTTTCCGGGCAAGGGAAATCATATTCTGGCTGATTTCAACTGCTTTGAGTGAAGTCCCTCTTGTTTTTTTGAGCCACTCAAGCCCAAGGTAACCCGGCCCGGACCCGATCTCCAGCGAAAGACCGTCGTCAATTCCGAATTTGATGATCTCGTCAGTCTCGATCCAGCCCTTATCCCTCAAAAACCTCTGCATCCGGTCAAAGACCTTAACATCAGACTCGCCCTGGATCCCTTCATCTGTTTCTACAACTCTTTGTTTCATAAAGATTCCACATTATTTGTCTTAAATATAATCGGTAACCTGTATTGCTAAACACAAAAATCAAAAATTACCTGCTTCCACCGGGTTTAAATTGCATCCCTGAGCTATAAGATCTTCCAGTATTCTTATCTTTTTATTTCTCCAGATCCCCAGAGCTATCACGGAAATCATTAATCCGGAAATTATAAACATCAAGGCAATTCCCCTGCCTTCCCCTACTCCGACAATGAAACCGGCTGTTTCAACCAGCAAACCGTCCGTTTCCAGAAGCGGGTTGAAAACATTATCTGCCAGAAATCCTGCGACTACAAAAGCTATGATGGAGCCGAGATAGGTGACCATGGAAATAATGGACCACACACGCCCCTGTTTACTGTTGTCGATATTTTTCCGGATTAAGACTTCAATGGAGGTGTTAATGAAAGGCAGAGTGGCAAAAAACGTGAATCCGGCTAAGGTAATCAGGATTATATTTGTTGAGAGCCCGAGGTTGGCAAAAAATATTCCTGCTATGAATAGCGAAACAGACAATGTTTTCACATGCCTGTTTTTGCTTCCGAATACTCCGATAAACAGGCTTCCTATAAGTATGCCTGTTGCACAAACGGATTGGGAAATTCCCACTGTTTTTACTGTTGTTAAACCCAGCAGCATCGGAATTAAAAGCGATTGAAGCAGCCCGACAAAAAAGAGGACGAGCGTGATAGTAAGGACCAGGTTAACCACGCCCCTATTTTTCGAAAATTCCTGGATACCCTCTCTGAGTTCAGCCATGATGTTTTGTTCCGCCTGCTTTACCGGAATTCCGCCTATGGCATTCCTTACCCGGATAACAATGGAGCTTGCAATTATGAGAGTGCTGATATCAATTAAGAAAATATATTCAACGTCGATCAGTGTTAATAATATACCGGCTAAAAAAGGGGAAATAAGATATTGAGCCGAACCTGCCAGCTGCACCAACCCGCTTGCCTTATCGTACTGGGACGCGGGCAGAAGGTCGGTAATCAAGGCCTTGTAAGCTGGCTCCTGGAAAGCTGAAAAAATTGAACTGGCTGCAATCCCGAGATAAATCTGCCAGAGTTCGATATTACCCCTTACCATCATAAAAAATATGAAGAGAAGCCCGAGCGATGCTCCCATGTCCCCGAGAACCATCATCAAGCGCCTGTCGTGACGGTCTGCCAGGACCCCGCCGTAGGGCTTTAGCAGGAAGGGGGGCAAAAACACACACATCAGTATGAAGACATAGTTTGAAGCCGTACCTGTCTGCTGGAATACGTATATCCCCAGGGAAAAGATGGTAAGACCGGTGCCGATTACTGAGATGAACTGCCCGAACCAGATAAAAAGGAATTTGGAAAAAAGGTCTTCGGACCCGGAGGGCATTTTTTCAGATCCAGAGCTTATTTTTTCGGATTCTTCAGGCGTTTTTTCGGACCCATATGCCATTTTTCCGGATTTATCCGTCATTTAGTTAGCCCCGGCAGCAAGGTGGTCCCTGGAAAAGAACAGTTCTTTATCATACGCGATGATAACGGCTGCAAAAACTATGAGGACGAAAGTCTGGATGCACTTTGTCGTCTGGGTCATATTCAGTGCTTCCTGCGAGATATTGATTATAAAGTGAAAGAGGATAGCTGCAGGAATGCTTTTCCTGTTTTTAATGCAGATCCAGCTGATGATCATTCCCAGGGGGATGATGCTGACAAAGAAATTCACGCCAAACCAGATATTTTCGTTAAAAATCTCATACTGGTAGGATTCATTGACAAATATCAGCGGAAAGTGCCAGAGGGACCAGAGTACACTGAAAATAAGCGATGCTTTGAAGTAAGTGTGCCGGCTCTGCAGACTGTCAAAGGCATAGCCTCGCCAGCCGAGCTCCTCAAAAAGCGCGGCGAGGAAAAGAAGGAGCAGCACAGGCACAAAACCCGTCGAAAAAGAGAAACCTTCGGCGAGTTGGAACTGCGAAACCGATCCCCCTAACGGAAGCGAAAGAAAGATGGAGACCAGGACGGAAAACGGCATTAGTAAGAAAAATACAGGCAGCATTTTTAGCCTTATTAGCCTGAGGTTTATAAGCCGGTTGCCGAAATCTTTAATTAAATCAGAATTCTTTGACGCAAAGATCATGACAAGTGAAAGCAAAAACGGTGCCATCAGCCCGGGCAGCATAAGCAGCATGTACAGCCCGCCTCTACCTTCCTGAAAACTTACGTAAGCCCCTGCAAACCAGAGAACATAGGTTACGATAAAGGTCGCAGCATAATAGATCCCGGGTTTGTATTTGTAGTTGGGAATCATTTTTACTCCAGGTACTAACTTCCATAATTCTGTTTTTATTTTTTCAAATCGACAGTATCCTGACGGTCGAAATTAATAGGGATTTTATATTTTTTCTAATATATAGATATTCTTCTCGGAAAAACCATGTGTTTTCTGGAACGTTAGGCGGAAAAGATGCATGGCGGTTCTATGTCTGTATAGGGTGAATATGGGGAGAAATTACCCAAACTTAAAAAATACTTTATCAAAGAAAGCGTTCATGAGTTCTTGCGGCTTCAGAAAGAAACGTCCTCCGGGTCAAAGTATTCGGGGTCAAAATCTTCCCCCATCCATTCCATGAGGTCTTCATATTCCGGATGCGAAGGGTCCTTCAGGATCTCCAGCTTGTATAAGTAGCCTCCTACCCCTCCGCTGTCTTCGGGGACAGCCGCCCTTTTTCCTGCAGTACAGACAGGGTACTTCACCCCTTCTTCTCTCGGCAGGATCTTTTCAAGCCGGACTCTAACCTGCCAGTTGTCCCCGAAATCGTACCTGTACAGGCCAGCCTTATTTTCCAGCGTGAAAAAATCGGAGATTTCAACTTCGTCTTCCGGCACGACGTACCTTTCAAAGAAGTCTTCAAAATCGTCGTCTTTCACCCCTATTTTAACAGGAATCCCTATCCTCGGGTCCGGCATTTCAAATTCGTGCAGATGGTAATCGTCCCAGTCCATTACAGCCTGGATAACGTCATGAAGGTCAAGGAATGTGTAATTTTCAGGTACCTGGACTCGCCGCCAGATCTGAGGTCTGATGCCCTTTATGTAAAGCTTTAGCTGGTAAACCTTCTCGAAAGTCTTTGCCATGGTTGTTCACCTTGATGGAGATATCTCGATTTAGCTATTTCAGGTTTGGGTTTTTTTGTTTTGAAATGGATTCAGGGAATGGAACTATAGATACATCCCCAAACTGAAAATTTGGAGTTATATTTTCACCATTCCTGAATTTGTCCCTGGAATAGTTGCTTTGATTATTCCATATCCTCAAGCTCGGTACGTGATTCAGCTTCTGCACTGAGCATATTCTTTATTATTGACTCATCCGAATTGGGGAAAATCCGGCAGAAATCCTGGCAGTATTTTATCCTCTTGTGATAAAAAGAGGCATCTTCCACCGCTGCGTTAGCTAACTCCATTTCAAAATCCTGACACCAATTAAAAATACTTTGTGTAAGACCGGAAATGAATTTATCTGCATCCGTGACTGATTTTATATGAGGAGGAACAATGCTAATTATCATGTTCCACGCTTTTTCCCACTTTTCTACTCCATCTATGCAATTCTGTTTTCCAATGTCTTCATAACCTTCCTGAGTTAAATCGTCAATCATTTCCATATTCCATTTTTCCGGAATTATCCGGTTCCATAATTCTATTATTGCTAACCAGATGAAATCCTCATCCTGGCCCGTTGCCTGGAAATTCTGGGTGTAATAATGATCTTCTGCTAACTGAATCGCGGAGATATAATTTTGAGCCTGTTTTTTGAAACGTTCTATTTCGAAATCGACATTCATTGATTCCAATTTTTCAATTATTTCCGAAGTGCTCATCTTTCTCACTTTATTAAGAGTCCAGCTCTGCAGAATGAAATCTTTGAAGCATATATCCCTATCAGCAGAGTATTTTTCAATTTCTTTGCCCATTTTTTCCAGTTTTTCAGGCTTCTCATGTAATTTCTGTTGAAATCTCATCATGGCTAACCTGCTAATACCTGGTTTTTCGGGTTCTGAAGGGCTTCGATCTATAGTGGCTGTTTTCTTACCTAAACAACAATGTTTATATTTTTTGCCTGAACCACACGGGCACGGCTCATTTCTACCAATTTTCTTTGACATTCTGGTCATTCCTTTGTTTTATAATGATTAAAAAACCGATAAGTATCAAGCGTGAAAACTCCATGACAATGGCGAATTGCAAACCCGGTAGTTTTTGAATTTCAGAACAAAACGTCCTCCGGGTCAAAGTATTCGGGATCAAAATCTTCCCCCAGCCATTCCACGGTATCTTCATAATCCTCATGCTCCGGGTCCTTCAGGACCTCCAGCATATTTTCATAGCCCCAGATCCCTCCGATGTCTTCAGGGACAGCCGCCCTTTTTCCGGCAGTACAGACAGGGTACTCCACCCCTTCTTTTCTCGGCAGGATTTTTTCAAGCCGGACTTTTACCTGCCAGTTGTCCCCGAAATCATACCGGTACAGGGCATCTTTATTTCCCAGCGTGAAGTAATCGGAGATATTAACGTCTTCTTCCGGCAAGACAGTCCTTTCAAAGAAATCTTCAAAATCGTCGTCATTCACCCCTATTTTTACAGGAATCCCTGTCCTCGGATCTGGCATTTCGAATTCATGCAGATGGTAATCGTCCCAATCCATTACAGTCTGGATAACATAATGAAGCCAAAAGAATGTGTAATTTTCCGGAATCTGGACTCGCCGCCAGATCTGAGGGACAATACCCTTCATGGAAATCTTTAGCTGGTAAACCCTCTCGAAAGTCTTTTCCATGGTTGCTCACCCGGATAAGATATCTGTATTTAGCTATTTCAGGTTTTTGGGATTTTTGTTTCGAAATTGATTGATAGCACAGTGCACACTGTTTTTCCTGGCGGAACGCAAACCCGGAAGCAGGAGTGGAATTCCTATAAAAAGAGTAACATAATCCTACGCAATCCCCTGTATGGCAAGATCCGCAGACACATGCCTGTAGATTCCTTTCCCGTAGACTGTTACGTCCTCTCCGCGTATGGATGTATACTCAAATTGGCCGGGCCCGTCATCCGAGCTTATGCCCGTAAAAGCAGCTATGCCCGAGATGATGGCTAGCAGTAATACGAGGATTGTGAGAATTCCCTTGTTTCTAATTTTGAACAGCTCCTTATAAAAAAATGGGTGTCAAGAATAAATTATTTCTTTCAAGACCAAAGGGTGAACTGGGGAAAAAATGGAGTTCATTATCTGAGATTCAATCCCTGTTTTAGTGGATCTTGCTCACGAATATTTCACATCATTCCCTTTACTATAATTAGTGCCACCATTAACAGACAAAGCAGCAAGAATAACATTACTCTTGCACCGAAGGTATCTTTGTCTATTCCATTCTCTCCTTCATATATGATGCTAAGAAAAACCTCAATCGAAAATAAACCAATAAATACAAAAATACCGGTCCAATCCGTCTCACTTAATTCATACATCGCTTAACCTCCGGACATAAAGTCTCAAAAACAACCACGAAAACGGAAAAACCCTGAAAAATCAAAATTATAGGTTTCAATCCTTGTTTTGCTGGAAGCTGGTTTGCAACCATAAAAAAGGCGATTCACTTCGCCCAAAAGTGGGTTGGTTTCAATCCTTGTTTTGCTGGAAGCTGGTTTGCAACCTGCGGCTGCGATACTTGAAACGGCTCTCCATGCGAGGTTTCAATCCTTGTTTTGCTGGAAGCTGGGTTGCAACTAATCGAGACCTTCGCAAGCTGTGAGCCCGTAATCTATCCAGAGTTTCAATCCTTGTTCTGCTGGAAGCTGGTTTGCAACCTGGCATTCGTCGGCATATTCTTGACCCTTTTAGGGTTTCAATCCTTGTTTTGCTGGAAGCTGGTTTGCAACTTGAAGGGTTGAGAAATCCCATACCTCTTCCAGAGTATGGGGAAGTGTTTCAATCCTTGTTTTGCTGGAAGCTGTTTTGCAACTAGAGTTTAAAACATTTCTATTGAAGGAAAACGTTTCAATCCTTGTTTTGCTGGATGCTGTTTTGAAACGAGCATTGGGGTACTATCAATGGCGAAATATCCCAGTTTCAATCCTTGTTTTGCTGGAAGCTGTTTTGCAATACGGTCAAACGAGCCAAAAGGTTCAGGAGAGGAGAGTTTCAATCCTTGTTTTGCTGGAAGCTGGTTTGCAACCTGAAATGGCCATTGCTCAGATTAAAGCTGAAAAGTTTCAATCCTTGTTTTGCTGGAAGCTGTTTTGCAACTTGGTTGAAGGGCGGAATGATATTGCAGAACTTCTGGTGTTTCAATCCTTGTTTTGCTGGATCTTGCTCTCAAACTCGATGCAAAGGGTTACGACGCTGACACACTGTGGATGCTTCAATCCTTGTTTTAGTGGATCTTGCTCACGAATTAAACCTGACGCTCTAAACGGCTCTCAAAGAGTATTGTTTCAATCCTTGTTTTAGTGGATCTTGCTCACGAATTCTATCATGCTCGTCAGAATGTAGGGAACGATTTTGAGTTTCAATCCTTGTTTTAGTGGATCTTGCTCGTGAATCCCTTTTCCTGGCTCTATCCCTCGCATCCTTTGACATGTTTCAATCCTTGTTTAAGTGGACATTATTCACAGATATGTTGATTACATCCTCATCGTCCCAACCGGTCAAATGTTTCAATCCTTGTTTTAGTGGATCAGACTCACGAAAATTCGGACTTTTGTCTGCAAACCTTTAGCTATTTGTTTTACTCTCTCTTAAATTTTCTTATTTTGAACAGTTTTCCAAAATTTAACTTGGAATGCTTTTAAGACTTCAAATCTCCGCAATAAATATTACCAACCTCCCCCATTATCCGCCTCATAACACCCAACCCAAAATCCCCCTAAAAAAAGGTTAGAAAAATGATAATCCTCGACCACCCCTACGTCTCCGAATTTTTGATGGATACCGTTGCCGAAATGCAGGTCCCTGTTTTGAAAAATGAAATGTCAGCCGGAATAAGCACGGAAAATGAAGGAAAAAAGTTCAGGCTCCTTGAGGAAGCCGAATTTATCGAAAGCGTAAAAGAGCAGGGGATCTGCCCGCTTTATTCCAATTCCGAAAACTCCATTGACTGGATAGCCGAAAACCTGGCTTTTACGGGGCTTCCGGAGAAGATTGAGTTTTTCAAGAACAAGGTAAGGTTCAGGGAACTGCTTGAGAGGATTTACCCTGAGTTCCGCTTCCAGGCTGTGGACTTTGACAGGCTCGATGAAGTCCGGGTTGAGGAGATAAAAAAGCCCTTCATCATAAAGCCCGCAGTCGGGTTTTTCAGCCTCGGGGTGCACAAAGTCTCAAGCGATTAGGAATGGGCTTCCGTCCTGCAGAGCATAAAGGCAGAGGTGGAAGAGATAAGAGACCTCTATCCGGTGCAGGTCCTCAATGTGGGGCAGTTCATTATCGAGGAGTGCATCGAAGGCGAGGAGTTTGCGGTTGACGCCTACTTTAATGGCGAGGGAAAGCCGGTCATCCTCAATATCTTCAAGCACATCTTTTCCTCGGAAAGCGATGTCAGCGACAGGGTCTACTTTACTTCTAAAGAGGTAATCGAAACTTACCGGGAAACCTTTGAAGACCTCCTGAAAGAAATCGGGAAGCTTGCAGGCCTGAAGAACTTCCCCCTGCACATCGAACTTCGGGTAGGAGAAGACAGGCGGATCCAGCCAATCGAGCTTAACCCCATGCGTTTTGCGGGCTGGTGCACCACGGACATCGCACACTTCGCCTACGGGATAAACACCTACAGGTACTTCCTGAAACAGCTTGAACCCAACTGGGAGAAGATTCTCGAAGGCAGGGAAGGGAAAAACTACTGCCTTATCGTGCTGGACAGGCCGGCTGACCTTGATTTAAAGGACGTGAAAGGCTTTGATTACGAAAAGCTGCTTTCCGATTTCGAAAAGCCCCTGGAGCTCAGGAAAGTCGATTATGGGAAATTCGGTTTCTTCGGGTTCCTGTTTGCGGAAAACCGTGAAGAGAAATGGGGAGAGATCGAGAGGATTCTGAAATCGGATTTGAGGGAATATATCCGGAAATGAAAACTCCTTAAAAACTACTTTTCCTTTTTTTAAACTGAACCCCTCCTTCCAGGATCAGAAACCCATCTTAGAAACCCTGTTTCCAAAAGCATTTGACTCCTGCACCCCAGTTTTCCAAGGAAGAATGATCTAAAAAGGAGGGCTCTATATGCGCCTGAAAGGCCAGACAGCAATCGTTACGGGGGGAGGCAGAGGTATCGGGAGAGCCATCTGCCTGGCGCTTGCAAGAGAAGGAGCAAACGTTGTCATTGCGGCAAGGACCTGGAGGGAAATCCAGGAAACGGAAAGACTGGTTGAAAGAGTGGGGAGTTCGAGCAGGGCTCTTGCAATAAGGACCGATGTGCGGGATGAAGCCGAGGTCCGGCACCTTATTGAAAAGACCATGGAGGGTTTTGGAAGGCTGGACATTCTTGTGAACAATGCGGGGGTTGCTTACAGGAAGTTTCTTGCCGATACTTCTCCGGAAGAATATGAAGAGATAATGGACACAAACGTGAAGGGCATATTTCTCTGCACGAAATACGCACTTCCCCACCTGCTGAAAAGGGGGAACGGCAGGATCATAAACATCGCTTCGATCGAGGGAAAACACGGGGTTCCGAAGCTTTCCGTGTACGGGGCTTCGAAATTCGCAGTGGTAGGACTCACCGAAGCCCTGGCTTATGAAGTAGGGGGAGGGTTGCAGGTGTATGCGGTTTGCCCGGCAGGCGTGGATACGGAGATGTACAGTTCCATGTTCATGGTCGAGCCAGCTCTAAAACCGAACAACGTGGCGAAACAGGTAACCGAACTCTGCCTGCCAGGGACCGAAATTCCTTCGGGGTCTGCCATAGAGGTCTGTAAGAGTCCTGTCCGGCTGGTCTAAGGAGCAGGCCGGTCTGAGAAAGAAAACTGGCATGAAAAGCAGGCAAACCCGGAAGCCGGGTTCGGGGCGATAGCCGAGGATGGGAGTGCATTCATTTTTGAAAACGCCGAACACCGGCTCTCCGAGGAGCAATCGAGAGGATCAAGCGCAAACAGATTACAGGGATAGAAAGAAGAGTCGGGTTTTTGAGGGCAGGAGAAATACTTCCGGAAATCACCGGGAGGACTGTTATCCCTGTCGACGACGGGATAGCTATGGGCTCCACCATGAGGGCTGCAATCCGGCTCTGCAAAAACAGGAGGGCCGGAAAAATAGTTGTTGCTGTTCCCGTGACAGGCGGGGGAGTTGCAGAAGAAATAGGAAAGATGGTTGATGAGATCATTGTCCTCGAAATCCCCGTAAATTTCCGGGCAGTTGCCCGGGTCTATGAAAACTGGCATGACGTTTCGGATGAAGAAGGGCTGGACCTTCTCGGAATGGAAGAAAAGGAATAATGTGGAAAAAAAGGGAGGGGCAAAGGCATGCCAGAAAGCAAAAAGTCAAAAGTGAGAATTGAGGTACGTAATCTTCTTTTTTAAAAACCTTTCGACTATAGCCCTGCTCAACTCCGCATTACTTCCAGACATAATTACATGAGAAATACAGGAAATATGCGGAATTTTTGGAGAATACTATTCAAAAGAGGACAGGGGGACGAGATCTAAAATATATACAAAGAGGGGAAGTATATAAAAAATATAGAGCATATAGTCCTATGATGGGTATAAGGAGGAAATACCCATATGGAAAGTATAAAGTATTATGAAAATCTGAGAAAAAAACATAAAAGATTTGAAATATATGAAAACTCTTTATCGCTATAAAATTTATAAAGTCTAATGAAAAAATCCGAAATATTATAAAAAGTTTACAAGATTCAAAGTTCCTGATCATCGTTAAATTTTGGAAACATTAAAGTTCTGGAGAAAGAATAAGATGGACTTACTTGTCATTGCACTCATCCTTGCCGGCCTGTACATGGCCTGGAACATAGGGGCAAACGACCTTGCCAATGCCATGGGGACTTCGGTCGGGACCGGCGCTTTATCAATCAAGCAGGTAATTATTATTGCCGCAATCTTCGAGTTCTTAGGAGCGGTCTTTTTCGGGAAAAGAGTAACTTCAACGATTGCCAAAGGAATTGTTCCCATTGATATGATCAGCCAGATCCACCCGAACATTGTTGTTCTCGGGATGCTGGCTGCTATTCTTGCAGCTGGTTTCTGGATTACGCTTGCAACTTTCTATAACCTTCCTGTTTCTACCAGCCACTCAATCGTCGGCTCCGTACTTGGCTTCGGACTCATTGCCGCTTTCAACGGCACAATCGCTTTTTCGGACATCCACTGGGTCGTTCTTCTCAAAATCGTAGGCAGCTGGTTCGTATCCCCGGTTCTTGGGGCGGTTTTTGCTTACGTGATTTTTTCCGTGATCCGGAGTTTGTTCCTGCACAGGGCAGCAGATCTCCCTCTCGTTGAGAAAAAATTCATATCCTTACAGGTCGTAACAGCATGCTACATTGCATTTGCGCACGGGTCCAATGACGTGGCAAACGCTGTCGGTCCTCTCTCAGCCGGACTCAGGGTACTTGGGATGGCAGGAGGAAATGAAATCCCCATCTGGGTGCTCATTATGGGAGGCTTCGGCATGGTAGTCGGACTTGCCACCTGGGGCTACAAGGTCGTTGAAACCATCGGGTCCAGAATTACGGAACTCACCCCCACACGCGGCTTTTCCGCACAGTTTGCCACCGCCACCGTGGTCCTGCTCCACAGCTACAGTTCCCTACCCATCTCCACCACCCACACCCTTGTGGGTTCGGTCATAGGAGTCGGACTTGCAGGCGGGATTGCAGCCGTTGACCTGGGCGTTATATGGAAGATTATTTCTTCCTGGGTAGCAACCGTCCCCATAGCAGCACTCACTTCAGCGCTGATTTTCGTGGGACTTGAGGTGATCTGGTTATGAAAGATTACATCCGCTCCGTCTTCGACGTCGTCGCAGAATCCCCTTTTCTCCCCCTTGAGGCACATGCCAAAAAAGGGGTGCTAGCAGTTGAAAAACTGAACGAAACCATGGAAGCCTACTGTGCAGGGGATACGGCCCGTGTGGAAGAACTGACTGCCGAAATCGATAAACTGGAACATGAGGCAGATATCATAAAACAAAAAATCCGGGCAGGTGTCCCGGCTTCGGTGAAACTCCCCGTGGACAAAAAGGACCTCCTGTCTTTCTTAAAGCAGCAGGACTCCATAGCCGACTTCGCCCAGACTTCAGCCTACTGGATGACACTCAGGCCCTGCAAAAACCTACCCGACGAAATAAAAGAAGGCTTTCTCGAACTTTCCGCAGGCACCCTGAAGACGGTTAAGATGTACGACGAGGTTATAGATGAGCTTTACAAGCTGCTCGTCACTTCCTTCAGCAAGGAGGAGGTAAAAGAAACCCTGACCCTTGTCCCGGAAGTCGAGAAACTGGAACACGAGGTAGATGTGATGGAAACAAACCTCCTGAAGATGATCTTCGAAAATGAAGATTTCATCGGGGGAGCCGGCGTCTGCCACCTGGTCGGGCTGGTATCCAGGATCGGAACCATTGCCGACAAATCCGCAAACTCTGCCGACCGCCTGAGGACGATGATCCTCAGAAGGTAAACATACTGACTTTATCTTAGCGACTTTTACCTGAATTTACCGGTTTTATCGGTATTAACGACTTTCTTTTTTCAGCTCCCGGGGTTATCCCGGGTCTTTTTCTCACCCCTATCTTTTTCACTCTGTCTTTCTCACTCTGTCTTTCTCACTCTGTCTTTCTCACTCTGTCTTTCTCACTCTGTCTTTCTCACTCTGTCTTTCTCACCCCTATCTTTTTCACTCTGTCTTTTTTCAACAGTTTTCAACAGTTTTCAGCATTTTCAGGCAGCTCGACCTGTAAGATATTCGGCTCCGAGGAATCCCTGAGGCTGACAATTAAGGATG
>Ga0272442_10004833_pt1 | contig 18245 bp, 17 predicted proteins | sample SSMForm2O_FD_200262 | JGI IMG/M metagenome (GOLD analysis project Ga0272442, IMG submission 200262) | Marine sediment archaeal communities from Little Sippewissett salt marsh, Falmouth, MA, United States - SSM-Form-2O | ecosystem: Environmental > Aquatic > Marine > Wetlands > Sediment ... | reverse complement strand
TCACAGCCGCAGATGCCGAAGCGTTCGACGTGCTTGTCGTCTCCGAATCTATCGGGTCCAGTGAAGCCAATAATCTCATCGGTGCCAATGTACCCATGATGCACCAGGAGAGCTACGGCTGGAGCAGGCATTTCTTCACCCAGGGCCTGGCTAAGGCATGGTTGAATGATCCCAACGGCATGGTGGAAATTGTCGATGGTGCCCACCAGATTGTTACGGATGCCGGACTTGCAGCCGGAGATGTACAGTTCTTCGCCAATCCTGCCGCGAGCTGGACGACCGATTCGGTCGAATCACTCGTTGCCGGTGCTGTGAATGTCGCTCAGGCATTGAACGCCGACGGCGTAGCCAACACGATCATTTTCACGATCGAGGCCGGCACGGAGCTGGCAGATGCGTCGCTGGCCGCCAACCGTGTTTGCTGTTTCAGCATACCCGGCAACGAATCTTATGTTGCCGCGGATATGACCGACGATGCATGGGCACTCTTTGATGCAGCAATCGCATGGCTTGATCAGTAGTAGATTGAGATTAAGGGATTCCTTTGTCTCGATGTTATAAAGGCAATTCAGGGCCTGTGTCACTACGGCACAGGCCCTTTTTTGGTTTCGGACAAGCTCTGTGAATCGCACCATTGCTACAGATATGGCAGTCACCATGTAGGTTTTATAATTGCGTTTCGATAAAGCAATCAGGCAAAACTTAGTAGTTGCTTACCCGGAACATTGTTTATCTATTGAATCCCTGGGACGATTACAAATACAAATGTTTCGGTGATGTTCTGATATCAAATTTATAAGAATATTTCACGCTTTTATGATTTTGTTTCTGCCGTGTTTGACTGAGGTGGTCGCATTACGTGTATCGATGACAAGCCGGGAGTTTTTTACAATCCAGTCGTAATCGTAATTGCTGTGATTGGTTGATATCAAAACGGCATCGTATTTTTTGAGCATATCGGCCGAAAGCGGCTTGCTTTTCATCTGTAAATTATACCGCCTTTGCTTATGTGTCGCGGGAATGTACGGGTCGTTGTAATCAACCTTTGCACCTTTGTCCCTTAAAAGCTCTATTAGTTCAAGTGACGGCGATTCCCGGACGTCGTCGATGTCAGGCTTGTATGCCAGTCCCAGGACAAGGACCTTCGAGCCGTTGAGGCTTTTTTTGCGTTCGTTGAGCGCATCCATTGTGCGGGCTATCACGTAGTGCGGCATATCGGTATTGATTTCGCCGGCAAGCTCTATAAAACGCGTCGGCATACCATACTGGCGGGCCTTCCACGTCAGGTAGAAGGGATCGATGGGAATGCAGTGCCCGCCGAGCCCGGGTCCGGGATAAAACGCGCTGAAACCGAACGGCTTCGTGCTGGCCGCCCGAATTACCTCCCAGACATCGATACCCATGCGGTCGAAGACCATCTTCATCTCGTTGACCATTGCGATATTAATGCAGCGGTAAACGTTTTCGAGGATTTTCGTCGCCTCGGCCGCCTCGACGGAGGAAACCGGTATGACGGTCTCTATCGCCAGCTCGTAAATCATTTTTGCTATTTCGCGGCATTTATCGGTAAGCCCGCCGACGACTTTGGGAATTGTGCGGGTCGTGAAATTCTTATTGCCGGGGTCTTCCCGTTCCGGAGAATATGCGAGGTGGAAATCTTTGCCCGCCTTGAGGCCGCTTGTCTCCAGAATCGGCGCCATCAGCTCCCGGGTTGTTCCCGGATAAGTTGTACTTTCGAGCGTCACGAGCTGGTTCGGCCGGAGATATTTCGCGATAGTCCGGCAGGAATCTATTACATATTTCATATCCGGCTCGCGATTTTCGGTAAGGGGCGTAGGCACGCAGATAAGAAGGGCATCGACATCTTTAATACGTGACATTTGCGTCGTGGCGGTGAACTTCTTCGCATCGACGATTTTTTTAACCTCGGCGTGAGGGACATTTTTTATAATACTTCTGCCGGTATTGAGCACCTTAACTTTCTGCTCGTCAATGTCAAAACCAAGCACTTTGATCCCGGCATTTGCGAATTCACGAGCGAGCGGCAGGCCGACATAGCCGAGACCGAGAATCCCGACGCGGATAGTTTTATCTTCGATTCTTTTCTTCCATTCTTTCATCTAAAGTTCCTGTTCATCGCAAGCCAAACATGCGGCTATAAAAGTATTGTTGATTTTAGGACTATAAGAAACCTTATCTTCAGGGAATACTGATGATAAGGACATTAAATCAGGGATATATCGGCAAGATTCCGGATGTTCTTAAAGTTTATTCTTTTTCTTCTTCTTTTGATTTCAACAATCCTTTTAATCCGTCGGTGACTCCTTTGCCAACGTCTTCGACGCCTTTGATGACTCCTGTGCCGGCATCTTTGCCTATGTCTGTGACTCCCTTGCCTACATCCGATCCGGCATCGAGTATTTTTGCGCCCGTATCGATAAGAGCGCCCGGTAAAGCCCCGATATTAGCAAGCTCGGACACAAGCGAGCCTATCATCTCATCCGGCAGTATGTCGGCACCCTGCTGGGCGATTCCTCCCGCAATCGCAAGCAGGATTTTGCGGGTCAAGGTGACAGTGTCAAGGTCGTCATCGTTACCGAGGTCGGTCATCTTAATTGTGCTGAGCTTAATCGGAATCGTATCGACTTTGCCGGGTACGGGAAGTAATTTCACGCTGACCTGGGTGTTTGTGATTTCGAGAGTATCGATATGCAGCTTTTTCCCGGGCGACTCCGACGGCTGGTCCTGTTTTTCAGGAAGTTGCTTTATTATATCTTGCAGGTTGTTGCCGGATATTCCCCTTTGTTCGAGTACTATCTTTGCGCCGTCGAGCCTGATGTCTTTGATATTGACCGTATCACTCAGTAGAGATCCGGTGTCAACCGAGATATTGGCCCGGCTTAATTCGAGCAGTTTTTCGTGCTTATAATCGGGCGGATTATTTATTGTGATGTTTTCAATGCCGAGTTTGCCGCTCAGGATAGAAAGATCGACTCCGCCGACGCTCACTCCCACGTTGAGGGCCTTTGTTCCTGCCGTCTCGATGGCGACTCTTAAAGCACTATTAGCGAACAGGCCGACGGCGACAACGATTACCACCAGTACCACCAGAATCGCCGAAAGGCAAAAATATAATATCTTAAATGGCTTTTTCATCTTTCAAATAACCCCCGGATTATATTTGTCATCATTTCAATGCGGGATTTCACCCCGTTTTCATACCGGATACAAACTAATATATCGTAAGACAATATCTAATACGTTAAAAATTCTTACTGTTAAAAACTGTAACCCAAGCCCAGGAAGTATTTCACATCGGTCTTATGGGAACCGATTGCCGGTGTGTCATCATGATTAATAATTGTTTTGAAGTTCGCAAACACATCCTTCATAACGTCGGCACGCAATTCGCCCGTTGTTGTAAGATAGTAGTCGGAAAATTTGTCAAGGGCAGGGTAGTATGTTAACTCATGGATAAAATGCAGGTTTTTCCTGAGCTTTTTGTCGAAGTTATAGCCGATCTGGGCCGAAACTTCACTGTTGCTGTCTGTCTGGTTATCGTATTTTTCATAAAGCGAAGCTAAACCAATCTCGGTCGAAAAATTCATGTCAGCCGATTCTATCCATTGATAACCGTAACCGGCACCGATTGTCACACGCCGGTCCAGCTCTGCGACGGCATCTTTTTCATATCGGCCGTCTATGTAACCGTACATCTTCTTTGAGAAGAAATAATCGTATTTGGCTTTTGCCCTCCACCAGTCTTCAATCGTTTCCTCCTGACCCGTAGCCGGGTCATCCTGTTTTGCCTTGGCATAATCGGCGCTCATGGCGGTGCGGTCTATATCCGTTCTTTTTCTAACCTTGGCACTTCCAGTAATACTCTCTGTCTTCGTATTACCGTGTGTCGAGGTCAGTCCCGCCGAAAGACTTCCAGTCCACTTCGGAACAGGGGGATTGATGGAGACAATGTCGCTGACTGCAAATTCCTGAGCCTTGATTGTCTCGTTACCTGCAATGGAAAATCGGTCGGCCTGGGATGTTATGATTTTCTGTTTTAAGGTCGGTCCGTATCTTAAGTTGATCGTGATAGGCTCGTCGCTGCCGAGAGTCTGAATATTTGCTAATTCCACGGTCACTTCCCCGGCGAGGTCTGAATTGAAAATCATCTTCCCGTCAACGAGTTTTACAATTTGGCCGGTCAGATGATCTCCGTTTTTCAAAAGAATTTCATCACCAAAACCTGTCTGAGCAAATAGAACAAGGGTGGTTAATATAATCAGTATTTTCCAGCGCATAATAAACTCCTTTCATGTTAGTCTTGTAACAAATTCACAAATATATAATTCGGCACTTTCTTATCGTCAAACTGCTTTGGAAATATTTGAGTCTCCGTCTTTTACGTGTATATCATGCTGCGGGAACGGGATCGTAATATCATTTTTATCCAAAGCAACTTTTATTTTTTCGATTAAATCGAAGCGAACAGACCAGTAATCGGCAACGTTGACCCATGGACGCACAACGAAGTTGACGCTGCTGTCGGCAAGCTCGGATACGGCCACAGTATATGCCGGTTCCGGCAGGATTCTGTCTTCGCCTTTAATAACTTTCTCGATAACCTGATGTGTTTTTTTCAGGTCATCTTCATAGGAAACACCGATGACCAGATCGATACGCCTGGTGCCGTTGACCGTATAATTCTTGATATCGCTTCCCGTGACCTGCCCGTTGGGAATAATTATCCGAACGTTGTCCGGCGAATTCAGAACCGTATTGAAAATCTGAATCTCTTTGACGGTCCCCATCTTACCGGCTGCCTCGATAAAGTCACCGACCTTAAAAGGTTTGAAAATAACCAGCATAATGCCGGCCGCGAAATTGGACAAAGAGCCCTGCAGGGCGAATCCGATTGCCAGACCGGCGGCACCGATAACAACGACAAAATTAGTTACCGGCACTCCCAGTTTTTGTAACGCAGCGAGGACAACAAAGACCAGCAGAACAATGTGGCAAAGATGCTTGACAAAACTGGTCAGGGTCGGATCGACCTTCGCTTTAGTCATTGCTTTGGCGACCAGTTTCGAGATTACTTTTGCCAGCCATCGTCCGACAACAAAGATTATGATTGCGCCTAAAACTTGCAGCCAGTAAGTTGCCATGTACTCATAAATTTTGGTTAAAAAAGCTTCCATAATATTTTCTCCTTAATTGTTAATAACCAATTTGTTCAGTACGTTAAGATTCTGTCGTAATTCCTTCTCAATAAATTAAAGTTGATTATGGTGGATTGTCATTTTACTTTTCCGTATTGATATATTCAAGTATTTTTATGTTAAAGCGGCCCGAATTTTCGATCTGATAATACTACTATGATTTCTTAATCCAGCAGATGTTTTTTTACTGCTGAAATGGGTAAATCTAACCAGGATGGCGATTTTATAGGACTGTATCGGATAATATCACACCTCTGCTGTATCCCAATTTAGAACGATAAAAGGGGGAGAAGCTAAAGTCAGAATTAGAAAAAATTCTGTAAAGGCGATGGTAATAGTGAGAGATTTTATCCTTACTGATGCGGCAAAAGAAATTAACGATGAAGTTAAAAATGCCGGCATTAAGATAGATTCTTTAATCTCTAATCCTTTGCAGCAACTCAACTTTGGTAAATAGATTAGTGATATTCGACAGGCAGGCTCGTACCTGTTATACTCTCTCTATTATGGGCAAGGATTTAAAAGATAAATCGCTTGGTGAGCTTGAGCAGCTTGTTACCGAGTTAGGACAAAAGAAATACTTGGCAGGATATATCTTCGGCTTTATACACGTCGAGGATGTCACGGATATTTCACAAATTACGCCGCTTAGCAAGTCGTTCCGGCAGGAACTTACCGAGCAGGGCTACTATATATCCGGCCTTGTTATCGCGAGAAAGCTCGAAGACAAAGACGGCACGGCCAAGTACCTGTTCACGCTCGAAGACGGCAACCAGATCGAGACCGTCCTTTTGCCGGAGGGCAGGAGAAGGACGGTTTGCATCTCGACCCAGGTCGGCTGTAACCTGGACTGTCTTTTCTGCGCTACAGGCAAAATGGGGTTTCGCAGGAACCTTTCCGCCGGTGAGATTGTTGACCAGATAGAGACCGTCGAGGGCGACTCCGGCAAAATCACGAACGTTGTTTATATGGGCATGGGTGAGCCGCTATTGAATTACGATGCGGTGATAAAATCGATACGCATATTGAACCACGAAAAAGGCAAGAACATCGGCATCCGGCATATAACCGTCAGCACGTGCGGCATTATCCCGGGGATTAAAAAACTGGCGAGAGAAGATATCCAGCCCCGGTTAGCGGTCTCATTAAATGCCCCGGCCGATACGCTGCGGACGCAGTTGATGCCGATTAACAAGAAATATCCGCTGCCGGAGCTTTTCAAGGCCATACGGGATTATCAGCAGAGCACACGCAGGCGGGTAACATTTGAGTATGTAATGATAAAAGGGAAAAACGATTCGGCCGAACATGCCAAAATGCTGCTCAAGCTGTTGCGCGGCATTATAAGCCACGTCAATCTTATCGAGCATAATCCGCATCCGGGATGTGATTTTGCAGGCAGCGGCAGTGAACGTATGAAGGTTTTTGCGGCGGTGCTGGAAAACGCAGGGATTGAAACGACTATGCGCTTTAAGATGGGCCGGGGTATAAAGGCCGCCTGCGGCCAGCTCGGCGCGGACATGGCGAAAGAATAAATGAAACAGAAAACTTCCATAATTACCGTCGGCCTGTCACCGGCGTGGGACATCACCTGCCGGGGCAAAAATCTCGACTGGGGCCGGCATAAAAATATCGACGAGCAAACGATAGTTCCGGCCGGCAAGGCTCTTAACGTATCCCGGGCGTTGGCGTGGATGGGTCAAAAAAACATCGCAGCTGGTCTTTGGGGTAGAAACGATTTCCGGCAAATGCAGCGGGAAGTAAAATCTCTATGGCCGGCCATCGAAGTGAAATTGACGACCGCCGCTGGGAATACGAGGCGAAATGTCACAATTATCGATTCGGCGAAAAACAAAGAGATGCATTTGCGGTGTAAAAGCGAATTAGCTTGCCAAAGCTCGCTGAAAAAACTCAGGGGCGATTTGCAAAAAATAGTTCGGAAAAATAACATCTGTATTTTCGCAGGTGCGATGCCGGAAGGTAATCTTTTGGACGATGTCATCGGGATAATAGAAAGTTGCAGCGAGGCAGGGGCAAAAATCGTGCTGGATACTTCCGGCCCAGCCTTGAGAAAGCTTGTGCAAACCGGCAACATTTGGCTAATCAAACCGAATGTCCGGGAGCTTGGTGAATTGGCGGGCAAGCAAATCGGGGATAATCCCGCTTCTTTAGCTCATGCCGGGCGGGAGCTGCTGGATAAAGTCGAGATTGTCCTGATAAGCCGGGGCAAAAACGGCGCAATCGCCGTAACGAAAAAAGGCGCATGGCACGGCAAATGTGCCGGTCGCAGGAAGGCGTTATCGACGGTCGGCTGCGGCGATTTTCTGTTAGCCGGATTCTTAAAGGCCCTAATAGAAACAAAAAAAATTGCTTCAGCACTCAAAACGGCGTTAAAAACGGCTACGGCAAAAGCCCTGGACCGGATGGAAAATGAGCCCTGGCAGGAAGTTTCAGGGCAAATTGGGGTTGAAATTCGCCGGATGAAATAGACGGGCAGTGCAATTTTTTATTAAAATTGTGTTGATTCGGGCCTTTCGCCTGATATAATTCCTTTTTTAACGCTCTGTCGCAAGGGGCCGATTAAAGTGGGGTCAGCAGTTTTCACGGCTTGGCTGACTCAAGCCTCCGGCGGAGCCTATCCGGGCCGAGACAAGACGGTCACCGTGACAATCGACTAATGAATGATGATTTTCAACATTGAGTGGTGAATAATAAATAGTGTTACCCGATGGTGTAATTGGTAACACATGGGCTTTTGGTGCCCATATTCCAGGTTCGAGTCCTGGTCGGGTAGTTTTGTAACATTTAAAGTAAAAATTAGGAAGTAAAAATTACCGAATGGCAGAACGAGTAGCAATAATATTGGCAGCAGGAGTCAGCAGCAGGATGAACACCCAGATGGCGAAGGTGCTGCACGAGGTATGCGGCCGGCCGATGCTGGCTTACGTGCTCGATGCCTGCCGTGAGGTCGGGATAGGGAAAATATATGTCGTGGTGGGTTTTTCCTCCGAGCAGGTCAGGGAATGTTTCTCCGACTATGACGATATTGTCTGGGTCGAGCAGGACAAGCAACTTGGGACGGGCCACGCGGTTTTATGCTGCAGGGAGCATCTGAAGGATTTCCAGGGCGAAACGCTGGTGCTCTGCGGTGACGGGCCGCTGATTCGGGCCGAAACCCTGAAGTCCCTGATAGAAAGTCACGAGGCCGGACAATCCGCAGCGACATTAGCGACGGCGATTCTCAAAGACCCGACCGGCTACGGACGTATTGTCCGCGATAAATACAATAACATCCAGGGCATCGTCGAGGACAGTGACTGCACGCCGGAGCAAAAGGCCATCAATGAAATCAATCCGAGCTATTATCTGTTCGATAACCAGGTTCTTTTCGAAGCGCTCGAAAATATAAAACCCAACAACGTCAAGGAGGAGTATTACCTGACAGACGCGGTTTCCGGGATAATTTCCACGGGTCATAAAGTCACGGCGGTCACGGCGGTCCGGCCGGAAGAGGCCATGGGAGTCAACAGCAGGGTCCAGCTCAGCGAAGCAAGCAAGATTATGCAGCACAGGATTCAGCAGAAGCTGATGGACGACGGCGTGACAATCGTCGATCCCGACAACACATGGATAGACGCCAGGGCAAAAATCGGGCAGGATACTATTATCGAACCGTTTACGTATATCCACGGCGAGGTGACAATCGGCCAGGGCTGCCGGATAGGACCGTTCGCTTATTTGAGGAACGGCACTGTCCTGAAAAACGACGTAGTCCTTGGAGTTTATACCGAAGTCAAGAACTCGACTTTAGCCGACGGAGTACGAGCGCGGCACCACAGCTATATCGGTGACGCCGTCGTGGGGCAAAACGTTAATTTCGGCGCCGGCTCGATAACAGCCAACTTCGACGGCAAAAAAGTAAACCGAACGGATATCGGCGATGACTGTTTCATCGGTTCCGGAGCGATACTAATAGCACCACTCGAGCTAAAAGACGGCTCGCATGTCGGTTCAGGAACGGTCGTTTCACAGGAAAGTGTCAACGAATTGGGCGGAAAGGGCAGCAATGATGTTTCTCAACGATAACCTGAAGATATTTTCCGGCAGCAGCAATCCGGATTTAGCAAGCGAAGTTTGTAAATATTTAGGGATACCACTCGGCGGCTCCAGGATAGACACGTTTCCGGACGGGGAGAAAGTTATCCGGATCGAGGATGATGTTCGCGGCAGAGACTGCTTCGTTATTCAATCAACCTGTAACCCGGTTGACGAGAATTTAATGGAGCTTTTGATTTATCTCGACTGTCTTCGAAGAGCCAGCGCCAAACGCATCACAGCGGTTATCCCGTACTTCGGCTACGCCCGCCAGGACAGAAAAGACGAGGGACGAGTCCCCATTACGGCAAAGCTTGTGGCAAATCTGATTACCACCGCCGGGGCCAGCAGAGTTCTGGCAATAGATCTGCACGCGCATCAGCTACAGGGTTTTTTCGATATCCCGGTCGATCATCTGACCGGTGAGCTTGTCTTGGGCAAGTACTTCAAGGACATGAAAATCGATAACCTGACCGTAGTCTCACCGGACGTCGGCAATATGAAGATAGCATCCAGATACGCGGCCTACCTCGGCGGGGAGCTTGCGATCGTACATAAACGACGTGTCAACAGCAACAAAGTCGAAGCCAAGGTAATCATCGGTGAGGTTAAAGGCAAAAATATCCTTATGTGTGACGATATTATCGCCACCGCCGGTACGGTCTGCTCCGCAGCCGCCCTGGTTAAGGAACGAGGAGCCGGGAAAATTTTAGCCGGTGCCACACACGGCGTTCTTGCACCTCAGGCATACAAACGGCTGTCCCAGGCACCAATCGACGAAATAGTAGTCACGGATACAATACCGTTGAACAAAGAAGCCAATAAAAATATCGGCAAAGTTAAAGTTCTGAGCGTATCGGCCATGTTGGGCGAAGCGATAAAAAGAATTCACAGGAACGAATCGGTAAGTAACTTGTTTAATAATTTTCATTCAGGATAATAAATATGGTAAAAACATTGCTTTTAAAAGCAGAAATTCGAGAGCATACCGGCACAAAGGCCGTACACAAAGTGCGTATGCAGGGCAAAATCCCCGCGATCGTCTATGGTCATAAAGAACAGCCGATGGCGATATCGCTAGACGGGCATAACTTTGTCGAGGGATTGCACCACGGGCATCGATTAATGGATCTACAAATCGGTAAAAAGAGGCAAAAGGCGATTGTCAAGGAACTGCAGTACGACTATTCCGGGAAAAACATCATTCACGCAGACCTGATGCGAGTCGATGTCTCCGAAGTTATAAAAGTCACCGTTCCGATCGAACTCAAAGGTACGGCCAAGGGCACGCATGAAGGTGGTATTATCGAAGAACATACCGACCATCTGGAAATCGAATGTAAAGCCACGGAGATACCCGAAGCAATCGTAGTGTCCGTAAAAGAGGTGGGCGTCGGCGATTCACTGCACGCAGGCGATATAGAATTGCCGGACGGCGTCAAGCTCGCAAGCCTGCCGGAGATGCTGCTGGTGACGTGTCATCTGGTCGCAGCAGCAAAGACTACCGAAGAGGTAGAAGAAGAAATGCCGACGGCTCCGGAAGTCATAGGAGAAGAGAAGGAACCGGAGGAAGAAACTACTGAAGAAAAATGATTCTCTTCGGACACAAACAGGCTGTGGGCGATATGAAAATAGTCGTCGGCCTGGGTAATCCTGGCAGCGAGTATATTCAAACCCGGCATAATACCGGATTTGAGGTTATCGACTCGCTGGCCGAGTTGTTGCATATGGACGTCAGAAAGAGAAAATTCGGCGCCCGGCTCGGTGAGAACGAATATGCAGGAAAAAAGTTAATATTGTTAAAGCCGTGGCGGTATATGAATCGCAGCGGCCAGGTCGTGGCAACCGCGGTCGGTTTTTATAAACTCGATCTCGAAAACCTGATAATAATCACCGACGACTTGGCTCTCGAGCCCGGTGTGATTCGTCTGAGGTCAAAAGGTTCGGCCGGCGGTCATAACGGATTGGCCGATATTATAGAAAAGCTCGGCACGAACGAATTCGCTCGCTGCAGAGTCGGGATCGGCAGCAAAATCGAACCCGGTCGGGACCAGGTCGATTATGTTCTCGGCAGACCGACACGGGACCAGCAAGCCATGCTGGAGGCCGCCGTTTCGAAGGCCCGGGATGCCGTATTGTGCTGGATCGAAAACGGGATCGAGACGGCAATGAATAAATATAACAGTAATATGGAATAAATATAGTAGAGTGAAAAATATAGAATGAAAATATGAAAGATGGCGTTTAGCCGGAGGTAACTCGTTTGGAAACTGTAACAAAAAATAAATTATATGAAGGGATGTTTCTCGTTGATTCGACTCTTGTCGGCTCCAACGAGGACGGCATCAACGATACAATCAAAACAATTCTGGAAAAAGTCGGAGCCGAGATTGTCACGATTAAAAAATGGGACGACAGGAAACTTGCATATGAGATTCGTGGCAAAAGCAGAGGAACATATATCCTGTGCTATTTCAGGGCCGACGGCCGGAAAATCAAGGACATTGAGAATTCCGTAAAGCTTTCGGATCAGATTATGCGTGTCCTAATTCTCAATGCCGAGAAAATGACGGCGGAAGATATGGAGAAAGATACTCCTGCCACAAAGACAGAAAAAGAGACACGACAGGAACCTGATGAAATAAAGCAGGATGAAGACGCCGCCGTTGAAAACGATGTTGACAAACAGGCAAAGCAGCAAGACGAAACGGATACAGAAGCTGAACAGGACGAGCCGACTGAGCAGGAACCAAATGAAATGTCTGATAGCGAGCAGAAACCGGAAGAAATATCCGATAGCGAGCCGGATTCGGAAACCGCGATTAAGCAATAAGAAAAATTAAAACAGAAAGATCTCGAACATGGCCAATTTTAATAAGGTTTTATTGATGGGCAATCTGACACGTGATCCGCAGCTCTCGTACACTCCAAATCAGACCGCAGTGGTCGATTTCGGGCTGGCAATAAATCGAAGATGGACGGCCCAGGACGGCAACCAACGAGAAGAGACGTGTTTTGTGGACTGCAGGATGTTCGGAAAGAGAGCTGAGGTTATCAACAAGTACTGCAAAAAGGGAAATCCTCTGTTTATTGAAGGACGTCTGACTCTCGATAGCTGGGAGGCGCAAGACGGCTCGAAACGAAGTAAGCACAGAGTAACTGTTGAGAATTTTGAGTTTTTAGGCAAAGGCTCCAGCGGAGGCGAGCAGGGATATGCAAATAATACCGGAGCGGATTACGAATCGAATCCTCAGAAAAGTGACGATGATATTCCGTTCTGATGTCGTATTGAAATCTCGTTCTTCGTACATAACAGAAAAGAATTCAAGAAGTTTTTTTATAACAGGAAAATAAGAATGAATATGGTAAGAAAAGCAGACAATAAAAGAAAACCGGGCTTCGTAGGGGCCCGAGAACAGACCCAATGTCGCTTTTGCAGAAGGGGAATAAAGTACGTTGACTACAAAGACATCGGCACTTTACAAAAGCTGCTGACAAATCGCGGCAAAATATACTCGCGTAAGCGCAGCGGCAATTGTGCCAGTTGTCAACGAAAAGCAAAAAAAGCGATTAAGCGAGCCAGATATATGGCGTTGCTGCCGTTTACTGCATAGATTTGATTTAATTATATGTTATTTGGTTAATTGGTTAATTTAACTCAAACCGCATTGACCGGACCTTTTAACCAGAAAGGATTTTCGAATGAAAGTTTTACTTTGCGAAGACATAAAGAAACTCGGCTGGTTCGGGGATGTTGTGGAAGTTAACAATGGTTATGCAAGAAATTACTTACTTCCACAGGGTCTTGCCAAGATTGCCAGCGATGAAAGTATAAGATCTGTAGCCGAGGAAAAAGCGAAACGTGCCGAGCATCGAATCGAGGAAACAAAACGGCTCGAAGATGCGGCCAAATCAGTCGAAGGGGCCGAAGCGGTGGTGGCCGCCAAAGCGAACGAGCAGGGACATTTGTACGGTTCGGTCACCGCCGAGCAAATAGCCGCAAATCTTCGAGAGCAGGGTTTTCTGGTTGCTACTGAGATTGTTCAATTGCCCGAACATATCAAGCAGGTCGGAACACATACTATTATGCTAAAATTTGCCGATAAAGTTACTGCAAATATAAATCTTGTAGTTGTTCCCGGGCAGACGGGCGACGAAAAAAACGATGAGATAACCGACGAGGATTAAATCCTTTTTTTATATAACGAAAGTATTCCGGGAATTCGGTTGTTTTTTCACAACTGAATCCTCAAATAATTATCTATCGATTCCGCGTTCCCGGGGATATTGTTATTTCCTTTAAATCCGCCTGTAAACGGAGCGATATTACATAAATTCAATGTTCATCTTGTTTGAACGCACTCTACCGCACATTATTGCACATTTCAAAAAACGACTTTTGTTGATGATATGGAGCAGGGTTAAGAATTCACATTCACATTGTTAAAATAGCGAACATTGATTCTATCTGCGTCTAAAAAAGGCAAACTCGTATAACTCCTATTCCTACAGCCAGATAACAAATTAAGGATAAATAATATCCGAATTATAATACAGAAATTTAACATCTTTAGTCTTTTTTGTTCTTGACAAAAATTAAACCGGACAGTTAAATTAGGCCAAGAAGGTAACTTGGCAGGGGGTTAAATCAAAAGGATTTGGTCAAAGAAAAGGATTGGATAAAATGAAGGATTTATTTACCACCGGGGAAGCTGCGGAGATTTGCAAAGTAAGTCAACAAACCATAATCCGTTGTTTCGATTCCGGTCGCCTGGAAGGATTCCGTGTGCCAGGCTCCAGGTTTCGGAGGATTCCTCGCCAGAGTTTAGTCAAGTTCATGAGGGACAATAAGATCCCGCTCGATGCAATCGAGTCCGGCAAAAGAAAAATACTTATCGTTGACGACGATGTCGAAATTGTCGAGTTGTTAGTCGATGTCCTCGAGAGAGACGGCAGATTCGAACTGAAAGCAGCATCGAGCGGATACGAGGCGGGGCTGGTTACTGAAAAGTTTCGGCCGGAATTGATTCTGCTGGATTACATGCTCCCGGATGTCAACGGTAATATTGTCTGCCAGACAATAAAAAGGAATCCCGAATTCGAGAACATAAAAATTATAATAGTAAGCGGTGTCGTAAAACAGGATGAGATCGCTCAGCTGCTTAAATCCGGCGCCGAAGATTTTATCAGAAAACCCTTTGATATTGCCGAGCTTACCGACAAAATCTCCGCTACGCTGCAAATGAAATAGAAACGGCTCATAACCGTTTCGTTTTTGAATATACCTGTTGCAGCGCAATTTTACGTATGTGACGGAACGAAGGGGAGACGGGATAATTTAAATCTGCGGACAAATATACTAAAGACGACTATATGCCGGACAATATCGAAAAAGACACAACCGCATCACAGCAGGTAGAGCTTGCTATAGGCCGTCTTGACTGCCTTTCAACCCTCGATTGCATTGCCGCGCAATTTCTGCCTAAACTGCTGCAAAGCCAGTTTCACCCATCGGCACTGATTGACATTATAGAATCGGATCCCGTTCTGGCTTCGAGAATTCTTTCTCTTATAGACAGCTTCGGTATCAGCCTGGCCGACGGCAGATTCTCGATCGGTAAGGCACTCGATAAAATACCGGCTAATGAAATTCGTGAAGCTTTATTGACGACCGACGTTTCTCGATTCTGCGACTCGGGTGACAGTGAAGACGCCGAGAGGATATCCCGTCAAAAAGGGCTTATTCTTCACAGTATTGCCGTCGCCTGTTGTGCGAAAAGTATTGCCGAAACCACCTCGCCTCGAATGGACCCGCAGTTGGCTTACTGTGCCGGATTGCTGCATGACATCGGCAAGCTTGCGTTGGACAAGGTGCTGCCGAAAAGTTATGCCTACATACTCGAAGAGGCACAATCGTCCGAAAATAATTCACTTACTATCGAGCAAAAATATCTCGGAACCGATCATACGATTGCGGGCAAGCATCTGGCTCGGAAATGGCGATTTCCGAATTTAATTACAACGGCAATCTGGCTGCATCACAGTCAAACGGCAACAATTTCCCGCGAAATACCCGAGGCAAGAATAGCAGCTCTCGTTCAGTTAGCGGATTCGATGGCACGTCAGGCCGGGATCGGCCGGTCCGGCAGTTTCGATTCGCCCGAGCCTGTGGAGGCTTTAGCTGACGCACTTTCAATAACAGCCATGCAACTGCAGGAGCTGCGACTGCAATTAAAAGAGATGGTCGAGCAAAAATCAAAAGTCCTGGGCCTGGAGCTTCCCGGCAGCCGGGTAAAATACTGCGAAATTCTTCACGACGCCGCAGTCCAGTTCGCCCGGCGGGAGACGGAGCTGACCCAGGAAAACCGCCGGATGCAAAGCGCTTCGAGCCATTTCGAGTTTATAAAAGAATTCCTGCTCGGTATAAGTTCCGCCTCTGTCGCCGTCGATACGGCGGAAAAACTGGCCGCTCACTGGCAAAGGTTTTATCAGACCGGCCGGGTTTGTCTTTTTTTAGTGCCGCCGGCGGGTTCGCAAACCCTCGAAGCCGTTATTGTGGAAAGTCTCGCGCAAAGTGAGATTGTTTCCGTCGATGTCCCTGTCGAGGTATCCGTCATACCCGAGCAGCTCTCGAACAAATTCGCGATTGTGGATGCTCACGATTATTTCGACTGGCTCCTCGAACAACTGGATGTTCGCTTCGGCGAAAATCAGACCAAATTATTGCCGCTGCTCTACGGCGGCAGGGCTGTCGGAGCGATCGCATTCGAGCTGCATTATCCGGGCGATACGGAATTATTCGAGGCGAGTTTTAGGACATCAGCCTCGATTGCCGGAGCTGTACTGGGTACTCTGATGTCACTTGACAGAGAACAGAAATACTCGGAACGTTTCGTGCAGCTTATCTGCGAACCGGCAAAAAAGGAACCTGCGCCCGAGCCTGAGCAAATAAAAGCCGAGCCGCGACAATTAAAACCGGCGGAGGTCTCCATGAAAGCCCTGGCCGAGATGGCGGCGGGTGCGGCACACGAATTGAATAATCCTCTTGCCGTGATTTCCGGGCGGGCGCAACTGCTGTCCGAAACCGAAAGCAATCAGGAAAAGAAACAGATACTGGAGCAGATCCACGAGAACGCCAACGAGGCTTCCGAGATTATCGAGGACCTGATGAGCTTCGCCGAGCCGCCGCAGCCGAGGCCAACCCGAACAGATATCGCACAAATGATTGACGAAGCCATACAATTGGCGGAACGAAAGACAAACACAGAAGAGCTTGATATTCAGATTGAGGTTGCGGATGATATCGAGAGCGTGTTTGTTGATTCTGCGCAAATCGTATCGGCAATTGCGAATATTATTGCCAATGCCGTAGAATCTTATCGTGACAATATCGGGCCTGTTCGAATCGCCGCAGAGATCGATACGGCAACACAGATGGTAAAACTTTCGATCGGAGACAACGGATGCGGTATGGATGAAAAAACTCTTCAAAAAGCAATCCAGCCGTTTTTCTCCGCAAGGCCGGCCGGGCGAAAGCGAGGAATGGGTCTCGCTTATGCCGCCCGATTAATAAATTTGAATAACGGGTTTCTGAATATCGAAAGCGAGCCGGACTGCGGAACTACCATGAGTATTTCTTTGCCGCGAGAATAGACTTTTTCCCTTTTTCGCATCTATCATAGACCGAACTTAAAAAATTTGTGGTTTATTATGCGGCAAAAAGCCTGAAAAAAATAAAGGGGAGCGCTTGTGCGGCTCCCCCTTATTTTCGAAGGAGGATATGTGCTATGAAAATGTACGCATAGCCCGTGGATTTGTTCACTGCCGGATAAAATTTTTCCCGAATAATTTGCCGCCCAGCTTGATTAATGCTTGCCTGAAAAGCAAACAGGCATATGATTGTTGCAGTTTTTTTAATTCGAAATCCCTGGGACGGATTAATATGGCACAAATCGCGGTCGATGTTGTTTTGATACCCTCTGACCGGATTACAAATATGGCTATCGAGGCTAACAGGGAACTATTAAAAAAATATCCCCAAAAAATAATTTTGGACAGGGAAAAATGTCTGCCGCACATTTCTTTGGCCATGGGTTGCATCGACCGGAGAAAAATTACCGAGATCGAGATAATTCTGCGGAAAATCGCCGAGGATCTATCGATCCGGTTTTTGAATATAGTAAATGTCCATACGCACACGAATATCGCCGGGGAAAAAGTATCCGTTCTTCAAGTTGAGAAAACCAACCGGCTCCAGTCGCTTCACGAGAAGGTTATGACGTCGATGAAACCGTATTTTCGTTACGATGTAACCGCAGATATGCTACTAAGTGACGGGATCGTCGGCGAATCGAGTTTGCAATGGATAAAAAACTATCCGGCGGAATCGGGGTATGGGAATTTTTCCCCGCACATAACACTCGGATACGGCGAAATTAGGCTTGAAATTTTTCCCGTCAGGTTCAATGTCTCAAAAATTGCATTATGCCACTTAGGAAATCATTGTACCTGCAGAAAAGTACTTGCAGCGGCGGAACTTACAGCATGAGTGGATAGTCTCCCCCTTTTTGGATAAAAAAACTTGCATTTGTGAAAAGAATCGTATATACTTTTGCGAAATAAAAAGGTGTCATAGTTCATGGAGGTCGGTGCCGCAATAACTCACTAATCCGGGAGCTTTCTTAAGTTTATGCAACTGCCGATTTGCTAATAGACGCCGGAACCGGCGGATAGTTGTATTGAGCGGATCGGAATAATTCGAAGGAGGAGATGATTGTGAAAATAAATCAGGATTTTGGAATGTCAGTCCAGACAATTCTCTTCCTGAAGGACAGGAACACATCCGAGTTTCTCCAGGCTGCGGAGATTGCAAAAACCCTGAATTTTTCTGTGGGATACCTGCAGAAAGTTGTCCAGAGCCTTAGCAAACACGGC
>Ga0272442_10004832_pt1 | contig 18245 bp, 11 predicted proteins | sample SSMForm2O_FD_200262 | JGI IMG/M metagenome (GOLD analysis project Ga0272442, IMG submission 200262) | Marine sediment archaeal communities from Little Sippewissett salt marsh, Falmouth, MA, United States - SSM-Form-2O | ecosystem: Environmental > Aquatic > Marine > Wetlands > Sediment ... | reverse complement strand
GACCTGGCCCGGTGCGATGTAATCGACGGTAATCGGTGGCATATCCACCAGTTGAATCGGCACGTCCTCGAACGTCACCATCCCTGGCACCGGTCCGTTCGTGGCGAACGGAAAGTCGGCCACGTTGACCTTCGCATTGGTCAGTGCTCCGACGAGGGAGCTTTTGCCGGAATTCGGCGCTCCTAAAAGAACGATCTGGCCCGCACCGGTGCGCGGCACGTGAAAAATATCTACGTGCTTGCCGCCTTTCTTTTGTTGCGTGGAAGCCTCTTTGAGCTTGCTCAATTTCCGCCGGAGGTCCGCCTTCAGATGGTCCGTCCCCTTGTGCTTGGGCATCACGGACAGCATCCGTTCGATCGCGAGAATCTTCTCCTCGTTCGTCGTGGCGCTCTTATACCACTTCTCGGCCTTAAAATATTCCGGTGTCAGATTCGCGGGCACGTTGATAAACTCAAAAATTAAAATCTAAAAACCAAAATTTCGGAATCCCGGTGAGCCGGGATGACTTTCTTAATTTTTCATTTTGATATTTGAGTTTCTATTCTGCTACTAACTCCGCGACGAGGTCGCCGACCTCGCTCGTCGAGTATCCCATTCGACCGGCCTGTAGACTCTTTAATTTATTTGCGGTGACAAACTTGACCGCGTCTTCGATTGTTGTCGCGGCTTTTTCTTCGCCTAAGGTTTCCAGCATCATTTGAGCCGCACAGATCGCCGCCAGCGGATTGATGACACCTTTGCCCGTATATTTCGGCGCGCTGCCGCCGATCGGCTCGAACATACTGACGCCCTCCGGATTGATGTTTCCGCCGGCCGCGATGCCCATACCGCCCTGGACCATGGCGCCGAGGTCGGTAATGATGTCGCCGAACATATTGCCCGTCACGATGATGTCGAACCATTCGGGATTCTTGACCATCCACATGCACGTCGCGTCCACGTGATAATACTCTCTCTCGATATCCGGATACCCGGTCTTGCCCATCTCGTGAAAGGCCCGTTCCCATAAGTCGTAAACATACGTCAGTACATTAGTCTTGCCGCACAGGGCCAGCGTGTTTTTCTCGCCTCTGCCCCGCGCCTTCTTGCCATACTTTCGCGCATACTCAAAAGCGTATTTGAGACAGCGGTCCACCTGAAAGCGCGTATAGACCGCTGATTGCACCGCTACCTCCTGCGGCGTTCCTCTCATGGTAAAACCGCCCGTGCCCGTATAAAGATCGCCCGTGTTCTCACGAACAACGACGAAGTCCACTTCGTCAGGCCCCTTGCCCTTAATCGGCGTCTCGACGCCCGGGTAGAGCCGGACCGGGCGCAAGTTGATATATTGATCCAGATCGAAACGCGCTTTGAGCAGGATGCCCTTTTCGAGAATACCGGGCGCGACGTCGGGATGCCCGATTGCGCCCAAGAGAATCGCATCGAACTTGCGCAGCTCTTCCACGCCGCTGTCCGGCAGGGTCTCCCCGGTCTTCATATATCGTTCACCGCCGAAATCGAACTCGGTCAGATCCACTTTGAAATTGAACGTCTCCGCCGCGGCCTTCAATACCTTGACCGCCTCGACCGTCACTTCCGGTCCTGTCCCGTCGCCGGGCAATACTGCAATCTTGTACGTTGCCATTTCTTCCTTTCTACTACCTTTTACGTAAAATATCCTTCTGTTTTCAACGCAGGTCTTTCACCCGCCAATTCACTCTCTCATATGATTCTATTCAATGAATCGCACGTTCTTTGCCTTATCTATCGTGAAATTGCCCGCCTTGGCGCTCAATATCCGTTTGCCGTTGAAATCCAGGTTCTCAACAACCACATTTTCGACACAATGCGTATCGTTATACCCAATCAGGTACGATTTGGGAAGGCTCGTTCCCGTTACGCAAATGTTCTTGAAGCGAACGTTCCGGATATATCCGCGACGGCCGGCATATTCTACTTCCTTATCCGGCTCCACTTTCAGCCACTGGCCCAGTGGGCTTCTCTTGCGCTTGGGATTCTTACGGGCAAATTCCCATGGGCAGTCCGCGCTGTAAATGGACAGCCCGATCCTAAACTCAATCAGCTTGTCTCTGGAATCCTCGACGCGGATGTCCTCGAAACGGATATCCTCCACTGTGGCGAAGTCGCCGTTATGAATCGTGAATGTGCCGCCCCGCTCGACGTGGATGATGTCGCAGTCCTTAAACAGAATGTCGCTGATTCTCCCAGTCTGAAGCTCGAAGCCGATTTCCATTGCATTGCCCCACTCGGCATTCCACAGAACCGTGTCGATGACACGGATGGTCTGAACGTTGCGCAGGCCGCTCTCTCCTTCCTCGAAGTATCCCGGCGAGGCCTTGACGGCGATACAGTCGTCCTTAGTTCTCAAAAAGCAGCCGTCAATCGTCAGATTCCGGCACCCGACGATATCGACGCCGTCGTCGTTGTCGCGCCAGCCGATGACCTTGACGTTGGCTATCCGCACGTTGTCTGATTTGACGGGCACGAGCGTCCAGCCGAAACTATTGAGCACGATGATCCCGTTCAACTCGACGTCGGAGCAGCCGCACAGCTTGACCATCTGCGTTTTGTAATCGCGATGACTGCCGTCCAGAACGCCGCGTCCGATCACCCTCACATTCTGAGCGCCTTCGGCCCTGATCCGGCCTCGAACGATGGATCCGCCGGCGATATACACCGTTTGATTGCTGCCGACTTTTATCTCGCCGGCTTCGTGTATCTTGCCGGCCTCGAAGTAGTGCACATTCTCATCGTCCGGCTTCGGCGGATTCTTCTCAAGGGGATTTGCGAAGATAAAAAGCGGCCGCTCGATGTTACCGTTGATTTCGATGCTCACATTGCAGGGCCGATCCAGTTGGAAGCTCACCGTTCGGCCCTTGACGGAAGATGCAATACCGTGGCTCTTCGGTCGAATATCGACTGTCTCGACGTTCCTGTTCGGTGTTACTGAGACTGTCGCTTTCCCGTCGAACGAAAAACAGGCAAACGCCGCGACCTGAGAATCGTAAACGAATATTTCTTTACTATTAACCTTCACAATAAAATCAACCGCCCGGTCCGCGCCGACCGGCGCCGGGTATGTGACCAAAGTCCCTTCCCCGCGCGAGCCCTCTGCGGGGAAACAAGCAAGCACGATATACATCAGCATAACGAATGCAATCCGAGATTCTCCTGGTGTTTTCACGGTGTCTCCCTCATTCCTTTTCTTCACGACACAACATCTATTTCTTCTTTCTAAAGGCTCTCAATTGCTCCGGTGTTGGCACATTGGCCTTCGTTTGCTTGAGCCATCGGTGCAGCAGCCGTTGAAGCTCGGCCGCCTTCTTCGGCATCCTGGTGGATAGATCATTTTTCTCGCCGATATCATCTTTCAGATTATATAGCTCGACGCTGTTGTTCTCGTACCATTCGATCAGCTTGTAATCCCCCGCACGTATTGCCCCGCTCGGTTTGCTGCCGCTTCCGTGATAGTGTGGATAATGCCAGTAGATCGCTTCGCGTTTCAGCTTGCCCTTTCCCATCAGCAAAGGCACTAAGCTCACGCCGTCAACGTGCTGCTCGGGCTTCAACGGTAGACCGGCCATCTGTAACATTGTCGGATAAAAGTCCGTGCTGATCACCGGCTCGCTGCACGTGCTGCCCGGCTTGACCACGCCGGGCCACTTGATAATCATCGGCTCGCGAATCCCACCTTCGTACAGCCAGCCCTTGCCCGCGCGCAAAGGCAGAACGCATGTCGGCCCTTCCCGCGGTACTGTCGTGAGCCCCCCGTTATCCGACATGAAGAGAACCACTGTATTGTCCGCCACGCCCAGCTCTTCGAGCTTCTTCATGACGCGACCGACGCTCTCATCCACACTCTGCACCATCCCCGCGTAAACCGGGTTATCCTGAACCTGCCGGGTCCTGTATCGGTCATAAACGGTCACAAATTTCGGCCCGTAGGGCGCGGGAAGCTTCTCGGCCTTGGCCTTGTATTTATCCGTCAATATCTGCTTCGATTCCGTCGGCGTATGGACGGCATAGTGCGAAAGGTAGAGCAAAAATGGCTTATCCTTATTGCCTTCAAGAAACTTCAGCGATTCGTCGGTCAGCCGGTCCGTCAGGTACTCCCCTTCATGTCCGCCCGGCGGCAGTGTCTCCAGGTTCCGGCCTCGTCTCTCATAGGGCCAGAAGTACGTCGGCGGCGCACCGGACCAATCCCCGCCGATATTGACGTCGAAGCCTTGCCGGTCGGGATAGTATTTCGCCCGGTCTTCCTCTCTCGTGGCCAGATGCCACTTGCCCACAAAGCCGGTCGCATAGCCCGCCTCCTTCAACGCCTCCGCGATGGTCACCTCTTCCAGAGGCAGGTAATGCCGATAGGGCGTCGGTTCGTTCGGCCCGCCAATCCACTGGGTGATCCCCAGCCTGGCCGGATATTTGCCCGCAACGATGCTGGCTCGCGTCGGCGAGCAAACGGGACATGCGGCGTAGGCATCGGTGAAGCGCATACCTTCGCTCGCGAACCGGTCGATGTTCGGCGTCTCGTAGAACCGGCTGCCGTAACAACCCAAATCCGTCCAGCCCAAATCATCGATCAGGAAGAAAACGAAATTCAGCTTCTTCTTCCGCTTACTCCGTGCGGTTGCTTCTTTGTTGATACCCACGCACGCCGGAACGGCCAATGCCGCCGCACCCAGCCCAATTGTCTTCAAAAAACCACGTCTATTCATAAAACCATCCTCTTTCTTTTATGTTTTTCGTTCGCCGATACTATACTCACTAAGAACCTCATTATCAAGAAAATCAATAAACGATAACGATGCAAGATGCGTTCCTTCGCACCAGTAGTCTGAATATCGATCTTGTTGTGCGCTCAGTTTTCAATAGGGTGAGTGTAAGCCCACCGATGGATCTACAGGCTCCAGAATTGGGATTCCGTCCGGGCGGTCTTGAGATAATCTTTTATCTTTGCGACGATCTGAGGATGATCCTCGGCCACATCGTATTTCTCGCCGATGTCCTTTTTAAGATCGTACAGCTCCAGTTCGCCGCCGATTCCAAAACGAACGGCCTTCCAGTCGCCCATGCGCACGGCTTGCTTGGAGCCGCGCTCGTGAAATTCCCAGTACAAAAACTCGTGCTGTTTTTGTCTGGCTGGTTTACCCATAAGAGCCGGCACCATTGAAATGCCATCCACCGAAGAAGGAGATTCTACACCTGCCAGTTCGGCAAATGTTGGAAGGAAATCCCAAAACGCCGAGACGTGACGGCTCACCGTCCCCGGCTTCACTTTCCCCGGCCAGTATACGATCAGGGGCACGCGGATGCCGCCTTCGTACAGGTCGCGTTTGTTACCGCGCAGAGGACCGTTGCTGTCGAAGAATTCAGGGTTCGCCCCGCCCTCGCGATGGGGACCGTTATCGCTTGTAAAGAGAACGAGGGTCTTCTTATCAATTCCGGATTCTCTTAACGTTTCCATGATCCGGCCCAGGTCCCGATCCAGGCGACTAATCATTGCCGCATGGCCCTTCTGCGGCTCGGGCCAGTCCCGGTCTTCATAGATACCGTAGTCGGGTATTTCCATGCCTTTGTTGCCGGCCTCGTTATTAGCGTGCGGCAGCGTGACCGTCAGGCAGAGAAAGAATAGCCTGTCTTTATTCGTTTTAATAAATTTCAGGGCTTCTTCGGCAATCAGGTCGTGCGAATATTGGCCGCGTTCTACGGCAACACCGGCGCCATCCTCTCTGGGATTCGCCACCTTATTGCCCGGCAGAGGAACGCGCTCTTCATTGCGGAATAGAAATTCCGGATAATAATTATGAGCGTGCCTCTGGCAGAGATAACCGAAAAAGGTGTCGAAGCCCTGCTTATTGGGAATGCCCGTGCTGCCCGGTCCGCCCAGTCCCCATTTCCCGCACAGAGCTGTCGTATAGCCGGCCTTCTTGAGCACTTTCGGCATCGTTACCGTGTCGGGCAACAATGGCAACTGTCCCATGGGCTTGATCTCTCGATTGCCCCGGACATAGGTGTGGCCCGTGTGCAAACCTGTCATCAAAGAACAGCGTGAGGGGGCGCATACCGTGCTGCCCGCATAATGATCGGTAAAGCGCATTCCCTGGGCGGCGAGTCTGTCGATGTGGGGCGTTTTGATTTGAGTCTGCCCGTAACAGCCCAAGTCACCATAGCCCAGATCGTCGGCCATGATGAAGATGATATTCGGCTTATTTTTGGAAGAGGGGGTATCTTGCCGCAGACTCTCCGTGCATCCCGACAAAGAGAGCGCCGCCGCACTGCCAAAGGCATATTTCAGGAAATCCCGTCTGTTCGAGTAATATGACATCGTGTAAGGTCTCCTTTCATTCAACCACAATAATTTCATGAATTGCCAGCCGCGGAACGATCACATGGATTTTACCCTGGCGATAGGTGTAATCAATCCGGCGGCCGTGCGGTTCCAGCGTCACTTTGTCCGGCTTCGTGTCGTAGCGGATCGCGACGGATAGCGGTCCGACCGCGGGGATGTCGTCGAATACGAAAACCTTTCCATTCCCATGCGGACCGGCGGTGTTGACCAGATTAATCGCCAGCTTTCCGTCTTTGCGATTTGCCGTGACATCCACATAACATGAGCCGCTTACCGTCACGAGAGGCTCGGGCATCAGCTCCCGCACCAGCGCCTGCAAGAATTCCCGGCCGACGGCCGTGGCGCCGTTACGATAGCGCTCGCCCAGGTTTAGATACGTCGCGGCAAGTTTTCCTTTGCCATAGTTTGTGATCGACGCGGCCGGCTCTGATGGGCTATCCACATCGTTGTCCCGATGAACTTTTCCAACGGCTTTGGCGCGCCCTGATAAATCCGCCTTCTGGAAAAGCGACTTAAGGCCCGCCACCCAGCCATCGTATTCTAATCCGTTCACTCTTTCGGCCGGCTTGCCCTGAAGAACCACGCCCAATTCCTTCTCGAACAGCGCCGCCGCACATGGGCCGACGACTAACAGGTTGCCACCTTGATAGACATAATCGAGCAAGTCTTTTTTGAACGCCGGATCGATGGTGTCCCACTCCGGATAAATCAGCAATGGATATTCCTGCATTCGTCCGGCCAGATGGTGCTCCATTACAATGTCCACGACGTTCTGCGATTCCAGCAGACTCTGGAGAACGCCGCGCAAAGGGGTAAGTTCACCTCCCCATGCGGCAAAGAGCTTGCGGGCCTTGCGATAGAACGCCTTGCCGGAATAGATCAATCCGACCTGCGGGATGGGTTTGGCTTTATGGCAAATCTGCTGCCGGGCCCGGCAGAATTTGGCCACTTCACTCATTAGGCCCATCTGCCATTTGCGGACCGAGCCATCCCGCCGTTGCGGAAAGTAGGCCTGGAAACCGCCGCCCAGCGCCAGCACGATGGCCGCCTCCCGCTTTAATTGCGGAACGGTCTTGGTGCTGAAAAGGCCATCCGTCCGTGTGAAGCTCCACGACATCAGGTCCCACGGCTTGCCCTGATGGACCATGGAGCGTCCCTCAAAACGAGCCGTGTTGACGCTGTCCATGGGAGAAAAGTCGCCGGATATGTAATCTACGTCGATTGTAACCGGCTCTGGCGTCATCGAACTGTACATCCAGTTGCTTGCGATCTGGAATGTGGGATTATTCTCGTGCAGCGCCGTGACGTAGTGATTGAGATATCGCCGAAATCCATCCCGGCAAAATTCCGAGAACTCGAACCAGTAAGGATCACCCGGCTTGCGAGGAATTTCCTTCGTGCCGACCTGTTTTTGAAAGGCCTCGATGACGTGGTCGGCATAATCCCGTTCGGTGGCCCAGCATTCACCGTCCACCCAGACGCCGTCTACGCCATACTCGTCCGAGAGCTCTTTCAATTGCGGGATCAACAGCTTATCGACATAAGGTCCGTAAACCGAGGTAAGCCGTTTATCTTTTTCACCTTTTTCGTTGATCCGCGCCCATTCGGGATGGACCTCGACTGCTTTTGAGTCCCATACGCCCGAATAATGCAAATAGAGTGCCACGCCATGTTCGGCCGTCACCTGGCGCCAGATTTTTAGCGTGTCCTTGACGAAGCCGGGCGCGGGATGCCCAACCTTAGTCGGATAGCTCGAACGGCCTGCATGGCCCTTGCAGTCGGTCTGAATGTAATCGGGCCTGACCTTCTCGATGATATATTCCACCATCTCGCGGTCCACACCCTTTCCAATCTCCTTACAGTCATCCCCGGCGTGAAAATCGAAATGCACGCCCAAAAAACTCTCCGAACGCCGAAGTCTCGGGGGAGCGTTTTTGTTGTCCGCGCCAAAGACAGTGACACTCGCAAAAAGATAAAAGATCAATCCCGGAACGCTCATTCCTTTTGACATGTCAGACTCCCAATAATATTCTCACTCCTTCACGAAGAGTCACGCCAACGCCTGATAGACCTGCCGGATCGCGTCGATGATATAATCGTTGATTCGCTGGGTGTATTTTGGGCCGACGCGGACCTGGATGAACCGGTCATAGATCCCCAGCGTTTGCCGGCAAGAATCCGGGCCGTACTTGATTTTCCTACCGTGCGGCGTGTTGAACGAAGGCCAATCCGGGTGCCGGGCGCGTTTATTGATAACGGATTCCTGGATAGGAAGCAAAACCGAACCTGAGAGTCTGCCCGCCGGAACTTTTCGATCCCTCAATTCCTTAATACAGCGGTCGCGCATCGTTTTATGTTTCATCTCGAAAAAGACGGAGTAACCGATATCTCCTTTGAGGTCGGGACGGTGGCGCAGCCGGATGCCGGGAAGGTCTTTAATGCCGTCATAAATAGCCTTGGCATTTCTTCGGAGGTGAGCGACCATCGTATCGAGCTTGGTCAACTGCGCACCCAGTACGGCCCCGGTCAGCTCGCTCATCCTGAAATTCTCGCCCGCAAAGGTTTCCACCCGGCTGGGCCCCGAGCGATCCAGAAAGAGTCCGCGTATCGTGCCCATATCATGAAAACGGGCCGCGCGTTCATAAATGAGAGGATCGCTCGTGACCACGGCGCCGCCTTCACCCGAGGTCATCGTCTTATTGATCTGGAAACTATAAATGCCCACGTCGCCGATGGAGCCCAGCTTTTTTCCGCGATAGGAGCCGCCGACGCATTGTGCAGAATCCTCCAGGACGGCCACGCCTTTCTTACGGGTGATATCCATGATGGGGTCCATATCACAGGGTCCTCCGAGGAGGTGGACGGCGATCACTGCTTTCGTGCGAGGCGTAATCTTCCGCTCGAAATCCCTGGGATCGATATTGAGGGTGCGGTCGATATCGGCAAAGACCGGCAACGCCCCCGCGTTGACCACGCAGGTATAGTCGGACCACCAGGTATAGGCCGGAACGATAACTTCGTCACCCGGCCCGACGCCAAGACCGGTCACCGCGCAATCAAGCGCCGCTGTGCCTGAGGTTACACCCAGGGCGAAACGCGTTTCCATGTGTTTAGCGAAGCCTTCCTCGAAGCGCAGGACCTTCGTCGGCTTACCCGGTCCCCAATAGCGGAAGGGAGAGCCGGATTCCACGACCTCCATCAGGGCCTGCTGTTCCCGTTCATCGAAGAATTGAGGTCCGATAAACCCCGGGTTGATATTTGGCACGTCGATGGCTTTTGAGCTTTCGCGGCCCAAGAGTTTCTTTGGACCGAAGCTCATTGAGATGCCGGAGACGGCCAGACAGCTTGACATTAAAAAGCTCCGGCGAGTGACATTTTGGATGTTCATTTTCTTTTCTCCTTCATTGAGCTTGCTTAGCCGTATTTCTCAGAGTGAATACCGTCCAGAGCTACTGCTTCGCGCTCTGAGTTTTGCGATATATTGACGTTGAACCGGTCCGAAAATACCTGTAGCGATACGCATGATTTTCACTATCACAAAATCTCCTTCGTTGATCTTTTCCATTTCCAGCGAGAGCTCCTTCACATCGCGCACCGTCGCTTGGTTGATCTCAAGGATAAGGTCTCCTTCCTTAAGGCCCGTCTGATCGGCGATTCCGCCTCGTTCTACTTCGGTCACAATCAGAATCGGATAGGCGCTCTGGAATCCAAACTTTCGCGCCACCCGGTCGGTCAGTTCGGAGACTTGCATCTGGAAGAACCGGTTGACGAGCCGGCGGCCGTCCGGCAACGGCCTGTGCTGCATCGTCAATTCGACGGTTTGCTTTCGCAAGCGTGAAGCTGTAGGTCTGACATAAGTGACTTTTATCGGTTCGCCAATCTCCTTACCCATCATCTTGATATAGAAGTCGATGACGCTTGTGAGTCTCTGGCCGTCAATCTCCAGGATGATATCTCCGGCGACGATACCTTTTTCATCGGCAGGGCTCGGCTTACTCACCGAGTCCACGACCAACCCGCTGTACCCACTCACTCTTTTCATCCGGCCCATCGACAGGCCCAGCCGAACGCGGCGGAGTTTCTCCGGCATGAGCATGTGGCTGAGATTGTCGGCTAGCATGTCCACCGGGATGGCGAATCCGATATTTTCCGCCTCCGCGCGGACCGCGGTGTTGACGCCGATCAGCTCGCCGTTGATATTCAGCAAGGGACCGCCGCTATTGCCGGGATTGATAGGGGCGTCCGTTTGGATCAGGCCCCGCAGCCAAAAATCATCCGTAATCTGGATATCCCTGCCCACCGCACTGACCACACCGCTGGTGACAGTGTTGGCATAGCCGTAAGGATTGCCGATGGCGATGACCGTTTCACCAATCATCAGGTCGTCACTACGCCCGAGGTGAATGAAGGGTAACTTCTTCTGAACGGGTATCCTCAGAACAGCCAGGTCTTTGCTTTCATCGGCGCTGATAATCTCAGCGGCGAATTCACTGCCATCGCTGAAGACGACCTTGATCCGTTCAGCGCTTTGTATTACGTGCGCGTTGGTGATCACGTAACCATCCTCGTGAACGACCAGGCCCGATCCCAGTACCGCCACTTGCCTCTGATATCTTGGCCCCCCGCGATCGAACATATCCGGCCAGTCGAAGCCTTGCCAGACTGACGAGGATACGAGACGCTCGCCGGCGATATTCACCACCGCTTCGTGCGTATCCTGATAGACCTTGACAACGGGAGTTCGTCGGTCAAACGCCGGTCTATCGGCGGCACGAACCAGCGTCGAAAAACCACCAATAATGAGTACACTTGCGGTAACGGCTAAGATACGATTGTTGCGTCTCACGGCTCTAATCTCCCATGTATTAAACACAAATGCCCGTATATTTAAATTCCGGCCATTATCATAGTCCATTTCAACGCTCATTTCAATGTCCTTCCGGATATCCTCCGAGCGGATTGTTGTTTACGACGGCAGTAAAGGGCGTAAACTTGTTAAAGGCTGAGAACAAGTCCCGGTTAAGGGAGGTATCTTATAGTAGGATATCCGGGCCGACAGGGTCATGAGGCTGAAAAAGCTTCATTTCCATAAGCGAAAATGGCTGAGTTTTCTTCAGTCTCACCCTTAAATGGCCGATTCTTATGGGGATATAATGGGATCTGTACATGAAACCATCGGACCACGACATAGAAAAAGAAGATATCGTTGCCCTCCGACCAGCGGAAGACACCGCCGCACCCGGCAGGAGTATTACCGGAACGATGCTCGAACATCTCGGCAGCATTGCGGGATCGTGCGGGGCTACCGCTGTCTTTGTCTATGTCGATGAGCTGAATGGAAATCCCCTGCCCGTCGCGGCGCCGTCGGATCCCACGTTATACTTCGTGACCAAGGCCTCCCCTGAAGACAAAATCCCCGAGAAGCCCGGAGCACGATTTATCAGGATTCCGAACGTCCCGATGACCCGTTTGGGTCAGGTGAAGATCGCCTTGTTCCTGGCCTTCTCGAAGGGATTGGTTAAACGAGGTGACAAGATCGTGTTTCTCTGCGGCGTGGAAGAAAGCGGCAACCTGGATACGATTATCGTCACCGAAGTCGGCCGGGAATACGAGATATTCGCCACGGCTGAAAACGAAGCCGTCAATGGGAACGGTTCGCGCATCCCCCCCGAAGTGGTGGACCGGGTTATCGAGATCGCATCCGAACTCGGCAGCGAGGGGCGAGAAGGCAAGCCGGTCGGGGCGCTGTTCGTCGTGGGCGACACGGCGAAGGTCTTGCCTCTCACCCGCCAGCTTATCCTCAATCCGTTCAGAGGCTATCCGGAAGAAAAACGCAACCTCCTGGACCATTCGCTGGAAGAGACCATCAAAGAGCTGTCGGCGATTGACGGCGCATTTATCATCCGGGCAGATGGCGTCATCGAATCGTGCGGAACGTATTTGAAAACGGCCAGCCAGGAAGAGTTCGAATTGCCTCAGGGCCTGGGAGCCCGGCACCACGCGGCGGCGGCCATCACATCCGTAACCGATTCGATTGCGGTAACCGTCAGTGAATCGACGGGGACGGTGACGATTTTCCGCAAGGGGGCCATCGTGACGGAAATCGAGAAGCCGAGAAGCATCGGTCGGCAGGCGAAGTATGCAGGTCCACGGCGTTCGAAATCCCGGCGTCGCGGCAAAGACGGTGCCTCACAAACCGAAGATTGAGCAAGACGATAAGTCTTCACGCCTCCCTTGCATATCCCGTAGTTGACATGTTTCCTATTCATGGTACAGTATGCCGATAGGAGTCTGTATCCATTATTTACAAGGATAGTAATAGCACATGATTCACACTCACATATGGTAAGGAATCTGAACATGAAGAAATTAGTTTTTCATGGGATGGGCCTTTGTCTGCTCCTCACGGTCGGCTACGCTTCTCCGGTTAAGAGTAACGATTGGATCTCTTTGTTCGACGGTAAGACATTGGCCGGATGGAAGGCCAATGAGAATGAAGAAACCTTCAGCGTGCAAGATGGCATGATCGTGGCCCAGGGTCCGCGCAGCCATTTATTCTACGTTGGTCCCGTTGCCGACCACGATTTTAGGAACTTCGAGTTCAAGGCCGACGTCAAGACGGCTCCCAAGGCCAATTCCGGCATGTACTTTCACACACAGTTTCAAAACACCGGCTGGCCCGAGAAAGGCTACGAAGTCCAGATCAACAACACGCATCCCGGCAGCGGATCCTACCGCGAGCTCAAGAAAACCGGAAGCCTCTACGCCGTCCGGAATATCTTCAAATCCCCCGTCAAAGACAACGAATGGTTTACGATGCACATTACGGTCCGGGGCAGGTGCATTCAGGTCAGGCTCAATGACCTGCTCGTTGTGGACTATATCGAGCCTGAAGAACCTGTTCGCAAAGGCGAGCACGTCGGCAGCGTTCTCTCACACGGCACCTTCTGCCTCCAGGGGCACGATCCGGAAAGCAAAGTCTGTTTTAGAAATATCTTTGTTAAAGTTCTGTCGGACACGCCCATGCCTGAAGATACCCGCCCCCAGTCGGAAATCGACTACCAGAAAGAAATTTCCAAGCTGAGCGCCGATTATTTTCCCCTCGTCGATCTCCACATCCACCTCAAGGGCGGTCTAACGATTGACGAGGCCCTGGCCAAATCCAGGCGGTCCGGCATCACCTACGGCATCGCTCAGAATTGCGGGCTCGGCTTTCCCGTTACCGACGACGAGGGTCTTAAGCGCTTCATCAAGTCGCTCGAAGGCAAGCCCGTCTTCGTCGCCATGCAGGCCGAAGGCCGGGAATGGGTCAATCTTTTTTCGCCGGAGGTGATCGCCCAGTGCGACTACGTCTTCACCGATGCGATGACCTTCACCGACCACAAGGGCCGGCGGATGCGCCTCTGGATGCCGAACGAAGTCCACGTTGACGATAAACAACAGTTTATGGACATGCTCGTCGATAAAATCGTGACCATTATAAACGACGAGCCGATCGATATCTATGTGAATCCGACGTTCCTCCCCCGGATTATTGCAAAAGAATACGATACGCTCTGGACACACGAGCGTATGGAAAAGGTCATCCGGGCCGCTATAAAAAACAACGTCGCCATCGAAATCAACTCGCGTTATAAGCTTCCCAGTCCGGCGTTTATTAAACTCGCGAAGAAGATGGGCGCCAAGTTCGCTTTCGGCACCAATAACGGCGGCGCCGAGCTCGGTACGTGCGAATACGCCCGCCAAATGGTCAAAGAATGTAACCTGACCAAGAAGGATATGTTCGTTCCCGAACCTCGATAAAGGATAGCGAAAAATGAACCGTCGAACTTTTTTGCTCGGTTCAATTTGGTGCTCGACTTTGTTTCTCCGGTTGCGGGCCGGGGCTTTCGCATCCGGCCGCCGTCCGAACGTTATTCTCATCATGACCGACAACCACGGGGCCTGGACCCTGGGCTGTTACGGAAATCCCGATATCAAAACGCCGCATATAGACCGCCTTGCTCAAGAAGGCATCCGCTTCACCCAGGCCTTTAGCTCGAACGCCGTCTGCTCGCCGACGCGGGCGACGTACCTGACGGGGCTCATCCCATCCCAGCACGGCGTGCATTGCTATCTGGGGGGTAACGAGGCGCAAATGGGTCCCAACGCATATAGCACAATTGAGGAATTCCGCACATTGCCCGAAATCCTCGCCGGGCAGGGTTACATCTGCGGCCTCACCGGCAAGTGGCATCTCGGTAAAAACATGCATCCGCAGGAAGGATTTAGCTATTGGATCACGATGCCGCACGGCCACACGAGCACCTTTTACAACGCTAAAGTCATCGAAGACGGAAAAGTGCGCACCGAGCCGGAATATTTGACGGACCTCTGGACCAAACACGCGATCAAATTCATCGAAAAAAATAAGGACCGATCTTTCTTTTTGTTCTTGCCGTACAATGGGCCGTACGGCCTCGGCAGCTCGCTCAACAAACCCGCTCGCAACCGCCACGCGGCTTATTATGCCGACAAAGATTTGCCGTCGTTTCCCCGCGAGGCGATGCACCCGTGGCTGCGAGCCAACAAGCAATTCCTCAACAACGTGAACGCCATGCGCCGGTTCGCCTGTGAGTTGAGCGCCGTCGATGATGGCGTCGGCCAGGTCATGGAGACACTCAAGACGCTCGGATTGGACGATGACACGCTGGTGATCTTCGCCGGCGACCAGGGCTGGGCCGGTGGGCAGAATGGGATCTGGGGAATGGGAGATCATACGCGCCCCCTGCACGCCTTCGACAGCACCATGCGAATCCCCTTAATCTTTCGGCATCGCGGGGTAATCCCGCCCGACGGCGAATCCGACCTGATGGTCAGCAACTACGATCTGCTGCCCACCGTTTTGAGCTATCTTTCTCTGGCTGATGAGATGCCGAGCGAGCCAAAGTTGCCCGGCCGGGATTACTCGCCAGTGCTGAAGGGAAGAGATTTAGGTTTGGAATGGGATAATGTTGTCTTTTACGAATTCGAGAACGTTCGGGCGATTCGGACGACCGAATGGAAGTACGTCGAGCGTTACCCGGACGGCCCGCTTGAGTTGTACGACCTGATCAACGATTCGGGCGAGCGATTCAATCTATATGGCCAGCCAAAACAAGTCAGTATCCAGAAAAAACTGCGCACAAAGCTCTACCAGTTCTTCAGCCGATATGCCGATCCGAAATACGATCTCTGGCATGGCGGCAAATCCAAAACGCATTTGCTCAGCGCCCGCCAGTGACGCGAAACAGTAAACGTGATGTTTTACAGACGCTCCTTCGAGGGTAGAAATCATGTGTAAGGGTAAAATCGTGTTTCTTTCTTTTCTTATGCTCAGCGGGTCCTGCCGGGTGAGTCTGTCTGCACAACAGGGGCAGGATGCAAGTTACAAAAAGAGAAAAGAGATCATATCGAGGCGCGATCCAAAAATGAGAAAGGTGCCCAAGATACCGCCGAAGGGCGAGCATCTCCGTGTTATCATTGATACGGACGCCAAAAACGAAATTGACGACGTGTGGGCAATCGCCCTGACGATCCTCTCTCTCGAACGTTTCAAGATCGAAGGTTTCGTAGCGGCCAACTTCGATAACAACCGTCCGGAGGCCGGGCCGGATAGTATCGACGCCTCTCTCAAAGAGATTAAGACGATTCTGAGCAAGGCCGGACTAGCGGGTAAATGGCCCATCCTGCGCGGTTCCGCTCCGATGCGTTATAAGTTCGAGCCGTCGGAGTCCGAAGGCGTGGATTTTATGATCAAAAAAGCCATGGAATCTACGCCGGAAGATCCCCTGTGGATCGTAGGACTCGGAGCGGCCACGGATATCGCCTCGGCGTATCTGAAGGAGCCTCGCATCGCGGACCGGATCGTTGTCTTCTGGCACTTTCGCACCCGGTGGCCCGAGAAGTGCTGGAACTTCAACGTGATCGGAGACGTCCGGGCGGCGCGCATTGTGTTCCACTCCGATTTGTCCTTTGTCCTGTTCGATACGGGAACGCATTTGGTCTGCCCGATGGAGGAATCCGAGAAGTTCGCATCCTACGGCGAGCTTGGAAAATATCTACACGAGTATCGCTACCAATCCTCTTATTATCAAAGGCCGACCAAGGGCTTCTTCGATTTGGGCGATATCGCCGCGCTGGTCGATCCTTCCTTGGCGTCCTGGGAGGTGACCAAATGCCCCGAGGTGGACTGGGACCTGAGCTACCAATTCAAAGACACCAAAGGCTCCATCCTTCGATGTTACGACATCGACCGAGACGCAACCTACGCCCTATTCAACAAAAAACTCAAAAGCCTAACCGCCAACAAATAGTACCGATACGAATATAGGAAAGTGTCATTTCACAATAGACCTTCCTACATCGGGGGGCTTCACACGACGATAAGGTCAAAGTCAATTACCCGGCTGAGATCCTGCATCTGATCGATGTAATCCCCGTAGGCCATAACAAGATGTCCGCCGTAATCAGCCGCATGTCGGAACAGACTGAGGGTGTCCTCATGCCTTATCCGCACGCCCAGCGAACAGCCGATTTTATCCACACCGAATCCGTCCAGAATCTCGCCCTTCGTGATCAGGATCTTCGTTTGGCCCGGATTGGCTCGGGCGATAGTCACGACTTGGCCTTTATCCGCGGTGAAATCATATCGCAACGTCACACCCCATCCGCCCACGGTGAAATTGCGAAGTTCGTACGGCGAACTGGCTGCGCCAAAGCCTTTCATCCTGAGGCTGGCTACATCATGAAAGATCGTCAGGATATTGTTCTTGGCGTCAAATACCGGGTTACCCATGTAAACCGATCTTCTACCGAGATACGACAGCGCCATCATGGGAATCAGAGCGTTGATGTCGGTTTGGCATACGGCCGGACAGCCCTGGTCCTTGAGCAGCGACAAGGTCATGCAAGGCGTGAACTGGTACTTGGCGGCAATCTCAAGGGGACAAACCTCTCGGCATTCAATCGTAAACGCATTGCAGCCATGTCTTTCCATGAGCCTTTTCACCGCCAGATAGAAATAGACCGAACTAATCACGTGCGCTTCGGTCATATGCACCGCGCGCGCATTAACCATGAGGTCATGAGCCATTTTCGTTGCTTCCTGCCTTCTGGCCTCGGAGCCTATCACCGAATCCATTTCCTCCGTTAGTTGCTTGTTAGAGACGCGATGGTGTTGCATGCCGTACGATGATTTCAATTGGTCGAAGTCGTGAATCGCGCTGGCCAGACCGTAGGGCGCTTCGCCTGGCCGGTCCGTCACGATCAGAAGCTTCGTTTGAGAGAATGCCTTTCGAACCCAAAGCAGACGAACCAGGTTGGCAAAATCTTCCCAGTCCAAAGCGATGTAGCTCTCATAGCCTTTGTGTCTCAAGGTCGCAGGCACGTCGACAACCCAGTCGTTGCCGATTGTTGCGACCGGCTTGTCGAATCGCTCCGCAAGCTTTAGCGCGATGTCGGAGGCAAATCCCCATAGCACGACGATCAGATCTGTGTTGTCAAGGTCCGCTTCAATCTGGCGGAAGTATTTCTCCTGGAATTGAAATTCCACGTTTTTCTCCCTTACCAGCACGCGAAAGTCAACCGGCTTGAGGATCTTGGTTTCTTGTGGAAACGCTCTTTTCTTGAGTTCCTTTTCGAACCGGGCGAACCGCTCCTCGCAACCTCGCGTTTCAGCCTGGTAGGTCAGATTTTCGAGCTTGCCGGTTCGACACGGCCCTTCGTGGGCCGTTTCATGGACCATACCCCGCACAACGAATTTGACGCCCAGCTTTGTTTCGAAGAGCGGATTCAATTCTTTCCATTCGGACCGAGTGGAAAGCTCACCACCTGAGACGAGCGCTCCGAGCACGCCTAATGAGGAGTAACCCAGAAA